>OHOK01000001.1_pt1 | contig 172485 bp, 203 predicted proteins | sample 1569731 | NCBI WGS metagenome assembly OHOK01 (sample SAMEA3879559, study PRJEB24766) | human gut metagenome | biome: human-associated habitat; feature: feces | place: USA | collected 1985/1987
ATTACTATTTAATTTGACAATACAAAATTAGTTATATATTTCAATATTACCAAATAGTAATATAATTATTAATATATATTATATATTGCCAACTCAAATTCACAGTTAATATTAAGTATATTGCCAACTCGGAACTTCATGACGCGCTGTGGCAATCTGCGCCCCTTCGGGGCTTGCTTGCAATTAGTAAGATGAATAGAAATTAATATATATTGCCAACTCACAAGTACGGGTGCTCAAAATCACACCCCTCCCACTCCCGGGGTGGGTTGTCATATTATATATTGCCAACTCGGATGCTAGGTGAATATTGCAAGATTTGTGTATATTGCGGATACGACAGGCGTGTTACCCCTCACACCCCTCACCCATGTTTGGAGAAAATCAAAAGATTTATCATTTGGTTTTGCTTTATAATATTCATTTTAAAATTATTAGAATTATGTTTACTTATCTTTCAAACGGTTATGTTTTAGTTAATGCTACGCGTTGTATAATCACACGTGAAGAATGTGAAGAAATTAAAGCAAACCTAATTTAAAAGCTAATCAGAATGGGCAAATAAGCTCGTTCTATATTGTTTCACTAATAAATTATTAAACTATGAATTTAGCAGAATTACAAGAAGTTAACAAGAAGTTACCGAAAGCAAGCAAGAACGAAATTGCAACAGCTTTAAACCGTTTAGGTGTGAACCCTGATTCTATCAAGGTAGGCGACAAATTGAAGTTTCCCGCTAAAATTAACGAATTTAACGGAACAATCACAAAGGGAGTTGTAAACGGTAATACATTCTTTCAAGTTGCCGTAGAGGTTAACGGAACGGCAAGAAATGTATCTATAAACTCTTTGTTCCGGTCTTTCAATGACAGGGAGAACGGCAAACGTATTACACCGGTTGACATTCTCCCAGAGGCGGACAAAGACAAATGTATTTTCAATATGTTTGAAAATAAGACAATAGCGGAATGTCTTGCAGATTTACAAGGTACGGAAGTAACCGCAAAGGCAATAGAATCGTTTGAGAGCGTCTCTAGAGACGGCTCACAAATGAACGTCAATGTTATTGCTTACTGCAAAGAATAACAAAGTACTTCTTATTGAAAGACACATTTAGAAATTCTATTTGTGTCTTTCTTTTTATCATGCTTATTCAGATATATTTATTAGTATGTAGTTAGCCGAATAGTGAAATGAAAGCGAAGAAATCAAAATTAAGAACTGTATTTGGACGTAATCGGAACGATGCAATTCATGCAAATAATGGTATAAGATATAAACTGACAAATCCCCTGTTTGAGGAAGCAGTAGGCTATTATTTGCTTGAACAAATCTCCACTTGGAGTGGGACAAGATATAAAGTACTAAAGTACGTAGTTCAGACCGTTTGAATGTGTAAAATGAATATTATTAAGAGTATGTAGGTCTGTGATAGATATACATACTCACCTTTTATTCGAGTTGACAATAATAATATATATTTATGGACTACATTGAAGACGATTTCACAGATGCTCTAATTGATGCAGTTTGTGGGAAATTACCAAGTACTTGGTACACTTTAATAGGAGAGAACTTTGACCCAGACGAAGAGACAATAGTCGAGGAAGCTAACAATAAGAAGGACATTGAAGATGCATTTAATGAAAGCAAAGACGACTTTGATTCGTTATATGTAGTACTTAATGATGAATCTTATGTAGCATATTCCAAAGGCTCTAAACTTATCTGGAAGTAAACAACAATTAAAACCTCATGGTGTACAGGTTAACCATGCGCACATTTATGGTATTCGAATACATTCATCCAAGCGGAATTAAACTACGTCCGGCTAGACCTTTAACTAACAGCATATTATGCATTTACAATCCAATCGGCAATGAGTGGATGCATTTGTGTAAAGAGGATATACATGGACATCTAGAGCTATTGACATGCTTTAGTAATGGTGCTACTATGTATCAAGTAATTGAAGGTCTTAAGAAGGTAGTAGAGTATTGGGGAGATGACTATCTCGTAGGTCGCAGAGACTTTTACAAAGAGATTATAGACATCTATTCCTCACACCGATAACATCACAGGGTTTAGCTCTTCTAAGTAGTTGCAAATGCTTGGAATCCTTTACGTGCAAAATGGACATAATGCATGTATTGCCCAAATTAAGACGTTCCTGTTTCACGCGTTAAAGCAGGAGTCTACATATTTCATAATTTTAGACAGTTTATTAATATTATTTGCAGCTATGGATACTAAATATAATGATTGTCACAGAGTTGACAATAGATATACCACAGCTATAGGAATGAGCGTGTGGAGATTCTTTAATATTGGCAAATATAAGAATCAGAAAGTGAAAGACGTCTGTTACTTCAATCCATTCTATGTAGCATGGTGTCTGGAGAGCTGGCAGGGATTTAGTCTTACTAGCTACGAACGTCAGTTAGAGAAAGACCCTGAAGACCAAGAACTCATCTTAAAGGTGCGTAAATGCAAAACCATTGTATGATTACTTTTACAGAGATGATATAGTCATCCACCATAATGGGTACGCCCGGAGACTAATGCAGAGTATCTTCCTTTAATACTGGAGAGATGTCTTATCGTAAGATAAGGCAAAGGAGTGTGAGATTTCCATATTTTAAAACCTGGCAGTGAGTAGGTTAACTGCCAACTTATCTATGACTAATGAATTAGCAGAGGAATACAGAGAGCTTAAACGTAACTTAATACCCATATTGTTACAGACATGTGGTAAAGAGCGTTTATGTGATGCTGTAGACAAATGGTTATTAGTAAAATCCGGTATCAAAGTAATATCTAAATCATGGTATGAAGGTGGATTGCCTGGTAAAGAGTATGTGGTAATTAAGGATACTTCAGTACTTGCCAGCTATCCCTCTAAAGGTGCTAATTATGAACATCGTCTTGCGAGGTATAGAGCCTACACTAAGGCATTTAACCATGTAAGAGAAGAAGGAATACCTTTGGCTCCTATACAGGTTGATAAATTTACCAAAGTACTTGTCAATGGAGTAACACTATGCCTTATCGGAACTTTTGAAGGTAAATCAGAGAATGACTTTATCAAAGAGATATCTGGTAAGGTTTACGTAAAGGCAGGTACTGATTCGGTAGATGTTATTAATCTACAAACTAGAAGAACTAAAAGATATAAAGTTCAGTTCACATGAAACTATACTTTAACTATACACAGAACTTCATCCTTGCAGATTGTGAGGGTGAGGTTATTGATATGAGAACTGGCCAGCGTTCTGATGCCAAACTACAATCTCGTCTTAATAGCTACAAAAATGAAACTACATCTGAGTGGATTCCTATTAAGGACTTAGGAGATTTGTATGATATGTCAGATAGTGATGTGACAGTTTCTGGCAGCTTAATCACGATGTTCATTGACGGACATAAGGTTACAGCTAGACATAAGGTGTCAGCAGGAGTTAATTATGTACAACTGACTGGACACTTCCCTCGCTACTTCTGGAAAGGATTTGCTAACTTATTAACTAAGTAACAATGTTATCGCAGATACAATTTAGGAAACAGAGAATACCATGTACTCTCAATCATCAATCTATTACTTCTCGTGAAGGTAAGTTGCTTCTTGGGTTTGGAACTAACCAGCCCATGATGCAGCAAGCCGAAAGACAAATTGCTAAACATCAGGTTCCTTATGAGACATCTGATTTAAACGGCATGCTTTCAATCATTATTGATTATTCTATTATCAGCAGTGTAACAACAATCTAACCTTTAAACAATGGATATAAAGAACAGCCCTATAGTTAAACATGCAATTAACAATGACAAATCTCTTCTTCCCGGAATCATCGCTTACAGCTGCAAAGAAGCTATAGTAATCGCTAAGAGAGAATGCGGTGATTTTATAGACTTCGCCAAGGAGTGGATACAGTCCTCCAAACAGCTTTGCGAAGAAGAGAACATTCCATGGGAACAGATTAAGGCAGCAACTGGAGATTCTATTGATAATTATATGTTATAATCTTCTTTCCGTTTAAAAGAGAGTCTGATGAGTCGTTGAAAATTACGACGAAACTTCACTATGATTTGGCACGTCACGGTGGAGTCACTCTTAACCAATATTAGTAATTATGAAACTCACTAAGAATAAGAAAGACAATATAATAATTAGTTCTGCTATTGGAGCATTAGTAATTATTAATATCATGTTGCCTACAGCTGGCGATTTTACATATGTAGTCGGAGCTATAGGTATTGTTGCGGCCATAGGAGTCTGGTTCTTACCAGACTAATCAAATAATTAATAAATCAAACTCTTTAAATTTAGAAGGAAATGAAGACATTGCAAGAACGCCTGAAAGCTGGTATTGATTTCAATCCAAAGAAAGACCCATGCTATGATTCTATCGTAGAAGAAGCTGAAACTATTCTTGGGCATGTGCTCGATGCCGCTGAAGGCAAAGAAGTTCCTTACAAGAACTTCACTGTTGGTGGCGGTTATGACGAAAGGAAAGACCGTGAAATCGTCATTGTTCGTGGTGACGGTGAAGACTTGCTCGTTATGGAAGTTAAAGACGAATCTATTCGTGTTCAACCTCATGAACGTCATGCTGTCACTCTGAATGAGGATGACGAAGCTTCTGCCCGTGAAATCTTTGACATTCTTATGAAAATGAAAAACCAGAGACAAGGCTCAACATTTAAAGTCGAAGAAGGCAAGAGAGCTTTGTTTGAGTTTCTGAAGGCCAGAGAAGAGGGCAATGAAGGAGCCGTAGAAGATTTAATGCGTGAACAGCGCATTCATCTTACTATGCACATGCTTGATTGTTCCCGTGAGAAGGCAGAGAAGATTGTAAAGAACTTTGAAGAAGCTGTGAAGCGTTAATAATGCCAAGAGAGGATTAGTTTAATGGTAGAAGGTTAGTTGCGAACTGGCGGAGGGAGTTCGAATCTCCCATCCTCTCCCAATCATTTTAAGTTTTGTATAGTTTAGGCTTGCCCCAGTCATGTTGTGAAACACACTTGGGCTTTTAATTAATAAGTGTATGAATCAGAATGCAGTTAATTCTTTAAGGAATGCCAAGAGGCATATTCTTATTAGCGATGTTGATAAGTTCAATAGCCATTTATTGTATTACATATTAAATGTTATATATGGAACGCATGACCATATTAAATTGAATACAGTACGTGAAAGACTTGAACGTGAGCTTAAATGGTCATTGGACGAGCATATTCCTGATAAGGATGTAATTAGAGAATGGCTTGACAATGATTACCCTCTTATATGCATAACAGAGTTATCGTTTGACAGTTGTGTTAAACTTGCTAACGATTTCCCAGATTATGAAATTGTAGTTTATAGCTGGATGAAACATGAAGGAAACTTACCATTTTAAATGGAACAAAATAGCTCATAAGTTACTAAGTCCGCAATGGGTACGCCACTCAATGTGGCACAGGAGGATACTGGTGATTTTGTGCTCCCTAAGTTTTTAAAATTCATAATGACTCCTGGCATGAGAGTATAATCATGCCATTTATGGGCCATACATGGAATTGATTCATGATGACTGGGTAGCAAGACGTGTAGAGTTGGCACCAACTCTTTAATAATGATGCACAATTTTAAGTGGAAACACTGAAGTAAGAATGGCAGCCTAAGCTGCTGGCTTATCAGTATTTATATTGATTAAGTCGGGTTAATTGGAGAGACCTAGAAACAGAAGAGGATTGACAAACGTCATTAACAGAACACTCTAAGAGTTAGTAAGCTGAAATCTCCATTACCTAGCTATGGGTTACAAATAGACGTTCTCCAACGTAAATGGAGTGGTGGAGCGACCGTTCGGTCAAGCCCAGTTTGGTAGTTTGTGAACAACTAAGTCGTAGCCTTACGAGGAGACGTAATTGGTGAATTAACACTCAGCTTCTTAGTAAAACTATCTACATGCTGAACTCAACAGCTGATGTAATAAAATAGAGACACACGTAATCTTGTTATTTAGAGTTGTGAAGACCGCGGTTCGAGTCCGCGATGGTCCACTATTATTAACGCTTAATTGGAATTACTAAAATGAAGGTAAAGCTATTAAAGAAACTTCGTAAAGAGTCAAAGAAGCTGAAATTAATAAGGGGTGAGGATTATCAATACATAGTTACTGATAGTCCTCATGACATATTAAGACCAAAGCTTGATACTTACTACAGTGGTCAAGAATTATTATTTGACGAGGATGTAATTGCATGGTTACATCAATGCAGACGTAATTGGATTCTGTCCGAGATTAAACGAATGCGTGTACATCTGTGTAAATCTCGAATTAGAATATATAAAGAGTAATTGTTTCACTAAAAGTTATTGAAATTATGGGAAAGAGGTCAATATCCGACGATGACATCGTTCGGATTTTTAACACGGTAAAGGCAATGAATCCTGGGCCTTTTAAGATTACAGATGTAGTCAAGGATTTGAAGAAGAATGGCTTCCCAAGGCCAGAGAACTTCATGGCTGTTTTGCGTAAGCAGGGAGTGATTGAACCTGACGGTGCTATCTATACTAAAGGATTTATGTGGAAAGAACATGGCCCTTTGTATAAGACTAGAGTCATTGAATTGATAACTATCAGTAGGAAAGAAATGGCTAAGATGCAGAGAGATGCATATGCTAAGAGAATGGCTATTAAAGCTGGCACTTACGTAGCACCTCCCAAACCTAAGCCACAAGCTGAAATGGAAGCTGTTACAGAAGCGGAAGAAGACAAACATCTGATTCCTATTACACAAGCTGAAATGGAAGCAATCAAATTCCTGAAATCGAGAGGTTATAGAATCACTAAATTAATAACAGTTGAACAGATAGTATGAAGTTTACAGTACAAGGGAACACGCCATTCAGTGCACATATTTGCCAATATCTATATGATTTGGAAAGCAACTTTGCCAAGGAGAAATTATCATTGCCACTTAGTCAGATTATAGCTCATATCTTATATGGGACTAAGAGAATCAGACTTGGTAATGAAGCTATTCCGTCCGAAGCAATCACTATTTTGGAAGAATGTATTGAAGCTAATCAGCCAATACCAATTAATTGTATCTTCGGTAATTCTGAATCGGAGAAAGACTATGTTGATGTTGCTGAATTTCAATCTCTTCAAACGTTGAAGGATGTAAGCAGGAGAGTTGCTAAATTCTACTATCCAGGCTTGAACATAAGACTAGATGTAGTAGGCGATTCAAAATACGTTAGTAAGGTGATGAGACTGGCAACAGTCCTGGGTGGTTTTACCATAGGCACACACCAATCAGCTATTAACGTATCATTCGCTCACTACCGGCCAGCACACTATTATTACAAGTCTATTCCGTCTCGAAACATTCTACGAGGCGGATATGTTCCAGCTTGGGACGGTAGAGGTTATTTATACTTGGAATCCCCACATGATATTGTGAGTATGATAACTACGGCTGACAATCCTGACATTCTTTCGACGACTGTGGTGTTAGAAGCAAACGAAGAGACGGTAGACCTTCGTGTGGACTATCTGATACCGTAAAATCCACTGTTGACGAGCAGTGGTAGCAAACTTGGTCTGAAGAACCAGCAGATGTAGTCTAGAATGCATCTGTGACTTAAAGGCTATATTAAAGAGTTGAAACCTGTGCTTGCGTCAAAAGACGATTTATAGCATCACGAGTAGAGAGAATCCTCGTAGCCCCACTATGCAAATCAATATTGTGGGGCAGGTAACCAAGCAAACCTCTTTCCTGCCTGGTCAAGTGTGCATTACGGTCTGTAAGTGGCGAGCGGATTAACGCATGTCCGATTGCCGTAATGCCGCTTGTTTATTGTTTAGAATAAAGAAAGACTCTCATAACAATAAATTTAAACAAAGAAATGGGAATGAAAGGAGCACAAAGGCCAAGGAGGCCTTACCCTAATGCCGCACGTCAAAGGCGGGATGAGAATAAACCTAAGTTTGTGGATAATAATCAGTTATTCATAGACCAGTTCGTTAATCTTAAGAAATGTCTTCAGCCACGTACCTACGTGCAAGTGGCTAAAGATATGTATTCTTTATGGAAAGCTAATCCATTACTATGTACTAAGTTTACTGCATATACGAGAATGATAACTCGTAAATGTAGAATAACTACCCCGGAAGGAGTTATACAACTTGATACACAGCAAGGAGAAGGTTTGAAGAATGAAGGTATAATGAGGATGCTGTGGTTGGCAATCTATCACAAACCCACATTCCATGCCAACATTGCTTATTTTGCAGCAGCTGGATGCTGGAAAGATTTCATTACTATGATGGCTTTAGATGTTCAACTCCATGGCTTTAAGCATAGATTGGATTGGGACTTCTTCAAGAAAGTCATATTCGCAGGTCTTGCCAACGGTCAGACATGTGATTTAGTAAAGAAGTATCTTCCTCGTGTTCGTTCCAGTGTTGCATGTAAGACAGATGAGGCAAAAGCACGTAACACAGTAGCCAAATTCTTGGCGGAAGGCCTTTATGGTAAACCTAAGGATGAAGGAGACTATTCAACCTATCGTAAATATAGGAAGATGAAGAATAGTGGGAAAGCAGCCCAATGGCAGCAGTTAATCAGTCAAAAGAAATTCTTGGAAATCGATTTTGACACTGTTACTGGAAAGGCGCTGGCACAGCTAGTAGGCTCTAAATTCCTCAAACATCAAGGTCTTAAAGAGAAGTATCAGAACTGGTTGAAGAACCGTAAGAAGCCCTCTAATAGCGGATTTCTACATACTTTATTCAAACCATATGGACTGGATAAAATTGCCGAAGAGATTCCAGAATTTATGGAAACTTCTATTAATGCAAGTTTCAATGTATTTGTTGATAATGCTAAACGCAATAGAGTAGCTCCGTTGTTGGTAGTAAGAGATATAAGTCATTCTGCTAATGGTGAGATAGAGAATAGCGAAACATCTGCTTACAGTTTGGGTAAAGCATATGCTTTATATCATTCTGAATTACTTCCTACAATATTCAAGAACTCCTATGCCGTGTTAGAAGATAACATGGTTCTACGTAAGTTCAAAGGTCAGAATGTCATTGAGAAATGGAAATCTGACAAAGAAGAAGCATTATGCCAGAATCCTTCTATTGTTAATATAGCAGAAATGCTGTGTAAGATGAAAGAAGATTATGGTGTAGATGAAGGAGAGTTCCCTAGAGGCTGTGTGGTAATTACTAACCATACATATTTTACCAAGTTGAACAACCAAGCATTCGTGGAATTTAAGCAAAGACTGCTTAAAGCAAATTTCAGTAAGGAATTTGTAAGAGCATTCAAAGTTATCATTTGGAGAGTTCCTTTAGCATATAAGGGAAGACCTAATGTGGCTTTGGTTCCAGGAGTGTCAAATTGCTTCTTAGTAAATGGACTTAATAATTCAACATCCTCATTTATTACTGGAGAGAAGAGGTTCCAGGTGCCTAAAACCACTAGAGACATCTTTAAGCATGCTATGAATCAAGAGTTGCTTAATATGATGATTCTAGAGAAGGATGTTGTCAAGAAGAATGCAAGCATGCAGAAGAAGCCTGTGAAGGTCTAAGTATTTCGCGCACCGTTTATTTAATAGTTGAATTAATGTTCTGATTGGATAGAAGATAGATTTCATTATGCATGGAGAAGAGCGCATATTTGGTATAGTAATCTTTGTGCATATCTAGTGATACTAGGTGGGAATTTATTGGATGATTCCATAGGGACTGGATAGAGATATAGTTCAGTGGTAGAACAGCTAAAGTCAATCTTTAGAAGAACATCAGTTCGAATCTGGTTATCTCTACACCATTTTATTAATATGATTCTTTCAACATATGCAGTGTCATTTCTATCTCGACTCATAGTCATTATTACGAGTTAAAGTATCTGCAATTGTTGAATAACTACTAAGCTCATCGGTTCGAGAGAATATGTGAGCTTAGTTTAATACCGAGCAAACTTCTATCGTATTTAATACATATTAACTTTTATATGTGGGAAAGATTCATTACCTTTGCACTCACAATTCACAGTTAATATGGATTGTGTGATTCGGGTATGCACCGGAGTTGGAGAACCGGGCGAAACTGTAAATTTCGTGTCACTGACTGAGTAGGTTCGAATCCTACCATGCCCACTCACACTGCGATAATTAAATACAATATCTGTTGAGGTCAAACTCGACAAACCCTTCTATGGTTCGAGAGAATAGTAGAAGTAAACTGCGGGATTCGTATAATGGTTATTATAACAGCCTTCCAAGCTGAAGATGACAGTTCGATTCTGTTATCCCGCTCATTATTAATAATAGATGAGATTATGAAAGAGACATCATTTAAGGCAGGTGTTATTGGTGGACTGTGTGGGATATTTACCTTCTTGGTATTATTTGCAACCACAAGTAAAGCATCAATTAATGAGTCTGCTGCTACTAATGGAGATTATAAAATCAACAGAGTGCAGTATGAATTTATTAACGAACTAACCATTTATATGGTATCAGGTCCTGGTATTCCAGGTATTAAGTATGTGCTTAGAGATTCCGAGAAAGGTGGTTTATGTGTATTAAATCCATGAGTGAACACTGTCTTATTAAGAAGAATACTCCAGAACTTCGTAAGAAACTAGAGGATGCTGGGTTAAGTGTGTGTATATGTACTACATTTGAGGATGCTGATTGGCTTAGTTGCTGGGGTTCTCATATGTCATATGATGTACATGGTGTGTATCCGGATGACGTGGACGATTTGTCTAAAGAAGCCTATCTGGAGATGTATCTCAAGGAAACGAATCCGATTATATGTGAATCGGATGATGAGTTTATTAACATGTGTAAACAAATTAAAGGGAAATGATTATGCGGTAGATTACTTACAAGCCACCATAAGATAGTTGATTATTAATTAAGGCAATTTATTTATTAACTTATTAACAATTAACTATCATGGCAACAATTAAACAATTTAAACAAGAAATCGCGAATTTAGTAAAAGCACAGAAAGCAGCTAAGAATATTAATGATTGCTCATCAGTTTATTACAACAGAGGAAGATTACATGCAATGTATGTAGCTTATTACATATTAAAGCATAAACTAATCGGAGAAGCTATGAACGAGTATCTCGCTAAAGTTATCAAAGAATGGAAATCACTTGAAACTCAAGGTTGGTGTGGTTATTCTAAGATGTATAGCGGAGAGAAGTATTTCCGAGAAAGAGTTGATTCACTGATTGATACATATTCTGATGAAGAGGTTGTATGTGCTGATAGACCAGAAGCTTGATGCAGTTTATGGTTGTGTACAAGGAGGTCATGCAGTAGCACAGTGGTTATTAGAACATCCTAATCAAGAGTGGAATAATAGCTATTTAATCTACTTATATGCAGACTTAGACAAATGGAAAGTAAGATTAGACTTAGTAAATAAGGACTGTTCTTCATTCTATGAACCAGACCTTGGTAATCAATTAACAGCAATCGCATTACAAGATGACGGTCGCATGTTCAAGAAACTTAAATTAGTAAGAGAATGATATACAAACGAGATTATTATGTTAGTGTAGGAGATGACCATGTAGTTATCACTAAGAACCCTAATCCTCATTTAACTACATTAGAGGACTTAAATGACCTCAACAAGAGGTATCTTTACAGAGAAGGGCAGAAGATTCTAACTCCTTTTGGCATTGAAACCATTAAGGAGATTATTAGAACTCATAGCAAACAACGTGGCTACGAATGGTTAATCCTTGTAGAAGAGAATGGAAACCAATATACTCCATTTGAACTAAATGGCATAGTAGTCAAGGAACTTACACTTGAACAGTGGAATCAAATTATCGAATAGTTGATGAGTTGTGGGTAATCTCGTAAAACCCTCTGTCGCCCCATTACTTCAGTGGTAGAAGAGCAAATTCTAAACTTGTATGGCGTTGGTTCGAGTCCAACATGGGGCACTTGCGGTGGTGGAGCAATGGTAGCTTACTGGGCTCATAACCCAGAGACGACGTTCGAATCGTCCGACCGCAACTACAATCATTGTACATTTGCATTTTCAGAATGTTAAGAAGACAAACAGCAATTTCCTGTATGTTGGCATAAGTAAATGAATCTATTGTCTTCTGATGATGGGTGTATAACTCAGGTGGTAGAGTAACACGCTGATAACGTGTAAGTCCTTGGTTCAAGTCCAAGTACACCCACAATACAACAATTTTCAATAGCTTTGAATAAGAAGTCTTACGGCACGAAAGAAAGTGTTTCATATTTTATGATTTTAATTAAACTAAGAGACTTCTGTAGTCCGGGATGTAGTTCAGTAGATAGAATGCGTGGTTTGGGACCACGAGGTCGCTGGTTTGAATCCAGTCATCCCGACCCCCTGTAGCATCCAAGAGAGGATGCTGATAATCCCATAATAATAAATGTGGACAACTACTCCGTTCGTGAGAATAGAGTAGTTTTAATAAGAACCATAATTAACACAATAATATATAGTTTCACTAAACAATTATCAAATCAACTCAACAACCAACTCAACAACTTTTAATTTATGATTTGATTAACCTGTTTCATAGTTAAGCCCATAAGTCGTATTGATACGTGGGCTTGCCCGAGAGGTTTAGGGGCTGGTCCGCAAAACCAGTTAGGACGGTTCGATTCCGTCAGCCCACTCTCGATTTAGTGAAACATAAGAAGGCGTACAGCACTAATCATTGTACAGTTTACATGTTTTTGATAACGCGCCTTCTGCGGATGATTCCGGAGCATGTATGGATATGCTATAGACTTTTAATCTATAGAACAGGGTTCAAGTCCCTGCGGAATCACATATGTACTAAGATTGTACATGATGTCAAAGAACGAGTTTGACCACTCAGTCTGTGAAGATAGAGTGGTTTATTTAGATTATTAATTTAAAATCAGATACATTTATGAGTAAGATTATTGGAGTATTGTTAGTAATTGGTTCTGTTATAGGAACAGTTGCTTGTGTAGCTCAACATCAATTTAATCCATTCATTGGAGTATTGTTGTTGCTAGTATTTTGCTTTGGTTGCTGTTTAGCGATGAGCTAGATTATTTATTTATTGACTAAAACTGATGTATTATGAGACTATTTAAGTTAATTAAGAAAGCAGTTCGTTGGTATTTCAAAGTGTCAGCTGATAGCTACACGTGGTATCCAACAGGAGTAGTTCCTTACCATAGGGATTAACTCCGATGCAATCGGGATAGGTCAATTAAACATTATGGCAAGTTTATTAACAAGCGCTGACACCTTTTAACTTGTAGTTTGACTTAATTCTTAGTATCTTTGTTTTATGGAAAGACAAAGAGAAATAAGAATATGTTCTAAACACGGAGAAACAGAGTTTGCTCTTGAGAAATCTGGACGCTGGCGTTGTCTAAAATGTCAAGTAGAAGCAACTCAAAAGAGACGTAACAAAGTTAAAGAGATGGCTGTAGAGTACAAGGGTGGTAAATGTTCTGTCTGTGGATATGACAGATGCTTTAGAGTTTCATCATTTGGACCCTTCCCAAAAGGATTTTGGAATATCTTCTAAAGGATACACTAGGTCTTGGGATAAAGTGAAAGAGGAGCTTGATAAATGCATCTTGGTATGCTCTAACTGTCATAGAGAAATACATTCAGGACTTATAAAGACATAAAATTAATGTGCAGTTGGCCGAGTGGTCGATTGCACTGGTCTTGAAAACCAGAGGCCCTTCGGGGTCCGGGGGTTCGAATCCCTCTGCTTCCTCAACTAATTTGAATGTATTATGAAGTTTAAAGTGAAATTAAGGAGAGTGTCTACGTTAAGTAGAAACCAAATTTGTAGAGTGTACGAATCTGGAACGCGAGAAATGGTGAAACGTCCCACATTAGTTAGAGTCCTTCTTAAGGATTACAAAACTAACGAAGATGTTAATGCTTTACTTGAGCAATTAAGTGAAGCAAGCAGAGCCGCTGAACAGGATTTATATGCAGAGTATCCTAAGTTGCCCAGAAAGGCTAAGAAGGAACTTAAGAAGAGGCTGAATGCAGTTAATAATGCCTATTGTGTTGGTATTACTTTATTGCTAGCTGAATCAGATAGCTTATAAATTCATACCTACTCGATATGTAGACAATAACTCCAAGTTGTTGACAAGAATTTACTTAAATAGACAAAATTCTCGTCGAGTGGTATTACGAGGATACTATGATTTTGATAAAGAGAAGTTTTACATTTCATCTATATCAAAGAAGGCTAATACAAGGTCTGTGATGAAGTTCTTACTAGAGACTATAGAATGTAGTAGATTTCATTGGGAGTATTCAGGTAACTATGATGATAAGCTCTATCAAGAGTGGTTAAAGGAACATGCAGTATTTAATAGATTGTAAAATTATCGTATGAAAGGAATTAATTTAACAGGATTGGACATGAAGAAGTTTGTTGGAACCGGCTACAACCCATCTCAAGACATTATTAACACTAATGGTAGAGACGATGGAAGAACTAAGAACGGAGAAACTGAAGGATTCACTAATCCAAAGAAACAAAAGGTGGAGGAACCTAAAGAAAGACCAGAAGTATATTACTAGGATTAAACTCCACGCTGCCTACTGGTATAATCCAGATAAAACGGCAAGAGGTAGACATTGGACAGAATTATATAATTCTAAATATACGTTTGCCTATAAAACAACCAGTACTCCTTGTAGTTGTCCTATATGTAAAGGAGAACGCTATAATAGGAGACAGTTTAAGAAAGAGACAAGAGAATTACTTAATCTAGAATAACTGAATGGGTAATATAAGAAGGCATCAGCACTTTTACTGTGTCATGTAGTTCAATTTGCCTTCTGATGATGCTCCAATAGCTCAGTGAATAGAGCAACGCCCTTCTAAGGCGTGGGTCGTAGGTTTGAATCCTACTTGGAGTACTAATAATAGTTAACATGATTGGGTTCGTAGAGTATTTAATTAGTAAAGGGTATAAACCTTATCGCAAGGTAATGTCTAAGAAGGCGGCAGCTAGATTAGAAATCAACCTACCATCAAGAAGAAAGATAAATCCATGTGAAACATTTAATAAGGATACTTCTAAAGCAATTAGACATTGTTTAAATTGTGGTAAAGAATTGGATTATAGTGCTAAGAAATATTGTTCTAATGACTGTCAGGCCCAATATGAGTACTCATCATATATTGAACGATGGAAAAATGGAGAAGAATCCGGAAATGTCAGCAGGTGTGGAATATCTAATCATATACGAAGATATTTGTTTGAGAAGTATAATTCTAAGTGTCAGAGGTGTGATTGGGGAGAAGTTAATTCTTTTACCAAATTAGTACCATTGCACAAATAATAATGAAGACAATTTACAGCTATTATGTCCGAATTGTCATTCATTAACTGATACATATGGAAGTCTTAATGCTAATAGCAGTCGTACATATAGGAGACAAAAGTAAAATATATTGAACTTAAATTGAAAGGTAATGAATCGAGAAGAATTAGAAGATTTGAAAATAACCAAGATTAGTGAAGAGGAATATGAACGCCTTAAAGATTCAGACGAAGGAGAAGCTATGGAAGTGTCAATTGACTCATTAAAAGCTGAACAAGAGAAGCTAAAAGAGTCAGCATCATTACTTGATGAAGCAAAGAAGGCATTTTCAGCTTATTGGTTCTTACTGTCCCTCTTTATAGGACAGAATCTATGTTTGGGTGTTGTATTGTGTCAAATCTATTCAGCATGGTCTAAAGGAGAACCCCTCGGATTTATGGTACTAGGTGCCATATCAATAATAGTGGCTGCTTCATATTCATGGAATGCAATAAGACCATATCGAGAAAGATATAAGAACTATAAACAAGTTCGCATTGCTTATAGTCGCCTGGTCGAAGTTAATAAAGCTGTGTTGGAATTACTGGAATATGTAGAATCTAAGCCCAAAGAAGAAAGAGCCGAAGAGTTAGCAGAGCCAGTAGTTATGGCTGTAGCTGAACTATTCTTTGCTAGAATGGCATATACTAGGGCACTAAAAGAAGGATTAGAGTTGCAATAACTCAATATGGTGGCATTAGCTCAATTGGCAGAGCATTAGGTTGTGGTTCTAAGGGTTACGAGTTCAAGTCTCGTATGTCACCCAATTCTGCTGTTTAGGTATAAACGTATCATAAATCTTCCTGTTTGGTTTGACTTATTCAGCAGAGTTATATTTTATCTTGAAACGGAATGCCGAGGATGTGGTTAGGTGAAAATCCTAAAGTGGAATGCAGGGTACGTTGCGTGACGAAGTAATGGTAGTAGGTGCGATGGCAGCTTAATTAATGTTGAGGCCTCGTTAATATATGTATAGCTGTACAGCACCGAAGGATTTAGACTGTCCAAAGCAACTGGCGTAATAAAGCATAAAATCCAGTGAAGACGTATGTGTAGGCAGTATGGGGCGGTAGCGCAGGTGGTCAGTTCGCGCTGGACTGAAAATCCAGAGATAATGGTTCGACTCCATTTCGCCCCACTTTAATAGATTAAATAATTATTAGTAAGATGGACAATAACTTGTATTATATCTTAGGAGGCATCGCCTATGGTATATTTATCCTACAATTCATAATATCATGGGTTGCTGGGGAGTTCGATGTCGACGTAGACTTTGATGGTGATGCTGACTTTGATGTCAGTGATGTTGTATCATTTAAAGGCTGCATTCATTTCCTTATGGGATTTGGAGGATGGACTTCTACTAAGCAATTACTAGGTTATGAGGTAACCTGGATTGATTGGTTAATAGGATTCTTTATAGGTCTTGTATTTGTATTTATGCTGTATCATTTATATAAGTTCTGTATGAAATTGCAGAACCTTCCTAAAGACGAACCGAAGACTAACTTAGTTGGCAGAACTGCTACTATCTATGTACATTTAGGTGGAGGGCGCCATTTGGCATCCGTGAACATAAGTGGAGCATTGAGAGAAGTAGAAGTTGTATCTCTTAATAAGAAGATATATCCTGTCAATGAGCCAGTAACGATTCGTAAATACGAAGACAATAAATTATACATAGATTAATACCAATTTCAAGATGGAAATGACATCATTAATTATCGTTGGTGTAGTTGTACTAGTTGCAATCATCACTATCATTGGGATTCTATCCCGCTACCGTAAATGTAAATCTGACGAATTGTTGGTAGTTTATGGTAAAACAGGCTCTCACAAAGAGAAAGTTAGCGAACGCGACGCTAAAGGTAATCTGGTTGACAGAGAAGTTGAAATTAAAACTGCCAAAGTTTATCATGGTGGTGCAGCTTTTGTATGGCCGATTATACAGGGTTATGAAGTAATGTCAATGCAGCCGATTCAATTGAATCTTGTATTGAAGAATGCTTTGTCAGCTCAAAATATTCGTGTAACTATCCCTACCACTGTAACTGTTGCTATTAGCCAAGAACCGCTGATTATGCAGAATGCTGCTAATCGCTTACTAGGTGCTGATGATGACGTTAAAGAAAGTTTGATTTCAGATATTGTTTATGGTCAGATGAGGCTTGTTATTGCTTCGATGACTATTGAAGAGCTTAACTCTGACAGAGACAAGTTCCTAGCTCAAGCTAGAGACAATATCAATACAGAATTGAACAAACTTGGTCTTTATCTGATGAATATCAATATCAGTGACATTCAAGATGCTGCTCAATATATTGATAATCTTGGTAAGAAAGAAGAGACTAAAGCAAGAGCGCAATCACAAGCTGATATCGCAGAAGAAGAGAAGAAAGGAGCAATCCAGATAGCTCAAACTACGAGAGAGAAGGAGATTGCAATTGCAGCAGCTACTAAGGAGCAAGAAACTATAGTGGCTGAAACTAACAGGGAGAAAGAAGTTGCTATTGCTAAGACCACTAAAGAGAAAGAAACTCAATTGGCCGAGCAGCATAAGGAACAACAAATTGCTGTTGCAGAGCAAAGAAAGGAACGTGAAATTGGTGTGGCTACAGCCCAAACTGAAGAAGCTTCCAAAGTTGCCGAGCAAGAAGCATTGAGAGCTGCCAAGATTGCAGAGCAGCAAGCTTATGCAACTGCTAAAGAAGCAGAATTTACTGCCAAAGCTGGAGCCGCTAAGGCAGAAGCAGAAGCAGAGAAGGAAGTTCGTATGGCAGTAGCAGCACAAAACCAAGAAGCTGAAACTGTTAAAGCACAACAGGAAAAGGAAGCTAAAACTGCACAGTATGAATCAGAAGCCCGTCAAAAGGCAGCTGAAGCAGAGAAAGCAGCAGGAGTAGCTGAACAGAAAGCTACTATTGAAGTTTCCAAAGCTAAGGGAGAAGCAGAGAAAGCTAAAGCTGAAGCAGAAAGAGTAGCTGGTACTTCCAAAGTTGAAGCTCAAATGGCAGTTGCTAAAACAGAGCAGGAACGTCAGGTAGAAGTTAATGAAGCTAAAGCTAAAGCTGAAGAAGCTAAGCTTAAAGCCGAAGTAATTATACCTGCCGAAAAAGCCAAAGAGAAAGCTAAAATTGAAGCAGAAGCTGTTAAGAGTGTAGCCATTCTTGAAGCAGAAGCGGAAGCAGCTAAAATCTTGAAAGCAGCAGAAGCTAAAGCAAATGCTACTAAGATGCAACTGGAAGCAGAAGCTGAAGGTACCAAGAAGAAACTTCTTGCTGAAGCTGAAGGTAAGAAAGCATCTTTAATGGCAGAAGCTGAACAGAAACAGGCAATGGAAATGGCTCCGGCTCTTGCAGTTGAACATATGATTAAATCAGGTATGCATCCTGAAGCAATCGTTCAATATGCAATGACCGACAGGTGGAAGGAAGTTGCTGAAGCCAACGCTAAGGTATTTGAACATATCCAGCTTGGTAATGTTACTGTGTATGGTGACTCCAATACTGCTGGGCAGTTCATGGCTAATATGGCTAAGAATCTTGCTCCTAGCTTGGAGATTGCCCGTAATTTGCCTATTGCAGATTCGCTTAAGCAAATAATCACTGGCAAGAAGCCGGAAGAATCACCAGCTAAAGGTGATAATTTTCCTCCTGTAAAGTAATCCTTTTATAGTGAATTTCTAAGAAGACTTACAGCACTAAGGTAATCATAAGCGATTGATATAGCATAAATAAGTCTTCTGTGGATTGGAGAGTTGGGTGAGTGGTCTATACCAGAGTCCTGCTAAGACTCCGAACCTCAAAAGGGTTCCGCTGGTTCGAATCCAGCACTCTCCGCGCTGGCTAATAAGAGTTTGTGAAAATCATTATTAACCTAATTATTAGAATTATGGTGAAGGTATTAAATTCAAGAGAATTGAGGAGTATAGATTTAAAATCTATTCCTGATGCAGTTATCTTAGCTTTTAATACTTTAATAGTTAAGAACTGGAGTGGTAAAGCTTCTGAATTTAAGCAATCAGATGTAATAGCCTATGTAGCATCTGAAGGTTTAACTGAAGAAGAAGTAATTAAGAACCATTGGTTAGATGTAGAACCTCTATATCGAGAGAATGGTTTTGATGTGAAGTATGTAAGATGTCCAGAAGGCAATAAGTTTGTATTCTGGAAGGCTTAATAAGGTATACTGGATTCGACTAGTGGTTTAGGTCGACGCACTTTCTATGCGTAAACAGGGGTTCGAATCCCCTATCCAGTGCATTAGTAATGAATTAATAATTACAGCTTATGAAAGAATGTAACAAAGTATTCTTTGGCGAGAAGGGATTAACCCAAACTTCTGCCAATCACCTGGCTAATATAGCTAAGGAGACAGTGGAATCTAATAGACAAGCTTTAGATTCTGTAGGGTTTGTGAATGTCAATATTAGCTTGTTAAGTGGAGGTAACTCTAGGACTGTGAAGACAGGTAGAAATGAGGCATATCTTGATAATGTGCCCACATTACTTCAAGAAGTTGCTAATATGAATGCCTTCTGCGCATGGATTCGTGAAGCTATTAAGGCTAGAGAAGAAGAACTTGAAATTATTAACAGGTACACTTGGGATGTATATGCTACAGATGTAGCTGGATTCAAGTTGGACACCCCGATTAAGGGTCATATCCTTACCGAAGAGGAAGCAATTGCTTCATTGAGCATTGCAGAACGTATGGAATATTACAGACTAGAAGCAGAAGCATCTGCTATTGGTAAGTATATTCATCCAATGCGTCCGTTTGCAAATGCCCGTAGAGCTTTAATGGATGCCTATACTAATCCTACTACAGTTGAAGGTTCTGGTACTGACACAATCGTGTACTCGTATGACCCGTCTGTTAGTAGCGATAAGGTAGAGAATACATTCTTTGTATTACAGCAGAAACACAGAGACATATCAGCTAGACTTAATAAGATTAAGTTCAAGATTGATAAAATGGTAAAGGATTCTGAATATGAAGTCAATCAGGCTTATAAACAAGCTGTTGATAGATTCAATTTGGATGCCAAAACCCTGTCTCAACAATGTGAAACTTGGAAAGTTGAAGAACGTAAGAAACTATTGGAACTTAAGATAGTAATTCCTAATGAGTTACAAGCAACTTATGAATTGCTAACTAAGATTTCCAATCCAGATAAATAGGTGCTATAGTCTTGAATCTCATTGGATTCTAACATAGCTTTGCGTGAGTAGTATGAATTGCATCAAAGACTCTAGTCGATGCATTGTCGACAAATTAATCGTGTTCTGTATTTCATACAGGGACGATTTCCAGCATAATTAAGTATTATTAATTCAAACCCTGTCAGTCTATTGCGAAGTTACAAAATTCCTTTGACTTTGCCCTAGATAGCAATAGGCTGGTCTTTGACTTTAATCTTAATTTTGTCATAGTTGCAATTAACTACTCACGACTATTTAACACACTGCCATCTACTAAGGGTTAGGTAATCAGTCTCTCACACTGAAAATACGGGTTCGAATCCCGTTGGCAGTACCTCGTACATAATCCTTCCAATCAGGTAACTGGTTAGGCAATAATAATCATGTACACTCTAAGGCGACGTAAGGGATAGGAGCTTAGACGGTAGCTAGCACTGTAGTACGCAATGGTGGGATAGAAACGGCTAGCACCCACTTTCTATGAATTGCCATGTCCCATTTGGCACATCTGAATAGTGATTGTGAGTTGGACACACGATTACAGTAAGAGAATGACTCAGCTAGCGGGAAGGGACAATATCTGAATAACTGATTGCTAGTCCAAGCATAGGTTTTGAGGGTAGGTTAAGCAAGCTTCATGGTGCATTCGTTCAGTGGTCTAGGACGTCACCCTGTCACGGTGGATATCACGAGTTCGAATCTCGTATGCACCGCTTTCTTTGATTTACAAAGGAGATGTCAGCACACTTGGTAACATCGTCTCCTGTTTATGCCACCTTAACTCAATTGGTAGAGTACCGCACTTGTAATGCGGCTGTTTAGGGTTCGAGTCCCTAAGGTGGCTCGATTGTAATCCTAGATGATTACAGTTAGATTATAAATTACCACACAGAGATGCTTATTGAATTTAACATGTTAGATGTAAGTGTAAATGAGCAGTTTTAAAGAGAAATTAAGTAAGAGTGGACAAAGTGTACTTGATGCAAGAGCGCAGAATCTGTATGAATTGGCTAAAATCGAGGAAGACAGATTTGTTCAGGATTGTAAATTGAAAGTACTCCGCATTCAGGGAGAAATCAACAAACACAATGACCTGGCTGTTAAATCAAGAGACTCTTTGAATCCGGGAGAAGGACTGAATCCGGCTGAATGGGTAAGAACAAGACATGAATTGGCACGTAAACTACGTGTTGCAAAGATTGAACTTGCTCTAGCTATGCAAGTCGATGCAGAAGAATTTCCCGCTGATGCATCAGAATCCATTAATTTGGATGACGCTGCTGCAATTGTAAATGAGTAATTTATGGGAGCAGGTAGTTATTCTAGAATTGCTTATGATGTAGAGGCCGGCAGTAGGGGTTTATATACCTCCACTAGGGATGAACTCTTTAAGAGCCATGCCATTAATGCATGTAATACTGCTGCATCGCTTAACAACAATGTTAGGCAGTATAACACGCAGATAAGGCAAGAAATGGTTAACGTGGGTGTTCGTGAATCTCGTGATTCTAAAGAACATCCTTTCTCTACTCCGATAATCATTGCGCTAGACGTTACTGGTTCAATGATTGACACACCTTATGAAATGATTAGAGACCAATTCCCTAAGATTATGGACTCTCTCATTCAACTAGGTGTGCGTGACCCACAAATCATGTTTATGGCAGTTGGGGACCACGTTTATGACCGATATCCAATTCAAATTGGTCAGTTTGAGTCTGATACAGCTAAAATCCTTGACACTTTACAATCGTTCGTGATTGAAGGTGGAGGAGGAGGTAATAGAGGTGAAAGCTATCTACTATCTCACATCGTAGCGGGTTATCATACTGAAACTGATTCCTGGTTTGAAAGACACACTAAGGGATTCTTATTTACTATTGGAGATGAACCAAATCTCGATAAGGTAGAGGGATGTTACTTAGAACGTGTTCTAGGGTATCAAAAAGGTGCTAAAACCATTACTTGTCAAGAAGCTCTTGACAAAGCAAAGGAACAGTACTATGTATTCCACATTCACATTACTAATGCCAGTCATGGCTCAAGGGTTGCTGAATCTTGGAAGACTTTACTTGGACAGAATGTATTGACATGTACATCTGGAGAAGTAGACAAGGTGATTGTCACCGCAATTAAAGAGAACTATGAGGAGCCTGTTGAAGGCTTAGCTCCTAGTGCTTCTGTTAGTCAGGAATGGCAGGATGTGCCGTCTGATAATAATGACAAATTTTATTAAACTGAAATGATTAGTATTGTATTAGGAACATTCTTTGGAGACGAAGGTAAGGGACAGACAGTTCACAACTTATGTAACAAGTACATAGGTAAGCGAGAGTCTGTGTTAGTAGTCAGGTTTAGTGGTGGACATCAAGTAGGACATACTGTAAAGCATGGAGACATGATGCACACCTTTAGTAACTTTGGCAGCGGAACCTTACTTGGAGTGCCGACGTATTGGTCCGAATACTGTACTGTAGACCCAATTACCTCTATGTTAGAGGGTGCAGACTTAGCTAAAATGGGAGTTCGTCCCATTGTTCAGTATCACCCTCACTGCCAAGTTGTAATTCCCTTCGATGTCTATTCCCAAGTTAATAACGAAGAGAACTTACGACATGGTACTGTAGGTACAGGGTTTAAAGCTTGTTTGGACCGAGTTAAGGCAGGATACAGCTTAACAGTTGTAGATTGTATGAATCCTTACATACTACGTGAGAAATTAAATGCCATAGTGGATAACTATTACAACATGTCTAGTAAATATCCCTCGATAGACCTAGACAACTGGTGTAGGTTAGCACATGCTTATTTCTTACATACAGGTACGGTTAATGAAGATTGCTTGTTAAACTATGACAACCTAGTGTTTGAAGGTTCACAGGGAATATTGCTTGACCAAAGATTCGGCATAATGCCTTATTGCACTCCGTCTAATACAACTTCACAAAACGCTTACGAGCTGTTGCGGAAAGCAGGCATACGTAAAGAAATCCAAACTTGTTATGTAACTCGTCCTTATATAACAAGGCATGGTAACGGCCCATTTCCTTCTGGAATGTCTGTTAGGGATGTCGATGACCCTAATAATAAGTTCAACGATTTCCAGAAGACGCTTAGGGCTATTGATTTCGACAAAGACCTATTCGCACACAGTGTACGCATTAACCGTTCATTTAAAGTTCCTTATAGGAATGAACGAACGGAGAAATTGTACGTATCACATTGGGATGAAGCATCTGACGCAGAGCAAGAAATGCTAGCGAATTTATGGATGTCAATACAACCCATGATATTCGATAAGTTAGTTTAGGAGTCTTCGGACTCCTTTTACTGGGCTATGGTGTAGTGGTAGTCACACAAGGTTTTGGCTCTTGTAGCCCAGGTTCGAATCCTGGTAGCCCAACTACTAATTATTTCAGTTTAAAATAGAATTTATCATGAAGTCACTAACAACACTACTCTTTGAGAACTGTTAATTGTGAGTAAACATGGGCGTTCGGGGTCCGTATCTCAATCGGTTAGAGAAACTGACTCATAATCAGGAGGTTGTCGGTTCAAGTCCGGCCGGGCCCACACAGTTAATAGTTGAATCGAATGAGTAAGGTAGTAGGTAGCATTGACGGCTACGATGTCATTTATGTGGAAGGCAAGAATATGATATTCTGTAAGAATACTATATTACCCTTTCCACTCATTAAAAGAATTATCAGAGGAGGTCTATGTAGGGAAACAATCGAAGAGAAGAACCTGACTATCACTCAAGACGGTTCTATTATTCAACTTGGTTGTTTAACTACAACAAGAGAGAATTGTGAAGCAATCATTAAAGAAGTAAATAAGATTAATAAACCTAATTAAGTAATGGCAAAGAACATTATTCCGCAAGGAACTACAGCTGCTATTAAGCAGAGAGTTAACAAGTACGAGGAAACTCAGAAACAGAGAATGATTGAAGTGCTCCAAAGCAACGTGAAGTATGCTGATGCTCTGGGATTCATCGAAGGTGAAATCAAACAGTCCAAGAAAATGGCAAGTTTCAAATACTCGCTGCTTTGTTGGAAACCGGACGGTGTATATCAGTTGAACAGAGCAATCAATGAAATCTTCGGTTCTGCCGTTAGTAAGGAGGATAACAGTCCTTCTGGAAACAGCAATATTGATACCGTAGACGTTGTTCTGGCAGACGGTTCTCGTACCAAGGTTCCGTTTGGTAAAATCAGCCTTGAAGAATTGGGAGAAGATTCTGAAATCAACATCAACTATGACAATGACCGTCATTTACTCCTTATTAAAGGACAATGCCAGTTCAAATACCAGTCATTGATTGATGATATTGTTGACAGAACTAAAGAGCTGTTAGCATCGGAGTCTATCTACAAGAATCAAGCACTGGAAATCAGCAATCTGTCTGAACCTACTATCATGACACTTGCCGGCATTGAGAAACAATTCATGGTTCTTTCTAAGAAGACTGAATTTGAATTGCAACCGCTACGTTCAAGAATCTTGTATCCGGAGAAATGTCTGGCTAAAGGTATTCCATTGAAGTACGGTTGTTTGCTGGAAGGTAAATATGGTACAGGTAAGACCTTGCTGGCATTTAAGCTGGCTAAAGATGCTGTGACAAACGGCTGGTCATTCGTGTATTTGAAGAATCCTTCTCTTCTTGCAGAAACTCTGCGCATGTGTAAAGTTGTTGACCGTTCGGGTCATGGTGTTGTCGTATTTGTTGAAGATATTGACCAAGTAACTAGAGGTAACAGAGATGCTGCAATGCAAGACATCCTGAATACTCTGGACGGTGGTGATACCAAAGATATGAACGTAATCACCTTGTTCACTACTAATCACATTGAATTGATTGAACCTACCTTCTTGAGAGGTAAGAGAATCGGCTCTGTGATTACTATGGACTGCCTGGACGCTGAAACTGCGGAGAAATTCATCCGTTCTACCTTCACCGCTGAAGAAGGATATACAATCGACGATGATTTGAGTGAAGTATGTAACTACATTCAAGAAGCTGAAATTGCTCCGGCATTTATGGCTGAAATCGTTGAATCAACCAAATCCAAACTCATCTTTACAGAAGAAACCCATGTAACATCGTTCCATATCAAAGCTAGCGTTGAATCTTATCAACGTCAACTTGGACTCGCATCCAAGAAAGCTGTTGTGGAAACTCCGGCTGAAAGATTGGTAAATGCTCTCAAACTCGTTCTGGGTACAGAGAAGCTTGAAGCAATTACTCAGATGTGTGAGTATGAGTGGGAACTTGACCGTAAGGACTATTCTACGGAGAAGAAGGACAACAAATAAACCTTGGAGGGCGGGAGTAATCTCGCTCTCCTTTTATTAACAACTAAATGAAACATTTATTGGTATTCCTATTAGTCTTATTAATGTCTGCAACTAAGGTGGATAACACACCTAGAGACTTTCATGTAAGTATAGTAGGAGAAGAGAAAGTAGAACAATTTGAATCCAAATTCCCTCAAATAGTTAAGGACGAAGCTGTGTATATTGCATATCTCCAGCGATACTATAAGGGACATGAAGATGAATTTATTAACTTGATGAAGTAACAATGGGGTAGTGCTGGAATTGGCAGACAGGCTTGGTTTAGGCCCAAGTGTCTTCGGGCGTGTGAGTTCGAGTCTCGCCTACCCTACTAGATTATTAACTATTAAATGTATTTAATTATGGTAGAAACTTTAAGTGAGCTGCTTGAAAATGCAGCTAACGTAGCAGAGGACAACGGTGGTAAGCTTTCAATAGCAAGCGCAGCAGTATTAATTGCTGAAGCTTACGAGTTAGGAATGGATAAGGCAACTAAATTACTGACAGAGGATGCCAACAATTGTTGATATGAGACCGTCAGCTAACACTTTCAGACACGCAACTTTGATAGTAATATGGCTGGTGGTGTGCTTAGTAGGACTAGGGGGATGTAAATCTAACCTAGTTAAAGAAACCTGTATTGACAAACCTGTGTGGACTACAGTAGTTGCTAAGGACTGTTATACCGAAACAGTTAATCAACAGACGCATACTGTATATGAGCTTACACTAATAGCTGACGGTAGGGACAATCAGTTCAAACTACGTGTAGACAAACCAACCTATGATAGAGCTTTTATTAATAACAAGCCTAATAGGCTTAGCTTTAATCTTAATAGAAGTGATTATGGGACTGGTTGGGAACCACTAATTGTTGCATTATACTTCATTATGCTCGTTGGCGGGCTAGCATGTGTGATAATTGAAGGTATAAAATACATGATTGATATTAAAGAACATTTATCATAGTATGGAGAAATTGAGTGCAGATGCGTTACGTTTAGCCTTAGTAACAGCATCTATGGAGTACTATAAGAAGTACGTAGAAGGCAATCAAGACTTTGACAATTCCGAGCAAATCAAAGAGGAGCTTGATAAGTTGGAAGCAGCAGGTTTAGGTAGAACTAAGAATGCAGAAACTCTTAGGACTATTCTCGAGTCTAAGAAGTATAAGTCAGCTTTAGGTCCAGAGAAATTAGACCTGAAGAAGGTTAACGAAATAACATCCTGGATTAAAGAATCGTATCCTGATGCACTGGTTGTAACTTACGAGGATTTCTTTGCAATCCTGAAGAAGTACAATTTGTATTGTGGTCCAATATCGGCCTTCAGCGGATTCATTCCAAGTGAGAATGTGTCACAAATAGCAAAGGCTTCTAACGCTTTGGACTCTTTAAATCTTAACTACGTCAGTTGGGTTGAAGCTGCGAGAATAGATTCAAGAATGTCTAAGGACATGACCAAACGGCTTGTTGAGTATTTCTCTAGATTCCCATTTGTATTCAAAGGTATTGACCGTGGTTATCAGTACATGAGGTCTATAGGTGGAAGTTATAAGGAGGAAGATTACCTACATCTTGTCACCTCATATTTAGACCATAACACTTGGCTAATTGCAGCGCCTTATGATACTATGGAGAATAATATTCGCATAGAAATCTTCTCTAAAGCTGAAGAAGACCGTAAAAGAAGGTTAGAAGACCCAATAGTATTTAGGGCTACCAGAGTAGGTATTGTTATCGTGTCTATGTGGGGAGAAGAAGCATCAGACAGCATGTTCGATAAATACCGATAAACATGTAATCCACCACTTAAATGTGAGCAGGTGTAGAAATGACTATAGGGCTATTTCAGTTTAGCAGACGTGCTATTCCATAGATTAGCTGACGTCAATAATTGGTAAGGCAGCTCACAGCCCTGCCAGGCGGATTATTCATATATAAGAACATAAGGAGACAAAGCCAGACTAGCCGGCAGTGAAGCAAACGGGAGGTATTAAGGTTGCATTGGTAACGATGTAGACACGATGAGCTTTATGTTCTTATTAATGGTGAGATAGCTCAACTGGCTAGAGCATGCGACTCATAATCGCAAGGTTGGGTGTTCGAGTCACCTTCTCGCCACATTATTAGCTAATACTTAAAGATTATGTTTGTAAAATTTGTAAAAGATGATAAGACAATAGAGGAAATATCAATCTCATCAGAGATGATTCCATTTCCTACTGATATAGTAGTATTAGAAGCTGGTAAATTCACCGTAGAATCTAGAGAATATGATATACTTGATGGAACTTGTACAGTTATATTAGACCAACAAATTACCTGGACAGAACATCCTCAAGAGTATAGTGATGCAATGCTTGCATACAGGAAGCGTTGGAATAATACAATTGATTTGTCATGTGAAGACTTCTTTAAGATGAAACAGTTTGTACAGACTGGTTCCAAACTGCAAGCAGTTAAGCATGTAAAAGAATCTGCTAAATGTGGTTTAAAAGAAGCTAAGGATTTTGTTGACACTTATTGCGATTACGTATTATGAGGCGGTTGTATCATATCCTAATTAATTGGATAGACTTAGTAAGAGATTGATATGGAAACAGCATTAATGATTACTGTAGTCATTGCATTTGTGGCTGCATTAATAGCTATGTTACTAACTATATGGGATTGTGACTTTAAATGGGTTAAGATATTCTTAAGTATAGCTGCTATAAGTACTATAGGAATGATAATTGTAGTTACAATCAAGGTCATGATGTCAGTATAAGGGTATGGCTTGATGGCGAAGTTGGTAGACGCCCCAGATTTAAGCTCTGGTGTCCAGAAATGGACGTGTGGGTTCGAATCCCACTCAAGCTACTAATAATTAAAGAAAGGAGGATTTATGAAAGAACTATTAGAAGAATTAAAGAAACAGTATGAGGGCAATAGCGTCATGGAAGCTGTTGCTGTATCTATAGAGAAGGCATATAAAATCGGGTATTCTGAAGGTTTTGCTGCTGGTGAAGAAGCAATGAAGAATCTAATTGACAAGTTAACATCACCTACAATATCTAATTAATATGACTATAGAAGAGTTCCTGCGTAAAATAGTTGAGATTGATTTAACTCAAGCTCAACATGTATTCCATGATTGGGATGCTGCTCTGGAGAGTTATGCTATTGGGTACAAGAAACACGGTTCACCCAATGTAGTTAGGTTATTAAAGATTGCCAACTCATTGGGTGAACTTGTTGATTTATATAGGGGAGTAGTGCTAAGAAGATATCCAATGACTATAGCTTCGTTGAATAGTAAAACTGCCAGATATAATGAGTTGATATCTTACTATAACTACAAAAATGGGCAAGAACTAACCTTGTTTGAAAGAATAAGTAATGGTTCTACCATGGAAGAGAGATTAAACTTTGTATATCTAATGTCTAAAGCCGATGCATTACAAGGAGAAACTACTGACCGAAGGAAAATCCTTCAGAACCTCAGAGAAGGGAAACTCTATGACTCCTCTAATCAAATCTGGCCAAGAGCATGTCTTGAGTCCTATAAATCTTAGCGATGTAGAGGTAGGTGATATAGTATTCTGCAAAGTTAAAGGTAGATACTATACTCACTTAGTCAAAGCTAAGGGAGATAGAGGAGTTCTTATAGGCAACAATCATGGTAAGATTAATGGGTGGACCAAATCCGTATTTGGTAAAGTAACTAAAATACTATAACATGAGTGAACGAAGACTTAAACTTGGTCATAGGAAAGAGTATAAACGTGAAAGCAAGCATACTCGTAATCCAAGCTACTATCCTAGACACCTTACTAAAGTGACGCTAGCTGATTTTGATGCTGATTTCAATTTGAGAGTGTCTAAAGAAGTAGCAGCGCAGAGAGGATATGGTAGAAAGGTATTAGACAAAAGTTGTCATATAGCTTGGGACCACGGTTATGGATACGTTAAAGAATCCAGAATTGTGAAATTCATAGCCAAGTGTGGTAAGCTTAAAAGGAAACAAGTATAGACCAGGCTGGAATCTGGGTTAAATGAAGTCCAGCGATGACAACTAAAGCAGAGTTGAGCGTATGTAATAAGACGTGCAGTTTAGCGCTGACTGTGGGGTGGTTGCAGAACACCTCTTTAGGAATGACTATTAGTGTTTGACTATTAGTATTCTAACCACTACTCCATGCGGTTGTAGTGTAAAGGAGGGCACATCACTAATTTTAGTATGCGCACAAGTGATAGATTGGGTTCGATTCCCGACAGCCGCTCACCCTGAACCCTGTAATTCTAATCCTATAAGATGTTTGGAAAGAAACAATCAGCCGAACCGGCTAAAGTAACAAATACCTCACTAGCCGAAGAATCAGCTAAGATTATTGATGTATTTGAGAAAGCTGTTACCAATCTTAAAGAGGTAGCATCTAAAGCTCAAGCAGAGAAAGAGGTTAGAGAACAAGAGATTATCGAATTACAAACTGAAGCTGCAAACCTTGAAGCAGTTTCTAACAAAGCAACAGCCATGGCCGAGAAGATTGGTGGGTTGCTATCATAACATTATGGACAAAATCAGAGACGTATCAGAAATTGATTTCAAAGTAGAAGAAGTAATGAAAGCTAAATCTTTCAATGACTTCGTGAACGGAAATGTAGAGAAAGCTTTCTATTTGGGCTTCTTTAGAAATGAATTGCAACAACCTCTATCTGTTGCTATGCAAATTAGAGGTGATGAAGGCATAGCCTTAGTAAAGAGTTTTGACGAAGCAATGCAGAAGGCTAGACCTTATGTAGAAGAAATGTCTGCTATAGCTGATGATGCTATGGCTAAAGAGGAGTTCACAATGTTAGATGTAGTTAATGAAGTCTCTGACAAGGTTAACTACAAACAGGAGGAAGACAAATTCTATGTCATCTTTATCTTAGGTATGTGGGTTAAGCATCTTATTGATGAGGATGTCATATCCGAAACCGAAGAAGATGAGGATGATGAGGATTTTGTTGAGAATCCTAATGCCGACGCATAAGTACAGAATATACTGTGATGGTGCCTATTCTCCTGCGAGAAATCAAGGGGGAATAGGCTTTGTCATTTTAGAGGATGACAAGAAGATATTCCAATACAGTAAGATGTATAAGAACAGCACCAATCAGCGAATGGAGCAAATGGCTGCCATAGTTGCCCTGGAATCCATAAAGGAACCTTCTGAAATTACAATAGTAACAGATTCTATGTATATTGTAGGAACTCTTACTAAAGGGTGGAAGAGGAAAGCCAATACTGATTTGTGGGAACGTCTTGATAAGGCTATGAACAGGCATAAAGTAGTGTCTGTTGAGTGGTGTAAAGGTCACGTAAGTGATGAACATAATAAGGAAGCCGACAAGCTTGCTTATAATGCTAGTAACGAAATAGGATAAACCTATGAAATACAAGAAGAAAGTACAACGTCTTAAAGACCGACAGGCTTGGTGGGATAAGCAATCTGATTCATTTAAGAGAGCTACTACCAGACCAGGTTCAGTTAAACAAAAGTAATTATGAACAATTTTAGTCCTTCTACAGATACGTCTGTAGGCACAAAGAGATTCACAGCCCAAGAAGTGCAATTAGCTTATACTCTAATGGCTGTAGAGTACATGAAGACTATTAAGGGTCTGAATCCGAATCATCAACTAGTTGATAAGGCTGTCAAACTGAAAGCTTTAGGATTTACCAATTCTAAAGAAGTAGGCGATGCTATCACTTCGGAAGAGGACCTTAAAGTCTTAAAATGTTATAGCTTTTTGCAAAGACATTTCCCTGGCTCATTGATACTTAAGGAGGAGGATTTCATTAATCTGAATGTTAAGTATGGATTAGTTGTTGGAAGACTATCAGCTTATAAAGGTTCTGTACCTGACGAGAACATTGATGAAATCTCTAAGGTAATGGCCACTGCTCAAGTACTTGAAGCAAATGAGTATGTTAACTATAGCGGAAACGGTTCACCTTTACGGTATGTTACTGGTATGCAAGTTGCTACTCACCCTATGCCTATTGATAGAATGTCCTATCCGGTTGGAAGGTACTTCATTAGGCAGGAACCTTCCCATATTGGACCTATGTATTTGAGTAGAAATAAGGCTAGAATGAATGCATATCCATTCTTTCATATCCTTAATAAAGCCAAGGCACATGATGTGAACATTGCTGATTCAAAAGAATGTAGCAGTGCTGACTTATTCATTGCCGCTCCTATTGAAGAAATGAATGAAACGATGCAGTTTACAGTTCCGGAAAGGAAGATTATTCCTATCAGTAATGACCCATTTGTATTTCAAGTAACTCCAATAGGGGTAATGATTCACTCTAAATGGGGAGTAGAAGCCGAAGACAATATATTCGACAATATTAAACCTTTATAAGATTATGGAATTTGTCAAGTTTAAAAGAGCAGTCCATGCGCAGTTTAATCGACTAGCTGCTGGTGCAGACATGCTCTTTCTGACTAATGTAGACAAGGATGCATTATGGGATTGTTATCTTAATTCCTTTCCGGAGGAAGAGAGACAGTCTCATAATTGCAACAATTGTAAACATTATATCAGACATTATGGTAGAGTTGTCGCCATTAAAGACAATAAAGTAGTAACCATGTGGGAGAACCTACAGTTGGATGAACCTTATGCTACTGTAGCTAGAAATCTCGATGCATTAGTGAAATCAAAACCAGTTGTAGATGTTTTTATCACTCGTGATTATGAACTAGGAATTGATAGAAACAATGTCTATATTGACAGTTTGCAAGGTCCTAAAGTAATTACCTGGAATCATCTCTATTATCATATGCCAAATCAATTGGTGTATACAGGAACTGAATCCGTATCTGCTGTAATGGGGACTTTACGCACAACTAAGGAAGTGTTCAAACGTGCACTGGAGGAATTAACTGTCGATTCTATAGAAACAGTTCTGGACTTAATAGGTCAGAATGCTTTATATAGAGGAGAACAGTTTAAAAATGACTTAAGTGTATTCCTGGGTCATAAAAGACACTATGATTCATTACCTGATGAAGAGAAAGACAACTGGTGTTGGGCAAACTTCAATCGTGTAGGATGTGCACGCATTCGTAATACGGCAATTGGTACATTGTTGGTAAATATATCATCAGGACTTGAATTGGACGATTGTGTGACTGCATACGAACGTATCATGGCTCCAGAGAACTATCAAAGACCTAAGTCAATTGTTACTAAAAGAATGATTGAGGAAGCACAGAAGAAAGTGCAGGAACTAGGTCTTATGGATTCTCTACCTCGTAGACATGCTGCCTTAGAGGATATAACAGTCAACAATGTTATATTCGCTAACCGTGATGCCAAGAAGGTAATGGCCGGAAACATATTCGAGGAACTGGCCGCAGACACTAAAGTCAATCCTAAGAAGTTTGACAAGTTAACTGAAATTAGCATTGATGATTTCATTGCTAATGTAGTACCTACTGCCACTAACATAGAAGTGTTAATGGAAAGTAGACTGTCTAATAACTTAGTAACTCTTACAGCTCCTGTTAATAAGGATGCTAAGAATCTATTTAAATGGCCGAACAACTTTGCTTGGACATATAATGGAGGAGTAGCTGATTCTATTAAAGAGAAAGTAAGAGCTGCTGGCGGTCAGACTGAAGGGTTCTTAAGATGTTCGTTGGCATGGTCTAACTATGATGACTTGGATTTGCATGTCGTTGAACCTTCATACAACGAAATCTACTATTCTAACAGAACTGGTAAAAGTGGTGGTAAGCTAGACGTGGATGAAAATGCCAGATATGGCAAAACTCGCAAACCCGTTGAGAACATTATATGGGTTAACGAACGCAAGATGCTTGAAGGTAAGTATGTTGTGTATGTTAATAACTTTCATTGTAGAGAATCTGTTGATACAGGATTTACATTGGAAATAGAACACAATGGAGAAGTCCGACAATTTGTCTATGACAAACCCGTTAAACATAAAGAGGATGTCATGGTTGCCGAGATTACTTACAGTAAATCTAAAGGCATCCAAATAAGAGAGCTAATACCCAGTACTAGCCATTCGTCAGTAAGCCTATGGAATATTGATACTAACAAGTTCCATAAGGTGAACGTGATGATGCTGTCCCCCAATTATTGGGATGAGCAGGGTATTAGCAATAAACATTACTTCTTTATGTTGGATGATTGCAAGAATCCGGAGCCTGTTCGTGGATTCTTTAACGAATATCTTAACAGTGAGCTAACTCCTCACCGTAAGGTATTTGAGGTTCTAGCTGATAAGATGAAGACTCCTTACCAAGAACATCAATTGAGTGGATTAGGATTCTCATCTACCATGCGTAATTCCGTTATTGTTAAAGTGGACGGAACATTTAGTAGAACTTTAAAAGTCAATTTCTGATGTTTAGATTTCTAAAACGCAATGATTCTGAAGTTATAACTCCAGAAGTGGTTGACGTGCCGGTGATGACTATTCAGTCCAACATAGCTATGGCTCTTGCTTTATGTATGGAGGAATATCTACGTTCTGTTTCCAAAACATCAGTTGATACTCCTAATAGAGATACATTAGTAAGAGAATACAACACGTTGGTTGATGCTGGACTGGGCAGCTCAAAGAATGCTAGAAACTTAATGGTGAAGGACCAATGTTCTCTGATTTAGGGTTGGAGTATGCTAATGGGGCGTATTATTATGTTACAGGTATTAACTACGGATACAGTGACAGTGAAACTATGTTGAACAATCTGAAGAAATACATACAATCACATAGTTATTGGCCCTGATACAGAAGGCACACTCAGGCTGTCTAGTATAATTAACAAGAATCCCGGCCTTCCTGCTGATGTAAAGGCTTTTAGCTACCCTAACATAGTTTCCTTTGATGCTGTTAAGATAGGTAGAAATGAGCTATTTGTAGCTTGCCCTCCTAGTCAATTAAACAATCCAGAGGTTACAATCACTAAGAAGGCAGTAGACCCTATTGTGTACCAGCCTTGTGCTTATGGTATTCTCATTCACAGTATGTGGGGAGAAGAATCAGAGGACAAAGTGTTTGAAGAATATAAACGTATTAACAATTTAATGCTATAATTATGTTTGAGAAAGCATCTAGAATGAAATTGCGTTTTAACACGCAACGTGGAGTTCTTTCTGTTGAAGACTTGTGGGATTTACCCTTAATTCAACTTGACAATATTGCAATTGCTCTTAACAAGAAATTGCAAGAGTCTAAAACTGAAAGCTTCATCAAAACCCGGACTAAAGACACTACCGAACTTGAACTGAAATTCAATATTGCAAAACACATTATTGATGTTAAGTTGCAAGAACAGGAAGACCGTCTACTTGAAAGTGAGAAGAAAGCTAAGCGTCAGAAGATTCTTGACCTTATGGCTAAGAAACAAGACGCTGAACTCGAAGGCAAATCTCTGGAAGAATTAGCTAAAGAACTTGAAGCACTTAATTGATTATGGACTTTGAGAAAGAAATAAAGAAATGGCAGAAGGTGAACAGCTCTGAAACTAAAGCCCAGCTCTTTGAAGCAGTAGATTATATCTGCGCTGATGAGCCTAATGGATTAGTAGGAGTGACTGGTTTGCTATTTGATGCCGATAAACTCAAGAGGAGTATCAATGCTGCGCTTTCCAGGAGAGCGGAAGCTAACGTGGTTACACGTAGATATGGTTTGCGTCAGCAAGTACTATACTTGATGTACTATGGCGAAGAGTGACTATAAGTGCTCTTGCGCTGGAAGAGGCTAAACTTTAAAGGAAGCATGTAAGTAATACTGTGAGTTATGCTGACAGACCGTCCACGTGAAAAGCCCAGTACGTGATACTGGCAAGGGCGGCCGTTAAATCGGAATTGCTTCCTGTATGGTCCCATAGTTCAATGGATAGAACGCTGGTCTACGGAACCTGAAATGGCAGTTCGACTCTGCCTGGGACTACTAACTTAATAAGGAAAGAGATGACTAACTTAGAAATTATTAAAAGATTAAAGACTGCTAAAGACTTGTATGATAAAGATACAAAACCAGGCAGTGATAAGAATGGTGGTATGTGCCACTATATGAAGCAAGCATTCAACGGAGTGTTTAAAGAAGGAATACCTCCCTCTTATAATGAATTAGTAACACTAATTCCGGAGTTTAATCCAGAGTTTCTAGGAGGTAATGTCAAACAAGAAGAAGTGGCTAGACTTGTCTTCTGGTGGCCAGTAGATGAGAAGAAACATAGGCTTGTAGCTTTTGATAAGCTCATCCATTGGTACACAGAAAGAATCAATAAGCACGCTATCTTACTAAAAGCTAAGAAGCTGTTTGAAGACCATTCAGAATACTGGGGAATGTGCTTTTGTATCGAACATGCTATGGCTGGAACCGAACGAGGAATCAACATCTACGATGAATGTGATGTAGTTGCCATGTTCCCCGAGTTCAATAGAGAGTTCTTAGGTGCGCCTAAAGACAGGTATGGTAAGGCATTTTGGTGGACTCCCGATGACGAGAAGGGTCACAATGCTAGGATTGAAGCATTTGATAAACTGATTAAGTATTACGAAGGAAGATGAACTGGATAAAAAGAATCATGAATAAGTTATTTATTGATAATGAGTCCTATGACATTGAAGAGGACAATATCACTATCCCACAAATCAAGCGTAAAATTTACGTAAATGGTAAATTAATATCTGAAACGAATAAGGATAGTGTACATATCAGTTTTACTGGTAATGTAAAAGAACTTAACTGCAACACATGTGATATTGACGGAGACGCATTTACTGTACATGGTAATAGTGTTAAAGTTAAAGGCAGACATACTGGGAGTATTAACGTATAACGTAAAGGGGTCTAGTAGCTCAGTAGAATAGAGCGTCCCTCTCCTAAAGGGAAGGTCACGAGTTTGAATCTCGTCTGGACCACAAACCAATTATTAGTTATTATGAAGAATATCTTTAATTTTGGTAAATTGTTGGAAGGTGAATCTATGAATGCGGACGAGGCATATTCAGTTGCCACTTACAATGAAGTGGTGACACAAGAAACTCTAGTTAAGAGGTTTCTAGATACTACTGACCAACTTATTAAGGCTAAGAGTGAGAACAATTACTTTAGTCTTGTTATGGATTTGAATGATGATGTAGCTAAAGCCAAGGATGAAATTCTTAAATACTACGAAGATAAACGATTCTTCGTTAAGGTTATTGATAAAGAAGGATATCCTGGCTTAGTTGGAGAATATCTATTCATATCCTGGAAGAAGTGAATTTCTTTATTCTAACATAACCACAGGCATAATTGAGAGTGAAATGCCTGTTTAAGCAGTCCCCACTGCTGTAATGGTGATTTGATTACCATACATTATCTTAAGCCCTTGAGGGTTGGTGTGAATAGACTATTCACATGTTCTTAACATTAATTGTTAACAACAATGACATTCGATGAACAAGACTCTCTTATAGAGTCATTGAACGCGGCTTATGATAAAGCCGGAACTATTACAGATGAAGACATCAAAGAACTGTTTGCCAAGAAGAATGCAATCGCTGATGAAGACGAGCAAACTTCTTATGAGTTCGATGAATTCTTTGCAGAAGTAGTAAGTAAATGGGCGCAAGACGGGCTGACTGATGAGAAAGCTCAATTACTGCTCAATCTTATTGATAGCGCTGACGGTAGTGTGGACGATTCTGAAGACGCAATGTTGGAAGAATTATCTATGGCTGAACTGACTGGCGTGGACATATCTGAAATATTAAAAGATAAGTTCCCAGACTACTTTGAATAGTTCTTATGTATGGTGATAGGTTATGGAATAGACATTCCAGCCAGAATATCACTAGGGGGGGGGTGTAGGCTCCTCTTCGTTGCTTTTAGCAACACACCTAATGCCAGGCATTGGCATTATTGTTATCAGTTTATGGTAACGGACTTTAGGCTACGTTATATTTAATGTAGTGCTAATCGCGCAGAACGATATTCGTACTGCCGTTTAGGGTCAAATTCAGATTAGTTATTAGATTATTCTTTACTTCTAATGAGGTAAGGTCTACTCTAGTGATTGTCTGGGTTTGGCCCTTCTTTTTTAACTTTAGATATGCAGAGATTTAAATACGAGGACAATGAACTAATACCCATTTTACAGGCAGGAGACCTTATCACTGTAAACGGTAGTCCGGTGGAAATCGTTGACAGTGGTTGCGCGTGCTTTGGCTGTTACTTTAAAGCCAGTGACTGTACTATGGAGTGTAGATGTCCACTTTACGAAAACCTGATATTTCGAAAGGTGGAAAAGAAGATTAAACAAGATGAGAGGGTTGAGCAAACTAAAAGCGTGGCTAAAGAGGAAGGGGTTTACTTCTACTAATTATAAGGGAGATTCGGAGTACTATACATTAAATGGATTCTCTGCTACTGTGAGATTAGCAGACCATGTAGGAAGAGAAGGAACTGAGACTGATAAATATATAAATATCATTCCAGACGGGGTTGATAGATATGTATTTATTTATGACAGAATATCTACTTCTATGAGTCATAAGGAACTTATTAAGGCACTAGATGCTTTAATATATCTACATGGTAAGATTCCCAAGTATTTCGAGAACAGAGACCTTATTAAGAAGAGATATGAAGATGCTGTTTCCAGCGTCCAATCCCATTTAGCCAGAAGGACGGTAGACCAACGAGCAGTGTTGGTTAAGGGCGTTAGTACCTTAGAACCCGTCATACTCGAGTTGCAGAAACTATGTTGTCAATTTAGAGTAGAGAAAGAGAAATTGTGATTGCAATATTAATAGTACTTGCACTATATGGTGTATCTTACTTATTAAACATTGTACTAAACTATATGCTTGCATATTATGACCTAGATGAAGAATACTTCTGGGAAGTTGTAGAAGAAGATGTAGGTTGGTGGATGACATGTCCAGTCATATCGCCATTTTTGTATCTGTGGTTAATAGGTAAGGTGCTAGAAGAACAATCAGATTAAATTAATACTAACTTTACGGATAATCAAGTATGATTATTGAAGAAGCTGACTTTAGAATGGAATCTATAGGTGACAATTTACACTTCTGGGACCTATCTGTACTAAAAACTATTAAATCCAAGGACGGAGAACGTCAGGAGTTTAAAGTTATTGGTTATGGACTTCCCATATCTGCATGTCTTCAAAGAATAGCAGATTACAGAATAGAATGTAAACACCCAGATGCCATGTCTCTGAAAGAATATATTCAAGATTACAAACAAGAAGTAACTAGATTAGAAGAGTTAACTAAAGGAATTTAAGCTATGGCTTCACGTAAGAAAGGTACGGCACCTCATAAGCCGAAGAAGGTGTATGAATCTGTTAAGTTAATGAATTGTGCAAGGTGTGGTAGGGATACTACTCACACGCTGTTCGATTATGACAACAGGCTTTACAAATGTAATGTCTGTGGGAAAGCTTATACTAAACGTGGTAAATAACTAATATTTAACTCATTAAACTTATCAGTAATGAAGAAGGAAACTATCAAAGAGACTCCGGAAGAGAGATTTAAAAGACTAAGAATCAAGGATTTGACCGATGATGCTTTCATGGTGGCAGAGCATTTAAGACAGCCATCTGTAACACCACGTGACCCAAGTGTGTGGAGTAAAACTCCTAAAGAACGTAAGTTGTGGAAACGCTATAGACGATTCCCTGCTCCGAGCTATCAATGGCCGGCTCCTGCTAAATCTATTCCTATTCCTGGAACTCTGGTCGTGTATGTAAAGGGTGGTAACTTTACTACTGGTAAAATGAATCCAAAGACCAACAAACCTATACCAAAGAACACATTTAGCCATAAATGTATTCAATCTGACATCCCTTTCTTATTAAGTAAATATAAGACAGAGAAGTCCCAGGTTACTAAATATTCTTGGAATGGCAAAACCTACGCCCCCGACTGTCTACCATTCTGGGGACGTTAAACTAACAGTGTATCCTTCCTTTCTATATGAAGTACAACTATACCTCATTAGGAAGGATAGGGTAGAATGTGTAGGTTCTAAGTTCTATACTACTGATAAGCCTATTAAGGTAAGAGAATCGCAGTTTATTAAAGTCGACGATGAGATTACATGTGCTAAGTATATTACTTGGCTAGCAGCTCCCCTAGATTATTTAATGAACAACAATTTTAAAGTGTTAGAACGTGAGAATGCTAGACAAAGACGGAAATCCAATACAGGAGAAGACAAGCGAAGGAGTTCAAACCGTAGGCGCTGAACCTACTATGAAGTATACAGAGCAGGTGATTGATAAGTCTAGACGTGTTTGCCCACTATCAACTGTAATGGTTGAGATGTTGGTAAAACAGATGTCAGCCGAACTTGCCAACCATGCTCTGTATATGACCTTTGCCAATTACTTTGAAGTAGAAGGGTTACCAAAGCTAGGTATTTACTGGAGAGGTCGTGCTAAGGAAGAATATTTGCATCATTCTTGGATATTTGAATATCTAACCACTAACGATGCTCTATTCCAATATCCGCCTGTTCCAGCCATTAATGTTGAAATCACTGATAGAGTCATGCCCTTTGCTGCCACAGTAGATAGGGAGATTGAGACTACTCGTGGTATTAATAAGATTGTAGACCAAGCTCAAAAAGAGAGTGATTGGGCTACATTCCAATGGTTGAATGGAGAGGATAAGGATGAAGGTATGTTAGTTAAAGAGCAAGTAGAAGAAGAATCTATTAGTCGTACTATTCTTGATATGGCTAAAGAACAGGCTACTTGGCTTCGTAAAGAGAATGCAATACTTGATTTCTATAATGGTCTAGGTCGCAAGTAATTGCCTATAATCAGATTAACTTATCTAAAGAGATTACATTTGGAAACATTTAATCTACAAGTTTATGAAAGAAAGAGTTGAGTATAGAGTTGACAGTTTTGTTGATTTTACTGGCATGGAACGTAAGTTCGTAATGGTTGCATTGTCACAAGAAGTATGTGCTGAAATTGACCCAGATACAGAGAACTGGGATGAAGATGCACTCTTAAGTGATAAATGTCTGTCTATTGGCGTATCTGTATGTCAACCAGAAGATGAGTTTGATGAGAACATGGGAGTTCAAATAGCTCTTGGTAAGGCTCGTAAACTGCATAATCATGCTCTATACAGCACTGACCCCGGATTGATTAACCGTGGTGTAGTTAATGCTCTTCTTGACCAAGAAGTAGCATTCTTCAAACAATGTCCTGGCAAGTATCTGAAAGGATATGATACAGCTAAGGCTATCTATGAAGAAGGACGTAAAATGGTCGAACTAGAAGCATCACTATCTAATGAAGAACGTACATGCTTGGATACCTTATTAACTTCTAAGAATGATAGAGTGGATGTTATCTATGATATCTATAACTACTATCAGTCTCAGAAATGAAATTTAAGGATGCTTTCGTTGGAGGTGTGATTGCTGCTGCTATATGCCTTGGTATAGCATGGGCTTGCAAGGATAGAAACACAGTAGTTATTCCTGACAACACTAAATATGAGCAAGCTATAGACTCGCTCAATAAGGAAGTAAGGAAGTTAGAAATTACTAACGACAGTCTAATTAGTGTCATTACCAATTCTAAAGGTAAGATAGACACTATTAATAATTGGTATGAAAAGGAGCTTATTGATATTACTAATCAGTCTATTGCCGCTGATGCATCTTTCTTCGCAGAATATGTATCCCAAGCTGGTAGATGACTCTTTAGTTGTGATTACTCCACAGCAATTAAAGGCTAGTAACCTTATATTTCTGGAGCATAAGAAGCTTAAGCTAGAGAGGTTTGAACTCAATAAACAGCTTACATCTTATGAATTACTAACTGCTAACTATGCTAAAACTGATAGTATAAGACTTCAACAACTAGCACGAGCAGAATTGCAAATGCAGATGTATGATGAAGCTATTAGTAAGCAACGGGAGCAGATAGCTAAGATGAACAAAAAGAACAAGAGATTAACTACATTGTCAATAGGAGGATTTGCTATCAGTGTAGGCTTATTATTAGCCTTACTGATTAAATAGCAAATTCTTGGCAAACTACTATTCGGAACATGGCGAACAAACTATCTGACAGTTTTGATAAGGACAGAGATGGAGTAAAGTACAAATACCCCGAGAGAACTTGCAAAGACTGTTCTAGATATCCCTGTTTCAGAGGTATTGAGCGCAGTGTTTGTGATTTCGCCAAGTATGGTTGTGTGCATTATAAAGACGGTGGGGTTAATAAACGACAAAATGAGCTGGTGGGCTCGGAATGATGATTCAATATACCATACGCGTTGAATTACTAGCTAGTAAGGAAGATGCTGGTGGTTATATAGTCTATGCATTCAAAGATTTGTCAAACGGCACATATAAAATGTGTACCCGATGTCCTAACTGGGAAGGTCCATTCTTAAGAGTTGGTGACATCGGGTATTTGAAATGTAAGGAAGTATATGCAGGGGAAGACACATGGTATAATCCCATCACTGACTCCTTTGAGAAGTATAAATATACCGATATATATTTCGAAGACTTTGTTTATGAGAAACCACCAGAAGATGAGATTATACTGTAAAAGATTATCTAAATTAACGAGATTAGACCATTATCTAAAATTAATATGATATATCTATGTTCAGAGAGAAATTGGCATCAGCTATCGATAGAAAGAATAATGACATCAACTCTTTCATTTGGAAGGGTCGTAAGCAAGAAGTAAATGGAGCTTTAGTACAAGAGGAGAAACGCTTGGTTGATTGTACTGAAGAAGAACTTCGTAATTTCTATGCACATTGTAATTCTATGCTCTATAATACTAACAAGGACTATCCTGGTCGTTATGTTCTATTGGACATTATTAAAGACCAGCGTCAGCGTTGTAACGCAGAATTGTTCTTGCGCTGGTTAGAACAGGAGCAGCATATGCCAAGGTTTAAGTTCCTAGAGGCGTTAGTCTCTTTCTTGGATATTAATAAGGACGGTATAGACCCGAAAGAGTATCCAATCGAAGGAACTATGTGCGGCTGTCCTAAAGAGTTTGGAGATATTCCAACGGAGACAGTACGCGAAGGTTGTTTGGACAGACTGGGAAAGTTTAACAAACAACACATTACTCTTACATTTATTCTCAAGCAAGGTCTATGGTTCACTGCTCAAGAGAGCAAGGACTTAGTGGAGAAAGACCCTAAAACAGGTCAGATAAGAGATAAGATTGAAGTGGCGAAGGAAAGACTAGGTCTGAAGCCCACAATGCCTCTTTATGTTACTCCTAAAGGACTTAGCTATTCACAGCTTCGTTCTATGGTTAATTTGAAGAGTAAGAAGTATACAGAACTAACTACTGACCAATTAAAGGTTCTTAGAAATAGAATCTTGTATTCTTTGGAAGATGAAGTGAAGTTCCATATATCTCAGTGGGAAACTCGCAAGAACCAAATTAAATTAGTATGTGATGCTAAAGGCTATACTTTATAATGTACTCTGGATGCTGACCACAGTTAATCCAGATTACTATGTAGTAGGTATAAGCTGCTTAACGTAACTTGTGAGAATTTACTAATATTAAATAACAGGGTTCAAGGTAATAGATTCAAATGAGTTATTAATTAAGGGCTTAGCCTATAACAAGTGGCAGACTTATTCGGAAACGTAAGCAGAGATGAACGCCAAGCAATTGGTGTTCAACGTTGGGTAGATAATAAGTTGCGTGGTTCTTTAGTCTATTGTACCGGTTTCGGTAAGACTAGAACTGCCATTATGTGTATGAAAAGATTCTTGGCTAAGAATCCTGGTAGAAGAATTATAATAGTAGTACCTACTGATGCACTACAGAGACAATGGCTTAGTGATTTAACAGAGCAGCAAGTCCCAATGGTGTACGAGGTACTAATAATAAACTCTGTTGTGAAACATGAGTGGACATGTGATTTGCTAGTACTTGACGAATGTCATAAGTATGCTTCTGATTTATTTGGAAAGGTATTTGAAGTAGTCAAGTATAAAATAATTTTAGGCTTAACTGCAACTATGGAACGACTAGACGGTAAGGATAGCTATATCAAGAAGTATTGTCCAGTAGTTGATAGAGTAGATGTTAGTGAAGCTACTGCTAGAGGCTGGCTATCTCCCTATAGGGAATATAAGGTTATGGTAGAAGTAGACAATCTAGACAAATACTATGAGTTAAACAGAGAATTCTATGAGCATTTCGCATTCTTTGGTCATGACTTTACACTTGCTATGGCTTGTGCTACTAAATGGCAGAAGAGAATTGAGCTAGCTAAAACTATGCTTCCCGACTTTGACAAGAAACCAGATGAATGGAAAGCTCTTAATAAGACCATTCTAATTCATGCTATGGGTTTCAATAGGACTTTGCAAGCAAGGAAGAAATTCATTTATGAGCATCCTAAAAAGATAGAACTTACAAATATGATACTTGAGCATAGGCAAGACAAGAAATGTATTACTTTTAGTAAGACAATCAAAATTGCTGAACAAATCAAGTATGGTAAGGTACTATCTAGTAAAGAAACTAAGAAGAAGGGAAGGATGACTTTAGAGGAGTTTAAATCAGCATCTGTGGGGGTACTTAATACTTCTAAGATGTTAGATGAGGGAGCTGACATACCAGGACTGTCAGTAGCCGTTATTCTTGGATATGATTCCAGTCCTACGTCTAAGACGCAGAGAATAGGTAGAGTTATTAGAAAGGCAGAGAATAAAGTAGCGGAAGTCTTTACTTTAGTAATCAAGGGAACTGTTGAAGAAGAATGGTTTCGCAAGAGTACTGGTAGTAAGGATTATATTACTATAGCCGATTCTGATTTATTAAATCTACTAGAAGGGCGAGAATTTACTCCTAAGAAGAACAAAGAAACTAAAATGATATTTAGGTTCTAATGTTTAGAGTGTTATATTGCAACATAGGTGCTGAAGGGCAGCCTGATGGAACTTCGACAGTATCTACTGATGTTGATGCTGTCAAGCTATTAGAGCTGTTAGAGAAGCATTCAGAGCGTCGTATTTGCATAATGTCTGTGCATTTGGAGCGTAGCCCTCTAGATGTGCAGAGTCTTATCACGAGCCTGAAATTTAAGTAGATTCGTTTTGAAATGTAACAAGATTATCGTATCTTTGTAATCCTTAACGGTCAAAATTACATGACAACTGAAAGATTGCTTGAACTTGTGATGCTTACTAACACGTTTGATAGTATCATTCATGCTAGTGGTGTCAACGAAAACGGTGAAATTGAATTTGAAGGTGGAATCTATGACGTCAAAGCTATGGTAGCAAGGCAGACAGAACTCTTTAAAGAGTTTATAGCTCCTTACGAAGTAGCAGGCGAAGCTTATGTGATTGAGGACACTGAGAAATCAGAATAACAAAGTATCACAGCTGATAGATTAGTAAGTTATTTACTTATTAATCAGTACGCTTGGAGAAATTAAGTTTAACAATAGAGAATCAGTTGTTAATAATGGAGCAGTATAGGCTTACTGCTGAGGAGTTATTAATGATTGAGTTGCTATTCTTGGCACAACCAGAAGAAGGACATAAGGATTCTCTTGTTCGTTATCTGGGAATGCCAATAACTAAAACCCGCCTTAGAGACGTATTATTAAGTCTACAGGTGAAGGGAGTCATTACTAAGAAGTATAAAATTCCCGCAGAGAGTCAGACGTTTGACCCTGAATCTGTAATCTTTAATGAAAACTTCATTAAGAATTATAGAAAGTATTCCGGAGACCTGGGAGGAGAGTTCTGGGAAGCATACCCAGATATTGTCATTATTAATGGTAGGGAGTATAGTTTAAAGAACTGGTCTAAGAAGTTTAACACTTTGGAAGATATGTTCTTTAGATATGGCAAGAATATAGGGTGGAAACTTGAGAATCATAAAAGGGTGATAGAGTTAGTCAATTGGGCTAAACAGAACAAATGTAATCTGATAAACGTCAATATTGCTGACTTTATAATGTCTAAGGCTTGGGAAGGCATCGAGAAGTTTAAAGATGGAACATATGAAGAATTAATGTTTGATACTATGACGGAACTATGACATATACTAGCAGACTAATCGAACTTATCAAAAGAGGCAGAGAAGGTGACAATCAAGGATTATCACTTGGAATGCCTAAGCTGGAGCATATAATTGACGGATTAACTCAAGAGACCTATTACCTGATTGCCGCAGGAACTGGTAACGGTAAGACTAGTTTCGTGCTTCACTCCTTTATATATAAGGCTCTACTGGACTCTGATTCTGATAAGGATGTTCAGTTTATTATATTCTCTTTGGAGATGAGTGCTGAGCAGTTACTTGCTAAATTGCTTTCTCTTCATATATATGAGACATATGGTAAACAAATATCTTTTAAAGAGTTATTGTCTAGAGGCAAGGACTCTACACTCTCTGATGAGGATTATGAGTTAGTACAGGAATGTATTCCATGGCTAGAATCTATAGAGGACAGACTAATAATACATGACGGCACTCTCAATTCAGAGAAGTATAAGTCTCTAATCATAGAGGATTTAAAGAAATTTGGAACCTTTGTTGATGAAGATACTTATGAACTTAATAATCCGAAACAAATTATCGCAGTAATTACTGACCACTTAGGCTTAGTGAGACCACAGTTGGGTCGTAGCAAGAAAGAGGAGATTGATACCATATCGGCATATGGTGTCTCATTTAGAAATAAATGTAAGATATCTCCAATCAATATTATGCAGTTCAATAGAAATGCTAATAATGCAGAACGACTAAAACAAGGCTTGCAAGAACCTGATTTGTCAGATTTAAAAGAGAGTGGTTCTCCGAGTGAGGATGCCAATGTAGTATTGGTATTATTTAATCCATTTAGAAGCAAATTGTCTACATATAGAGGATATTGCATTAAAGAGCTAAAGGATGGTTTCAGGTCATTATTGGTTCTTAAGAATAGATTTGGTGCGTCTGATGTAGCCATTGGTGTAGGATTTTATGGTAGATGCGGTATCTTTAAAGAGCTTCCGTCTGCATCCGAAATCAATGATTATGACAAGTATAAGAATCCAGATTGGACTATTATTGATTTCCCAGACAGGGAAGTCGAGATAGAACGAACTAAGAAAGATGATTTACGCGTAACCATAACATTATGATTTAATGAGCCAAATTATAGGACTTGGAGGATTTTCGGGAAGTGGTAAGTCTAGTTCCCTACAGTATTTAAACCCAAAGGAGACATTTATTATTAGCTGTACTCCTAAACAATTATCAATTCCAGGATTTAGGAAGAATTACAAGAAGCTAACTCAGGACAAAGACAAGAACTATGTTGGAAATTGGTATTTCAGCAATGAATTTGCCAAAGTGATGAACATCATGAATGTAGTTAATGTTAAAATGCCAGAGATTAAGGTCTTAGTAATTGACGATAGTAATTATCTTCTTTCACAAGAGGTGATGTCTAGAAGTGCGGAGAAAGGATATGATAAGCATATTGACTTTGCAAAGCACTATTATGATTTAATAATGAAGGCTATGACTCTTAGAGAGGATTTAATTGTAGTGTTCATATCTCATATTGTAAATGACGGTAACGACTATGACCCTAAATATAAGTTATTTACTACTGGAAAGATGTTGGATAGGTCTGTTAATATAGATGGACTGTTTAATTATTTGCTGTATGCAGAGAAGATTGTAAATGATGAAGAGGTGGACTATAAATTCAGAACAAGGTCACTTGGTCCAGATACTTGTAGAAGTACCGCAGGATGTTTCCCAGATTTATATGTTGAACCTAATATGAAGATAGTGATTGACACAATCAATAAATTTGAATACGGAGAATGATAGTTAAAATGCTGTTAACTTTGGACTTTGACCCAGCTACTGGAGAGTATAAATCTCTAAAGCAGGAAATTGTCAAAGAAGAAGTAAAGACTAGAACAGTCAAGGAAGAGGTTCCAGAGACATCTGAACCGCAAATTACCCTAGACCCTAACAAGTACATACTTAATAAAGCAGCTGCCCAATTAATGGGAGTTGCTTGGGAAGATAGACTCAGTATTAAATATCAGAAGATTGACGGAATCACTTTCCCCGTTATAGGAACTGATGAAGCCTTTGGAACTAAGGGTGGAAACAAACTTACTAAGAGTCTGTCTGTCAGCTGTAGAGGGAAAGCTAATGACATGCTACGTCAGTATGGCGATACATTTACAGTAACTACGATGAAAGGTCAGGATGACCTCTTCGTATTAGTTGGTAATGCTGAAAGGCCGGAAGAGCCTGAAGTAGATAACATAGAGGTATTGGAAGATGAAAGTGACAACATTGATTTGCCGTTAGACGCAGAGATTGGAGATGAGTCAGCTAAAGAGATTGACCCATTAACTTTTGAACTTTAATACTTATAAACTATGTCAATGAATTTCAACTTAACAAACACGAACGGTACATCATCTATTAAACCAAGACTGAAACCATGGGAAATCCACGATGTTATCTTCAAGGGAATAACATTTAATGAGTTTAAGGGTAAGAAAGACCCTGACGCAGTGTATAAAACCATGAGAATTTCATTCGAGAATGAGAATGGTGTTTATGAAGAAACAGTATTCTGTCCTAAAGAGGGAGACGATGTAAGACAAGTAAGCTCTAACAATGGAGTTGAACGTGAAAGTCCGTCCAACTTTGAGAAGTTTAAATTTATGTTAGCTCATATTGGAGAACAACTTGCTCCTAAGAAATATGAAGCATTTAAAACTAAAACTTTTGCCCTTCCGGAAGAGTTTGAGAAATTGGTAAAGACATTTGCCGACATCACTAAGGATGCAGTTAATAAGCATACTAATCTGAAGCTGATTGCTAATAAGAAAGGCGAACCTTGTCTGCCTTATTTCGTCAATATCAGTAAAGCAGGTGATGCATATATCTCTAACAACTGGTTAGGAGACAAAGTATTCTTCTCTGACTATGAAATCAGTCAGATGAATAAACAGAAGAGTAACGGCCCTACTGATATGCCTGGTACAAGTTCTGACGATTTTGCAGCATCTAATGATGCAGCCACAGATAACGCAGACCTTGACTTTGAAGTGTAATAATTAATTAGTAAATTTGAGGTTCAAACATTAAACATTGAAATAATATGGTATTGGAATATGAACCTAAAATTACTAAGAAGTATTTACTTGAAAGGCAGACTCAGGAAACTTATCTTGAGTACTATCTAGGAATCCCAGTTAAGAAAGGGTTGTTTAAATCTCCGTTGAGAAATGATAATTCTCCTACGTGTTCCTTTTATAGGAATGCGTCTGGAGACATCATATTCAATGACTTCAGCGGACAGTTCTATGGTAATTTCATTAGTGTGGTTATGTATAAGTATAGTTGTACTTACTATAAAGCATTGCAAATAATTGCTAACGACTTTGGCTATATAACTCATAAAACGTTACCTAAGAACAATAAGCCTGTAGTCGCAAGTAAGTCTGAATTTAAGGACGATGGACCTGCGATTATAAGAGCTGATGTACAAGAGTTCACTGAATCTGAACTACAGTGGTGGGCACAATATGGCATTACTAAGGAGATTCTGAAGAGATTCAGAGTCTATTCTTGCAAGGCTGTCTATTTAAATGGCAGTTATTATGCCACTACTGGTCCACAGAATCCCATGTTTGGCTATTATCGTGGTAAGAACGATAAAGGGGTTGAGTTATGGAGAATCTACTTTCCATTTAGAGAAAGAGGAACTACACGGTTTCTATCTAACTGGAAGTCTATCATGTTACAGGGAGCACATCAGCTTCCGGCAGAAGGCGATTTGTTAGTAGTTACTAAGAGTATGAAAGACGTTATGTGTCTATATTCTTTAGGAATTACTGCAATAGCTCCTAATTCAGAGAATTTATTCTTAACTGAATCTCAATTCGAGAAGTTGAGTAAAAGATTTAAGAAGATAGTTGTATTCTATGATAACGACTTGCCTGGCATTCATAACATGAACCAGATAAGAAAGAAGTTTAACATAGACTGCATCTTTATTCCTAGGTCTTATGGAGCTAAAGATATATCTGACTTTCATGCTAAATATGGTAGAGAGAAGACACTTAATTTAATTGAAAGGGCATGGAGAACACTGAAGAAGTAAAACCGAAGAAGAAACGTAACGGTGCATATGCTAAACGTAAAGGTAATAATTATGAACTTAAGATTATTAAGGAATTGATAGGACTTGGTTATAAAGGCCTAAAGTCATCTCGTAGTGAGTCCAAGAATCTGGATGATGCTAAAATTGACATAGCTGAAACCGAGGACAAATTGCCATGTTACGTACAATGTAAATGTACTAAGAACACACCGTCTATTGCTGAAATTATCAAAACATGTGGTCGTAAAGATAGACCCTTAGTAATAATCTGGAACAAGCAGATTGACAAGGGAGTAAACATGGGCTCTGACGGAGAATACGTTATGATGAGTAAAGATTTCTTTTATGAACTTATTAAGAAGGCTACGGAGTAATCTGTGGCTTTCTTTGTTTAGTAATGCTTGATTAGAATATCCTATGGCAAATTTGATATATTCACATCTTGACTTACTAAATCTTGAATCATTTAATTATTATATCTGCTGATGAACACTTATATTCTGCCTTGTTATAATCTGGACGACTGTGATTTATGGCTAGAGAAGGTAAGAGCTAGAAGCTTTACAGAAGCTGAGGATAAGTTTATTGACTTATTCATTACAGATTATGACATAGACCCTCCAGGTGATTATGATGAACTGGCAGGTACTATGGCTAAAGACAAAGAGATAATTATTGGTGACATATACGATATAGAAGAGTTCTAGTCGTACAAGATGACAATGAATGTTTAGAATAGGTTTAGATATTGACGATTGTCTAGCTGACTTTTGGGGTGCTTACTGTGAGTACTTCGATACAGCTAGTAATCCACGTATGCTTGAAGATAGCATGATTACTAGGAATGTACAACGTATTCTTAGTAAGGACAGAGACTTCTGGTTAAATCTCAAAGTAGTTAACAGACCTGATTTTGTTCCGGAATTATATTGCACTAAACGTGTAAACAATAAAACTTGGACTAAAGAATGGCTAAGACGAAATGGATTCCCAGATAGACCAGTCTATCAAATGTATTACCAACACGGTAATAAGGCTGATATGATTAAAGGTAAAGTGGATGTCTTTATTGACGATTCTTTAAGTAACGTACTAAAATGTCAACGTTCTGGACTGCCTGCATTATTAATGCATACAGAAAGGACTATTGACTTTCCTATGTTTAAAGTATTCTCCTTATGTAAAGATGAGATTATAGATGCTTATCAATTCATGAGGAGTTATGCTTAAAGACATTAAAATTACACCACTAATTGAAACTATCAAGTTCCTTGAGATAAGTGATGAGGAGTATTTCAGTGAAGCTTATTCTGATTACATTAGTAATTCTAGATTGAAGCTTATAAACCCAGAACAAGGAGGTAGCCCAGAAGCTTATTTAGCAGGACTGGGTGCTGATGGAAGATACTCCGATTCGCTGTACTTTGGTTCGGCAGTACATGAATTAGTACTGCAACCAGAGTCTTTTATTCTTGTAGAGTCTGTAGATAGACCAACAGCTAAAGCCGGATTCATGGCTGATGAGCTGTATCCTTTATTTATAGCTAATGGTGTTGTTACTAAGGATGAGATAGTAGTAGCGTCTGACAAGATTAGCTATTATAAAGGTAAAATGGATGAAGATAAAATGGATGCCTTACGCATAAAATGCGAGAACTATTATGCTCAACGCACAGCTTATGAGTGGGGCAGCAAATATGTTGCAGATAAGGTTCCAATTTATCTTGATGCTAAATCTAGAGACAAACTACGAGAATGTATTGTATCAGTTGAATGTAATCCACAAATACAATCCTTATTGAATCCAGACTATTTATTAGAGAAGCCAATCTCCAAGAATGAGTCTGTACTATTAATAGATGTGCTTGTTGAGCATAATGGTCTTAGTAAGGTTCTCAAACTAAAAGCTAAGTTGGATAATTTTACATACAGTCCAGAGTCGAATGAATTAGTTCTCAATGACTTGAAGACTAGTGGACATTATCTCACTAAGTTTCATGAGAGCTTTGATAAGTATCACTATGCTAGGCAAATGGCTATGTATATGTGGATGCTGAAATTGTACATAGAGAATGAATATAAGGCAAAGCCCACACTTAAGGCTAATATGTTAGTGGTATCAACAGTTCCGGATTTTAGGTCTGGAGTGTTTCCTGTTAATAATGGTCATATGTTGTCGGGTTTTACTGAATTTACTACATTGTTGAGGCGTGTAGCATATTACGAGCTTTATGGATACGATGCTGATGGAATACTATGAGCCTACTATGAATGATTTGAAGGAATACTACAAGCAGTACTTCAGTTTAGGATGTCTGGCCTGTGATATAGGAACTAAGTTCGCTTTAATATCACTAATATGCTTTCTTACTAAGCAAGCTAGGAACAAAACTCCTAACGCAACTACTTGGCAAGTAATCCAGAAGATTAGACAGGGCAAAGAAAGTCATAATTCGGAGGGTCTTCTTAAAGGTCTCGCAGTTATATGTGATGATTTTATGAGAAACACTACCGAGTTCTTGACATTTGATTTAAAATCGGCTAAAGATATGGTTGCTAAGATTAATGAAATTCTTGATAAAGAGCTTCCTTGGGAACCTACTACGCCAGAAACGCCATTTTAATTATGGTACATGACAGATATTTGAATAACATGGCTATAATTCATAGTTTGGAAGTATTAGCCAGGAAACATCCCGATATGCGTTTCCACCAGCTGTTATGGGCAGCAGGATTAATAGAGAAACGCTCTGACAAAATCGTGGACAAGTTCTACGAGGAAAGTCGAGACACATGGGAGCAAATGACTAAAAATGAATTTTGCTTTCCGCCAAACGATAATAGTTAAATCTTATTAACTCACTAATTGTTGGCAATTTACTTGTGTAGTTACAAGAAATGTAGTATCTTTGTAACGCTTTCCTCTCGAAGGAGAGTCAGATTAATAGAATTAAATTTAGATTATTTTGCATTAGAACTGTTTGGTAGTTTACTATTAAAGCAGTACCTTTGTAATACAATAACAAAGAGATATGACAATGAACTAATGTTTAAATTCCAATTAATTATGACAAACCAAGTAAATTTTAAGAACGTAGAAGTAAAAGGTTATACTAAACAAGAAGCAATCGCACAAGCACCTTTCCAAGTAATTCGTGATGCAACTCAGGCATGGAAGACAGCTGGTAAACCTATTTCAGAGAAAGCTTTGAAGGAATTTGAAGCAGAGTATCTGGCTAAGCATACTAAGTTTGCTGCTGGCATCGGATGTTCTATCACATTTGAAGCAGGTTCTGCTGATACTCGTGAACGTCCTTATACTATGCGTGACATCAAGAACGAGAAAGGTAAACGTAAATACAAAACTGGCTATCAGGGAATCAATCCTGCAACTGGTGAAGTATTGTTCTTGAACTTTGAAACTAAAACTAAAGCCAAAGAAATCGCTAAGGAACTTTACACTAAGAAAGGTTATACTGGCGATATCTATTGCAAGTACATCAAGGCTGTAGTTGAAGGCGAAGACGGTGCTTTTGAAGTAAAACACACTCCGTCAAAATCAGCTAAGATGGGTATATACATCTGCTTTGGGGTCGAAGGATAAAATTTAACTTCTATTGACTTTAAATATCAAAGGGATTATCTTATGTGAATAAGGTAGTCCCTTTTCTTTTTATTCAGATGTGCATAACTAAAAGAGATTAGATTTTATATAAGCGCCGAAAGGCTATCTAATTTTAACTCAGAAATGAGAGAAACAACAATTACCAAGCTAATCAATCACTTACAAGAAGTTTTAAAACAGAACATTAGTTTAAATGCATATGCAGAACAAGTAGGTCTTCCACAGAATTACTTCTGGGTAAAGAAACAGGTAGTAAACAAAGATATAGCTGATGGCAGTATCGACAAGGAATCCTACGACATGATAATGAGTCTGTATGACAAGGTTAGCAAGAGAGGTATTATACGTCATTCTAAATCGGAAGAAGTGACATCTTCTGAAGAGGAGGAAACTAGTACTGGCAAGATTACATTGGTCAGAAATGATGAAGGTAAGATTGTTAAGTATCAATTCACTATCCCGCTAAGAGACAAAGCACCATTTACTGGCAGTCTTACTAGGGATGAAATGAATATGATTCATAGACTTTACTCTTATTATGGTTCGTCCATAACACAAAGAGAAGTAAGTCGTAGCTTCCCTGAATATTCTTTAGAGGAGTTTAAGAAGATTCTTAAGGTCTTCAACATTACTAAAGCCGCAGCGCCATTCGCCCCTCATGTTATTGAGGAGAATACTATTGATGAGCTTAAAGATATGCAACTAAGGGAGAAGGAGAATGACTTCCTAAGAGGCATAGAAGCAGAACGCATCAAGAATAACGAGCGACTACTTAAGAAGTATGCCATGGAGAATGCCGAACTGAAAGCTAAAATAGCTGACGGCAAAGCTCTTATAGAAGGGCTAGACTTTAATAATCTGTATGACTGGGGACGTATGCCGACAATTTCTAACGGTAAAGACCTAATCATATGGTTGTCTGATATTCATACTGGAGCCGCAGTGTCTCCTCTATCTATTTATCAGAATCCTTATAACGAAGAAGAAATGAAGAAGAGATTTGACATGATTATAAAGAGAGTATATACTGAAGCTTATTACATTGGTGGTGGGTTTGAGAATATAGTCATTTGTAATCTTGGAGATTCCCTTGACGGATATAATGGACAAACTACAAGAGGTGGTCATGAACTGGCTCAAAACATGAGCAATAAGGAGCAATTGCAAACTTATATTAAGTTAATGACTAGCTTTGTTAAATCTCTGATAGAGAATGTAAAGCATACCAATATGTATTATTATTGTGTTGGCGAGTCCAATCATGATGGTGATTTTGGTTATGCTGCTAATTTGGCATTAGCTGCTGTATTAGAACAGTTTGATGTTAAATGTCAAGTATTTGACAAATTTATAGGAGAGTTTACTCTTAACGAGACTACCTATGTAATGTGTCATGGTAAAGATAATAAAGACATGTTTAAGAATCTACCATTAACTCTTGACGTGAAGACAGAGAATTTCATCAATGAATATTTGGACAATAAGGGCATCACTGGTAATGTAATCTTTGTAAAAGGAGATTTGCATCAATCAGCTACCACTTACGGTAGAAGATTTACCTATAAGTCAGTTGGTTCATTGTTTGGAAGTTCCGAATGGATTCACAAGAACTTTGGAAATACGCTTGCATGTTGTGATTATAGTATTGTAGATGGAAAGAACATTACAGATGGTAGGATTGTACTGCAATGATTAGAATAGCTAGTGACTTTTTTATCCCAGTATTCGGTTCAGAGCTTATAAAGGATTTTGAGACTGCTACGGCAGAACCGGAAATTGAAGATATATACAAATTTACATATGCTAAAGTTTCCAAATGTAATATTCGGACTTATAAGAGATATGCCCCATTTTCTAAAGCATCCACAGATGGGCTAATGGAATGTGAGTACACTGGCAAACGAACGTTTCATGGTATACAAGAAGTAAAATTCAGGAAAAGTTCTACTGATTGGCAAATAAAACAACAGTTCATACAAGCTGTCATGTATGCCTGGATGTTTGACACGAATAAAGCAGGATATAACTTTCAGGTGTTTATTATGAATAGTGAGAACTTTATTGCCTATGTGTTTGTTGACCAGATACGTCCACTTCTTGATGAAATGTATAAGGCCTTTCCAAATGTATCTTATTCTCCTTGTAATGCATATAAAGACCACACCATTCAGCAGATAGTTAGATACACTGACATTCCATACAATAAGTATGATGTAGAAGATAAAACTAAACTACATGAAATATGGAAGGATATTTATAAACACTGTATAGAGTGAAATGCAAATAAGTATTGACCAACTCATGAATGGTAAGGCTACTAGAATAGGTAAGAGAGCATATTTACCAACTGCTGCCTATGTAGAGCCTTTTATTGAAAGAATGTCCAAGTTTACTAAAGACTTTATAGTTGAAGTAGAGTTACCTAAACAGGTCACTAGGACAGTCGATGGAGATGTTAATGCAGATGATATTACATATAATCGTGTATTGATTCAAGCTGTAATGCCAGAGAGTTGCAGTTTTGACAATCATGATGAAGTTATTGGCATGGTTTATGGATTAGATGTTCGTAAGCCAGTAGCCAAGATTTATAGAGGAGCACTTAACAGAGCATGTACAAATCTCTGTGTATTTGACCCAGAATTTCTCCAAATGCAGCCGGTTAATCCTGAAGAAGCCTTGAATTATAAAGCTGTAGAGTATTTATTAAGTCAGACTTCTGATATAAAGCTGATGTTGGAGAATCTTCATAATACTACATGGAAAGCTGAAGACGATTTAGTAAGTCTAAATCTAGGCAAGTGGCAAAGAAATGCTATGCATATGGTTTATAATGTAGGTTATGGAGATGTCAAGATAGGAACAGACCTTGTTACTAAGGCGTATAGTTCTATGTTTGAGGACCCAGATTCTTCATATTATATTGGAGTGGGTAATGAGGTGGATATGTTTACTGTGTACAATGCATTTACGCAGCTAATTAGTAATGACAAGGGTAAAGATTTGATGAATAGAGCAGAGAAGACTCTATTACTAAGAAACATATTAAACTTCTAATTAATGTTAGTAATTAAGAGAGACAAAAAAGTAGAACCTTTCGACGTTAATAAGATTGATGCTGCAATTACTAAGGCATTTAACGCTGTTAACGAGCCAATTGATTCTGATATTCTTCAGGATATTAAAGATGAGTTGTATATTAACAACATAGTTTCAGTTGAGGAGCTTCAAGACCAGTTAGAGAAAGCTCTTATGGCATGTGATTATTATGATGTTGCTAAGGCATTCATCTTGTACAGGCGTAAAAGGGCAGAGAGCAGGGCTTTAAATGAAAAGAAACAATTCATTAAAGACTATGCTAAAGCCAAGAATGCCGCAACTGGTAGTAAATACGATGCTAATGCTAATGTTACCGAGAAGAACATTGTAACCTTAAATGGAGAATTGTTCAAAGGTGATGTTATTAAGGTAAATCGTGCAATTCTTACTGATAAAATCAGAGAGTTATATGGAGAGGAGTTAGCTAAGGAATATATCCGTATGCTGGAACAACATTTACTTTATAAGCATGATGAAACATCGATTATGCCCTACTGCGTGGCTATCACTATGTATCCCTTTCTATTGGAGGGGTTACAGCCAATTGGAGGTTTGTCTGCCAGACCCAAGAACCTGGATTCTTTCTGTGGCATGTTCGTTAATCTGGTATTTGCGATTAGTTCTCAATTTGCAGGTGCAGTAGCAACTGGAGAGTTTCTAATGTACTTTGATTACTTTGCTCGTAAAGAGTGGGGTGATGATTACTGGAAACGTCCAGAGGAAATGGTTGACAAACACAGAAATATTGACAAGACGTTAGAGCAGAAGTTCCAGCAGATTGTATATTCAATCAATCAGCCAGCAGCTGCTCGTAACTTCCAATCAGTATTCTGGAATATCAGTTATTTTGATAAGAACTACTTTGAAGGTATCTTTGGAGAGTTCTATTTCCCAGACGGTACACAACCTCAATGGGAATCTCTTAGTTGGTTGCAGAAGAAATTTGCTAAATGGTTTAATGAGGAACGTACTAAGTGTATTCTTACATTCCCTGTTGAGACCATGGCGCTTCTAACTAACGGAGAGGATGTTGTTGATGAAGAGTATGCAGACTTTACAGCAGAGATGTATAGCAAAGGACACTCGTTCTTTACTTATATGTCCGATAGTCCTGATTCCTTATCTTCCTGTTGCAGACTTCGTAATGAGGTTACTGATAATCAATTCAGTTATTCTCTTGGAGCTGGTGGTATTGCTACTGGTAGTAAGTCAGTAATGACCTTAAATATCAATAGGTTAGTTCAGGATGCAGTTAATAATGGATATGATATGATTGAGTATTTGCGTGAGAATGTGAAGAAAGTTCATAAGTTCCAAACAGCATATAATGAATTGCTTAAAGACTATTTAAAAGACGGGTTGCTTACTGTATATACAGCTGGATTCATTGATATGAAGAAGCAGTATTTGACTATAGGTGTTAATGGAGTTATTGAGGCTGCGGAGTTCTTAGGAATCCCAGTTAATGATAATCCAACTTATAGAGAGTTTATGCAATCTATCCTTAAAACTATCAGTGATGAAAATCGTAAAGCGAGAACTAAGGAGTTAATGTTTAACACAGAATTTGTTCCAGCAGAGAACCTTGGGGTTAAACATGCTAATTGGGACAGGAAAGCAGGTTATGTAGTTCCTAGAGATTGCTATAATAGCTATTTCTATGCTGTTGAAGACACATCTCTTACCGTACTTGACAAGTTCAAATTACATGGCAAGGAATATGTACAATACTTAGACGGAGGTAGTGCATTGCATATGAATCTCGATGAACATCTTAGTAAGGAACAGTATCGTAACTTGTTGAGAGTGGCAGCAGTCAATGGTACTAATTATTTCACATTTAATATTCCAAATACTATTTGTAATGATTGTGGACATATTGATAAGAGGTATCTCAAGGAATGTCCAAAATGTGGGAGTAAGAACGTTGATTATGCTACTAGAGTTATTGGTTATTTGAAACGTATTAGTAACTTTAGCCAAGTAAGGCAAGAGGAAGCTAGTAGAAGATTTTATACTCATGCTTAAATATGTAGGTTTCGATATAGTCTTCAGGGAAATTCCTGATGAGACTACACTAGCCATAAACATATCCAATTGTCCATGTCATTGTAAGGGCTGTCATAGCTCTTACTTGGCAGGAGACGTTGGGGAAGTCCTGACTATTACTAGAATAGAGAAGCTTATTAATGAGAATAAGGGAATTACTACCATTTGCTTTATGGGTGGCGATAACGACCCTAAGCTCATTAATCACTATGCTGGATTAGTAAGGACGTTAACTACCACTAAAACGGCTGATAAGTTTACTATTCATAAGGAAATTAGGTTTCCCAAAGTAACCATTCCTGCCGAAACAGAAATGGAATGGCAGCAAACAGTACCACTTGATATAAAGATTGGGTGGTATAGTGGTAGAGCTACATTGGCAGATGAAATTGATTTGTACAATTTCGATTACATCAAGTTAGGACCTTACATAGAGGAATGTGGACCACTTGATAATCCAAATACCAATCAGAGATTATATAAAACGATAATGACTGATGACGGTCCTAAATTAAAGGATATTACCTTTAGATTTTGGAATAGAGAACTATGAGTACAATAGCTTGGTCAGACGAACAGCTATATGCTATAGATAGAATGATTAGGTTTTTAGATAGTCCAGATAGGATATTAGTTCTTACTGGCTATGCAGGAGTAGGTAAGACAGCTGTTATGAATGAATTTGTACAATATCTAGATAGTACTAGAGGTTGTAGATTCTTTAAGTTGTGTGCTCCTACTCATAAAGCCAAAGCAGTACTTGAAATGGCTACTGGCTATAGAGCTACTACATTACATAAACTGCTGGCACTTTCCCCTAAACTGGATATATTTAATTTAGACTATAAAGACTTGAAGTTCTATTCCGATGGTATGGGAGACATTCCAAACAAAGGACTAATAATCATTGATGAGGCATCTATGGTTAGTGATGAACTTTATGATTTACTTGTAGACTATTGTGAAACACATCAGTGCAAAATCTTATTTATAGGGGATGTTGCACAGATTGCCCCAGTTAAGAACGGAGGTCTTAGTAAAGTGTTTAGTCATGAAAATGTTGTCCGTCTAACCAAGATATTTAGGCAAGACGAGAATACAGCATTAGCACCAATATTATTAACATTAAGAGAGAATCCTATATCTAAATTCGAAACTCGAATGGGAGAGAAGGGTTCTCTCATTTGTTATAATGACACTAAGCAGTTTATGGTTGATGCAGCTAATAAGATTAATCATGGAATAAAGCATAATGATGTAAATTATACTAAGCTGATAGCTTATACTAATAAGCGAGTTAAAGGATTCAATGATTGTATACGCAGAATACTATACAATGACAATGAACCTTATCATAAATTCGAGTTTCTAACTGGCTGTGAGAACTTTGAATATAATGGAGAAATGTTCTTTAACTCTTCAGACTATATAATTACAAGCATTAGAAGAACCACTAGGAATGTACCTCATTTTACTAGACTTCCAGGGTTCGAATTGGGATTATATGATAGCGTTGATAGACGGCTATTAGACGTATTCATAATAGACCCAACAGACATAAATCCAGACTACCTGCAAACTTTGGCACAACAGATTGAGTCTATAAGGCTAGATGCTATACAGGCGAAAAGGTGGGGTAATAGAACTAAATCTGGATATTTATGGGGTAAGTATTTTGACATGACTAAGTCCTTTGCAACCCCAGTACCACTGTTATTTGATAATAGAGTAATTAAGCCACAAACTTTTGATTATGGATACGCTATAACAGCACATAGGAGTCAAGGCAGCTCTTACAATAATGTGTTTGTAGATACCGGTAATCTTAAGTTGGATAGAGACTTATTAGAACTACGACAGCTTCAATATGTATCTTTATCAAGAACTAAAACAGATGCTTATGTATTGACTTAATACCTATGAATTACTCAGATTTTGTAAACGAAGCTCTATGTAGAGGATTTGAACATCCAGAACGATTATACATGGTAGCTTATAAACTAGACATGCCAGAAGTATACACTCTTTGTACAGAGGAAGAGAGCATATGGCCAGGAATATATGAATATCATATAAATGGTAAGATATTCTACATATTAACTGAACACGAGGCATGTAGAATCGTTGATAACTATCGTAGAATGTTAGCTAGCAAATTAGCTGACCAGTCGATAGATAATGCCATTACTAGAATCACTGATGAGGAAATGGCAGCAGCTTACTATAATGACATATTTGATGTATTTGATGTTGTTCAAGAAGTAGAGCTGGAACTAGATGGAATATTATTTTCTAAATACTATATTGTTGAATGCTAACATTTAAGTATGTTTATGATAGCCAACGTCCTGATGCATTTAAGGACGCACTATCAACAATGAACGGTTACGTATTTAATTTTGAAACTTATGACGTGAATCATTATAAGGAACGCAAGAAGGCTTTCAAGATTAAAGGGAGCTGTAGTGCTAGAGAGAATCCTTTCTTGGCTGTATATGATGATAACGATACATTAATCAAAGCTTTCTATACAGAAGCTGGTGAATGTAATGCAAATCATGTACATACTTGGCTGCAAGACTACTTTGCTACCAATGGTAAGAAGGGCTTTATGACTATCACCAAAGTGTTGGGAACCAATAACGTTAGAATTGAAGAAGGTCATAAGGAGTCTGGATATACTAAAGCATTTATAGAAGGTGCTCCTTTAGGACTTAATTCGAATGATAGATGGTTCAAAACATCTAATGTAATTGAGATTGACTGGGAGAATAAAAGATTCACAACTATAAACTCAATTTATTCATTTACGTTCAATGAAAGTTCAAGTAATTAATCTATCGAATAACAAACTTCCCCAGTATGAAACTCCTATGTCAGCAGGTATGGATTGAGGATAAAGAACGTATAGCTCAATTGGTATTCACAACTGTAGCTAAGGCTGAATGGGAAGAAGTTGCTAGATTAGATGAAACAGAACGTAAAGGTGGATTTGGGCATACCGGTGAGAAATGATAAGTACAGTAGAAGTAATCGAGAAGAGTAAAGCCATATCCGACATAGGATTGGAAATCCAGACACTTAATAATGCCTATGCTAATCATGCGAAGGCGATGAGTGAGACTATGGAGAAGATTAAGGAATTGAAAGCTAAACAGGATGAATTGGCTAGAAACCTTATTCAAGAGTGTAATAAGCCTTTAACTGTAGATGATTTAGACACTGACGTATAAAACAACAAATTATGAATTACGAGGAATTTGTAGAAACCATTGAGAAAGACGCTGAACAGTATGCTAAATCTTGTGTATGTGATGCAGATGAGCATGACGATGTCGTGGAAGCAATTGCAGCAGATTATATCGAAGGTGCAATGAGGGCTTTTGAAATCTTAAATGGATAAATTAGTAACTAAAGACAACAAGGGTAAAACTAGAGTAGTCGAGATTAGTTGCGAATGGGATGACGCTCAACATGGCTTTGTTATAAGAAGAAAGACTTATCAGTATGGTGGCAAAGTAACTGTGCAGCCAGAGATATGGATATTTCAAGGCAAAGCCAAAAGGACTGTTGCAGAACAGGCTAAGTTAGAGTATAATTCTCATCTAAAGAAGTATACAGATAAGGGTTATAAGCTACTTCCATCCTCTGTTAACATAGAGGATGCGAAGGCAGTTGCAGCATTTGTTGAAGAACACCTAGGTGAGGGTGTTACTGATTCAAATGGATTTAAGAAGCATATGAAAGCCAAGAAGTACGAGGAGGTAGCTACTAAGGTATTTGATAAAATCAAGTACTGGCTAGGTTCTCGTAAGATAGACGGTGTCAGATGTTCTTTCTATCTAAAGGACGGAGAGATAGTATCTGCTAGTCGGGGAGGTGGCGATTATGACGCTTCTACAGTACACCTAAGAACACATCCCAAGATGATAGAGTTATTTAATAAGATGCCAGATTTGGTTCTCGATGGTGAACTTTACATTCACGGTCGAAGCTTGCAGTATATAAGTGGTACAGCAAGATTAGAATCTGGAGAATCCCGCTGCAATGAATTGGAATATTACATCTATGATACCATGGATGCTAATATGACAGCACAGGAAAGGTGGAATTATATATCTGACGAAATAGCTCCTATACTTGGAATTGTGGATTTTGACCCTAATGCTAATTGGAATGAAGATGACCTGAAGGTTAGAATAGTTCCAGAAGAGGAAGTAGTAGGGTGGACTAACATTCAGAAGCTTCATGATAAATATGTCAGCGAAGGGTTTGAAGGTATAGTTATTAGAGACCCGGACAAACCATATAACTATGGAGGACGTACTAATGCCATGATTAAAGTCAAAATGTATCAAGACGACGAGTTTGAGATTGTTGGCTATAGTGACGGATTACGTCCTGAAGATATGGTGTTCATATGTAAGACTCAGGCTGGTAAGGAATTTGAAGCCAAGCCTATGGGACCTAGAGAACTTAAGTATGAATATCTAGACAGAATGGATGAACTTATCGGTAAAATGGCTACTGTCAAGTATTTCTACTACTCTGACGATGGCAGACCATTACAACCAGTACTTAAATGCATCCGAGACTATGAATAAGTATGAATTACATTGTAGTATATAGGCAGCAAGGCGAACCTAAAATGGAGTTCTTTAAATATCGCGACGAATCAGACGTTGCATATAAAAGAAGTACATTAATTAGGAATGAAGATGATGTGATTGATATTATGCGAAAGTATTATCAACCAGATGATGATATCTTTGTTATTAGAGAAACACTATTAAATGTAGATGATTTCTCTGATGCAGAGTTAATTAAAATACTATCTAATGCATTGATATATCTGTGATTAACAAAACTTCAATATCTATAAGCGCTAAGGTGGCAGACTTATTAACTTCTCTGGTAGGGAATACTCTATCAGAGGAGGATAAAAGTCAGCTATATGAAACTGTATTTGATTTCTATAGAGACCTTCTTAGAGGTTATGACAGTGAGACTATCAATGAAATTCAAGAACAATTAAAAGGTGTAATATGGTAAAAGGGAACTTTATAGAAGTAGTAAATTCATTGGAAGCTATCAACTCCAGATGTTTCAAATTGTCTGAAATGGGAATTGATATTGCTGACAGTGATATAGTCAGTAATGCTGAATGTATAGCCATGGCTATATTTAAAGAGAACTATACTGACGAAGGCATAGACTGGATTATGTGGTGGGTTTACGAGAAAGCCGGAGACCCAGATATAAAAGCCTATGACGAAGAGGGTAAAGAAATTATAAGCACATTGGATGAGCTTTACGAATATGTTGAATCATCCTACAAGATTGTTTAATTTTAATTTATAAGATTATGAACGAGACATTTGACTTTGGAGAAGCTCTATCTATGATGAGAGCAGGTATGACAGTTATCAGCTCAAGTAAGAGACGTTACAGAATGAAGGAAGGCAATATCATCTGTCTTCCCATAGCTGGTTCTAACCAGTACTACGTTGTTACTAAGTGGTTTCCTGATGCCATTTTAAGTCAAGATTGGAGTCTAGCTGAAGATTAGCTGTAAGCAATTATTGACTAGTTTTGAATGCAATTAAATCAATCACCTAAAATCAATATTAACTATTGTGCTAAGATTGTGGAAATCCACGATTTTACACCACACCCAAACCCTAAGTGCGAGCGTCTTAAATGTGCTCATATAGACGGATATACTATTTCGGTCAGTAAAGATACAGAACCTGGAATGTATGTATATTTCCCTATAGGATGTGCTATTGACTATTCTTTCTTGTCAGCTAATAATCAGTTCAGACATATTGAGCTGAATGCTGACAAGGAAGCAGCACCTGGGTATTTCGAAGATAACGGAAGAGTGAAGATTATTAAGTTGCAGGACCATGTTTCAGAAGGATTTATTATGTCTATAGAGTCCATTACTAAATGGATAAGCTCTCTTGGACATACCGAAGCTGTAACTGGAATAGATGCCGGCACTGAATTTGATAGGGTAGGAAACCTGTTTATTTGTAAGAAGTACGTAGTAAAGAATAGAACTTCTGGCTCCAGCAATAAAACTAGAACTGGTAAGCAGCCTAAAGGGTTGAGCAAGTTAGTTGACAATCAGTTTAGATTCCACTACGATACTATTCTTATTAAGAAGTGTCCATGGATAATTAAGCCAAACGACATTATTAGTATTACTAGTAAAGTTCATGGCACGTCTGGAATATCAGCAGATGTGTTATGCAAAAGGCAATTGAAGTGGAAAGACAAGGTAGCTGGTTGGCTTACCTATGTGCCTGACACTGCATATGACTATCTGTGGTCCTCTAGAAAGGTTGTAAAGAACCAATATTATAATAAGGAAGTTAGTGAGGGTTACTATGGCTGTGATGTGTGGGGAGAAGCTCATAAAGTATTACAGCCATTTTTAACTAAAGGATTAACTCTTTATTATGAAATTATAGGCTGGCTTCCTACTGGAGGAGCAATTCAGTCAATGGGAGGTAAAGCTTATGATTATGGTTACGATATGCCAATATACGACCCTACTACTCAAACTACTCCATATAAGTATAATGTGCATTTTGGTATCAGAGTGTACCGTATTACTTATACTAATCCTGACGGAATAGTGTATGAATTTAGTGCTAGACAAGTGCAACAATGGTGTAAAGATAAGGGCCTCACTCCGGTAACAGAACTATATTATGGATATGCGAAGGATTTATATCCGGATATATCTGTATCTGAACACTGGAATGAGAATTTCATACAAAGATTAGCCGAGGACAAGAATTTCTTCATGGAAGAACTATCTCCGGAGTGTCACAATGATGTGCCACATGAAGGTATAGTAATTCGTATAGAAGACGGTCTGTCTGGGGCATATAAGTTAAAATGTAATAGATTCTTATTTGCAGAATCTAAAGCATTAGATAAAGGTGAAGTTGATATAGAATCTGACCAATGAACAGGTATATTATAACTTGCATTAATGATTTCGAAACATATAGTGGATATGCTGCATACGCAGAGAGCTTGTTTGATGAAGACATGAACAATGCAGCTGATGCATATGCTTTCGAAATCGCAGTTGGTATAGTTCCAGATTCGTTTATAGTTACTACAGAAGGTTATGAATATCATAACATGACTGAAGAAGCTATAAGACAGGTAGTTGATAGTATCGAGTGGGAAGATTACTACAACTATAAAATTACTCCTTATGAAGGAACAGATGAAGAATTTGATAAACTCATATTAATATATGATGGAAGACTTAGACAAAGAAATTCGGACTTTAGAGTCGATGAAGAAGAAATTGAACCAGTTCAAGGCTGAGTTCGCTAAAGAAATATTTAAGAAGGCAGATGAAGGAGCTATCTCTAAGGAGGTAGCTCTTGACCTGCTGACTGTCTATGATTTATTACCAGTAGCTCCTTGGATAGAACTTCCTGCTTTCCTGGAAAGCTATGATTACTTTGACAGATATTCAACAATCAAGTATATGAACTACTTAGACATAGCCGATTTCAAGGATAAAGATGGTAATGTATCACAGTATGCCCAATTTCCTGACCTAACGTGGGATGAAGCTATTAATGAACTATATGAGTTCGTTAAAGAGAAGCAAGTAATCGGTTGTGTGTATGACTGGTAAATTGTTATAATATTAGAGAATGGATAATCTGTCACTATTAGCAAACCTTCCAAACCATGTTAATGGTAAGCATCTAAATGTGTATAGGTGGTTAGATGGATGTGGTTGGTCTATTGATGGGCATCACTTCGAGAATCATAGTTTTAATCTTTTAGTACATGAAGTTTTAGAATACTTTAGTTGTTACGAACGTAGCAACGAACGTAGTGGCCATAGTCTAAAAGGAAGCAGAGAGAAGATTATTCAGAAAGTTGAATCAGATTATTTTTATTAATGGAAGATTTTAAATTTTATGAAGTAGGCGGTAAGATTAGAGATGAACTCCTAGGTCTTACCAATAAGGATGTTGATTATGTAGCTGTACCCAGTGAGGAGTTACTGTGTAACATAGAGGAAGCACAATGTTTGGTGGACGGAATCTATCCAAATACTACTAATGCAGTCTTCACTATGTTAGAAAGCCATTTGAGGGAAGAAGGCTTTGAAATCTTCTTAGTAACTCCAGATTGCTATACTATACGTGCTAAGTTCCCAGAAGGATACAAGTATCAAGGTGTGGCAGACTTCGTAATGGCTAGAAAGGAAGTAGGATATGTCCCAGGCACTAGAACTCCCATAGTAGAACCAGGTAACTTGTATGATGATTTATCACGTAGAGATTTCACTGTTAATGCTATGGCTAAAGACCCTGATACTGGAGAAATCATTGACTACTTTTATGGTAAGCATGATATAACGAATGCTTTGATAAGAACTCCCCTCGACCCTGTAACAACATTCGATGATGACCCTCTTAGGATACTTAGAGCCATTAGGTTTGCGGTTACTAAGAGATTCACAATAGAGCAAACAACTTGGCAAGCTATGGTGTTATATGATTATGATTCTAAAATGCCAGTAGTGTCAGAGGAGAGAATTAGAGAGGAACTGATTAAGTGTTTTAGATGCAATACCATTAGAACCTTAACATATCTTGATTACCTTCCAAGACTTAGAGATTATATCTTTAGTAAGACCAATTTATGGCTTAAGCCAACTAACGAGAAATGAGTAGTTATTTATCATTTTACTTAGTGCCTAGGGCACATCCGGAGGAGAAGTTACTACTTCAATCATTTAGTAGGTCTAATGAGGTATATCAGAGATTCTCTGACAATCTCAATATAGCATATGCTGGTAATGAGGAGAAGTATACTAAACTCACTATTAGTGATGTTGAATCAGTAATTCAAGACATTGATGCTGACATTACTAAGGCGGAAATAAGACGTACAGAATATGAGAAATTCTGTTATGGTAATCCTGAATCTATAGAGGAGATAATATCCACTAAAGAATATATACGAGATTTACAAAGCACAAGAGACTATATATCGTTTATACGGGACGTTTTAACTGATTTAGATTATAGTGGATTCAGTGATGTCTTATGTAATATTGATTAATGGAAACATTTGAGTTTGTAGTAACATCAATAGCAAGAGTGGCACTTAAAGAACATATAAAGATTCAGGCAGAAAATGTTGAGGATGCCATTACTAGAATAGAGGACAACGACTATTATGAAGAAGATGGAGACGTTTTAAGTCGGGAATACGAACTGATTGATTACGAAAGCACGGAAGATATAATGGATTGGGAGGATACTGCCGAATTTAAACTTAATTCTGAAAAATCTTTATGGACAAGCGAGTACTAATAATTTGTAGAGGTATTCAAGGTTCAGGTAAATCTACTTGGGCTAAACAATGGTGTCACGAAGACCCAGAGCACAGAGTAAGGTTTAACAATGATGACATTCGCAATATGCTAGGTGATTACTGGGTTCCTAATAGGGAGAAGCTAGTTACTGAAGCTAAAGCTAATATGATAACGTTTGCTTTGGTTAAAGGTTACGATGTAGTAGTTGATAATATGAATCTGAATCCCAAAGAGGATGAATGGATTAGAACTCTATGTGCTAATATAGAGAAGGACAAGGGAATACATGTTGATATAGAGTACAAGGATTTCTGGACCCCTGTTGACGAATGTATTCGCCGCGATGCTAAAAGAGAACATCCTATAGGTGAGAAGGTTATTAGGCAAACTTGGAAGCGTTATAAGGACTTCATAATCCATGAAGAAATTATGGCAGCCAAAGCTAAGTCATTAGTTCAAGATACTAACCTACCAGCAGCAATCATTGTAGATATGGATGCAACTGTATGTTTGAATACTAGTGGCCGTCCCTTCTACGGAGAAGGTGCAGCTGAAGGTATGCTTACTGATGAGCCTATTACTCCTGTAATTGAGCTTATTAGAAACTTCTGTGATAATTATCCTGCTAAGTTAATAATTCTAACTGGTAGAGAGGATACTCCTGAAGTTCGTAAAGCTACGGAACAGTGGTTAGAGAACAATTGGTTGCATCCTGACATACTTCTCATGCGTCCTGCTAAGAGCTTTACTGCTGGTCCTATATGTAAGAAGAAACTGTATGAGGACAATATCAAAGGCAAGTTCTATATACCTTTCGTACTTGAAGACAATTGTAAGTGTGTGGAGATGTGGAGAAATGAAGGCTTGATTTGTCTACAACCGAATGAGGGTAAGTTCTAATGGCAATACTTGTAGGACAACTGATTGAAATTCTCCAAAAGTATGACCAAGACAGAGAAGTAACTATACATACTCTTAAAGGAGAAACTATCGAAGTTAACGGATACTTCGTACAAAGAGATTTAAACGACAATGCATTTTATTTGACAGATTTAGATGTAGTTCCAAATGACTGATTTAGAGAAACGATTTCTAAAGAACACTGATGACACTGGTAGATTTATATATCAATCATTAGTGACTGGTAGGAAATACTATGTTGAACCAATTGGAGGACATTCAGATTGGGGGAGATATCAATCCCGCTACTAAGAAGGTAGAGGGGGATTATGGTGAGAAGTATAAGGGCAGTGTAAGTGAGAAGGAATCAATGATTACACCAGAGAATGGATTTGTACTTATTGAAACCTTAGAACCTGGAGTATCACCATTATCAGTAATTGAAGAAAGGGATAAGCGATATGAACAAATGGCTAAGAAGTAATTTCGATGATTCTACCATAGGTAATTTGCTTGCTATGGCAGCACCTTGGATGTTAATAGGAATGATAGTTGGGCTTGTAGCTCTGTTTACATGTCCTGTTTTAATGGCAGAATGTTTCTGTTCAGCCCTGTTCTTCATTACCATAGACAGGTATTACGAAATTAAAGGCGAGAAGAATGGTAATAGATAATTTTGACCAAATACTAGACATTCTGGAATTTAATAATTCAGATGAGTTCTATTTCTTGCAAATTATACAACGCAAGAAAGACGGCTGTGTTACTGATACTGGTAATAACGGATATAGGACTGTTAAAACTTACTATATATTCAGTAGGGAACAGCTAGAGCGCAAAAGAGCTAAAATTACTGAATTGTGCCAGAGCAATCATGCAAGAGCATACATTACCTTGAATAGACGTAATGCTGAAGAAGTGGCATGTACTGCTATACAAGAGTATGCCAAACTAATCCAAGAAGGTAATTGCTATCAAGGATATCGCATTTGGGATTCATCTTGTGGGCATACTAGAGCTAGAGGCTACAAGCCACTATGGGTTGTGGATGTTGATAGTAAGGACGAGAACTATCTTAACACAATCATAGAAATTGTTAATAGTTGTAGAGGTGCACAAGACATCAAAGTTAAACATGTAATTCCAACTGCACATGGTTATCATCTTATAACGATAGGGTTCGATACTAATCAGTTCGCTCAACAGTTAGCTATTAGGAATCTGGATTCTATAGATATACAGAAAGATAACCCAACGTTGCTGTATTTCGATACAGCTGATTAAGACTCGGTGACGAGGTCTGTGGACAGATTACTTATTATTAATTCTAACAGCTATTAATTAATGAGTAATTTACCAGCTGGAGCAGAACGTGACCCATTTGCTCCTTATAATGTAGAAGAGAAAGTCTTCAAAGTTGACATAAATGCTAAGGGATTAGCATGGTATGAATATTACGGACATTTGGATATAGATGAAGCCATAGAAGCTATTAAGAGCAGAATACAAGCCGCACTTAGTAGCTTAGGAGATGTTGATATTAGTACTGTTGATATTGAGGTTTCATGATATATCTAGTCAGTAATCAAAGGTCACTATTTGAAACTGACGCTTATAAGGAATTATCTCTATCTGATGCTATAGACATGATTATGCCACATAGTTGGGTAGAATATGATTCAGAAACTGCTGGTTTAGACCCCTATACAAAACCATTACTGTGTACTCAGTATGGTTTAGGGGAAGACCAAATAGTTGTTGACAATGTAACTATTCCAATTGAGAAGCTTAAATGTGTCCTTGAAGACCCTACTAAGACTTTCTTAGGTTGGAATATTGCATTTGATTTAAGGTTTCTATATCACCATAAAATAGTTCCTTATAATGTATGGGATGGAATGATTGCTGAGAAGTTACTCTATCTTGGCTATCCTCCCCAGTTTCATAGTCTTTCTTTAAAAGCGGCAGCTGATAACTATCTTGGTATAGATATTGATAAAACTGTTCGAGGGCAGATTATCACTCAAGGATTAACCATACCAGTGGTACAATATGCTGCTGGTGATGTTATGTATCTTACTAAGATTAAAGAGAAGCAAGATGCAGAATTAGAGAAGAAGGAATTAACTAAAGCTGCCGAATTTGAAATGAAGTTTACCCCAGTAATTGCCTATATGGAATATTGTGGAGCTAAACTTGACCCAGTAAAATGGAAGCAGAAAATGATTCGAGATAAGGAGGAAGTTAATAAAGCAGAAGCTAAGCTTAACGAGTGGGTTGAAAATTATTATAATGAACATAAATCTTCTGAAGGCTATATTAAAGCCTGCACAGAGGAAGTGGACATTATGCATGAGAATCAACTATTTGACAAAGTAGGCCCTCATATGGGACAAATAAAGAGAGTTTGTAATCCGCAAACCGGATTAATTCACTATGAATATGACAAACCTTTCCCATATGTTACCAAGAATCTACAAGGCGATTTGTTCAGTGGATTTGATGCTTCAGCTAAGTGTAACGTTAACTGGTCTAGTAGTCAACAAGTAGTTCCACTATTTGAAATGTTGGGACTTAATTGTACTACCATTGATGCTGAAACTAAGCAGAAGAAGAAATCTGCTGATATTAAGTTGATAAAGCCACAAGCACATAAGTGTAGTATAGTTCCTCTTTATGTAGAATATAAGAAGGCTAAAATTTTAGTTGATACCTTTGGACAGAAGTTTATAGATAAGATTAATTCAGTAAGTGGTAGGATTCATCCAGACTATTTTCAATTAGGAGCTGATACTGGGCGGTTATCCGCTACTAACCCGTCTTTAATGAATTTGCCACATGACCCATTTACTAGGTCGTGTTTCATTTCTGATACTGGATATAAATGGATTAGTTGTGATTACAAAGGGCAGGAATCCTTCTTAATGGCATCTATTGCCAATGATAAGGCGATGTTGGAAGAGCTTATCTATGGTAGTGGTGACTTACACAGTCTAACTGCCAGAATAGTATTTACAGACATCCCCGATGATACTCCACTATCTGAAGTTAAAGCTAAATACAAACCTCTTAGAGATGCTGCTAAAGGGTATGAATTTTGTTTTAATTATGGTGGAGATTGGAACACTTTAATGAAGAATTACGGTCTTACTAAGGCAAGAGCTCAAGAAGTATATAATAACTATATGTCTGGTTTCTCTGGACTAAAGAGATATCAGGAGTTTAGGAGAGAAGATGTCCTTGATAAGGGATATATCCTTCTTAATCCTATTACTAAGCATAAGGCATTTATATATGACTGGGACAATCTGTGTAAAATCGACGGTGAACTTGGGTCTCCTGAAGCTAAGTATATGCTAGGGCGTAATGGGGACAATTATTATAAGACAAGCTCACAGCATTTGAGAAGAAGGTTATCTGATTCTATGAAGCAATCCATTAACTATCCGATACAACATGCTGGTTCTATGTGTTTCAAATTGTCTGCAATTAAGTTCTTCAATTGGCTAAGGAAGAACAATCTGCTATTTATAGTTAAATATTGTGTTCCCGTACATGATGAACATAATGTTGAAGCACCGGATGATATTGCTGAAGAAGTAGGTAATATACTAGTTAAATGTATGGAAAGTGGAGGTGAACCATTTTGTGTACGTGCTCATTTAGGTGCTGATATATCAATTGAAGACCATTGGGTACATTAATATGATTGAAGTTGAAAGAAAGTATTTAGTGAAAAACAATAGCTATAAAATGCAGGCTCAAAGAGCAGGATTGATAGTCCAGGGTTATCTTGGAGACAATCCTCTCTCTGAAACTAGGATAGCTATTAGGGACAATCATGGTTGGCTATTTATTAAAGCTAAGGGAACCCTTAGTCGTTTTGAATGGCAACAGGAAATCCCATTGTATGAAGCACAGGAGCTTCTAAAGTTCTGTCCTAATATTATCCGTAAGGTACGCTACATAGTATATCACATGGGTAACAAATGGGAAATTGATGAGTTCTTAGGAGAGAATGAAGGATTAGTAATTGCTGAATGTGAGTTATCACAGGCAACTCTAAATCCTCCTCTGCCTGACTTTGTAGGAGAAGAGGTTACAGAAGATACTAAGTATTATAACTATAACCTCGCGTCTAACCCTTATATGAACTGGGACGATGACTCTGAATGATTTAGAGAATACAATGGTTGTTCAGATGAGAAATCAACAACTATATCTAGTAATCACTGATTGTTTACCACCTAATGCTTCTAAGAATAAAGACATTGTATTCTTGAGCCAGGGTGGTTATATGCAAGGTACGTTATATACTTTTAATATGCTCATAAATACTGATGATGAACGTTATCGGGAATGGGACATAATAAAGGTATTTAAGAGAGTGTACAGTAACTTTGACCAAAATCACAGAGCACCCCACAGTTTAAAACATCTTGACAGTATGCTCGACCTGGTATGTATATGGGATAGAGAGAAAGATACTTGTCAGGAGGAGATAGTCAATGATAATGACTTTGTCTCCGAACAAGATGAATATAGTTCTAAAGAAGTAAAATTCTATTAATGGCTTATTTCGTTGAAGCTGATGACGGGTTTGCAATTAATTTAGACGCAGTTGCTTACTTCAATGATGAATTTGTAAGGTTTGTTAACGATTGGAAGATGGAGATAAGTACCAAAACTTATCATCTACTAAGAGATTATGTTCATTGCAAATCTAAAGAAGTAGAATTAAAGCTTAATGCGCTTAATCAAACCGAAAGTAGAACTTATTAACCAGGAGCCAGGTGTTGAAGGTTTGTTCAAACACATGGAACTGTGTGCAAGGACTTGTTATAAGTCTGAAGACAAGATAACAGAAGACAGTGCTAAGAAGTTTATTAATAATGTCATTATAGCTAGAGGACATACTGCTATGCTAGAGCATGGTACTGTGTATCTCAGATATGACTTTAAGGCTAATGATGATTCTAATCCCATTGCTTACAGACTTTGGAGTAAGTATAATGAGAATCAGTACTCGGAAGCTGTACAAGCACAACCAGTCCCGGGTATACCTGATGGCTTTGTAGCTATAACTACTAACTATAGAGTATTACTCCAAAATGGTTGGCTTGAGGACTTGCAATACTTGTGTGAACCTACAGAATATCACGTTAAACGTGTCACTGTAAGGTTTATATGTGATATGGGAGTTGCTAGAGAGTTCTGTAGACACAGACTATTTAGCTTCGCTCAAGAAAGTACTAGGTATTGCAATTACTCTAAGGCTAAGTTTGGTAAGGAATTAAATTGTATAATACCGTGCTGGTATAAGAATATGTTCGAGGGTAATTCATATAATATAGAACTATGTCATACTTATGATTTAACTATATCTGAAGGATTGTCTCGAACTGAAGCTGCATGGATACAAGCTATGTGTGAAGCAGAAAGTACATATTTCGGATTGTTGACAGAGGGCGAGCCTGCTCAACAAGCTAGAAATGTACTACCTCTAGCACTAAAGACAGAATTAATAATGACTGGCACTGTTGAACAATGGATAGAGTTCTTGAAATTGAGATGTGCAAATGATGCTCATCCGCAGGCAAGAGAACTTGCAATTGAATTACGAGATAGATTACTGTTGGATGACTATATAGATATTGATGCAGAAGGGAATCTACAAGTATCGAACAGATACTAGGAGATATAAGCGAGAACTTCATAAGGAAGAGGCAAAACTCCTAGACTACAAGATGCACTTAGTTATCAGATTTGTATTATTCTTAAAGTATCTAATCACATTCAGAATGCAGGACGCCAAAGACGCACTAGACATGGACAAGGAATTGTCGAAAGAGGAAGAAGCATTGCTAAGGAAACATCTTGCTAACTTCCTAAGAAGAGAACCGTATGTTAGACCTTATCCTAAAATAAGTCGTAATGCCCCTTGCCCATGCGGCAGTGGCAAGAAATATAAACATTGTTGTGGAAGATGACAGATAAATTTAAATTTGACCCGGAGCACACATTCTTTACGTCAGATACACATTTTGGTCATGCTAACATTATCAATCTATGCAATCGTCCATTTAAAGACGTTAATCATATGAATGATATGTTAGTTGAAAACTGGAATAATGTGGTCTCTGACGATGATACGGTCTTCCATTTGGGAGATTTTGCTCTAGGTGGTAGTGCAGTATGGAGTAATGTCTTGTCTCGTCTAAAAGGCAAGATTTACCTCATACTGGGAAACCATGATAGGAAGAACATAAGACAAGGTTACATGGGTAAGTTTGAGGTAGTGATTCCTCAGATGCAGATTTCGATAGAGAATCGTAGTATATACTTAAATCACTATCCGTTTCTGTGTTATGGTGGAATATATCGTAAACCAGAGGATGTCGTATGGCAGCTATTTGGACATGTACATTCAGGCCCAAATAGTGCTGGAGCTGATGCAGCTAGACTGCCTTATTTACTTCCAACCCAGTATGATGTAGGAGTTGATAATAATAATTACACTCCTGTATCTTATGCTCAAGTTAAATGTATAATTAATAAGCAAGTGAATGAAGCGCAGGAATCTTAGTGGGATATTCATCTTCGATAAGTTAGAAGGAGAGGAGAAGCCTACTCCTACTTGTCTCGAAGATTGCACTCCAGAAACTAGACTTAAATGGCTAGAAGGACTGGAGAAAGGAGCTCTCATAAATTGCATAGAGCATTTGTGTGAGACTATCAACGAATTTAGTGAATTGTTGGACATTTATAAAGAATAGTATTATGGCTAAAATTATTAGTAGCAGAAAGAAGTATGTCCCGGTTAAGGACTTAAAAGTGTATCCTAGTAACAAGGAAACTATTGAAGTAATTCCTGATGATTGTAACGGGGCACATCGTTACCGTGCCCAAATGTGTGCTGGCTTTGTTAATGGCAAAACCAAGTATGTGGATGCTACTGACACAATTCAGTTTGTTCACAAGCACGAAGACGGTACAGTAACTCCAGGGTGGCAATCAGAACAACTTGCCCTTATCCTGCTTGACAGAGTAAAGAAGTTGAATGAGAAGTTCCCTTGTGAGCAAAATGCTAAACAAGTTGCTGCTCTAGAAGCTTACCTTGACGCTTGTAAGGAGAGAATTGATGACAGGCTTAACCGTAACGTAATGGGAGACTTGAAGGAATGAAAGTTGAAGTGAATAGAAATGACGAAATGCCAAAAGCAGGAGACCTAGTAATAGACGGGGATTGGTATCGTGTATATGTGCCCAGTGTAGTCTTAGGGTGGCCTGGTATTTTAGAACTGGCTGAAACTGAAGAGGAGTTGTTAGATTATTTAAAAGATGTATCTGAATTTACTAGAGATGAGAAAGGAAATAACTAATCCTGTAGGTAAGTGGTGGGTCGTTGCCAATAGAAGTGGAAACCTTCGTGTAACTGATGGTGACATGCCGGAGAGAGCTGGCAGCGGTTGGCAAGGAATGAATAACGACTATCAGTGGACTTCTGCCACAGATGATGTATTTAAAGACTGTGTTATTCCAGCTACTACGTTTGATAAAGGCCCACTACAATTTGAGATTGATGAACAGCTAAACACAACTTGGTATAAAGAATGAAACGATTTTGGTGTTGTAGAGACTTAGAAAGAGCTGCTAACGAGGAAGTATTTCTGTTTGTTGGAGAAGAACCACCAATTATGGACGATGATGGTGAGTGGGTAGACCCAAGAAAAGAAGGTCTGTTTTGGTCGGAAGAAGACTTCAATTTTGACTTCGATAAACTTCTAGGAACCGTTAAGTTCCCTGAGTTAAATAAAGGTGAACGGATTGAGATGAATCTTCAGTTTGAATTTGGAATTAAGTAACTATGCGTTATTGGTATTGTATAGACAACAACGGCAATAAGTGGCTTTACGAAGGGTCAGTGGCTCCAGTTAAATATGATGATGAATGGAATACTTCTGATGAAGAGACAGATGACTCTACTTGGATAGGAGAGTTCGATTTAAGAGCTACCTATGGTGTAGGTTTTGTTGAATCACTTCCAGATATTGCTAATGGTGAGATGACTGAAATACGGATTAAATATACAGCCGAGAAATGCGAATAGGAGCTACGTCTGATTTACATGGAGTACTTCCCGCAGTTGAAGAATGTGATATATTTCTCATCTGTGGAGATATCATGCCGTTAAATATACAACTAAACATGCCTAAATCTAGGCTATGGCTTCAAAATACGTTTATTCCATGGGCTAATGGGTTACCATGTAAACATGTAGTATTCATAGCTGGTAATCATGACTTCTGGTTTGAAAGAAATGGAGGTTTGGAACCAGATATGTACAACATGTTTCATAAGCCTACTGACGGCAAATTGGTGTATTTACATAATAAGTCTTGGGAATACGAGCATGAAATCGAGCCAGGAGTATTCAAGAAGTTTAAAATCTTCGGAACTCCCTACTGTAAGCAATTTGGTAATTGGGCGTTCATGAGAGAGCCTGAACGCCTGGAAGCTAAGTATGCTCATATGCCTAGTGATTGTGATATTCTTATATCTCACGATGCTCCTAGACTACTTGGGCTAGGTGAGATACATGAAGGAGCGTGGGCAGGAGAAGATGCAGGTAATACATGGTTAGCTGATGAAATCATGCGTAAACAACCTAAATATTGCTTCTGCGGACACATTCATAGTGGGTGTCATGGAATACAGGAATTTAATGGCATGAAGTTCTCTAACGTATCGTTAGTAAATGAAGATTATGTAGTTTCTTACAAACCTCTATATTTGAATGTTTAAAAGGATGCCAACTGAAAAGGTAGTTTATACATCTGGCGGCTCTAGCCTATTAACTGCTATAGCCATAGTATTTGTAATTCTTAAATTAACAGGAACAACTGCTGTTGCAACATGGTCATGGTGGTGGGTACTTGCTCCATTATGGCTGCCTGTAGTCTTAGCTATAGGTATTGTATTAGTGTTACTTCTAATACTGCTAATAGTTGCCGCAATAGCAGCATGTTCTAAGTAAAGTATGGATAAGATTTTATTAATTGTAGACCCACAGGTGGATTTCATCAGTGGGTCTTTAGCTGTGGAAGGAGCTAAGGAGAAGATGGATGCTCTTGCTAGTGCATTACAGAACGGTGAAATTGACTGTGACTATGTAATGGTTACTAAGGACTTTCACCCATCTAACCACTGCTCCTTTAAAGAGAACGGAGGCCAATGGCCTCCACATTGTGTTAAAGGTACTACTGGTAGTTGTATATATGCCCCACTATGGAGTGTAATATGCAACTACGCCTATCGTAAAGATACAGACATCTTTATTAAAGGAGATAGTCCTGACAAAGAAGAGTATAGTATCTTTGATAATCTAGAAAGTCTTTCTGTTATATCAGACATATTACTTGATTTTGAGTCTGACCCAGACAATGAGATTAGAGTAGTTGGTATAGCTGGTGATTATTGTGTGCATGAAACTATATGTGACTTGATAGCTATGGGCTATAAAGATAACATTGTAGTAGACACTAAGTATATTGCATCCATAGATGGTGGAGATAAACTTGCTAATTTAATTAAAAACTGTGGTTTAAAATGGGATTAATTTATTCAGTATCGGTTTTATTCTTCGCATTCATGATATTTAGAATGTATCTAAAGAAGGACATTAGACCCTATATGACAAGTAGAGTAGTTACTTTACTCACAATTCTAGGGTTGTTGCCTTATGTAAATACGGTAATTATAATTGCAACTCTCGGTGATGCTGTTGTTAAATTCAATGAATACAGGAATCTTACTAAGCAAGAGAGGACAGACAGAATGATAGAATCATTGCAGCTCATTGACTTAGCAATGGAGAGATTAATTGATAAATTTAAAGAGAAATGATAGTAAAATCCATTCTTGATATGGATTTGTATAAATTTACAACTTCGTATGCTTACATGAAACTATTTCCTCAAGCTAGAGGAACATTTGAGTTCTTTGACCGTGACTTGACAGAGTATCCAGAAGACTTTGTTCAGAAGGTGTACTTGGAGTTAAGTAATCTTGGAATGTTACGTCTTACCAATAGTGAACTTGATTATATGACTTCTAACTGTAGATTTGTTCCACAAGTCTACTGGGAATGGTTATATTCTTTCAGGTTTAACTCTGGCAAAGTGCAAGTATGGCTTGATGACAAGAAACATCTTCATATTACTGTTACTGACTATCTGTACAAAGTAACATTGTATGAAGTTCCTATTCTAGCCATTATATCTGAACTACGTAATCGTGTATTAGGTAACAACTGTGACATGTCAGAAGTCATTAAGAAGCTTGAACCTAAGTTAAGGTTGTCGAATGTTGCAGGAATAAAATTCTCTGAATTTGGTACCAGAAGACGGTTCAGTTATAATGTACAGGATGAGGTAGTATCTGCAATTAAGGAAGGTTCTATCTATTGTACTGGCACTTCTAACTGCTATCTGGCTATGAAATATGAAATGCCTATGATGGGAACTCATCCACATGAGTGGTTCATGTTCCACGGTGCTATGTATGGCTATAAACAGGCTAATTACATGGCTCTTGAGAATTGGGTAAATGTGTATGACGGTGATTTGGGAATAGCATTGTCTGACACATATACTTCTGAAGTGTTCATGAAGAACCTGTCTCGTAAACAAGCTAAATTGTTTGACGGAGTAAGATGTGACTCTGGTGATGAGTTCAAGTTCATAAACAGTATGATTGCTCGTTATAAAGAACTTGGAGTAGACCCCACTACTAAGACTATAGTGTTCAGTAATGCTTTGGACTTTGACAAATGCCAGGACATTATGGAGTATTGTGGAAGTAGAATCAGGTGTTCGTTTGGAATAGGCACTAATCTTACTAATGATACTGGATTTAAGCCAGCTAACATAGTGATGAAGCTTATTAGCTGTCAAATGAATGTTAATCAACCTGTTTACGGTTGTGTTAAGCTGTCGGATGATAAAGGCAAACATACTGGTGAAATGAGAGAAGTAAAATCTTGTTTATCTGAATTAGGATTATGAGTGAACTAAATTATGAACATGTATTTAATGTATTAGTTGATAAAACAGCTGAATACGTTACTTCTAACAACCTTAAGGTAATGGTATTAGGCATCAGTGGGGGAATAGACTCCACTGTTGTCGCTGCTATCTGCCATGAGGTTAGTAAGAAAACTGGCATTCCTCTTATAGGTAGAAGTCTTCCTATTAAGAATAAGAGTGATGAGTTTGATGTATCTAAACTTGTTGGAGAGGCTTTCTGTGATGAGTTTAAAGTATTCAATCTAAGCAGTTCTTATAAATCAGTTCTATTTGACCTTTGTGCTGATACAGGACTAATTAAAGATTGTAAGGGTTATGACTGGTATTGGGTAAGTGATTTAGAAGAGCTTGCTGGCAGAACTCCTATTGCTAATGGTAATATACAAGCTAGATGTAGAATGATACATCTTTATGATATAGCATCTATTCGCAAGGGATTAGTAATGAGTACAGATAATCAAACTGAGTATCAGCTTGGATTCTGGACTATTCATGGTGATGTTGGTGACTTTGACCCGATTCAAGACCTGTGGAAGACTGAAGTTTACGGACTGGCAAACTATTTGCAAGACCATTATAAAAGTAAAGCTTTAGAAGCTCTTCGTAATGATTATAAAGAAACTTGCGATAATTATAAAGCAATGTCATGTGCTATATATAATTCTTGCAAGCTAGTTCCCACTGATGGTCTTGGTATTAGTAATAGTGACTTAGACCAGATAGGTGCTAAGGACTACGCTACTGTGGATGATATTCTTAGTAGATTCATTCCATTCGAGAATTTTAGGAAGAGCTACGACTCAGCTGGACAAATCATGCACCCACATGATGAAATGGCAGAATCTGATTGCTGGTCACAGTTATGTGCTAGACATGGAGAAGATGTAGTCAATAAGGTTTGGAGCCGACATTTAGCTTCCGAATTTAAACGTAAGAAAGCTCCAATTTATATATCTAGGGAATTATATGAATGATTTAGAAAGAAGAGTTCACACAGCTATTAAAGAGTGTTATGATGTAGTCATAGCCCCAACTTACGGGTTAGGTTCTGCATTAGCCGCTGTATTTATGAAGATACATGGAAGAGCTCCACATAGGGCTACTTTTAGGTCAGATTATTATGCAGTAGACTTACCAGAAGGACGAGAATGGTCAGATGCAGAATCTAAAGGAAAGATTGAATCCATTTCCAAGGATAAACCTATAGACTATTGGGCAACTCAACACAACCTTTTAAAGTTGTTTCCAGATGCAGTTCATATAAGGTGGGGAGATGATTACTTCTTATTTACTGATGAGTATATTATAGACCTTCAGGACCTAGAAATTCTAATGTTGAATACTGATGATATTCCAAAAGAAATAGTAGATTGCTTGGTATATAAAGAGGCTAAAGCTACTATGGAATACGTAACCTACAGTAATCAAGGATTCAGAACTACACTCATGAAGGTAAAAGAGCAAGATTGTGACATACAATCTAATTATAATGATGACTTACCACATCAGCAAATAACGGACATGATAAATTCTAAGGAGAGTGGAATTGCCATACTACATGGAGTTCCGGGTTGCGGTAAGACTAGTTATATTAGAAAGTTAATAGCAGACAATCCAGGTAAGAAGTTTGTGTTCTTAGATGCTTCTACATTTCAGTACATTGGAGATGCCTCATTTATTGAACTTCTTACTAATAAGAGAGATTCAGTGTTTGTAGTAGAAGACTGCGAGGACTTATTAGTAAGTAGGGACACTAAAGGAAATCACAGAATATCCTCTTTACTAAACCTGTCAGATGGTATACTCGGAGACTCTTTAAACCTTAAGTTCATATGTACCTTTAATGCTGATATTAGTAGTATTGATAAAGCATTATTACGTAAAGGAAGATTGAAAGTTAAATATGAATTTGGCAAACTTACCAAAGATAAAGCTACTGCCTTAGCTGTCAAACTTGGTAAAACAGAACCTGTAACTGAAGACATGGCATTGTGTGATGTTTATAACTTAGGCACAGACAATGGTGGTAAACAAATTGAAAGTGATAGACCTAAAATTGGATTTAGATGAAAATGAAATTGTATTATGGAGCCTTGGCCTTGCTTTGGCTCCTTTCTAGTTGTACTCCCAGTAATAACGTAACAGATAGCTATGAAACAGTCGGAACCTGTCGCAATGGGGACATTAAGAAGATGTTGATTAATGGACATGAGTATTACTGGAGAGCCTATTGGTTTACACACGCAGGAGACTGTAAGAAGTGCAAGCATGAACTTGATAGTATAGTTAAAGCAGCAGTTAAGGAGGCAATGCAATGCGAGTAGGATTATTCTTTGGCTCATTTGACCCTCCCCATATCGGGCATGTAAATGTGGTAATGGGAGCCATTAACTCTAGCCAGGTGGATAGAGTGTTAGTGATTCCTGCTTATCAAAACTTATGGAAGGAGAATAGCTCTAAATTTTCATATAGGTATGCTATGAGTTGTATGCAATTCGGCACTTTACCTTTTGTACATGTAAGTGATGTAGAGAAAGACTTAGCAGGTCCTGCTTATCCCAGAGGTATACCTACATACGTTGTATTAGAGGAATTAAAGTCTAGAATGCCAGAGGATGAATTAGTAATCATTACTACTCCAGAAACCTACAAGGATATTCCTGAATGGCATAAAGGGTCTGTAATATTGTATGACTATAAATTCCTCATGGTGGTAAGTGGAGAGGAGACCCCACAAGACCTTCCGGAGAATGTACATGTTGTATATGTTCCGCAAATAACAATATGCTCTACTTGCATTCGCAATAGAGTAAAGCTTGGAGTGTATATCCAGCCATTTGTAAAAGATACTGTAGAAGCATTTATTGACCAATATAGATTATATGTATAAAGCTGGATTAACTGAAGAATTTTATTAATGAAGAATTATCCTATTAAAATTGAAACTGGTGAACACGCTGGGGAGACAGTTTGGGTTCACCGCAGTATAGCCGTTGCAGGATTTATATTCTGTAGGATTAACAATGAATGGTGTGTTCTTGCTAATCAAAGAGGTGAAGGAGCACCAGACTTTCAAGGATATTGGAACTGTCCTTGTGGCTATTTGGACTTTGATGAGACATTAGCAGAAGCCTGCTCTAGGGAAATCTACGAGGAAACTGGAGTTAAGATTGAACCTAGTGCTCTTTATATGTGTAGTGTTAACGATGACCCAAAAGATTCCAATAGACAGAATGTTACTATGAGGTTCATGGCTGTAGTAGATGAGAGCCATATTGGAATTTCTACTAATGCTATCAAAGGACAGCTAGGTGGAGAGGAGAATGAGGTAAAGGCTATCATGTGGGTTAAAATATCTGACCTTGATAATTACCAGTGGGCATTTAATCATAAGCATCTCATTGAAGGTATCTTTTATACTTATGTAGATTATGAAGAAGTAGAGGGTTTAAACGATTTATTTGCTGAATGACATACTTCATTAGTGGACACAGAGACATAACTCCTGAAGAATTTGAGAAGTTCTACGTTCCAGCAATTGTTGATGTAATAGATACATGCAACGATAATTACGATGACTGTGAATTTGTAGTCGGAGATTGTAGGGGTTGTGATGAAATGGCAGCTAATTTCATAGCAAATTACATTAAGGAGAATACAGATGATACAGAGTGTCCTCCATGTATTTTGTGCATTTATCATATGTTCTCTGAACCTAGGTTTAGAGTAGGCGTAGCTGGACAAGACGGTTTTTATCATGTTGACATGGTAGATGAGCTCAATGCAGACTTATGCGAGGATGATGACCCATATACCATAGATGATTGTCCTATTGTACATTATGTAGGTGGATTTGAGACAGATAGAGACCGTGATTCTGCTATGACCAATGCTTCAAGTGAGGATATTGCCTTTATAAGAAGCAAATCTAAATGGGATTCTGGTACAGCAGAGAATATATTACGTAGGCACACTATGAAATATCTAAACCCTAGTTTTTATGGACAACAGTAAAGATTGGGGTGAGTTCCTGGAGGGCATTAAGGCTGCACAACAGGCAACTGAAGCTCAAAAGGAAGCTAATGAGCAACATGAAAAGTATGAAAGATTGAGATTTGAATTTACATTAGCATTAATCAATAACAATGACCTCTTACATGAGAGGCCATTTAAAGAGATATGTCAATTAGGAGTTGAATTAACAGATGAATTTATGAAACATGAATCTGAAAAAGGGAAAGTTTAAAATTGTTGAGGGAACAAGAGTTAGAATGGTTTCTTCAAAAGATACTCATATAGTCGAAGGAGCTTACGGTACTGTAGTCAATCCAGGCATAAGAGAGTCAGAAGTACGTTGGGATAGTATGTTAGCAATTAGAGCAGATTATAGATACAGAAATGAGCTAGAAGATGCTCTCATCATTCCAGTTTATAATGACTTACTAGACCCTTCTGGAAACTTCCAAATTTGGACTCCTGAACCTATTGCGCGAATATACCTTGACGATTGTATCAAGTATGTAGGAGAGGATACAAAAGACCTCAAATATGGTGATTTACTTTGTGTGTATTCCATGACTTTATCAGAGCATTCATTGTATGCAATACAGTTAAGTAATTACAAACTACATAAATTGGACACCAGTGTCTGTGTATTAGAAGGAAAGGGATATGCTTTAGCTAAAGGCACTAAGGTCAAAGTAGTCCTAGACTCCGCTTATACAGAAGTTGGACAAACTGGTAAAATTTATCATACTGATTACAGGTCAGCACTGCCTTATGAAGTTATTATGGATAAGGGTGATTGTGTTTGGGTTGCTGGATGTACCATACAGAATGTTGATACTGAAGTGTACATAGAAGAATATTCGGCAGATGTTGAGAATGAAGTATCGCCAGACAAGGATATACTGGAGAATGGATTCTCTAGACAAGTAACATTCTATGAAAAGGATTAACAAATATTTATTTCTGGACGTAGACGGAGTTCTTAATAGTGACGAGTGGTATCACGAAGAATGGAATAAAGACCATGTATATCCTCAAGGTGACTTCGACCCAAAATGTGTTGATATCATCAACGATATAGTTAGTAAAACAGATTGTAAGGTAATAGTTAGTTCTTCTTGGAGAACAGATTCTAACTTACAATCAGTATTTGACAAAGCTGGGTTAAAGTTCCAAATTTATAGTACCACTCCCTTTAGAGACCATAGAGGTAAAGAAATCCAAGAGTGGTTAGATTCTCAAACCGAACCTTACGTCTATGCAATTTTGGATGATGATAGAGAAATGTTGTCTTGCCAGAACAAGTTCTTAGTAAGAACTAATGGTAACGTAGGTATTACTAATGAGGATGCTAACCGAGTTATTAACATTTTAAATAGAAATGATATGTGGAATGATAAATTAAACTCCTTAATTATGGAGTCCATGAAGAACCATGATGCTGTTCGGACTACAGTCCTCCGTGCAATTAAGACGGAATTTAGCAACTATGCAACTGCTAAGAATGCTAAACCTCTTGACAATGCTGCTGAAGTAGCCATTATTAAGAAGTTACGTGACCAGCGCATTGATAATGCCGAACAGTACCGTATGGTAGGTCGTCAGGATTTATATGATAATGAAATGGCAGAATCTCTTATCTTGAATGAATTTCTGCCCCGATGAAATAACCCTTCTAGAAGAATGATTATAGGTATAGTTGGTAAGAAGCAAAGCGGTAAAGATACAGTTTGTAATATCATTCGGTATATAAGTTGGCTTAAATCTTCTAAACTATGGGGAGAAGTAACTCTGAATGCTAAACACTTTGAAGCTGTCTGTGAAAGTGAGGATATTGCTCCTATACTTAGTGTATGGGAGAAACATCCATGGGCAGAGAAGCTGAAACAGTGTGCGTCCATTATATTGGGTTGTGATAAGTCAAGCTTTGAGACAGAGAGTATCAAAGAATCATTTACATATATTCCAATTAGTAATAGTGAAGGGGAGCCTATGACTCATAGAGAGTTCCTACAAGTACTAGGTACTGAAGTGGGAAGAACTATTGACCCTAACCTATGGGTTAAATCTATGATGTTTGACTATGAAAGGAAATTCAAGAGTTATCCTACTTATGGTACTGATGAATACGGTAATACTGTATTCGCACACATGAATACAGTAGAGCCTTGTTGGATTATGCCAGATACTAGGTTTCCAAATGAAGTCCAGGCTATCAAAGATAGAAAAGGAATTGTCATTAAGGTAAACAGAGATACCGGATTACTAGATAATCATATTTCAGAACATGCTTTGGATGATTATAATGACTACGATTATATTATTGATAATAACGGAACTCTCGGTGAGTTAATTGTCAAAGTAGCAACTATGATGGAGACCTTAGGGGTGCTTCAATAAACAATAATGGCCTGTATGGTGGAGTGTAATGCTCTACTGTACAGGCCATTTTTTTTTGATTACTCAGAAGCTGCTGCTTCGTACATATCTTCTATAGTATTGATACCTTCTCTGAACTGTCTAACAGCCGAAATGTTGGTACTTAAATAGCTACCTAAAGATTTGTCTCCGGCCACGAAATCCCATGTAGAATTAAAGAATCTAGTGACATATTCCACGGCGGCAGGTTCAGAATTGTTTAAAATACTACTAATAGCATTTAATGGAGTTAGGTCATCATACGAGCTATTAAATCCCCTTTCGAACACATCGAATGCTGCATCTTCTACCGCTTGCATCATGCTATTAGGGTCTCTACTTTCATTACGCTTTTCATCCCATAAGTCTATTAGAAGCTTACCTAGGGTTCCCAATAATATCCATAATAGTACATCATTGCCAAACTTCTTTAGATTTTGTTTTCTGACTCCAGTAGGGTCATTGAATATTGTATCCTTAACTCCTGCTATTCCACCTTGTCTAAAAGAATCAAATACAGCCTTTAATGAATATAATATTCCTTCCATATAAGAAGAGCCCCACTCATATACAGGAACCCCTGTATCTTTAGTAGTTATTACGTCTCCGTCCCAGTATAACAGTTCACCAAACTCGTTTGTAGCATGTTTCTGTGCCCCAGTATTATATTGGTCTGGTTTTAGGGCCCAAGTATTCTTTATTGAAGATAGATATGTTCTAAACTGCATAAACAACAATCCCATTCCAACCTTTTCTGCAACCATTTTGGCATCGTAATCATAGTGCCCGTAAACAGTATCAGACAAAGTTTTGATACCTGTTATCTGGGCTTCTGTATACGCAAATGGTAAAGAATCTCCTTCTTTTATTTTACCATCTGGGCTGGTCTCTCGTAGCATAGAAAGATATAATGCCTTTTCCTTGTTGTAGTCTGGATGTGACGTATTATTATTCACGTAGTGTGTGAATCTCTTGTCTTTCTTCCAATCATACGTTAATTGCCCATCTTTAACTTCCATAGCATCCCAAGACCCATCATGTAATGACCTAGCTATAAACAAGGCCATTCTATGAAAGTAGTCAGGAGCTGTGGACATCCAATATGCTTTCTGGCTCAGATTTGCAAGACCTGACTTATTAGAAACTAATTCCTTCTGAATCTTATTCATGTCAAATCCAGCTAACCTAAACCTTCCATTTATAAGCTCTATTTTAGTAACTATACTTGGATAATCTTTTATATCTTTGGACATTATTTTATAAGCTGCTATTAAGTCCTTCATAGTTATTTTAGAATCCGGGTCTTGAAATGCTCCAGACAGTACTAAATTTAAGTTCTTATAGAACCCATTTAACATATCTCGAACACCTCCAGCAGCGTTAAATGCAATACAGAATTGTGTGATTAAGTTCCTAATAGGTTTGACATACTTATATAGCTCTTCACCTTCTTTTGAAACTAGAGACTCATTATACACAGCAACTTTAATGTATGCATCTATAGCCTTATTAATATTCTCCACATCAACTCCAGTCTCGTTACCATAGGTTAGGACTTTAAGCTTAACTGCTTTAAGTACTGGCAATATCTTGTCAAATGCAATCTTTCTCATAGCGTACAATTCGTAACTGGTTACTAATGTTTCTATGTTCTGCTCCCAGTATTCAGGGGTGTATTTGGCTAGAACTGAACGTCTTGCCTCACTACTAGACTCGGAATAATTAAATCTGTTATGCATTTCATAATCATTCATCAACTCCCTCTTAGCTATCAGCTCCTCTTCTGTATAAGAGTCATGTTCAGAGATTGCAAAATTGCTCTTAAATTCTGTAATATAATTATTATATTTTTGCTGTATATACTTAGAGAACCCTAATTCACTTATGCTTTGTGCTAGTAGATTGTCACTCTTCTGAAGAGGTATCCAGTACCATTTCTCTTGCTTAATGTATTGCTGTACTTCTGGAGAGTTAATGGATTTGCCCTTAAGATTAAATCTCCACTTATTAATCTCCCATAGAGCTTTCTTTAAGAACTCTCGCTCCTCGTTAGTTAAAGGCGTACTATTATCATACGGATTCTGAAACAGCATATCACTATTAATGGTTCCGTCTGAATTTCTTCTAATCATATTAGAGTATAGAGACCTCTGGTTTCCAATGGCATTACGTCTTAATGCGGAGAACCCTTTGGCTTCCCACAGAGGTTTAACAGCATCTTCAGCAAATTTCTGATGTTGAGCCTGAACATCTCTAGTAAGGTTAGCCCAGGTACCTCTTACGGTTTGTACTACCTGTCTCATATTATTCTCAGTTATTAAGTCTGGGTTGGTTATCTTATAACCACTAAACATTTGGCCCTTTCCACTCCATTCAGCAAGATGCTCCGGCTGAACCTCTGACAGACCACTGCAATAGCGTATCGCATTTAGAACCATCATATAAAGTCTTTCTATAGAGGTTTCAGACACTCTATTAGCTAGCTGTTCTGGAGTAGACTTCTTAAGTAAGTCTGGGAAACTGTTCTCTAGAGTCTTCTGTATGTTCATTAAGTTGTTAACAGTGAAATGATTTATTCCAGGCTGTAACTCATATATAGAATCTCTTATACCTTCCAGCCCTTTACGTCCAGAAGCATACAGATTTGGCCCGTTTAAGGTAGCTAAGTATTCATTCTTCAACAAATCTATAGCATCTGCGAAGCGCAAGTTCCTAATGTTGTTAGTAACCCCAGTCTCATTGCAAAGCAAACTAAACGCATTAATCAGTAATTTATTACTAGCTATAGTAGCCTTTTGGGTATCTGGGTTAATAACTTTAAGCTCTCCTATACTAAATTTGTCTTCAAATTGAGAGTAAGTTTGATTTAAAGCGGCCATTATCTTTATTAACTCTATATTGCCTCCTGTAGATTTAAGAATATAAGGGTCTTTTATGTACACGTCTTTCTCGTGACTCCCTAGTATAGTACTTCCTAACGACAATGGCATGGGTGAATTTAAGTCATGGTAGCTTAAAGAGATTACATCTATCTGTTTAGTTAATATGTTTTGCAATACAATCATTCCAAGCTCGTTGAAATTGTCTAATTTTACAACAGACCATCCTGGAGCAGTAGTATATTTAGAGAAGGTAGTCACTAAAAATGATGATACCTGTACTCCACCTGTAGAATACAATTTGGAGATAGGCTGCCTGCCCGACACTACCCTTTCTAGCTCAGTCATAAATCTATCTGTGTTCTCTTTATTATGCTTCCTTAGCTTCTCTATGTACTTTGTAACTTTCTCTCTAAGTTCCTCATTTTGAGTTCTGTCGGACTCTTCCTTTATGTATATAGGCTCTTTAGTAAACTTGTCTATAAAGAAGTACCTACCCTTAGAGGGGTCTGGGCTATCTATCACAAACTCTGGGTTCTTAATAAAACTGTTTATATCTAAATCCATTCTTCTATCCCTTAATTTAGAATCCGGGAAGAACTTCTCTAACATTTCTGTCACTTCATTAACTATAGGCTTATAAACTGTGTTCTCTTCTACTCCGACTGGGATATGTAGATTAGCTATTTCAGACATATATCCAGTTCCCCATGATAGAGGTTTATTACCGTTACTAGTAACATAGTCTAATCTGTTTTGAGTTTCTCCAAAAGTAACCCCCCTCAGACTTCCATCTTCTCTTAATCCTTCAGTAATAATCGGAACTATGTTTAAGTCCATACTTTTAGTGGGTACTCCCTTAGATGCTAGTATCTGTCTATAGAATGCAAGTTGGTAGTTATATCGTACATTTCTGGCTTTGTCTAGACTTGCCATGGTACTAGTAGAACTTTTGAATAAATAAATATGAGGTTGTCCAAACTCATCTATTATCACCAAATCTATAGCTCCAATTATGTTCTTTCCGTCCACAGTATTTGCATCTACTGTTAATTGTGGTATTAGTTTAGACGACTTACCATGTAATGTGTATATCTCCTTCTTAACCTTATCTAAGTTGGTATACATACTACGAATAACATCAGGGTGATACCTGTCTCGGTACTTATCTACGAAATCTACTAGGCTATAATGATTACTAAAGAAATCACCTACCATAGAGTGTATGTCTTTACCGGCTTCCGCAATTAAATCCCATTGCTCTAATGTTCTGTTAGCTTCTTCAAGAGCATCCTCTCTAACAGAACCTTCTTCCACTTTAGAATCTATGTATTGACGTTTCCACCCCTCTCTATCAAATTGTTGTATAATAGTCTTATTGTTATCAGACTGCCTAGGGGTAGTCTCTAAATATTCAGTTACAGATATAGACCCTTGAGCAGTTACAGGTGATTCCAAATCAATAGTATTAACATCTGATTCATACATAGAAGTCTTAGATGTCTTGACAGATTTTATTTTAGCTGCCATTTCTTCCACAACATTATCCTGACTCAGTACTATATCACTAATAATACCTCCATCAATCATGTTTCTATGCTTCAGCAGAAACTCAAATAGTTCCTGATATCCATTTTCACCAAATTGGCGAACTTCTCCATTTATATTTAAACTATATGAACAAGCCATTAGCAATTCTCCTTTAAGTTACCACTCTTTATTAATTTCTGAATTAAGTTAGTTATAGTACGGGATTCAGAAGCTAAGTTCATATCAAAACCTGCTGCCAAATCGTTGTTAATAAGTGCACTACCAAATTCAGACATAATATTATCTATAGACATATTAAGAAGTCTTCCTAACTTCTCATTCTTAATATCATCACTAGTTTGGAATGTCTTTTGAGTCTTCTCTTTAAATATTCTTCCCATTTCTTCTAGTGAAGCTTCTTTACCTTCAAACCAAGGCTCTGCGATTCTAGCGAAGTAATTGCCAAACTCTGTAACAAATATCTCCTCATTCAAGTCAGGAACAGCCCTAGTATCTCCTATCATTCTAAATGCTTCCAGTTTATCATCATAATTCGCTAGAGACTCTACCTGTTCAACTAGTCCATAATAAAGACCTGGGTTAGTTCTCTTCATAGAACCCATAATTAAATGTGCAAACTCGTGCAGCGAATCAGCTGTAGTAGCTCTGTCTACATTTAGATAGACTTCTCCATTATAAATAAATGCATTAGTTCTTCCAGCATTAGGAATTACACCTCTGAATTTAGAAGCTATCTCTCTAGCAGTAACTACATTAACATTAATACCATAGTTCTTACTAAGGTGATTGGCTATCTCTACCATTTCACTTTTAAATGACCTGGGTACTTTCTTGTGAACTGGTACACTTCTTTCTGATTCTAGCTTTCTGAATGAGTATTTGTCCCCATTTGCCCCAGTTACTTCGTATACAGATTCAGTAGCATTTTGAATTGTATTTAAAGCTTCTGTCATTAATTGCAGCTCATAGTCTAGTTTGTCTTGAGTTAGCATACTAGGTACTTTACTGTTATATAGAGAAGCATGAATGTCTGGGTCTCTTAATTGATTCTTTAATAAGAAGAAAGTCTCCAATTTCTCTTGAGTGTTAAGTATAGATTCCATATTAAGTCCCTGCTCTTTGAGTATGCCAATTAGTTTCTTATATTGGGGTTTCTTATTAAGCTCTGACATGAAGTTGTTAAACGTAATATTCTTAACTAAATCCTTGTCATTGTATAGCTTTATGTTATCATTTAGTTCTATATCCAAAACGGAGAATCTGTCTCCAATTTGTAAGGATTGGTAACTTTGTATTGCTAAACTTCCATTTTTGAGTTTACTAGTAACAGATTTCAAATCTATAGGCCTGTCTAATAGTTTATTGGCAATACTTCTAGCATATTTGAGATTATCTACTCCTGCTCCTTTCAGCCCGTCTGAAGTCGTAACAATCCTACTGTCTATATAATATCTGTCATTATATTTAGCGATATTATAACCCCCTACAGTTTCAATAGGCTCTATTAACTCTCCAGAGTATTCTGTGTTAACTATAGTCTTGTCAAACTCCGGCTGCTTAAACGTATTTCTCAATAATATTCCCCCATCACTTATAAATGCAATGTCTAAGAACTTCTCATTGTCAATTTTATTATTCAGGTCTTGTATAGTAGATACTATAGATTCATCGGACAATTCTCCGTAGCTGTAAGCATCCATAAAATCCTGCATATCTTTCTTAGATATACGTAAGTAGTTCCCAGATACTTCTGCTCTATCTACTAGTGCTTGAACTGTAGTATCTGAATAAGAAGGAATTTCAGTAGTAGGAGTACCTATTATTTGATTAAACAGCTCATTAAATTTACTAACAAGCCCATTCTTATATAATGCATCATTGAAAGTAGCACTAGTATAGAAGTAATTCACAAAAGCAGGTATAACATTACCGTGAATACTGTTGGTGTTAAAGTCGTACCCTATATATTTCATGATAGTCTGCACTCTAGATGAAGTATCATTACTTGCAGCTAGCATCTTTAACGCAGACTCTATATTCTTGTTTACTTCCTGAACTTGTTCTTTAGGAGCCTTATCTAATACTGTATTCACATATCTTTGCTTTAGATAGGTCTCTATATATTCTTCTTTAGGCTTAATAACTGCCAAACTGCCACTAGTGTCTCTAAATATACCATAATTGGTATTCCAAGCAAGGCTAAATCTAGCATTAGTAAGTAGTATGTTATTCCTATTTAAGTCTTCACCTTCCCCTTGCAACTTGTCTACTAAGTAGGTAATATTTGGAGTTGGGAACTCATTCTTAATTGTATTTAAATTATAATTACCAATTGGTAATCCGTCCTTGCCAAGATTCTTGGAATCCAAAGCTGTAATAGGAAATCCTCCTGAATTTACTGCATTAATAAAATCATTATAACTCTCTACATTTCCCATTAATGCTCCTATTGCATCTTCTAAAGACATTTCACTAACATTAGGAACCTCTAGCTTAAACAAGCTAGGGGCCCCCTCGTTAGAATGTACTAAAAATTCTACTGTACAACTCATGTTAACAATTAATTCTTATTTGTATAGTATTGCGCTCCATTAAGCTCTTAATCTTATTAACTATATTCTCCATAGAATCATTCCTATTAAGAACTAACTCTTTCATTTTGGCATTCTGATTTGGAGTTCTAATAACGAAGTAATCATCATACAGTCTTCGCATGTCTACGTTGTTTGGGTCTGGGATATCATTTACTTCATAATAATCTTCTCCGTCCCTTTCATATAGCTCAAGACGACCTGTTTCTTCGTTTCTCATTCTAATATACTTATCTCTAGCTCTACCTTTAGCACTTTGACTAACTATAGGAGCCATTCTGATAAGTGCATCTTCTAATGAGAATGTATCCATATTAACATCCAAATCGTAGTCTGATCGTCCTACATACTTTTGATACTCTATTAGTAAATCACTAACATCAGTCTTATCAAATGTATTCAGCAAAGTAGTAAGTCTGTCAGCACCATACTTATGCTTATTAACAACCAAGTTGTATAAGAAGAACCAGTCAGTAAGAGGTAATCCTTGTAGATTAATTCTCTTCAGTGCTGCAAAATCTTTCTGATATCTGCTGAACATTGCTTGGTCTGATTCAGTTCTCACATTCATCATATCAATAGGCAATTTCATATATGTGGTGTTACCTCTAGTAAATGGGTCAGTACGTCTATTCCTACTTAATCCTTGCACAAATTGGTTAATTAATAGCGAGCGAACTCTCTTATCTCCAACCATTCCATTATGAAGTTCCGGAATAACTGTTCTTTCCATCCAGAGTTTAAAGTTAGCAATTCCATCGTTAGTAGCCAAACTAAACACCTCACCTCCTTCTTTAATATCGTGCAGAGTCATATCACTTCCAATATACTTCTGACCTTCATCCATTCTGAAGGTAATATTACGTTTAGCTAACCAACCAGTAATTAGTACATCGTCTACATGCTCACCGAGTGCATTTAATTGCTCTTTAGTAACAGCTCTACCATAGGTAGGATTCTCTTTAATAAGAGCTTCTCTATAGGAATTTACTAGATTGAATTTGGTACTGATATTTACATCAGTTGTATCAGTAAGGTTATATACTTCGAACAATGCCTTAAAGTGAGGAATTTTATCAATCATGTCGAATATATTCCAAGTTCCCTTTATTAAGTTATAATAAGCTATAGTTGACTTCTTATAACCAGAGTTCATCGGGTCGAGGAATTTCCTCATACTAAATCCTCCGTTAGTAATACCTTGCGCAACAGCATCGTTGACTACGGCTCTTACTTGCTCTTCGGATAGGTAAGGTTTATCGTTCAGGATATTCTTAATAACCACTTCTGAATTATAACCCTTCTCATATTTATCATCTTTATACAGTTGCTCTCTGCTAGTAATTGCAGATTCGTATGTATTTAGCATAGACATCTTACCTCCTAAATCTGTAGGCATACCTTGATTTAGTCCATAAAATCTTCCTAACAGCTCTGTTTCTCTAGCACTTCTGTTTACCTTCTTAAATTCAGCAAATCTATCCATGTCTAGTCTATTTCTCATCTTCTGTAGGTATTTATATTCTTCCAAGAATCTGTGTTCTCTATAAGATACAGCTGGGAATATATCATCAATAGAATCACCTTCTGCAAACCTATCTTTGATAGCTTGAATCCAATTACCTCTCTTATCGAACGCTTCCTCTCCAGAGTCAAGTAGTTTCTCTTGTACTCTTTTGAAGAAGTTACCTAAAGAAGTAGAATCGAAGTAATTTCTAATATTAGGACCTTCTTCTAATGCTCTAACTACAGAGTCTACTGATGCATGGTCATGATATTCATCAAATACATTTACCTTCATCAAGTCATTTACAGTTTGTACTGTCGGGCTTGTCATGAACTTAGCGATATCATTGAAACTAAATCCTAACATAATCATATGTAAGTACATACCAGCTAGATTAGGACCTGCATTAATTTTAGAAAGAATCAACTCTTTAGCATTATCAGTAGCAGCTGACAGTAATGCAGAAATTACTAATGACTGGTCTGGTTGCATACCTAATTGCTCTTGAACTACTCTAGCTACATCCTCCGGTGACAATTGCTGTTCTACAGCTCTGACTATTAAATTTCTCCAATAATCTTTCTTAACTGCCAAATCATCGAAGTTAACGTTAGCCATTATGTTTCTTAGAGTAGGTACTGTTATAGGTTTGCCATTCTCACTTAACATTGTCTGAATGCCTTCAAATCTAGTGGAGAAGAACATATTATCTAACCAATCTTGGTCTCCATTTCTAACACCTTCATTGAAATAGTAACAGTTAGCAAAGAATACTTTCTCACCTACAGCTGCAATACCAATTACCTGTTTACCGTCCATATTCTGCATTTGCATTACCCATTTGGATGAGGGTGATGTCATGGTAATCTTATTAGCTTCTTGTCCAGATGCTGATTCCTTAGCTGCCCTTTGTGGGTCTCCCATTTCAATAGGAGAATAAGCCTGGTTCATATTCTTCAAATTCTGGATAATATTGCTAATTTTAGATGATACAGAGTTTCTAAATGCAGGAAGTAAGTTGCTTCTTCTAATCTTCTGTCTACCATTTCTAGCTTTCTTTCCATTCTTATCAAATTCTTCAGTCATATACATAGTATGATTGTTAATTCTATTAAGAATGAAATTAGCATTATCAGTATCAACTTTACCTGAATATGTCAATATTCTAGCGTCATCAATAGCGTTAAGCATCTCTGCTATTACCGGGACAGATTCTGGATTATAGAAATTTTCCTTATTAAGTTGGTTTAGATAGTTAGTAATATCTACTCCACCACTTCCATATGCATATAACTTGCCATTAGGAGTAGGTAGCATTTCGGATGCTTTGAGTGACTCAATACTATTAAAATTAAAATACGGAGACCAACCTACATAATGTCCGCTGGTATCAAAATCATAACCCATGATATATGCTTTATCAATATCCGTTTACCTTATATCTTTCAATATAAGACTGACTATATCATCACTCTAATTCAAGAGTGTCTCGCGCTTCGGAAGCAGCTCTCTGCTGCGCTATAAATTCAAGCTTAGTTGAATCTCTTCTTATTTTATATAATAATGATGGAACTTGCTCTATGTAAGGTCTTACTATGTTTACAAACTTGTCACAATCAAGTTCTGAAGATGTAGCGATTGAATATGTTCCACGACCTTCTTTAAAAGGTCTAAACTTTATATCCCACACTTCAGCAAAGTAAGCAATTATTACATTGACTGTATCTTCATCCACACATGTAGCTATTTTAATCGTATGTTGTATAGAGCTACGCTGCTTGGATGTATTCACATTAATACAGCCATCATCCATATACCAAATAGCTAAACCTAGAGGTGTTATCCAATTTAATAACTTCCTGGTTATATGTTTCTTTGGAGTATATACCGTTCGCCTTAAAGCCTTAATGGTCGGATTTAGAGACATCTGTGAATACAATACCTTTTTACCAGTGTTATACCCACAAGATGATATATACTCTTTAACGCCATTGTTTTTAATTCCATGAACATCTAGTAATCCAACTTTCCATTCTAAATACTCTCTTTGAGCTTCAGAATGACTCAACTTAAATACACAATTACTAGATATTGTTCCATCTCCTAGCAGGAGTCCTATCAAAAGACTCTTCTGCTCTTTACTAAGCTTTTTAATTATACTTCTTTTAGCCATTTCATTTAATGTTTAAATTAATACACTAAATGAAAGTTCCTACTCCCTTACGGGATAGTCGATGAACTTTCATCCTTATGAATACAAAGATAGGACTTATGTTGTCGAGTAACAAGTCTTATATCAATATATTTATCTAGGATGCTTAGCTGCGGATTGTCCAATTCTAACCTTTTTTACTATACCAGTAGTAGTTAATTACTGCCACTAAGTACATTTCTGCCCTAGTTTAGTAGGTTAGACTCTAAGGAGTTCCCCGTCAGTTCACGAGATTTATTATAGTGATTACAATATTTATAATGGAGCTAACCTAAACGGTAGGTTTAGCCGATAATCACTTCCCTGAAGCCAGGTTTGCCAGTGAGATACATGTACCACATTCTTATCAGAATCATTAAATGCTACTGCCTTCATCTTCATGAATGATTGCATAGTTTGTGCTGGAATACGAGCTACTGTAAATTCAAGTGATTTCTGGAATGATACAAATTTCTTCTTGGCATCTATAATCTTCTGATTCTTCTCTATTCCGTCTAATTGATAAGCCAATCTAGACACACTGAACTCTTCTCCTTCGTTCTCTTTATAAGTATCAAATAGTAATTTAAGCAATCTATCATTTCTTTCAGAACCTGCTTCAATTACTTGCTGCATTATTTCCTTATTCTTAGTGTATTGGTTAATTTTAACAGAATCAAAACTATCCATTCCATAAATGTCAATTACACTGTCAGGAGTTTTAGCTACTAATACTTCTTCAGTAGTGTTATTACCTAATGCATTGTAAGATGTTACTACTTCATGATACTCTCCACTTTCATCATAGAATCCAGCTTCGTACATCTTCTCACCATTTTCATCTACCCTCATAACACTATTACCAACTCTAACGAAATCAGATTCAGTAAGTGCCTTATTAACCGATAGATGTTCCATTAGAGAAGGAGTTTCTCCGAGTGCAACATACACATGTTTACCATTAGCTCTAGTAAACATCATATCATACCATTTAATTTTAGGAGCGTGATATTTATCATACCTATTAACGAAGAACTGATATCCTTGTGTAAGTACATCATTAATACTATCATTAGGTCCTAAGTTAAACTGGTCTACATATAGTTTACTAATAGAAAGTTCAGCAGGATTATTGACTAGATTCTGAATAGGAATAGCAATATCTCCATTACCTAAATCCCTAATATAGCCATTAGCTGCATATTTGTCACTGAATGCGACTGGGTCTGCTAAGTACTCTGCTTTTTGAATACCAGTTACAGGCATATATCCATTGTCTAGTAACGTAAATGTTGCTTGTATTTGTGCTTGTATTTCAGAATCTAAAGCTTTAGGAAGTTTACCTCCGTCATACTTAGTTCTTTCACTGAATGACCTTTGTATAGCTGGCATATCAAATATGCTATGTCTCATACCGGTCATATCTTCCCAATAAATCTCTGCTGGCTTTAAGTCTGTAGGTCTAGTAATATCAGTATAGAATTGAGAGAAATTAGCTTTTACTAAGTTATACGTATCAAAATCATTTACATATACCGGTACGTAACTACCCTCTATACTCCAACCTCTATCAGCTAGATATTGGTCTACAGTCATTAAAGAATTGGCTTGATTCTTAGCTTGTGCAGACACAGCCTTGTCATAGTTATCCTGTGCTTTAGCTATCTCTACGCCTTCCCCGTCTCCATTCTGTGCTTTCTCAAGTTCTGTCAGAGTTCTCTTAACAGCCAAATCAAGAGCTATTTGCTTGTCTAATGCATTTTGGCTAATTCTAGCTACTACTGATGCTACTTCTTGAATAGGCAATTTGATTCTGTCTCCAGGAAGTAATCTATCTATAGTAGATGCTGGCTGTGCCTCTATTTTAGCTTGCTCACTTTGTAAATACTCATCAGGAGTCATTCCTTGTTCGGAAGCAATCCTATAAATATCATCATATTTATAATTAGTACCTCCTATGCGGAATTGTTGTACTATATTGTATGCAGGAGCCATAACTGCACCCATACCTGGGAACTTCCTCTTAATAGCAGTTTTATTAATATTAGATGTAAACGAAGATAAAGTTTTACCAAAGATAGAAGGGTCACTGTATGGTATTTTATATACATCAGTTCCATGAGAATTGTTATTCTTTCTGTCTAATGCGAACTCTGCCTTAGCCTTCTCAATAATAGTCTTAGCAGTACCAAGCTCATCTCCGTCCTTATTAAGCTCCTTAATAATAGCTTTACCTACTATTTCATAAATATCAGATTTAACATCAGGATTATCAGTTGGCTTAATTCCAACAAGTGTATATACTGCATCTCTAATGCTGCTTATCGATGATAATGCCACTCTACCCAAATCTTTGTATGCCATTTTAGCCATACTGTGAGTAAATCCCATAGCTTCCAATGCAGATATTACCTGTGAGAACTCTGTCATTGTAGATTGATGTTCTGGGTCAGTTACTACATGGTCTGCATCCATTTGAATACCAAGACCTTCAGTGTTAAATTCCATTTCCATTAAAGGACTGTTATCAAACCAAGAACTATCTCCATTTATATTTTGGGCTCCTACTTTAATTGCAGACTTGTTAACCAAGTAGGCAATCATTTTATGTTTAAGCGGCTGAATAGTATTACGCTGAGAAGGTATCTCTCCATTAGGTCTATGCCAACCTACATTATTAGCATAATTAGCAGTAACAGCCAAAGAAGCATCACTATAGGCAAGTTCACCGTTTCTAAGGGATTCACTATACACTCCACCTAGGGCTGCATGTAATTCGAATAATGAATTTATAGGAACATTTAATTGAACCATTACATTAGCATCTCCTACAGCCTTAACTGGATTACCATATTCATTAACTGCTTGAGTTCTGATATTATATAATCCATCTCCTACTCTATCAAGACCTAATATCTCGTAATGATTGTTACCGTCCCTATAGAATATTCTTTCCCCACCAGTAACGTCTTTAAGCTCCATAGTGTTTCCGAATATGTTCTTAGTAAGGTCTATTCCTTCATAAGCTCTGTCGAACTGGTTTGCAGACTGATTCCATTTGAAATCAGACATCTTTCTAAACATATTATATAGACTAATGTCAGATTTCATAGAGTTTCTCATCCTTTCGTTATATGTAGAGAATGTGGCAAATTTCAACAAAGAAGCAGTACCATAATCCCCATTAAAATCATGTCCAATAGGTTTCTTATCGTCACCTACAGCAGAGTCTTGCAATGAGAAGTTCTCCAAATAAGACATAATAGGATTGCAGAATGCTGAACCGTCATGTGCGTCTACAGCAGATGTTTCACCTTTAAAGTTGTATACGAATGCTGCAACGTCACTCATAACAGCTAGCCTGTACGTTCTAGGAATACCTAACAAGCTGTTCTGTTGGAAGTATTGTAGTGTACCTGGAATAATTACATTTCTCTTTAATTCTGCAAGTTCTCTAGAAGACTGTTCTAACTCTATACCATTAAATGATACAGGATTAACTTTGCCGTATTTAGCCTTATTAGGATGTGCTATACTACTACCTGTAGTAACTAATCGTAAGTTCTCTGAAGTTAGAAAGTCAGCTAAGAAGTACCTTTCGAGAATGGGATTTAAAGTAATGTCTTCATCATTTCTTAACCATGCGCTATCTAAATCAGACAGCCTACTAAGTACCTTGTCGCCTTGTTTAGCTAATATTAGCTCTTGAGTATTATTGTTTATCCAAGACGCCTTATCAGCAGGGATAAGAGTATTTAATGCCTTATTTAGAACAGAATTTACTCTACCATTGGCATATCTAAGAGGGAACGTCATATTGTTATCAATCATATCTTTGATAAACTTCTTCTTCTCTCTCAAGAACATTTTATTATATACATCCTCTTTAGCATATAACTCATTAGCATTGAAATTCAATAGAGCATTTGGAGACAGTCCACCTTTCTTGTTTCCATTTAGGACAAATGAACCTCCCTTATTAACATGTACATTATCAATATTAGGGACTCCATTTCGATAAGACATATCACCGTATTCTCCTTTAGTAGTTACTGACAATATTGCTTGAAAGTCTTTAAATGTCATTTTGTCTACTAAGTCAATAGGTTCCTTAGGCTGTAATTCTGTTAATATATAGTTATTAATTGCATCAATTTCCATATAATCTCCAGCCTGCAATGCCGCATCAGCTAATGCTTGTTGTTTAGCAACTTCTTCTTCCAATTTAGCATTATGTGCTTCTATTTTAGCATTCTCTGCATCCACTGCTGCTTGCTTACCAACTATGCTATTATAAGCATCTGTTAGTCCATTCTCTTGTAGTCTCTGTAAGAATGTATCGAGACTTCCTCTATATACATTTCTATAATCATTAAGCACATTATTAAATGTGTTCTTATAGTAAGAACCAACAGTAGACCTAATAGCTTTGTTTAAATCGGAAATTGATGAATTAAGTAAGTCAATAGTAAACTCTTCTCCATTCTCGTCAATAAGTTTGATTCCATCGGCAGTTAAGGTCCACATTACGAATGTTCCCTTATCAGAATATACAGTAGGTTGAACATTAATAGTCTTAGATTGTCCCTTATCAACCTTCCTTAATAGATTAGCATAGAAATCATATAATATTGAAGAATACCCAATCTCTGCTACAGAGAAACTAGTAGCACTCTTCTTAACTCCAGTTCTACTAACAACATCGGTTTTAATTGATGTGCCTCTAAGCATACCTGGATTTAATCCAAATAATGTATTCTTTAAAGAAGAGTTTGGATTCTCTACAATGGTTCTTGTAACGTATCTTCTAGTCAATCCAGCTAAATTAGCAATCCTACTATTAGGAATATTATTACCTTCAGCGTTCTTAATAACAGATTTAAATATTTCTCCAGTTACTATTTGCTCTGCTGCTACTAAATCATTCAAAGTGTTAATTAAAGCACCATCAATAGCTTTTAGTGAATTGGATGACTTGTCGTAGTAGAATCTAGCTTCTGGACTATCCTCATCAACTTTATCAGTATAGTATTTAAGAGTCTTAATAAATGAATACAGGTCTAGATTGTCTGGATTATTAGTTTCAAATTCGTTGTACACTGTATTCACAAATGCAGAACTATTAGCTAGAGACATTAGGTTCTCTGTTAGATATTTTAGATTGTCTGCTTCTTTTACATTCTTAAATGCCGCTAGTAAATCTATGTTGCCATTTAGGAATCTAGTATTAATGAAATCATCCATAAACTCCACCAGAGATACATATAATCTTTCTTGCGGAGTTATAGTTTGAGGGTTATTCTCTTCATAGATTGCTTTTAGTGTAGTAAATGAAGGCTCTTTTAATATAGTATCTAATGAACCATATTTAACCTTATCAGAAGGACTTAACTCAAGTTTCTTTTGACCTTTACTACCAATAGCAGCCCTATTATATATAAGAGTAATAGTGTCGCCATTATAAGGTAATTTAAATGAGATGTCTCCCAGAGTAGCGTTATGTACTTCTACTCCCCACTTGTCAAGTAGTTCTTGTCTGTTGCCACGTAATTCATTACTAATATCAATATCATTCTCTCTCTGGATTTTACGTCTGTTGACATTAGTTTGTTTAATTTCCATAGAATCTAGGTCATTTGTGTCTTGATTCATGGCATACTGAATATACTTAGCATTATTAGTTCTATCTACAACTCCAGATATTGAATCAAGCAAATCATAAGTGGTTATAGCTTTGGATTGCTTGTAATCGTTATTAATAATGTTATATAGAGAGTTAGCTCTGCTATCATTATAGAACTTCTCATAAATAGATTTAAATACATTCAAATCATTTATTTGAAATATTCTAGAACCTCCCCCATTGTTAATAATTTCTTCAAGAATCCTCTTCAAGTAATAATTAGGAGCTGAATGGAAGTTAATAACTAATTTTTGCAGTCTATCTCCAAAGTATAGGAAGTTTGCTTCATCTTTAAGCTTATTCATTGAGTGCAAGAACTGTTTAAGTGTAAGGTAATTGTCCCTTATTTGCTCTCCAGTGGTAAAGTTAAGCACAGGAGTTTGCTCAATAAGTAACCTAGACACATTACCTATTTCAGATATTGCATCCACATTCTCATTAGTTCTCCAGGTTTTAACCATGTTAGAACCAGCTCTAAATTGATATTTATTAACTGATACAGGAATTTCTATTCCAATGTATCCTTTGTTCTTAATCTCCATATTCTTTCCGAATAGATTCTTAAGAATAGTATCAAAATTACCATTTGACAGTACAGCCCAAGCATTAAACGCATCAATCAGCATTTGATTCTTATATAGGTCTCCGAACTTCTGCTTTCTTGAGACATATGCATTGTCTAGTTTAGACCTAGGCATGTCCTTAAACAATTCATCAGCTAGTCTAAGAACTTTCTGCATACCTTCCACATCTGGAGTTCCATCTATGTAGATAGCATTAGGCATATTGAAATCTGTAATAATTCCATCTTCTTCATTAGTCATTTTAATATAATCGACCAAGTTCTTGAACATAGTATTCTTATATTTAGCAATATATATGTTCAAATCATCAGTAGTCTTGATTAATTTACCATCAGTAAAATTAACTAAAGACGATTCAATTATATTATATCTGAATTGATTTAGCATGTACTCTTTTACTACTGTAGCAGAGCCATACGTATCATTCAGAGACGGAGTAAGTATTCTCTTCTCCGAGTTGGAAACCTCGTTATTAATATTCTCTGGAGCATCCGGAATAATAAGGTCCTTATCAGCTACTTCAATTGTAGTTGCTTCAGGAGAAAGTCCAAAGTTCTGACCTAGAGGTTGTGCATATTCAGCTAACAGCTGTTCTTTCTGTGTATCTTTAAGTATTCTTGATGTTTTAATATAATCTTCAAAAACCTTAGAAAGCGAGACGTATTCTGCCTCGCTCTCCAGGTTGAATAGGTTAGTACCTTTCAAGTTAGTAAAGAAATGCTGAACGAAGTCTGTAGTAGACAACGGTTCAGCTTTTCTAAACTTAAGTACTGTTCCTCTAAGGACACTTTCGGCATCAATCCTATGTAGTCCTATGTCAAAGTTAGTACATGCCATTATTCTTATATATTTAATTTACAGTTCTGACTATCAATTATTTGCTTATTATTAGCAAGACTGTTAATATATTCCATAACATCTAATATGTCAGGGTCGTCAAGTTGCTCATCAGTCAAGTAACCTTCGAAGTGATTGTCCACTAATCTTATCTTATTAAGAAGTGCATCAGCAGCTTCCGGAGTAAGAGAGGTAGCAGCTCTCAATTCTTGGATAACAGTCATGATTTCGGTCTCCCTAAGATTCTCATGGTCTCCAATGGTATCTTCGAATATCTTGAGTTTCTGTTCTCTATTAGGGTCAAATGGAACTTCATACATCACTGTATCAACTATATTAACTTCACTTCCAATAATGCTTCCTTTAATTGTTTGTCCACCTTGCAAATATACTGTAAAATCTTGTAAATTACCACTACTATAATCAACATTTTGAATACCCGTAGTATCAATCTCTCCGTCTTTAGTTTTGGGTAGTACAGACGGACTCTTAACATTTATTTCCTGTAATAGAGTATGTACCTTATTAATGACTGGCATGTTGTTAACATCAACAGTCATATCTAGATGAATTACAGGGTCATTATTAATTAATAGCTGTCTGTTATTTATGTCATTAGTAAGACTAGTATTTACCTTAGTTGCTACTCCTTTTAATATTTCATCTAATGCAATATCACCTTTCTCTAGATATTCATTGCGTGCATCATTAAGAATTTGGTCTATTGAGGTATAGCCAGTAAAAGCACTGGATACTCCATTAGCAATTAATGTAATATTGTTATCAAACTCTGACTGTCTGTTATGTGGAATTCCTTTATTAAATTGTCTCTCTGATAATACAGTAGGGTCAATGGTTATTTCAAAGTTAGGACTTTCAATAGCAGTATCAATATAGAATTGATTGTCATTATTTCTAGTTGGATAGAAATCTGAAGGTCTACTATCATGTGAAGTCGGAGTTCTAGGAGTATAATATATTCCATTTATAAATGGAGCATATGTAGTAGTTGCAGCTCCTTCTTTAATAGTTGGAGTACCATGGAATATCACATTAAACATATTGTTCAGTACAGAGAAGTAGTTATCTCTACCTGCATCTCTAACTGCTCTAACTATATTAAATGATAATTCCTCTAACCTAGTTTCCTTCGTTTTACCGTCTCTAGCTTTAGCTCGGAATACATAACTTTCATCTGATTTCTTACCAGCAGAGAATAGTTTGTAAACTGATGATAATAATCCAACCATTTTGAATGAGCCGCCCATTCCACCTATATTAGATGCTGCATGTTTATAAGTATTCTTACCGTCGGTTAACTCTATGGCTCCGTCGTCAGCTATTAACTGCGCTAAGATACTGTCCATATCTCTGCCATTAGTAGCTATGGTGAAGTTCGGATTACCTGGTAATGAAATATACTCTTCCAATATGCTAAATAGATTATCCAATATAGATAGTTGAGCTTGAGCTACTTTAGGGTCTATGTAAACACCGTATGTAAGAGTTCTAGGAATTTTACCGTTAGAGTCAAATGTTTGCCATTCGTTTCTACTTAAATTTATAGGTCTTACTACCATACCAGGAGCATTAGTCTTAATAGCATCTGCGTATGTAAGTCTAAACATAAATCCATTATAAATAGAAGAATCCCAAGGAACTCTCTTCTGTCCGTCCACAGTAGACTGGTCAATCAGCCTATTAAACTCATTAACTTCAGAAGTACCTCTAACATCATCAAGGTTATTAGCCTGCCTGTAAGTGTCATAAGCCTTAATGAAGTTCTTTAATCCAGACCTGTAATTCCACATACTTACTAGCATTCTGGCAGCAGTAGTATTACTTCCAAATGTTCCTAAATATTCCTTTACTTGATTCTTGTCTAATTTAGTTTTACCGTCATCAGCAGTATGAACTAAATCATTAAAAGACAGTCTAAAGTAATTATCAATAAAGGTTCCATTGGAATTAGCTACTATCATTCTTATAAGTGGTGGTACCGTCTTAGCTACTTCAGTTTGAGCATCCTTATCACTAAGACCTCTAGATTTAGCTTCATCTAGTGCGGCTTTACGCTTCTTCTGCATTCTTAGATACATCTCTGCAAGATTAGATTCGGTTACTTTCTCTCCGTCAATTTTAAGATGTTTGTTAGAAGTGGCAAATACTACACCTTTACCTCTTACAGACTTATCTACCATAGCTACTCCACCATGTCCTGCATAAAGATACATCGGACTAATAATGGCATTAGGAAATGCTTCTCTAACCTTATCCAAGTTCCAAGTTTGGTCTGGAACTTTCTTAAGTCTAGTCGCAGCAGAGAATGATATATCACTTTCATCAATTCCAAGATATTTAACAGTACTAGGATTATCTAAGATTTCCTTCTGCATATTCTTATACCACTTCTTGTACTTATTAATTCTAGCAGCAATATCAGCATCTTTGCCGTTACTATTGTTCCATTTCTGCCAAGTGTCAGGATTGGTTAATTTACCTATAGTGAATTGTAAATCATTACCTTTCTCCATGGGTATTCTATATACTATATTGAACGCAACAGGTTCTACTTTAGTAGAGTCATAACCCTGTTTGTCTCTAGCTTTATCAGTGCCTTCTTCGTTAGTATCATCTTTCCTGATTTCTAGATTGAACGTACCATTATTCCAAACTTCTGCACCCAATCCAGCTAAGTATTTATAACCATTGTCGCTTAGTTTCTGAATGAAGTCAGCATCAAACTTCTCGCCAAATGTCAAGTAGTTTCTAACGTCTACTAACATATCCTTGGCAGGTTGTAATGTATTAGTATCATACTCTACATTACTTCTAGTGAAGACATTCAAATCATCAATTACATCATTCCTTACCACTCTAGTAAATTTACCATCGGAAGTTTCTGCCATACCATATCTCATATACCAGCCGTATGCTCTAATTCCAGAAAGAGGTTCACTTAGTAATGATTCATCTATAACAGATTCTTCTCCTTTACCCTCTATATCTGCTAAGAACTCATTTTCAAGCTCATTAGTGCCAGTCATAGTTCTACTAGGTGGTATAAATGTAGGAGCTTGCACTTCCTTAGATTTCTCTTTAGTTGTAGGAGTAGGCTCTGGTATATCAGTAGATTTTACTGGCTCCGGAGCTTCTTCTGGATTAACTGGAGCAGGTTCAGGCATAGGTGGCTCTTGTGCTTTCCTAGAAGGAGTATATCCCTCTAATTCGGCATCAAATGCAGCCATTCTAATTACCTTGAATCTATCTATCACAGCAGAAGGGTCAGAAGTAGTAGATGTATATTCATCTTGACGTAAATTAGCTTCTTTGATAATAGTTCCCATGTTGCTATTAATAAAATAAGCTCCGTCCTTAGAACGAGACATCATAGTATAAAATGACTTCATATAATCAATAAGTCCAGAGACTGTATTTGTATTATACTTACTGAAGTTTACATCAATTATAGCATGTTTAAACTCAGAACCTTGAACTGATTTAGGAGTACGCATAATAATCCTATTATCTGCCATATTAGTTAGCATTTTGTAAGTAGGAGTATTCTCATCATCATACACATATCCGACTTCTCCGTCCCTTTCTAGTATTTGTCTAACATCGTCCTCGGTAATAGCAGTGACAAATTTACTTCCATTAAGGATATTGTCTTCGTCCTGATAATAATGTAACTCCATCATATTACTTATTGTGTCTTTGACACTATTAACAGCATTAGCTTGACTTTCAGAATCAGCCATTTGTTCTGGAGTAAATGTCAACACACTCAAAGCCGCATTTACCGTAGTATTATTATCATTCTGTTGAGTATTAGTAATACGTAAGCTAATATCCAGCTTAGGAGTTCTGACCATTAAAGATTCAGATGACTTAACGTTATAGACACTGATAGTAGGATTCTCATATCCATTCTGATTTAAGTCTCCTAGTGGAACAATAGTTACATTGTTCTTATGTGCCCAGTTAGACAAATGTTGCATATAAAGGCTATTTACCCAGGTAGCCTCATCAATAAATACAAGCCTCGGAGTTTGAACATCGTTATACTCTATATCTTCATTGATAATGGCAGCTCTATAAGATTCCATTACTGTTCCACCAGGCGATGTAATGGGGCCAAGTTCTTCTATTGTGAACTGCTTAGACTCCTTATTATTATGTAATATGTCATTAGACAGCTCTGCATAGTTAGATTCTCCCAATACATGACTCATTAAATCCTCTATAGTAAACGCTTTGCCTTCACTTCCTAAAGAAGACACTAGATTATCTACTTGCTGTTTAGTTGGACCTACTTTCCATATCTCTGCATCAGGATAGTACTTCTTAACAATGTTCTGAATTAACTTAGCAATAACAGCTGTCTTACCAGCACCACCAATACCGTCTACCATTACAGTGTTCCAGTATCGTATTAACTCACTACCATAAGTTCCTTTAGGAGTATCTATATTATTAACAGCAGCATTCATTATATCCGGATTAACTGCCATAGCTGTAGCCAAATATGCAGCATATTCTTGTGAATATAAAGGAGCATAATTAGCGTCTGTCTCAACAAGGGATTCTCTTAAGTAATAATCAAAATCTGACTTTTTAAGAGCTACCATTGCATGTAGCAGCATATAAACATCATAATCCTCCAAAGATTTAGTCTCCGGACTAAATTTGGTGTTCCTTTGCTCTACCAAGTTATTAATGTTGAATTGATTTCTTACATCAGAGAATAGGTCCTTCAATATAACTTGTGGAGAATCTCCAGTAGTTTGCACTATCTCCTGGAAGTTGTCATACAGTTTGTTCTGCAATGAACTAAGTTCCTTAGAGATAAGCGGATTGTCATAGCTAACATTGTCAATATCATCAAGAGTAGGGGTTGGCATAGTATCTATATCTTTAAATAGCTGCATGCCTTTATACTTAAGTTCTTTTAGGAACTGGTATCTATCCTTACCCTTTAATATATTAGCTGTCAATTTAGATATTTGTTGACCTGTTCTACCATGTTTGCTGAACTGATTAACAGCATTCATTCTGGACAACTCTTTCAAGAATGTAAGTTGCCTAGTTATTAATGCCAACTCCTCTTTCATGATTGCAGCTATATCACCTCTAATAATCCCATATTTCTCTTCCTTTGGGAAGTAGGTTTCTAAGAAGTAATTCATAGTAGCATTGTGTCCAAATGGATTATTGATATCTAAATCAGTAGTAGAACTGGCGTCAATAACAGCACTAAGCATGTCTATGATTTTGAATGCTTGGTCTATTTCCTTCTCCTTATTACCGTCCAATACGTAGTCAGATACAGAAGGGGCGTTCTCTAGTCTTCTATTCTCATCTCTTAGTAAGTCAAAGATAGTGAGTTTGCTTCCATATACAGTATTAGTAAGTTGGTCAAGGAAATCATATACTGGACTAGTTTTGATTTGTAAAACATCCTTCCTTAATTGAGCTATAGTAGCATTAGTAGGATTAGACATTACAAGACTTTCCATATCCTTAGCTGCTTGTACAAATGTCTTCTCGAAATTATTTATTCTCTCTTCGACTTTCTCCATTACTACAGGAGCGTCTTCCGAAGGGTACACGTCCCCATTGTTGTCCATGAAGTCTAAAGTGTCATAAACAAGTCTCTTTCTATGTACATCAGAATGAAGAATATTATGAATATTGTCTATAACAGTATCCAAATTATTACCGTCTATGTCTTTTAATGTTTCTAATAAGGCATCATATATAGGATGTGGTATTCTGTTCCCGTCTATATCTAAAACTGGTACATCCTTTGCAATAGCTTTTAACACTACATCAAATGCTGCTTCATTAGAGATTTTGTCTCCAAGTACACTTAATAGAATCTCCTTGGTATCAGCATCCATAAATCCAAACTGCATAGCTTGTTGTATTACAGCTTGCACTCTTCCGATTACTTCTAGATTCTGAACTTCAATAGCTTGTCTCCTTAAGTCTGCATCAACTTCAGATTCGCCTTCAATAGGAGAGAATCTTTCTCTTACGAACTTCTTGTTTAGTACTGGTCTAATATTCTTGTCTCTTCCTAATTTAGAAATAAGTACCTGTTCAGCATCAGCACCTTCTGGCACATCTAACTTGTCAACAGTGGCTCTTAAATCGATTAGATTATTATATGCCCATGCTTTGAACTTATAATAATCATCGTAAGTTACTGTGCCTTCTTCAAGTTTAGTAGAGAAATCTTTATTAAGCTTCTTAAATATACCATAGGCTGTATCAAGAGCTTGCATCTTGTCTTGCTGTTTATAAGATGCATAATCAGACTCGTAACCTTTAACTTGTTCAGGAGCCATATCTTGGAATCTTTGTCCTGATTTAAACTCAACAAAATCCCTAAATGTTGGTGCATAGAAGAATGCATTTACACTATTATCAATAGCGAACAGCATTTGTCCAGTGTAGTATTCAGAGAATGTTCCGTCTAGGAATTTCTGTTTCTTCAAATCAAGGTCAGCCTTCTCTTGTCTTAGCCTTTGTAAGTCGTCAGCATAAGTAGTACTCTTCTTACTTTCTGTTCCAGTGTCTTGTGTATTAGACTCTAATGCCGCTATCTTTCTACGAACTTCTACAATGTCAGAAACTAAACTATTAAAATCTTGAAGCATTTTGCCATTATATCCATTCTCTATAGCTCTACCGAACTTCTGCCCGTCTGATACTTCAAAGCTAGCTAGAGCTTTCATCCTGATGTCTCCCATTACCATTTTGTCAAGGAGCTGTTCATCAGAGAAGTTTAATCCCTCTTGATTAATAACAGCGTCAAGATGCTGTAGGTAATTCTTAGTCATGGTATAGACTGCTTCGTTTTGATTGTCACTAGGAGTAGTAGGAGAGGTCCATATTGTGCCTTGGTCTGTGTCTTCTGTCTTAGTAGCAGATAGATTCTTATTACCAAGCTTGCCCTTTTTCCGCATGTCATTTAATTCTTCCATTAACTCGCTAGTTCTGCCATTTCTAATAAGGTAGATAAGTTCTTGGTTAGTTTGTTCATTAGTGGCCTTCCTATTCTGTGCAATATCTACACCATAGAAGATAGCACCACCAAGAGCTCCTCCGAAGAAGTTCATACCATATCTTTCGGCTGCATTCTCCCAAGCATCAAGTTTCTGTTTACTCTTAGTGTAACCCATTTCTTGAGCCCAGTTAAATGTAGCTTTCGATAGGTCAACTACTAATTCTTCAGACATTTCTTCCAGACCTTCACCTATGGCCTTACCTACGAATCCTGTAGTATGATTTCTAATGTCAGACCAATAATTAGAAGAGTATTGTTTAGCAGTATTAAACATTTTAGCCAGCTTGTTAGGCTTAGGCATGTTACTAGTAGCAAGTTGGCCCAGCCCCTTATTAATTTCTCCAGTTACTTGTGAGATAGCCTTTCTGTAAGTGAGAGCGTCTCCTTTAAGCTCTGGGAAGAATAATTTACCAAGTCCAGTGCTATCAACTGCATACATGCCAGCTACTGCTCCCCATGCTATAGCTGCTGCTTCTGCTCTATCAGCTCCTTGCTCTATAGCATCTTCAAAAGTCTCAAGACCTTGCATCATAGCCATATAACCTAGAGCTGTATTAACTGCCATTCTGTTATTTCTTTTAAGAATAGTCTCAAACGCTTTTGTACCTTTAAGCCTATTCATCTCATACAAGCTGCCTATGGCTCCTTTATATTTATCAGGATTAGAAGCCAGTAATCTAGTTGATTCCAAATCAGCAGCTTGCATTGCAGCTTTGTACTTCTTATCTGTACCTAGTAATGCATTCATGCCTTTGAAGATAGTTCTTTGCTGTCCCCACTGTAATGCCACATCGGTTACTAAATCAAAGAAATTCTCTGCTGACATCAATTTACCTTGAGAGTATTCTGATTTAGAGCCTTTAAATGTCCTACCTATACCTTGTATTAGGTTAGCTGTAGGAGTGTCTTCATTTAATCCTAGAGTAGATTTATAAATAGTAGGTAATATATCCATTAACTGGGCACCAATCATAGCTCCTCCATATACCAAATTCACATAAGGTACAAATAAAGGTGCTAGTGAAGTCACTGTCTTCATAACAGTACCAGTAACAGACTTATCAAGTCCGTCAGAATCAAAGAAGTCATATTTATTAGCAGCAGAACCGTCTACTGTGAAACTGTCAAACATAGATTTAAACTTACGACCATAAGCTTCTCTTCCGGCTAGTGTCTCATAGTAGTAAGTTCCTTCGTCATTGTATTTAAGGTCACCTTTACTATGCTTAACTATTCTGCCAGAGTATGGGTCTTTATGCTCTCCGTCTGAATCCCATTGGGCAAGTACTAAAGGTTCTGAAAGTGATTTCAAGAAACCTAATGGGCTGCCAAATAGAACATTATCATTAGGAGTATAGTCTTCGTACTTACCAGTTTCGTAGTTAAATACCTTCTGTGTTTGTGCTAGTTCTGATGCTGTCCATTCTCTATTATCTGTGCGTCCTATTTGTGACACACCAGTCTTCAATCTATCAGGATTAAGTACCCTTCTAACATTAAAATTAATAGGTCTATCCTCTGCATCATTAGGTTTTAATTGAGAATATGGGTCCCAATCAACGTCCTCCATGATTGTATCCTCGAATTGGTCATTGGCAAACTTTTGATAAGTAAATGCAGCACTATCATACTTTTGGTTAAATGCTACTTCATTAAACTTACCATTCTCATCCTTAAACATTTCTTGGACAAACTTACTATTCCTGTAAGTATTCTTATCTAGTAATCCAGTATTATCAGCTGTTAATCCCACATCTCTAAAATTGTCCATAGTAAATGAAGGATTCTCTAATTGAGCTACAAACCAATCATTAGGTTTCTTTATATCATTCATATCAATTATTTAATATTTTAGATGTACTTGGAGTCATAAATGAGTCTAATTTAGCTGCTCTAGCTGCCCTTCCCTTTAGGATTGTCATATCTCCCCAGTCAGCAGGTACAGTAGGATTCTCGCCAGCGACGTTAAGAGCTAATCCAGCACTCTCTCTTAGTGGCATATAAGCAACTGTTTTATATATGTCATCATAAGGTTTCATTCCAAGTGTTCCTTTAAATAAGTTCTCTATATCATCAGGGTCAACATTAGGCATACTTCTGATATTAGTCATATAACCTTCCCCTGCCCTATCTACATCAATTGCACCTTTCTTGCTGCCAAACCATGGGTCTTCCCCGCTAGCATATACGTTAGTCATTAAGAAAGGACGGAATTTAGATTTGTCCCAAACTAGTTCTCCGTTAGCATCTTGCACCATATATCTTTCTAAGTCATGCTTCATAAGTATGCTCTGCACTTCATCAGCACTTATATTAGCTCCTCTGGATTCTATTTCTTTTTGAGCTTCGATGAATCTAGGCATAAGTTCAAAGTCTGGAGCTATACTGCCGTTTTGGTCATATGTGTATGGTAGAACTGCCCTTGCAAGTTGAGTTCCGTCATATAGCACCTGCCCAAATTTAGAAGAATCGACTTTCTGATTGCCTAAATGAATGCTATTACTGTCAACAATACCTCCAATTCCAGACATTAGTAATGACTCTAATGAGCCTTTAGCAACTAAGTTACCGTCTTGTCCTTGTGGTGTACCATAAAATACAGCATCCGCTTCCATTCGGTAACCTTGTCCGGGATTAAGTATGTATTTACCAGCATCTCCATTCTCCCCCATATAATAAGACATAATAGGTTTAATCTGCATAGTCTTATTAGATTTAGAGCCAGATTTAGATGCTCCCTCTGTGGCATTCTTATCATAATCTACTTTAATAGAATAGTCAGAATCAATTCCAGATGAAATCATACCAGCCAGTAATTCATATGCACCTTTAGTAGGGTCCAATCCAGACAATGCAGCCTTACCTCTTAGTAAAGCCTTGGCATTATTAGGCATGGTAGACAGCAAGTAAGTAAGAGCTACTTTAGCCTTCTTTGATTGGTCAGTATTACTTTCTGTAATTTTATACACTCCGTCCTGTCCAGCAGCTAGTAATTCGTCTATCCCCTCCTTTATATCTTTACCTTTCTTAGTTCTAAAGAACTCTTTGGAAGTACTATCCTTACCTATTTTACCAATAAGGTCCCATACTGTCTTATTAATACTATCCATGCTAACTCCATTAGCAATTACAGTTGATATATTATTAGCATACGGTAATTTATTAGCTCGTAGGTCAGCCAGGTCTGCATTAGTAAGAACTCTATCACCTTGCTCTAGAGTTGCTTTGGTAGTAATTCCGTCCTCTCCCATTACATAATATCTGCCGTCAGTAGTAATTGCCATTTCACCAAATGAACCATTCTTCTGTGACTCTGCTATAGCATCTTTTAATTGAGTTTTACCCTCTCTAAGTCTTGCCATTAGTTGAAGAGTTCTTCTATAAGCTGTGGCAGTTTGATTTGGATTGAATGGGTTGTTCTGACTACTGAATAGATTACCTATCTCTTCTGCTACAGCGTCAGTGTCACTAATAAGTCCTTCCTTATATAAAGCAGTTATTAATGACTTATCTATTCCTCCAATCGTATTCTTATCTGCTTCTGCATTGCTACTCATAGCACCTTCCATATAAGGAGCTGTAGGTTGAGGTTGTGGTACGTTAGTGTAGCTAACAAAGGCGGGAATACCCCCGCCCTGTAGCTTCTGTATTTTATTTATTATTTCCATGACATTCCTTTCTTAATTAGTTCAGAAGTTAATGAAGACATATGTTTAATCATATCAGCATGTTGCTTCTTCGCTGCCATTATGTCTTTATGGAATTGCTTATTATCTGCTAGCATTCTTCTGTTGAAATCCTTAGCTCTTTGAATTATAATCCTTTCCTGGGCTGTCAACCTTCCACCCTTAGCATAAGTATATGGGGTATTAGGAGAAGGAGTAGTTCTTTGGAACATCCAAGGCATTCCAACATTGTTTCTAGAATAATTAAGCATATCTGTATTGTACTGTCTTAATAGTTGTTGCTGTTTAGCTGTATCTCCAGCTTGAACTGCTGCATCATATTGTGGCTGCATTGTAGATAGTAACCCTTGTCTATAAGATTCAGCATCGTATTGTTTACGAGCTGCTCTATTCTGTCTGAATTGATTTTCAATGCCAGATAGGTAAGGATTAATAACTTGCTGATAATTAGCTGTAGTCTTAGCAGAATCAATTTGCGCCTTAGCAGCATCAATTTGTAGCATTGAAGCTCTATTTCTATTGGCAACATCAGTTCTTCTAGCCTTAGCAGCATCTGACTCTTGTTGAGCCATCATTCTTGTCTTATAGAACATATCAGCATCAGCCATATCTCCTTGGAATCTTATATCACTAGCTTTGTTCTGTGCTTCTAATTCTCCAGCAAGCTGAAGCGATGCATCAGAAGTTCTAGGTCTAGCGGCAAGAGATGTCAAATTAGAAGCTTGCCTATCAGCAGATGCTTTAGCAAAGTAGTTACCAGTAATGGGTACAGTGTTTTCATATGTATCTATTAGCAATGGTTTTAGTCCAGCTTTGTACTGTTCAGCTGCCTTGTTATTAGTTGCCAATCCTCCAACCATTCTGCCTAATGCTATCACATCCTCTGGCAATACACTAAAACCTCCTAAACCTTTCTTTTCACCTCCAGCTGCTCCGCGTACAGTACCGTCTCCGGCAGCTTTCTGTGACCTTTTAGCATCTCTAATTTGCTTCTTAGTAGGATTACTACCCATAGCTGGAACTGGAGATTCTAATTTAGTTGGCATAGCTGGTTGTGGATTTCCACTAGTAATACCTGCTGCCTTAGCTTTAGGCATAAAGTTTAACATTCCAGTATTTAAGTTCTTAACAACATCAATATTATCATTAACTCCAGCTCTAACTTTAGCTAGATTATCAGCACTGATATTGTTAGTTCCTAGATGTCTTAACCAAGTTTTATCTCCTGCGTAACCATCAGCAACGTACCCTTGTGCATTATTATCAGAACTTCCTCCCCTACCTTTGATTCTTCCAGAGCTTTCTAAGCCAGCTATAGTTCCAGTGTTAATATTAGTATTAGCATTAAAGTCAGTTTGATAGCTAGCCACCTTATCACTGTATGGTAATCTAACCGCTCCAGGTTTGTTTGGACCAAATCCTAAAGTACTATACTCCCTTTGCATATCATTATAATTCCAAGCGTTACTTGGAGTAATCATGCCAAGAGTACTATTATAACCACTACTTCCTAATATATCCTTATTCCAACTTAAGTCGTTAGCAGATGATAAATTTCTAATACCTTTACCTCCTTGATATTTAGGAATTAACACTCCTCCGTTAGCTTTCTTAGTAACTCTGTCATCCTTAGACTTCTTCTTAGTCTTAGGTTTAGATTGCTTCTTAGGAAGTTCTCTTTTAACATGAGCAGTACTACGTTTGGGCGGATTAACTAATTCCCATAAGTATCTAGCATTCTTATCAGTAATTGTATTAGTAGCAGTAGCAGTAATTTCAGTTGGAGTTGGTGGAGTATACACATTCCTTCTAGGAGTCATATCCTCATATCCAAAGTCCTTTCTGTTAATAACGGCTTCATCCCATACTTTATTGTACTCACGTTCAGCTACTGGTTGGAATACTTCTCTGTAAGTCCTTTCCTTATTAGCTCTAGCTGCTCCAGCTAATGGCTGTTTAGGTGAAGGTTGATTAGTAGCCCATGCAGTCAAAGCTTCATTTCTAGCTTTTTGAGCTTCTCTAGCTTCAGCCTGCTTATTAAGTCTTTCATTCCTAATAGCTTCATTACGTCTGTTTCTATCTCCTGTGGCTCTAGTTTGTGCCAGCTTGTTTGGGTCAGTAATGTCTACAACTTGTCTTGACTTACCATCTCCCATGTAAAATACCCTGTTAGACGGAGTTACTTGATTAGGGGCAGGTAATGCTAACAGCTCTGAAGGCTTAGCTTGACCTTTATTAAGATTTCTGTATTTGAAAGAGTTGTACCATTGAGCTGGCTTATCAAGGCCAGGAATAGATATAACTCCAGTTTGCATTCTTTTAACTATTCCTTTCTCTGAATTTGAATAGACTAGAGGCACTTCAATATCACCTTTAGTAGTACTAACTATTTTAGTTTTGTTGAAGTTATATTCTGGTCTTACTACAGAATTGGGCAAACTGGTTATAAACGGATTGTGCCATGAGAAATTAACCTGACGACCTAATCTATCATCACTCTTAGTAATTTTCTGGAAAGCCGCCTGTTGGTCTTTGAGTTTACCATGACTAGCTATCTCGTCCAACTGTGCTCCGGTAACAGTGTATTCTTTACCAGTAGCGCTAGTTATTACATGATTTCCAGTAGCAGCGGCATTTCTAAGTTGTCTAGATTGTATTTGGCGTTTAACTCCTTTACCACCCCCAACTACAACTTTTATTAATTCAGCTAAGTTTCTATAATCATCTACAGAAAGGTCTTTTGGGTTAGTGGCTAGCTTTCTAGCCGATTCTATACCAGGGCCTGTATAGTTTATTGCAGCTGCTGCCGATAATAGTCTTGGAGTCCATTTTATGAGATTTTTGACTACCTTACTGCCTTTAGCCGCTGCGCCTAGTCCGGGAATTAATCCAATTGTATCTAAACCTAAATTCATAGCTAAACGTCCTGCATCTCCCCAGTCAAGACCATCTTGGCCCCAATCAGCTCCAAAATTGGCTAGTGTTCCAGCATAACCTACTACCCCAGCTCCAGGTATCATGGATATTAAATCAGCACCTATAGCCCCAAGCCTTGCATAATCAGAAGCAGTGAATCCAGTATCTGCTGGCTTCCTACTATCATTGACAGCTTGTTGTGGAGATTTACCAGATGCTACAGATTGTTCTACTTTAGCTTCCTTGTCAGCTTGACGTTTAGCGTCTCTCTCCTTAATAGCTTTAAGTATTTCAGCGTTAACAGCTTCCCTATTAAATCCTATACTTCCTCCCTGTTGGAAATACGAACCTCCCCGCTTTGGTACTCTAGGAGCAACTCTAGGTTTTGAACTATCAGTAGGATTCTCATAATGAGCATAGGCTATCTGTTGCAACGCAGGTATATCTAGCATAGATACTTCCTTGTACTGTTTAGTTTCAGGATTATATGCTATACTAGTATAATTATTGAAATCATATGTAGTGGGCACTGCTACAAAGCCATCGCCTATGTCTGGGAACTGTGACCTCATGACACTCAAGGCAGCATCCATATTATTAACTATATGCTGTCCGTTGTCTGGTCTAAATGAGGTTCTTCCTAATACATTGGTAAAATAATTTGCCATATCTGGTTGACCTTTCAAGTAATCCAGTAAATTGCCAATATTGTAATTAGGATTAACATTGCCGAAATGTCCTGACATGGAAGATTTAAACGGATTATTCTTTCTATAATCCTCAAAGTATTTCTTAGTAGCTTCAGTCTTCAGTTCAGCCTTATTAGTATCTATTATTTTTTTCTCCTTATTAGCTTGGTCTCTTAGACCTTTCTCTACATAGGCGTTAATTGCTTCGTCTCCTAATATTCCTTTACTTTTGGCATCTGCTATTAAGGACTCCCTGTAAGCATCTATCAAGTTTACATCACTACCTCCTTTAGAGACTTTATCATTTAGATAAGCGCCTAAATCTCCATAGCCCATAGCGGCAGAGAATTTTAGGTCTTCAGGGTCATATTTATTGTCTTCTAGAGCTTTTAATAGATTAGAGCTTCTCTCTATCCAATTCTCTCTAGTTCCGAATACATCTTTGTTATATTCTGCTTCTGGATTATTAATGAAATCATTATGACTAGATTGTATTGCTTGTCTTAGGAATCCTAAGCGGTCTTGCGAATTAAACTTCCTCCATAGACTATCATCCCAGTTTCCTCCCATAGCTATATTAGCTAGTCTTTGTTTAAATGAAATTGGAGCTGCTTTAGTTTGAGGTTTCTCTTCAACCTGTGCCTTATAAGGACTCATACCTTTAATATAGCTTAATGCATAATCACCAACTCTGTTAAATGCATTATTCTCTGTATTCTTAGTACCTAATCCTAGAAATTTCTTGTCATATTTACCAGTACTGCTCATTTGCCCAGAAGCATCTGTAAAGGTTCCGTCTCCATTCATAGTCACAGTCCCGGACTTAAGACCCTCTATGAATTGACCAGCAGCCTTTCTGAATTGGTCAGCTTTGTCCCCTTTTAGTCCGTTATTCTGTATATAGGTGTCAATGTTTCTATATAAGCCAGATACTAAATCTGATTTGTTATATTTGTTAACATCTTTCCACTCAAACAGCTCTGGTTCTTGTGAGGACTTGCCACCAGTTTGATACTTTCTTATTGCTTGTGACATATCGTATTATAAACTAAGAAAGGGACATATACTGTTTGATATATGCCCCTTTCTAACTTGTTAAATGATTATCTAACTCTTCTAAGTTTAGAACCATTTCTTGCAAAGGTTGGTTCCTCTTGAGGAGCTTCTCCAGGTTCCATACCTCCCTGTGCTGCCGACATAAGAGTCTGACATACAGCTAGAGCTGCTTCACAATTACCCGTTTGCACAGCCTGTGCTGCTACTTGAAGAATCTGTTCCATTGGATTACCTGCTGGTGCTCCTTCTGGTGCTCCACCTTCCATTGGTGCTCCTTCAGCAGGTGCACCTCCTGCTGCTGCCGGATCTTGTGGCATAGGGGCAGCCCCACCTTGTTGAAATTTCGAAATTTTAGATTGTATTCTCATGTTAATTACTATTTAACGTTAAACATTAACTTCCACAAAGTTAGTTATACTTAACGATATTACCAAATTAATCTCCTAATTCTACATATTCTGGATCTCTGGAATCTTGAGCCTTTAAATACTCAAACATCTTCTTCCCGAGTGCCTTATAATCTTTATCTGCCTTAGATTTATCTGCTCTCTTAGCCATACGAATAAGAGTTTTAGTATTCTTTCTACTAAAGATTCTCTCTCCTCCATTTAATTCCATTTGAGTGGAACCATCGGGAGCTATAACCTTCATAGTTGGTACCTCGTCATCATCGTCTATGTCAAGCTCATCTCCTTCCTTAATTCCAGAACCTTGGTTTACTTCTAATACAAATTGCACATCGTCTTCTTCAGCAATAGTTTCATTGTGCGGTTGTCCCTTATAAACTGATATTACTTCAAAATCTTCATCAATAAATATTATATCAAGTGGAATGTCAGTATCTTGCATCCAGAAACCAACTGTTTGAGGTTCATCATATATGAACAGCATACCTTCATCTTCAGCAAGCTCTCTCTTGCCTTGCAGTCCTTTGGTCTTCTCTTCATCTGTTTGAGCTACCTCTACATTATACTTCTTATCGCCAATTTCTATTCTCATTCTACTACCTCCATTAGACCTGTATTGTCAACAGTGTTATTAATAATTTCATGTGCAAGTAATTTGCCAGCTTCTATAGCTGCATCATCGCTTCCGTCCTTCATAAGTTCTTCTAGTTTCTTAGTAACTTCTAATCTGAAGATGATTTCATTACGCTCAATTTCAGCATGTTGCTTCAATTTACCGCCTTCCTCCTCCGTTACTACAGGTATTCCTTTACTAGTTACTTGTTCATACTCTGGACTAATATCCTCCAAATGATGCTTGTGTGCATGTAATGCTCCGTCTGGAATTACATTGACTGTACCTCCCTCTGCAAATTTTGGTGGTTGCTCTTCTAACTTCTCTTTAGGTCTAATCTTAGCTTTAGTAAGAACTTCCCTAGCCCATTGCGATTCAGCATCTAGTATCTTCATTCCGTTTCTACCAACTGCCATATTTCTATAACCTCCACTAAGTGCTAGTTCATTTCTAAGACCAATTCCACTATAATTAGATGCTGCAAATGCATCCTGTGCTTCTTGATTAATATCAGATACCAAATTCTGCTGCCGTTTAGCTTCTGCTATTTGTGCATTAGCTTTACGTCTAGCCTTACCACTGAAGGCTCCGTACTTCTTACCACTTTTGGTGAGAGCATCATCTACCTTAGCCATCGAACCTCCATAAGCTGAACCTTGCTGTTCCCAGGTTTCGTTATCTTTATAAATAGTATCAGCCTTCTTAGCTCCGAAAGCATTTACTAACCCCATTGGAGTTAACTTCATAAATTTACTATCAAGAATCTTATCAGTAGTAGTCATTTGGTCGGTTCCTACTCCTAAAGCTGTAAGTCCATCTGACAACATACCACCAATCTTCATTGCCCCTCCAACGATAGTTCCTACTCCAGGTACACTAGAAATCATATTAGCTGCTGCATCATATCCCTGATTTAAGCCAGTAGTAAGTGCTGATTGCTCCTTCTTCGGAATAAAACTGCCAATCATATCAGCATAGCCTCCTGCCTTAGACATGGTGTTACCGATATTTGCTTTACTAAACAGCCCTCCACCAGGTTTAACAGTACTTCCAGCAGTTCCAGTTGCCATATTAGCAGCTGATTTAGATAATCCATTGACAGCTTTATTAGTATTAGCATTCATTAGTAATGCCTTAGAAGCCATGTCACCACTAGCCGCACCAGCTTGTAATAAAGGATTATTGGCGGGAGAGAATTTATCGAAGTTAGCGGATTGTAATCCAGTCATTGCTGTATAGAGGTCGCTACTAGACTGTAGGGGAGTTATACTCCCCATACCTTGTCTTAATAGCGAATTTCCCCATTGGAATTTCATAATTTTACGCATAACTTATTGTATATAATGTCTTTAATGCTGTTATTATTGCTAACTCTTCGCCAGTATATCTTACTCTAATCTTGATGTATTTGTCTCTAAGTCTTGCTTCCTTCCTACCACTCCACCAATCAGATGTGTCTATATCTTCAGGTCCATATCCTAAGTCTATTAAATCTTGAGGCATATAGTCTTCCACAGGAGTTTCTGAAGTTATATCAAATCCTTTTAAGTCGTTTGGTATAGGAGAATTACCTACAGAGATAGGAACCTTATCTATAGTTTCCTTAGTAAGTTTTGCTGTATTCCATGCTGGCTCGTTTCGCTGTACAAAGATAATAGGATTAATTTGAATATTCCAAACATCTCCTTGATAATTCATATTTCCTCTTAATCTTCCAATTCTTGGGTCTTTAATATCAGCAGCCTTAGCATGAGTCCAGACTCTAAACTCATCTAGCTTCTCATTATAAACTATTTCAGAACCTGACAGATTAACATAATCCTTATTAGGAGCAGTCTTACCTTTGTAATAGTCCTCAATCTCATTAAACGTATCTACTCTAGCATAGTATAATGGGAACATTGTAGATTTCACTTTCTGTCCCGTAGGTTTCCAGTTTCTAAGAATGTCTCTTTGCTTACCTCTTAGGTCTAAGAAATTCCTGTTGTACAGTATATCAGAACCATTATATTGATAGAAGTCCTTAGTAGCTTCTTGTCTTATATACATGTTCTTCTTGTCCTCATGGAACTCATAGCTCTCACCTACTACTTCATAATGGAATGAGTCCGGAACAGCCTTGTTACTTACAATTTGCAAGTTCTCGAATATCTTATGTGTAGCTGGGTTATCAACTACTACAAATTCATACTCAAATGGATGTTGCTTACCATACCAATAACATGGTTTAATCTTGTCCTTAATATCAATGATTCCAGACTGACCATGTTTCCAGAAGTCTGTTGTTAAGTTAGGCAGCTTTTTATCGTCTTCGGTAAGTCCAGGATTGTTCACTACTCTATCAGAAGTAATAGCGACTACAGACTGATAATAACCATAATTGGTAGTATAGTAACTATTCCATCCATTAATATACTGTTTTATATTATTATCTGTTCCAGAGTATCTATCTATTTCTATACTTACTTTAATATTAAGCAACCACACGGGCTTAGAAGTTAATTCGTCATAAGTACCTAAATAAGTTAATATTCCATCCTTAGAAACACTGAACTGTTCATAATTCTTAAAGTTGTCTCTTTCTAGGTTGTACCTGTAGTAAACTGCTGGTAAACCTGTGTTGTATTCATTCGGAATTGGTCTATTAACAAGACTCAATTTGGTAGATTTCATATTTTCAGTAAATATAACAGAGTCAGCCACAATTCCATCAGCACTGGTTGAATTTATATTAGATAGTGCTAATTTACTTATCCATTTAGAGGTATCTCTATTAAAGCTAAAATGAATGTTGTCAATGTTAGCTGAATAGGAAGGAATCCAAGAGTAAAATGTTACAAACTTCTGCATAACCTCATTATAACAGATGTTCCAAGCCTTCTCTTCAAATCTATATAAATTATCATAGAAAGTGAACATAACATCTTGTTTGAACGCATTATAATGACCCTTAACGTTTCTAACACCTATTACCGGGGTAAGTTCTCTTTCGCTTAGTGTTATATTCTCATTTAAGAACTCCTGTATTTTAAAATCGGATATTATTTCGAACTGGTCTCCATTAGTTCTCCAAATCTTCTTTCCGACTGTATCCACTCCATAAACGAAATACGGGGTCTGTACGACACTTTCCGGCCACTGAGTACCATAGGTATCCGACAGCATCTTTGGATTCTCTGGGAGTACGTTAGAGGTGTTAATGAAGACATTTCCGCCTGAACCTTCACCTGCTACGGCACGTTCATTAACTGGAATTAACGCTATACCATGTTCGAATATACAGAGGATATTACCAAACAGTTCAACTAGTTTCATAATTCCTCCATATATTCTAGGATAGTCTCTATAGTGAGTAAACTGAAATACTCTATATCCATTCTTGAAGGCATCTGTAATTGCTAGGTCAGAATAAGCTATTCTAGTATCAAATCTGTTCTTTATATAGGGAACATCTGGTAATGTAAAGAAGTTCTTATCGCTAGTTGTACTACTTAATCCACTGTTAATGATAGATGCCTCAGGTATTTTATAATTTCCAGATGTACTCATTTCTTGTAATGGATAGAACCCTCTCTTTAATCCGGTCAAGCCTTCCTCGGTAGGATAACTTGGGTCTAGAGACCTAAGAGATAAATTAACAGAAGAGCATAATTTAAATGTAATCCAACTGCCTAATTGAACCGCATTTATATCTCCTCTGTTTATATCTGCTAACTTCTCCGTATTCTCTACATCATAATTGTCCTTCCAAGTATTTTCATCCACAATTTCGTCATTTATAGGAGCAGACGGGTCTTGGAAATTTCTATTTAGTCTATGAGTGTAATTGCATATATAGCAATCTCCCCTGTAGCATACTGTAGAATAAGCATGTATGTCACTTTGCTCTACTACGTCGTAAGTCTCGCTTACTGTATCAAAGCCAACTCTGTCTGATATGGCGTAATAAGGGGAGACGTCCTCATATCTTATTCTAAAGTAGTCAGACATGTTACCTATGGAATAACCAGGAATGTATATATTGATTATTCGTCCTACACTAGGAGTCCCCACTATTCCAATATATGATGAATATGAACCCCTGACTAGATTGGTTGCCTCATTATTTTTGTTCTCTATGCCTAAGTATCTAAATTTATATCCCTCCTCTGCTTCTCCAGCTCTAGCTCTGAAAGAATAGTCTTCTATAGCTATTATGGGAGTATTATCAGGTATTCCGACTATTTTAGCATCCATCTCCTTTACAGAAGTATTATAAGTATAAGCATCAACATAATAACTTCTAGATTCGTAGGTACTCCTGGTTAATCCGGCACTAGCTGGGATTACTCTACTTTCTTTAATAGGAAATGATGTTCCCGTGAACAAGGTGTTAAAATAGGATTGTTTTAAACTATATTCAGGACATATTCCAGCTCTAGACCACGTTGTATTCTCATTGTAACCTTCTAACGTATACAACCTACTTAAATAGCTACTGTTTATGCCCTTGTTATTATCTAAGAATCTTTCTGCCACCACTGAATATTGAGGATTACTGTTTACGTTTAACACATTGATTCCAGGAACTTCTGCTTTGGCCATCAAGGGTAATACATATGCTTGAGCTAATATAGTAGGTATTCTCTTTTGTCTAACTATAAAGAATCCTCGTACCTTACCTTTTAAATAGTTGACTACATCTATTGGTATAAACATTCCTAAGCCGTAAACTTTATGGGACCCAGTACTAAGATTAGAATTTATTCTAATCACTCCCTTACTATTCTCTATATATCTAGAATCCTCAAGTTCGTAAGTAGATTCATCTACTTCTAAGTATTGACGTTCCCCAGAATCATCTAATATAGAATAGTTTGATAAGGAGTACTTATCAAATAAAGTATTTATGTCTGGTAATCCGTTTATGCCTCGAATATTAAACACAGGAGACAATGAGCCATCAAACATTATATATACTATTCCAAGTCTGTATATCTCTTCATCCCAATAGCCTAAATGGTAGTAAATATTCTTAGTATTATAATATTCAAATGCAGTAATGGAATCAGAAACATCTCCATATTGAGGGGACACTTCACCTATAAGAGAATGGGCATCAGAAACTTCTAGATAAGGCAATATTCTAAGACTTATATCAGACAAGTCGGAGTATAGCATATCTGGTTTATTATAATTACCTAGAAATAGCATATTCTGGCAAGCCGCTTGTGCCTTAGCTTTGTCTGCTATTAAATACTGCATATTAATTTCAGACAATGGTATATCTTGTCCAGCTTCATTACCCGTTATTATTAAATTACAGGTGCGATTCTTGACAGGATACTTCTTAGAAATTCTAAATGCAGTAGTAATCTCATTACCGTCTACATCCGATGTAGACCTAGTATAATAGACTTTTATATAGTCATAACTATCATCTACATCAGATATTAACAAACTTATGGATTTGTTGGCAATCATATCCCTAAGTCCTCCGTTTATAGAGAAAGGGTCTCTATCCAACCCTTGGAAACATGATATTATTCCGGACTCAGCAACGAAGTCTGTTTCGTTATCATCTGCGTCTGCATATTTGAGATAGACTACATAATTACCAACTTTCAAATTACCATATGGAAGAACCTCGTTAAACGTTAAAGAAGGTATGTTATTTACTCTTTTATAAAGTGATGTATCTAAATCAAATTGAGAATCGTCATACAAATTGGTATCATTGTTACCAATTCTATCTACAATTTCGTATGTGTTGTTTTGTAGCACAGAGAATCTAGTGTTGATTAGTCTTGGTATATTCTTATTATCATTTAATATAAGATTTACAGAACCGTCATATGACTCTTGTGCAATAATATCTACAGGGTGGTTTAAGCTGAATTGAAGTGATTCAGTATCTAAATCTAATATACTTCCACCTTCCACAACAACATCGTTCGGATTGAATCCATCCTGACCAGATACTTTACCATTACTATCAGTATCTCTGGTTATTCTATAATTATGTAGAGGATTATATTCATAGACTATGTTGCCCTCAGGTTTTATTTGCCCTAGGAAGTATGAGAAAGCTAAAGTATCGAAGTTCAAGGAGTAATTATTAAATAATCCGTTCTCTAAAGTAGTCATAATATTTAGCTTAATGTGCCCCAGTTGTTACCACTACCTTTGTCTAGCTCTATCTCTACAACAGGGAAGCCTGCAAAATGCACGGATATATCACCGTCTCCTAAATCATCCCTATACACTGCAAAGTCCTTAGTGGTGGTAGACGTAGAATTTACTAACAAAGTTCCATCTTTTAATTTCAGGTTTCTGACTTTAGCCGCTCCTGTAGTTGACTGTTCTATTGGAATTATCCTGTCTACAGCTTCACCGTAGTAGATACGTCCTCCTATAAATGGATTACCAGTTCCGTCCAAAATAAAGAAAATGTCGTCTCTGCTTAGAACCCCTACATTAGAGCTAACACTATCAGATTTAGCATTCTTATCCAATTCAGCATACACACTCTCCATACTTAGGGCTGTCATTGGCGTGGATAATGTGTAAGGAATAGTAGATTCATAAGTGGTCCCATCCACTTTATTATACCCAGAATCTGATTTTACATAAAATGTCATTAGATTTATATAGCTTTCCTTATCCTCTATTTTGAACAAATCTAGGAAGTCACTTATAGACGTTGTATTAACATCGTTACCATTAACCTGCAACAAAGATTTAGTACTTATGTTCCTTTTGCATGAAACGTCGTAAGCTAGAGTTATTTTAACGTCTGGATTATATAAATAATCATTTGGATTATAAATCCAGTAACTTTGCACAGTAGAATCACTGGTTTGGATGTAAATATCTCTAAACGTTTCATATACTATATTCGCCATTTCATTATTAATAAACAAACTGTCGCCGCCACTCTCTCCTGGATTTCTATATGCAAAGTCTTTAACCCAAGCATAAGTCGTACCAGTGTACCATAGAAGCATTTGGAATGAGCCTAATGATTTATCACTGACTAATCCCCCAACATGTGTAGCATCTTGACTCCCTGGATATTTGTAACCCTTATTGTTAAATTCACTGATAGTTCCAAATATTACACATGGTGGATACCTTTTAAAAGCGGACCATACTGCCCCCATAAAATTATCCCAATAGTTTCTGAAGTCTTGACGTGTACCACTATTTTTGTCAGTGTATATTTGTGAATTAATAGAACTAGGTTCTCCAGTAGGAGAGTATCTATTGATTGTGTCTAGGTATATTCTTCTACGTTTGTTTTTACTATATACATGAACTCCAAATTCTGAACTACTGTAATAAGCTCCAGTACTCTTCTTATTCATGTTGGTCCCAAATACTTGACTCATGTCGCTTACAAAGGATTTATAGATATTAGAATAGGTTATGGGTTTAGGAGTAGGGTCTTTAGCAGCTACTAATTCAGAAATAACAGCTCCATTAACTCCAATCTTATCTCCCTCAACCTCTATAGAATACTTATGACTATTATAATCAGGTCGTGCTTCAACTAATGACAATCGTTCAAAATCAGAATCTACTATATAGTCATCAGGCTTAGCTCCATTGCCTTCCAGAAAGTAGTCCTCATGTGTAGTCCTGGCTTCATCAGAATCTACTAAATATTTAGTATCAATTGATGATACATTCAACTCGAATGGATATTTAGCCTCTGTTGCTATCTTATGGCTTTCTATCATAGTATACGAATAGTTATACAGAGTCACTGCTTTTACATCAAACTCACTTAGAGGTCTATTGGACAACGGAAATAAATCTGCACTATCTTTTACTAATGCTCCTACTTTCCTGGTATACGTATTACTGTAGGTAGTATCTAATTGTAATGAATTGTACTTTTTAATTAAAGTATCATCAAATCTGTTATAGTCTAGCTGTGTATTATCTATGTAAGCTTCATTGTACAAAGGAGAAGCTACGAGCCATCTAAATTCGGAGTCTGGGTCCACTTCTGTAATATTCCCTTTTGTTATAGTCTTTTGTATCTCAACCAAATAGATGTTATTAGGCTCTAAAACATCCCCGAATCTTAGAACCTCTGTAAATACTCCGTTATAATTCCTTTTAGCTGGCACAACATACTCGGATGTAGGTATATCTGGTCTGCCGTCTGGAAATCTATAAAATTTAAACTTAATTTCATTTATAGAGGTGCCTTCTACTAAATAAGCTTCCAGTCCCCAAGTCAATATAATTGACATATCATTGTAGTAATACCTCCAGGTATTTAGCTGAATTATACCGGAGCCTATCTTGGATAAATCCATAGCCCCATTGATGCTTAATCCTTGAAGCCTACTATATGTCATACATGGAGTAACAGTATAGCTTATTAAATTCCCAGTTACGTCACTTAAGTTAACCTGAACTGCTTGTTCTCTGGTATATTGCTTTGATTCTAGGCTGTAAACTGGAGCTTTGTCGGAGTTACCAAAGTTAACGTGGCCTTGAAGAGTAGCCTTGCTAGAATCAACCATAAAGAACTCACATCCCTGAATTACATTTTGGTGAGAACCGAAATCTTTTGCCTCTCCGTAGTATGAATTATAATACTCTATAACCTCATCATAATTATATGGTTTATTGTCCTCATAATACCCATCTGGACAATTATACTTGTATGTTAAATCATATATTAGTGTATACTTGGAACCGGAGGGCATAACTATGCCAGATTGATTAGGAACTTCATATTCAATATTCATATCCGTTTCTTCAGGTCTTACATATCCAGTCACCGCTACATCTATTGAATCTATAGTATTCAAGGTAGCTATTAAAGTTAAAGAGCCTGATAACTTGTTATTGTATACATTTGCTGGATACGCCTTTCTATATTCATCCACATTAGATGAGTAATCCTCTGCCACAGTTTGTATATAATATCCCGCATTAGTTTTATAAAGTGGGGCATCACTTTCGCTGAATACTATAGTTTTATTATCCTCACCAAATCTCTTTAATTGTTCTGTAATATCCCTAAGATATCCATTAGAATCACTTACAGCAAGAGTTAAAGTCATCAATTTGTTTTTAGGAGAATCGGGCTTGTTACTTGATGTATTAAAGCAATTTGATAGGTATGTCCTAAGTATTTTAGTGTCTATTTGACTCCCCTTAGATGCATCTAGCATAATAGTAAATTTGTCTCCTGACCTTATAACTGTGCCTTCAGGGAATATGTTTATTTTAGATACAAAAGTGTCTAAAATTCCATTAGACAGCGCTCCAAATGAATTGGGAGTAAGCACACTCTGTGCCCCTTGAATTTCGTTACTACTAATATTACGCTCTGGAGACGGGAATGAGCCAATCTGGCCCTTGTTAGTAAGAGGGTTATATGATGCAACATATATTATTCCTCCATATTCTTTAATTCCAACTGGAACATAGCCTGAAGGTAAATAGGCAGTTTCAACTCTACCATTACCCATATCATTCTGAAGCACAAATTCATTACCATTATAAGTAATCATAGTAGCATTCAGAGCACTTGTAAGTACATTGTTAGGAGTGGTTAATGGATTTAGGTCCATTATCATTCCATCTCCAAAGGTATTTGTTGCTTCTTGTTTCATTGTTATAAATATTCATAATTGTCGTTACTTACTAAGATGTCTTCAAACTTAGCATTTCTATCTCTTGTGAACGCTATCTCTGGATACTCACACTTAAGTACTTCTTTCTTATAGGAGAATCCTAAATCTACAAGTCCTTTGAATTTTATAATACAAGGACTGCCAGAGAATGATAGTTTACATTCGTCTAGAATCTTAAACACCTTCTTATTATTAAAGGTATAATATTTCCTCTTCCTGCCTTTCTTATTAAAAGATTCTAGTAATTCTTCATATTCTTCATTGGTTAAGGCTACATAGTAGTACCCGTCCCATTGAATCTTCTTTCTAGTATACATCACTCTCAACTTGTTCTGCATCTTTCTCCTGTAATATCTAAAATGCTTAATAGGATTCTTAGTCAACTCCCCTATATATAACCAATACTTATATTTATGGCTATTAAGGATTGTATCTCCTCCTCTTTGGTTTAAGAAGTATATTTGTCTCCAGCCATATCTAACAATAATTTCTATGTCATGCTTACTAAGATATGGAAATTCCTTCATTATTTCGTCTGTATAATCAGTAAACTTCTTAGTAGTATTGCATTCCATTGTTAGTATTCTCTGTGATTACGTTCTTATTAACAGGGTCTAGATAAGCCATCTTCTCCCTTTGTATCTCTTGATTCTTGTAAGTTAATACCATTCTATATCCGCAGAAATCAGAAGCTAGAAAGTCTACATCTTTCCACTTACCAAATCGTCTAGCTTCGGTAAATTCATTACCAGAAACTCTCTTCATGTATAACCAGGCATTTCTTCCTAAAGTTGGAAGCTCAAATCTATTGTTTCTATGTATAATATCATCAATTACTAGCTTAACTGCGTATTTAAACACTTGCTTAGCAATTACTTCTTTATGTCTATTACCTATTAATTCCTCACATGTCTTACTGTCCAAGTCAAGTCTGCTGGTATCAAAACCAGCAAACATGTCATGGATGTTAAAGGCATATCCTAAAGCATAATTCATATTATTCTATATATATTTCCAAACTATTTTAACACTATCTATCTTTCCAAAATACTTATACTTACCACTAGCGCAGCTAGAAATAGAATGAGAATCTAAGTTAAGTGCTTTAGCTGCTTTGGTCACAGAATCAAACCTGAACAATTCTGCTCCAGTATCAAAGGAATATCCAGCTACAGGCTTTCCAGACTTAAATCCTTTATTGTTACTTGCTAGTTGTTTCTTGTCGGAAGCAGTAAACTTATCATGTGTATACCTAAACACTAAACGCTTTCCATTTAACTTACCAGTTGATTTGTATCGCCTGTTACATACTTTACATATAGCAGAATCGTCCAAATTGTATTTACTAGCTAAATGCCCAACGGTTCCAGTGTCTAGGAGTATTCCATCCTCACTGTACATATTTACCACTTTAGGCTCGCCTCTAAAGGTAAGTTCTCCTCCAGGAGTAAGATTATATCCATTATGAAACGAATCATAAAATGCAACATATTTAACTTCTAAACCTCTTAGTGTAGCTATAACTGTTGTAATATCTGAACCTTCTATCTCTTCTACAATACTCCATTCGAAATTCTCTATGCCATACTTTCGTATAGCCGAATGAAAGTGAGTCTTGTACGTATTATCATTAGGATTGTAAGATGAATGTAAGTGTTCTTTCTTCCTCTCCTCAATCGTTTTAGTAGTTAATCCTACATAAGATTTACCACTTATAACACATGTACACTTATAGATGTATCCCTTAAACATTAATGTATAGGCTTGTATCCTTTATTAAATATCTTTCTATTCCAACTAGTTTTAGCATCTAAGATTTCATTCATATCATTTTGACTTAAATGAATTGAAACTCTGGCTGCATCACATAGTTTCAGCCACCTCTGTTCCAATAATTGTGCTTCCTGTAACATATTCTGGTTGTGATTCTTCCAACCTTCTTTAAATCTCTTAGTGCAAGCACAGTAACATGCAATGGCGTCTTTCTCTTTATAATTGATTTCAGGTAATCCGTCCTCATCTACCAGAATGCCCTTATAGAGAATGTTTACCTGTCCATAATTCTTCTCAAAGTACAAAGTATCCCCCACTCTTTCAAATTTGGCATACTTGCCACTTATATAGAGAGGGTCACTATAAAGCTTTCTTGATTCTATATAGTTTTCAGTAAACTGTGAAGAGTAATCTCCGTTTATTGTGTCATTCGTAACATAATTCCACTCTTCAAAGCCATAAGTGACTGCTTCAATTATGTCACAGTTGCAAGGTAAATCCACTGTGTTGTCAGGGCATTGAATATCAGTAACATACCTGTATAATCTAGTTCTCCTGTTACCTATCTTATGCCAGGCAATCAGTCCAATTTCTTCGAACTCTTCAGGAGACAATTCTGTTCCATAGAGCAGATTCATTTGATAATAAGCTGAATTAAAATTCTCCATTATTTAGGTACTTGGTCATTAGGTAAAACAGGAGCTGCGAGCTGCCTATAATAACGAATCTTCTTTTCAGTTAGTCTCTTCTTAATTTCAGCATCAATGAATGTCATATTATTAATATCAACAGGGGCACAGCATCCGAACCAATCTAATTGTCTAGGGTCTTTTAATATTGCCACTACTGTTACTTTCTTTAATAATGGAGCATTAAATACAAAGCAATCGTACATATTGTTCTCGTTAGGAGTTATATCAATCCACACGTATGGTTTATTCTTTCCTCTTACTCTATATTTATGATACTTCATTACGATAGGATTAGTATAATATATAAATGGATTACTCATATCAGTAGCTCCTATATATTCTATACCGTCTTCTCCGAACTCTGTAAGAAGCTGAGGAATTTCAAAATGAGCAGTTAATGTGTCACATGGACTAGCATTACATCTACACCTTTCAATATTCTTACAATCAACTTCTATACAAGGTATAGTCATCAGTAAGTCCTTCTTAGGAACTAATCCCTTAATAAAATATTCCTTAATAATTTGAAGTCTTTCATCAACGCAATCATCCTCTAACTGTTCTAATGACATTGTTGGAGTGGAGCTATAACCTCTAAGACCACTCATTATGTCATTATATATGGCTGACGATAATTTCTCGTAATATCCCATATGATTATAATAAATAAAGGCGAAGGCGTATGACGCCCCCGCCTTCAATTACTGTTTTAAGTTGTTACGCTTTTGGCTCAAATTTAGCATCTGCTTCTGTTTTAGTATAAACATCAGCAGCGTTAGCCTTGCCAGTCTTCAATTTAGCAATTTCAGCTGCATTAGCACTACTAGCTTCTAGAGCTTGTTGTGCAGTTTCACCTGGAGTAACTTCTTGACCGATAGTACCTATCTTAGCAAGAGCTGCTTCAAAATCAGCTGCCAAATCTTGTTTAACATAGAATACATGAGTCGTAAGTGACCTTGTAACTTCTCCTACAACATCTCCGCCCATAATGCCTCTATTAACGCAATAGTTAATGATATACTCATTATACTTAGCTCCTGGAACAGGAAGCTCTTCTTCGTTAATACCAGCAAAGCGTCTAGCTTCCATAGTCGGAAGTCTTAGGTCTTTAAGAATCATCCAGTAAGTACCGAATCCTTCTTTAGATTTCACAATAGTGTTTTGTCCATCGTAGTCTGGGTCGTCAGCCGGAAGTGCTGTTGCAATCGTTTCAAACTCTCCACCAACTAAAGCAGTGTTCAAGTCTGGATTGAATTTCTGAATTTCAGCTTTAGTAAATAGTTGATATTCATCCATTCCTTCAATAACAAGGTTGTTACCATTTGCACTAGCTTTAATCCAGTGGTCTCCATAGATAGTCTGAATCTTCTCAATTACTCTAGCTGCTTCTTTAGCAACATCTGCTGCTGTAGCACTTGCATTCTTAATTGCAAATTCATACATCAAAGGTTTACCTTTGAATACAAAGTCATTTGAGTAATAAGAGTTCTGGCTTCCAGATAGTCTGATGTAAAGAGCAACTCTATAATTACCTACACCTTGATTGCTCATAGTGAAAGTAACTTTACCAAGTACTGGGTCTGATGCTTCTTTCTTATAGATTGCTACTACGTTTGGTTTGAGGAATTTGTTAACTCTTTTAAATTCGAAGCTACCTACAACTCCACTACCAGTGTCTTCAGCCTGTGCTGACCATTTTGGTTTGCCACTAGAATCTAAATTAGAATTTACGATTAATGTGTTTGTCCACTTAAACATAATTTAAATAATTATTTGGTTTGTGTCTGTTGCTGAGCTGGATTTGCAACTGACGTTGATATCGGAATATGTGTTTGTAATCTAGGATTACCTTCGTTCTCCAAGATTATATGTACCAGCTCATTAATAATCTCGTGACACACGTAATCAGGAAATTCCATAATTTGGGATGTGTCTTCTGTCATATCCATCTGTTCTTGTGTCAATCGTATAGTTTGTGGAGCTTTCAGGTAGTCCACATATACTTTCTTTAACTCAAATAGAGTATGGTCCTTCCCGTACCGTATCTCCATTCTAACAGTAGAAGGATTACCGAAACGAATCTGTCCTTCTCTTTCTACTGTGGTAACAGCATTACCACCAATAGAAATTGTTCTTGGCAATCCACCAGCTACATCTGTAGCATTAGTATCAGTATCTGTCTTAGCAGAACTAATATCAGTACCATGTGGATTATTAACAGCATCATACGGGTTAGTAGGATTGCTAGTATTTATGTCAACATTGTGTATGTAAAAATAAGGACGTTTATAGCTAGGTCTCATATAGATATTCTGAATGATTTGAGACCATGCATCAGATGTTAAACGGCTAGCTCCGACTTGAACTCTGGAGCCAGCGTTATAACATTTGAAAGTCTTCTTTAGTTCAAAATCACATACACAATTAAGTAAATGTAAGTAATCACTAGGTAATTCCACTTCATACGTCGCACCATATAGTGAATCAAGACCTTCTGTGTCTCCATAAGCGGACGTAGCAAGTGTTACAGGAAGGGCTATTGTAGCTTTCAGAACCCTAATGTCGTCAGTAGTCTGTTGGTTAATATCATATATATTATATCTCTTGTTAATATACTGATATATAGCCTTATTAAAGAAGTAGTTAAAATCCTCTAATAATAGAGTCATAGACTGTACTTTATTTACTTCAGTAGCGGTTCCTTCATAAACCTGTCTAGCAGTCATTATTCAATATATTTACCAGTTGAAGATGACTTCTTAGTCTCTTCATCTTTAATTTTGTTAGTAAAATCAGGCTCTGGTTGTTCATACAGTTCCGGATATGTGTCCCTCTTAATTAGTTCAAGAGTCTTTCTATTCTGCGGACTCTTCATCCAAGTAATAACTGCATCATCACTTGCGCCCAATGGTATTTGATTCTCGCTATATAGATATACTTTATTCTTAACGTATATTACACGTTTGTCTTTAGCATCAATAAACAGAAGTCTAAGTGCAATGTCGTCACCAGTATATAGATTAATAATCTTCTCTGGGTCCTTAGACGCAATGTTCATCAAGAAGTCTTCTACGTCGGCATCAGGAGCATTACGCATGTTACGTCCAAGCAATTTAGCCATTTTAAGTCTACCAGCAGCACCTTGTGGGTCTTTAATGATATACTCTTCAGCATCATGGATAAGACGTCTCTTATTAACACGCTTATTAGTTTCGTAACCAGGTCTCTCAACGTAAAGTTCAGCTCCTCCGTATCTCTTAGAGTCACCGTCAATCACTAAATTGCCATTCTTGTCACGTTGGTCACGAGACATAGCAATCATAGGACAGTGTTGAATAGAATACCATTCAGCTGCTTGCCAAGGGTCATTAAGGTCAAATGTTTTACCGTCTTCAATAATAAATACACGGTTCTCTGCAATCAAGCATTTACCTTTGTCTTCTTCTCCTCTTAATAGCATATCACCTTTACTATCTACTGGTCTTACACAGTCCGGATATCTGCCTGTCTGTGGGTCTCTAACTGGATTAAGGAAGTACTTTTGTCCTACTTTACCGAATACACTTCTTAAGACAATTATGTTGTCTGTTTCATTAGCCATATTATTTCAATCATTTACTTAATATAAATTACTATCTTGTAAAATAATGTGAGGAAGGTCTATGCCTTCCCCACAATATCTACTTATTTAATTACACTTCTTTCATAATAAAGCTTCTGTATGGTGAGAATACACCAACACCAGAATAACCCCAGTTGATTAACTTAGAAGCTGCTACAGGGCTAGAAACTACACCTGAGCTTAGACCATCAAGTCCACCAACACCTGGATATTTATTAGAGATGAAGTCACCACCTTTAAGAGTGAACATTTGAATAGCTGGTTCTCCACTTACTTTGTCAGCAGTCAAGTCTAACATCAGCATGAAGCCCTTGTCGCTACCCCATTCACGAGAGAATGTACGGTCAACCTTGAATGAAATTGTGTTACCACCGATTTCATAAGATTGGAATGTAGCACCAACGTCAACATAGCCGTTAGCTTTCTTAGACCACAGATAAGTTCCGCAAGTTTTGAATCTTGCAAGCCATTCTGATAGACAAGTTTGTACATCTTGCCATGCTTTCTCATTACAAATAAGTACATATTTGTTACCAGTTGGATTCTCACTCTTTTCATTCATCATAGCGATAGCAGTAGTGAATGCTTCCACAGTAAGCTTATTATATGCATATTTAGATGCAAATCTTTCTACTTGTGGGATGATACCATCACCAATGTAGATAGGACGACCAGTGTCAGGGTCGAACAGTGTCGGTTTACCATTCTTGTCAACGTTAGTTTTGTTGAACAGCAAACCGTTGTTTCTTACATATAGGAAGTTCTTCAGCAAGTTAGATTGAGTCTTATCCATGCGGTACATAGTTTCAGACATCTGACCATTACCTTTACCTTCACCTATTTTAATAAGAACGTCTTCTTGTGCAGCATACAGAGCTGTATAACTGTCATCACATCTGTGAGTAGTAATATAACCTCTGTGTCTTTCAATGTTAGATTGATATTTAACATATCCCTCTTCGTGTGCTTCTGGCATAGCGTTGGATTGGAAACGAGTAGTGTCACCAATTTGGCATCCGCTAAGGTCAAGAACGCTAGAGTAGTCGTTATCAATAAGTCTAACAGTTACTTCCCAGTAATTATCAGCTTTACGAACTGGTCTCTGGGTTACAAAGCATTGCTGCATTGTTTTATCAATCTTGAAGATGTCGTACTTCTGGTAATAGTTCTCTTTGAAAGCCATTACGATTTCAGTTCCGTTCTCTCCAGTTTCAGTTGGTACATCTGCAAACTCAACTCTCTTAATGTAGTTGGTTTCAACTTCCCATTCAAAGTACATTGAGTCAATGCTTCTGTACTTGTTATTTGATTTAGAATCCATGTAGAAGATGTTTCTCAAAGATTCTGTTAGGTAAGAAGCAGTCAATTCTGGGTAGAGTCTTGATACTACACCAAGTCTAGTTGGTTTAGTTCCTAGAAACTTATAGAAGTCTTCATAAGTTCTAGTGTCGCCCATAGTGGCGCGATTAGTTACGAAATTTGCTACTATCATAATAATTTATTTGGATTTTAATCTAAATCGTAAATAGATGTTGTTTTAGGTTTACGACCAGTTTGCTGCTCTGGTCTTTTAACTACAGTCTTAGCAGGATTAGAGGCTCTGCCAGCCTTAGCATCCTCATAACCTTTCTTATAATTGGCTTTGGATTGCTCTGTAATCTGATGTTTATAATATTCGGAGATTTGACGTATAGCTTCTTGTCCTTTAAGGGCAAACCACGACATCTGCACTAGCATTTGTGGGTCATTAATGGCTTTAGCTAAGTATCTTACTCCAGCAGCATCTGAATCTAAGATAAAGGAAGCAATTTCATTCATATCGTCCTCTGATAGCGTTAATGATGACTCTCCCAAATCTATAGTTTCGTTATCTTGAATAGCTTGTAAAATTTCGTCTTCGTAAGCTTCATACATTTCTTTCTGTTGAGCTTCTGCTTCTGCTTGAGCTTGCTGCATAGCTGCTTCTTCGCGTTGCTGATAGCTAGCTCTCATTCCGCTCATCTTCTTATTAAAGAGAGCTTCGTTTTGCTTCTCAAGATTTAACTGTTCTAAAGCTTCATCATCAGTAAGTTCTGGGACATTTGCCTTTAAATCTGCAATAAATAGTTCATCATCTGTCATGCCATCTACTTGATATTCTGGTTCATCTTCTAGGTGGTCTAGGTAATCCTGAATAGCTTGACGTCTATGAGATTCCAAATAGTCATCTACACTTAAATTATTTCTTCTAAGCTCGTTAATAAGGTCAATCTCTTCTGGCTCTAAACCATAATTATAATCTGTATCATCATAGTTTAAAAGCTCTAATTGCTCTTCCCTAGATAGTTCAGAGAATGGAATTTCTTCTACTTCTCCGTTATCATTTTGGAACTTAATAGCCTCTGGATTGATTCCTTTAGCTTTGAGCATAGTTGTGATTAAATCATCCTCTGTAGGTTCTGTATCTCCGTCACCTTCTTTAGGTGGTTCTTGATTGTCCAATGGTTCGTCTAAATCTACTGGAGTATCATTGTCAATCCAACGTTTAATGTCATCATCAGGGTCTCCTGTTTGCACTACACCGTCTTCACCTAGCAGGTCTTCATCGTCAAAACCTAATTCTTCTAATTTCATGTCCATATTATTCCCTTTTAAAGTTATTTGCAAATTTAGTGATAAATTTCCATACCTTAAAATTAAAGACTAATTATTCTTAATTTAACGTAAATTAGTAATCTATCACTAAATGTTGCTATCTCCATTAAGCCAATTTCATAATAAACACTAATGAGTAATACGTAATAGGAGTTTCAGTTGAACTACCAGAGCTCGCAGGTATAAATTCCCCTGTTTCACCAGCAGTTTCACTGGCTTTAATGAAGTTGCCAGTCAAGTTAGGAGTACCTTCAGTACCATCGCATATAGCCCAGCCCGCAGGTATTCCAGATGTCCCGTTATACATTACTATTGTGCCCGCAGGTATTCCAGATGTTGCAACTGCTATATCAGGAATACAAATGACAGAGACTGTGTTATTGTTGTAATATACATCTTTTACCTTTTCATTATCATAAAGTAGAGCGTATACAGTAGTATCAAAGTCAACATCGTTTATATCTGAATGAAATGTAGTCCTTGAGAACGACTCATTAAATGTTACGTTAGTAAGACTCCTAATAGTTACTTCGTCTATAGTGGAATCTTCTTTAAATGTTACATTCTCTAATGTTCCGGACACATTCAATTTATTAGCAGTCCCGGAGAAGTTAAAGTTGCTATTAATAGTTCCAAAGTTATTATCAGAAAGAGTTCCTTGTAATGTAACAATATTACCATTGTCACGTACAGTCACAGTTTCAGATTTAATTTCGTAATTATTAACAGTTAGTACATTATTCTTACATGTATCAGTTAAACTTAAATCCTCTTCTCCGTTTCTAAATGTATAAATCCACTTATCTACACCGTCTTCGGTGATTTTAAATCTTAGATGTTTAAAGTCATAGTTACAGGAATTACCCTTCTCATCTGTTAATTTAGTAATTCTTCCCTTAGCCATTACATCTTCCATTACAGATGCTCCATCCTCATCAATTCCAGGAAGTTGAAACACTTCTTGGTAATTCACATCATATTCAATTTCCCAACTGGGAAAGTCTTTATAATATGCTATCGGATTTAAAGTAGAAGTAGTGGTTGCTGTAACTACTAGAGGTCGTGTGTTAACAGGAGGGTCTGGAGTACTTTCACTCTCATCAGTTAATTCTTCATCATCTTTTGTGTCATCCTCATTGGAGGGCTCATGTGTATCATCTTCAGTAGTTAGTTCCCATTCATTCTGAAAGTTTTTTATCACATACTTAGCCCCTACTATCAAGTCTTCATTATTGATGAGTTCTAACAGCTCCGAAAAGGTTACTTCTACAGAACTGTCAGAAGGGCTACGTTCTATAACGCTGTCAACTACTAATTTAGATTTACCGTTCTCTATATACAATTTAAATCCGTAATTATCTGAAAACGAATTTGAAGAGATAGAGTCAGATATGACAGAGCCGCTAGTTGTAATATCAGTCGAGAAGGTAGTTTCAGACGTTCCTGCAACTACCACGTTCGAATTACCTATTCTTAGTATTATATTGCCTGTACTGTTTTTCACATATGTAGCACCGTTCTCTCTATATAAAGAAGCCCCATTAGAAGTGGTACCTAATACAAGAGCATTGCTAATTCCCTCTCCATTTATGATTATAGCCCCTACAGAACTATCAGACTTCTGGATAACAAATTGGCCTGTATAAGGCATACTTATTTCAGACGGGTACTTAGTAAATATTCCATTATTGACAATAAAGAAACGTTCAGTTTCATCAATAAAAACCACCCCATTCCTTACTCCAGCTAAAGTAGCAGCCTCCTCAGTTTCATATCTGAATCCTATATTAGAACAGGCTACTGCCTTCTGCTCTTCTGTAGTGTCTTGCTTAGATAAAAACGATACAAATGTTCCTGACCCATTATCAGATAAATTGATAACAGTATTTCCTATTTTGAGCATTACTTCATTAGTGCTCTCCACATAATAAATACCATCAGAACTTATTCTGTCAGGAGAAGATACTTTCTTAATGACCTCTGCATCAACATTAAGTTTACCGTCCTTTATAATGTCAATGAACTTCTTGCCCCATTGTACCTTAACCTGTCCTCTAGTTTTAATAATAAAGTCAGAATCAGAGTTACCTACTGTACTATAAGTTCTTCCAAATAATTTATCAAAGTTGCTCATTACTCAATAGTTATTTCTATATTCTTGTCCTTATTAAGTTCAGTCATAAGTCTATTAAATGCAGCAGTACTATTAATAACTTGCCCTTTAACCTTATTCTCTCCAACTAAAAGACATCCCAATGTATCTTCTGGTTTATTACCAACGTGAATAAGAACTCCACTGTAACCTTTAACATCTAATAATCTAGGTAATTTACCACTATATGGCTTAGCCCAAGTCCTATCCTTAAACTTAGGACTGACTGCATTCATATCAACCTTATATATGCCAGTAGGTATAGCGGTTTTACCATACACCTTAATCTTCTCAATTTCCTCTGTAGGCATAGTATCTTTCAGCCCTCTGTCTGTATCCTCAAGAGTGTCACAGAAATACTTACCGTTTAGGTACAGCTTCCCTATAGTATAAGACACACCTTTATAAATTCTCTCTAATCGTAAATTAATCATGGCTCGAATTTGGATTAATTGTTCTGTTTAAATGTCTTAAATATTTCTACTAATTGATTAACGTCGTCTTCTCCAAACCTTACTGGCTTGTTAAGAATGTTAACTACAAATCCATCAGCAGACTTCTCTTTCATCTCTGCTTTAACTGCATTGGCAAGCAACTCTAGATTAATATTGCCGTGCACATCTGTGAATATGTCTAAATACTTACCATATTTATCTTCCATATTCTTAACTACGTATGTGATAACAGCTTGACTTGCCACGCTATTAAAATGAAATAGGTTACTCGCCAAGTCTTTAGCATACTTATTAATAGCTTGAAATACAATTTCTTTATCGCTCATTACTTACTTTTACTTAACATAACTTCGTCTAATCTCTTCTTAATCTCTGGGTCCTGTTCCACAAGTTCTAATAATGTGTTAACCTTATCTTCTTTAGCTTTTAATTGAGCATGAATGTGCTCTTTACTCTTTCTAATAGTAGCTAATAGATTATCAGCTGCTACTTTACCATCTGCTGATGACACGAACTCTTAACTAAACTTAGTGCCTAAGAATGACATAAAGCCAGCTTCATAGGTTTGCTTAGCCATTTGATATTCTGGCATCTGTGCTAGAACCTTCTGCTCATCTAAAGACAGAGACCCAACCTCTCTGTTTATTTCATCTAGAATAGGTTGGGTCTTCTGCTGTGCTTGTTGAGCTTGTTGCATCGCTTGTAATTGTTGCATGTAATGGTTCTGTAAATCCGTGTAGTTACTACCGAATGGTTGTCCAAACATGTTATTTAGATTTAGCTACTGACGCAATTGCGGCTGTTGGTGCAGGAGCAGGTGTTACTCTAACATCAAATACTGAATATGCACAATGTCCCTTAACAGGAAGAGAAGTAGGCAATTCATCAAGTACTTGTTGACTAACAATACTAACTCCGTTAGGTATAATCACATCTATAACTTTAGTTACTGTTGGTGTCAAAGTGGTAATAGTTTCACTAGTTGCAGCAGTCTCCATAATTGTAGATGTAGACTCTGTAGACACTCTTACATTTCCTTTACAATCAGTGTATTGGATATTGTGAATAACATCAAATTTAGTAACTTGTACGTACTCCGTTCCTGTAGTTGAAACGTTAACGACTTTTGCCCATCTCTGTGTAACTGTTAATGTAGACACAGGAGCAATTGATGCATTTGCTCCACACGGTAACGATACATTAAACTCCATTACTTGAGCACTTTCTCCAGTTGGTGTAATTTTAACTTTCATACGATAATTAAATTTGAATTAAATAATAAAAGGGAGACCACTTAGATTGTAGCCTCCCTTTTATGGGTTATCTTAAGTTATTGGGCTGTACAAGAAGGACATCCGCCTGTAACTGTGTTAATAGCTGTATTTACAGCATTGAAGTTACTAGCAGCAGTTCCAGCATACATGCCAGTTCCGTAACTTGTGAATGGGCTACAGTATAGTGGAGCTATACTTGGAACAGGTGCACACAGGTCACTGTAATCCATTAGCAGTCATTAACAGATTAGTTTCAGACTTGCAGCAGCAAGCATCAGTGTATCTTTCAGCATTAACTTTGTTAAGCTCGAACATTAGAGGTGGAGCAGCAGCTGTAGCAGCTTCTTTCTTCTCTAAATCAGAGATTCTAGTACTTAGTCTAGCGAACAAATCAGCTTTCTCCTGAACATCTTGTTCTCTCCTCTTATAAAGCTCATCACATAATCTTAAATTCTGTGCATTATCACGAGATACGATATCTACGTACATTGCACTCTTCTCTTGAAGGTCTTCTACTCTACCTTTCCAGATTTGGTTAGTTAAAACTTGAGACTCGTTACCGATTCTCTCGTTAGTAGCCAAAGCACGGCTGTTAACATAAGTGTACAGGTCAATGTCGTCTTGCATTGATTGTACTCTGTTTGCCCATGATAGGTTATCAGCTTGCTGTCCTTGAGCCATAGCTAAGGTTTTAGCATTTTCAGCTGCCTGCATAGCGCAACAGTTGTTGTTACCTCCAAAGAGGTTTCCAAGGATTCCACCACCGTTACCACAACCACATCCTCCGTTGTTTCCGGCGAAAGCTGCTAATGCAGTACCGATAATACCAAGTGTAAGTCCAGCGTTTGTTCTTCCTTTAGTACCGAACTTTGACTTAGCTTCGTCCATTGTTAGAAATTCTGCCATAATTAAATAAATTTACGATAAATAATACAATATCTGTTGAGGGCATAATATATAAATATACTATACTTCCAAATTCGATGTTACAAAGTTACGTTAAATTCTGGACATTACCAAATTATTTAACACTCGTTAACAATTAATTTATTGCATAGGTGGTTTTAGTAATCAGGTACAAACAAAGAAAGGCCGCCTATTGGCGACCTTCTTAATGAAAACGTTATGAGATTATAATAATTACTCTGCAAGTAATCTTCCAACTAGAGCTTCAAGTCTTGCAACTTTGTCCTCTAGATATTTAATTTTAACCATAGCAAGTTCGTTATAGTTAACTGATTTGAACCCTTCACTATCAGTGTTCACCATTTCTGGATACACTTTCTCAAGTTCTTGAGCAATTACTCCATAGCCATGATGTTTTTTGTCTGTTCTATCAAACTCTACTAGTCTAACAGCATCAGCTTTACTTGCATCAATTTCTACTACGTTAGTTTTTACTCTAGCATCAGATGTATCAAAGAATCCATTAGCTGCATAGATAGCTGCTGTTGATGTAATTGCACCACCTTCAAATCCTTGCAAAGACATAAGAATTCCATCATCTTCTATGTAAACAGTACTCTTACTGTAAGTTCGTGGATTAGCTCCTTGTGATGTAGCTCCAATTAGGTATAGTCTATCAGTAGAATTTGTTGCACCTGCTGTGTTCTTTGTATCTGTAAAGTCATCAAGTTTCTTCTTATCAACACCAGTTATTAAACCTGCACGACCTTGACTATTACCGCTTGCTGGAGAAGCCATAGGTAAAGAAATGCTTTTATGAGAAATAGAGGTATCACTGTATGTAACATCTAATGGAACAGACGCTGATTGCCAATCCGTACTGGGGGTTCCAGGTTCTACTTGTTTAACTAAGGTAGGCTTGCTTGTGATTTCTGACCAGCTATAAGAAGGTTTAGAAGAACCAATCCATGATGGTTTACCTGTCACATTGCCCCATGCAACTGAGTCGGCTTTTCCACCACCTGTAGCAGATAGAACACCATTACTAATTGCCAAACCACTTCCTACTTTTACACCACCAAGTGTAGTAGCTGATGCAGTTGGTAAACTGTATGTAGTATCAGTCCAAGGAACATTTACCACTGCTTGTTCACTACTATTAACCTGAACAGCATATGTTCTGCCTGAAGTTGTAGTAATTCCGTTAGGAGTTCCTCCCTGTGTGCTACTTGATAACTTGATACCTCCACGGGTATTGTTCGATGCTAACGGTAATGTGTATGAAGAACCAGAAGGTATGTTTACAGTTTTAGCTGAACTACCGTCCCATGTGCCTGTTACTGCACCAGTAAAGGTCAATGCGTTTGGGGTAGGTAATTTAGTAGGAATTGTGGGCTTGTTATTCAAGTCATTATAACTACCCGATGTAGCTACAGTAGCAAAACTAGGCTTGCCTGTAATAGTACTCCATGTTACAGCAGTAGCATAGAATTGTCCATGAGTCCAAATTTCTTTAGAATCTTTAATATAAACTATAGATTGATAGTTAATGTCAGGAGCTCCAGTCTGAACAGTTCCAGTACCTCCTACCTGATATTGAGTATTAGAATCATTGGCTGATAACTTCTGTGAGTTAAAAGTAGCTTTCTTATTAAAGTGAATTAATTTCTTATTAATTGCCATATCACTTAAATTTTAATCATTATAAAATAAAGGAGGGATGCTACTCCCTCCTTCTTGTACATATATTATAGTTCAACCCAATCCCATGCAGTTTCTAGTTTACCAATAGCGGCATTAAGTGAATCACCAGCAGCAATTGCACCTGTATCTGACGGTTTGGTATAACCAGTCATTGCAGTTACCTTATTAGAAGCCAGATTGGCTAGAGTAGTAGCTAGTGTAACGTTAGCAGAACCATTTAAAGAAACACTTCCAGTTACACCACCACTAACTGTGATAGTACGAGTAGTAGCCCACTTAGCAGCAGTATCAGCCGCACCAGCAGTAGCAGGTTTACCAATACTAACTGTTTGTTTAGAACCTCCGGAAGGAGTTACAGTAAAGTTACCAGCTGTACCATTAGCGAATGTATAAGTAGTATTAGTATCAGCCCCTGGAATACCCAAAGCAGTAATATCAGCTTTAGTAACGGCAGTTACTGAAGCAACATGGCTAGTAGCATCTGTACTAAATTTGTAGAATCCAGAAGTCTTACTAGGAGCACCACCAGCAGGGTGAGTATATACTGTATCCTTCTCTGCTTGCCATGCAGGACCACTAGCAGTGGCTTTCAGTACGTATCCAGCAGCACCATTAGCTAAAGCTTTAACAGTAGAACCACCGTTACCTAAAATTACTGCATTAGCAGTTAGGGATTTGCCAGTAACAGCACCGTCTAAGTTTCTCTGAATAACTGACCAGTCACCATTTGCAGCAGTCGTTCCAGATTTAACACAGATAATCATGTCACCTGCTTCACAGCCTTCGCCTGCAAAGTTACCAGCAGCCTTAACTACGTAAGTATCTCCGACTGTGTGATTAGCTGGAAGTTCAGTTACATCACCGTCAGTACCAATAGTACCTTTAAATCTAAGTGCTTGAGCAGCAGAAATCTTGCTTCCAATCTCGTTGATTACGAATGCAGTTGTTGCAATTTGAGTGCTACTAGTACCACCAGCAGCAGTTGGAGCAGTTGGAGTTCCAGTAAACGCTGGGCTTGTAAACATTGTAGCCTTAGATTCATTTGTTACGTTACCTAAGCCTACATCAGCTTTAGTAACAGTAACATTAGCACTAAGTGCATGTCCGTTTACAGTTCTAGTATTTGGAACAGCATTATCAGCCTTAGTACCTTGAGCAGCAGTTGCATATGCAGATGAAGCTGTATAAGCAGCAGAGCCAAGACCCTTAACAGCTACATCTTTGCCATCAATAGCAATTGTACCGTTAGCAGAACCAGAAGCAGCAGTAGTTGCAGCACCATTAATAGTTACTTTACCAGTAGCATCAGCTGTAACTGTTACTTTACCAGTACCAGTGATTTGATGTGAGCTTCTTACAGCGCCATTCTCAATTAAGTTCAAGAATGTAGTAGCATTAGTAGTTGCTGCATTAGCTGTAGCTGTAGCAGAAGCGCCAACAATATTCTTAGCTTGCCAGTTAGTAAAGGTAGGAGCTGCTGGCATTGTCATTGTAGTGACAGTTTTAGACTTAATATGTCCCTGCGCATCATAAGTAATGCTAGGAATAGTAAACGTTCCACCAAATGCTAATGTTTTACTATCATCACCTTTAGCTGTGCCAGCAGTTACTGAATTAGAGTGATTAATTGTAGTACCTTCAATAGAGATACCAGAACCTTGTGTGTATTTAGTATCTGTAGCGCTAATTGTTACTCCATCTGTTCCGACAGTGATATTTACATTAGAGCCTTTGTTGAATTTAAGAGTTCCGTCGTGAGAAGGAGACTCTGCAACATTAGTACCGTCAGAAACTTTAGAGAAGGCCTTGGCAGCCTGTAAAGCTGCCACAGCACTCTCCAATGAAGTAATTTTGCCTTTGTAAGAATCGGGAATAGCGTAGAACGTTCCATGAGTATAAATCTCCTGTGAATCTTTAATGAAAACAATACTATTGGTGTATTGTTCTTGTAGTTCACTGGTAAATGTGGACTTTTTCGCTACGTGTACAAACATTTTCTCCATTTTAATATATTATGTGTTTTATTCAGTTACTTCGTGCCAAGCCATAGCTGCATTGATAGCTGTATTAATTGTCGAAACTACAGTAGTGGTGATTCCAACAAGTTTAGCCTCGTTAGCGGCAACTCTAACTTCTAGAGCATCAATATCTGAAGCGTTAGTGTCAATAAGTGCAAGTTTAGTTTCTGGAATCAGAGTACTACCTTCTACCTTATCAACTTTATTAGCTACTAAATTACTAACATCACTAACTTTAGTATCTGCATAATCTTTAGCCTGTTTCAGAGTATTAGCTAGAGAACCTTTAGTATCAGCACTACCATTAATCTTAGCAATAGCTTGAGTATTAGTAGTAATTTTACCGTCTAATGCAGTATCAGCTGCTTTTCTTAAAGTCTTCTCTGCATCAACAGCAGCTGCAATTGCAGCATCTGCTTGAGTCTTATTGTAGTATGCAGACAGGTCAATAGCTCCACCCAGAGCATCCCATGCTGTACCAGTCCATGCCCAGTTAGTACCAGCTGGATGATTGCCATGAGCTTCCTCTACATTCCATACATCACCTGCTGCTGCATCACTAGGAAGTTCTGCATAAGTAGCTTTGGAGCCTTTGTATGAATATACAGAAGAAATTTTGCCCTCAAGGGTAGTAACTCTCCGTCCTAATACTCTACCTTGATTAGCTGACAATGCAGCAGTGGTAGAAGAAGAATTTAAGTTGTCAATAATCTCTACTGTCTGTACAGCAGCAACGTCCATTTGTTTCCATCCGGAGTAATCTGCTTCCAGAATTTTATCTTTATCAACTAGCATATAAATTGCATTATCAGCAGCAACGGCTACTAGCAATCCATTATATACGTAGATAGTATCGCCATCATACGGCCAAGTCTCTTTATTAATAAGTTCAGACTTATTGTCTACTAAGATTCTTGGGTCTAAAGCACCTTGAAGTTTAACCTCAAAGTTGGCTGCAAATTGGAATGTACCTTTATTTCTTGCCATATGTCAAATTAGAATTTAGCGATTAAAGTTACTGAACCTCTAGTAGAACCATTGTAAGTGTAAACTGAATAAGTTACAGGTGTGGTTCCAATAGTAATCTTTTCTTCTGTCTTAGTCCAGTCACTAAGTCCTATAACTTCCATGTTACCTGATACTGTGTTCAACATTTGAAGTTGAGTGACAGCTCTTGGCAGCTTGAATACCTGTGGAAGAGTACCAGAAGGTTGTAATTCAAATCTAGGAGTAGTCATAGCTCCAGTAGAAGTATTCCAAGCAATAAGAGCTTGTTTAACCACAGGCGTACCAGAAGAAGCTGTACTTGTAGATGCATACCAAGGATATGTACCATTAAGTGTGATAGCTGAAGAGTTGACCGAACCAGCTGCGAGCGGAGTACTATAATTATTACCTTTATTATCTTTAGGTTGAGGTCCAGTTAAATAGGCTGCCTTATAGTTGTAAGTAGTATTTCCTAATGCTACTTTAGTTGGCAGAGTAGTGTTAGATTCTCGACCATTTACATAGATGAATGAATTACCTCCATCCAGAGCACCAGATCTATCGTTCTGTTTTACTCCGTTAAGAGTAATAGCTCCCTTATTAAGACTAGTGTTGAAGTTAGCAGCAGTAGGTGCAGTAGCTCCAACTTCTTGAGGAGTTGAATAACTCTTAAATGAGATGCTTGCAGTAGGAGCAGTAAATGTAGGATTAATAGTAGGGAACAGCAGTTCATCCCACATATAATCATATGTCTGTCCTTCCAGAGCACTTACCTTAGTTCCTTTAGCGATACCACCGACAGCATTAGGCATAGCTAAATCTTTGTCTTCAATAGCTGATGTATACTTACCGCTACCTACTTCAATCTCTGTTGTAGTGGTATCAGAGTAAGTAATGACCAGTTTGCTTTTATCAGAAGACAAGGCTACATTAGTAACGACTTTACCAGCAGCTAGAGCTCCTGTGTAAGCCTTACCATTCATAAGGATTTCATTGGTGTCTGTAGCAAAGTAAATCCCATCCTTGTGAGTAGTTTCAGCTACGTAATTGGCTTTTAACCCTCTGTAAAATTTTAATTGTGCCATAAAATTTAATGATGTTATTTAATAAATATGTTAATAGGGAGCACAGTATTATCACTGAATCTTACCTCCCCGCCAGTTATTTCACCACTAGCATTCTTATACAAATCTACTCCAGTTGGAGTTATAGTTCCATATGTTTCCCAAGTTTCTCCATTCCAAGCATAGTTAGCACCGTCATTAATAACGTTGTAAATATCACCTACTTCTGGAGCAGAAGGTAAATACATACGAGTAGCTACAGACCCCTTATATCTAATAGCTGTAGAATCAGAAGATATAAGTATATCTCCATTACCGAGTACTGACTTACCATTAATCTTCTTAATGTTAACTCCACTAACAAGCTTATCTTGTTTAGTAGATAGTAAGTACTCCATAGTATCTTTCAATGTATTAATTGATTGTTGTATATGTGTTAAGTCAATAGATACATCTTCGGAACCGTCGTAACTAACTTCTCCTTCAGAATACTTAACTGTTAAAGTTCCTACTGGATAACTCTCTGGTAAATCAGCGAGTCTGGTAGCTTTAGCAGTAGTTACTTCATTCCAAGTATAAGAAGTCAAGTCTGACATTAATGCAAGTGAGTCAGTGTCTTCCCCTACTACAACGGCTGGTCTTGTATTAGTGTATATCTCCAGATAAGAATTAACAGTACCAAGTTTAAACCCTCCGAAATTGTCAGATGATATTAAATTCTGAACACCGTCTTTACGATTAACCACAATTCCTTGACCTTCCTCTAATACTATATTACCATCAACCAAACTAACTTTATTGTCTAAGTCACTTTCAATATTAGATATAAGAGCATCAGTTTCTGATTTAGTATAATACAAGTCAGGGTCTAAACCTCCACCACCTTCAGAGGCATATTTAACTCCATTAAGGTAAATAGACTTAATGTCCTTTATGAAGTAAATGGTATTAGGTTCCAAAGTCTGTAGTAAATACTCATCGTAAGTATCTACGGCTTTAATTCTTACTGGATATTCTGTACCTTCCCAACTAAATTTACAAACAACTCCTTTATCACCCTTAGTAATAACTATATTAGAATCAGCATCAGTGTCTATCACTAAGTCTGCATACACTCCAGATTCTGAAGTCTTTAAATCTACAGACTTATTAGTGATAGGATTATTAATCTTTAGCTCTGATGCTATTTTACCGTCTTTAGTTTGAGTGATAATGGTATTAGTTATTTGTCCCTTCGCTATAAAGTCTTCCAGAGATACTTCAAATCTATCTCCGTTAGAGGTGATAAGAACCAACCATTCCTCATTCAGTGCATTGCCGAATCCGTTATCTATATCCTCTTGTGTTATAAGATGTCTTTCAAACGAAACTATCTTAGTATCTTTATCAAGAAGGATTGATGATATTTCCTCACCACTTCCTCCTTTACCTATAACTCTAACCTTATTACCTTCTTCTTGAGTATCGAGTTCTACTATACCAGTTACCTGAGTAGCAATAGCATCTTTGATAGCTTTAGAAGAAGGAATAGAGTCTTCAACGTCTATTGAGTCCGACACCGTATATGGGCCATATGTTGTCCACAAGTAGTCCAACTGGCTCATATTAGCGGGTCTATTAGGATACTGTTTCTTCATCACCTTCTACGTCAATCCAAGTTACTTCACTACCTATATCATCTGGAAGTTGTTCTTTAGGAACCTTTCCACTTACTAAATCTGCTTTAGACTTTAGTAGAATTTCAACTTCGGGCAAAGAAATGGCTCCAATCTGTGCTGGAGTGACTCTATGTGGATTGTTGAAATCTTTAAGGTGGCTATCAATATCACTTTGTAATTCACTAATAACAACATCCAAGGCTTTAGAATCATGTGTAATGTTATCGGAAGTACCTTTAACATACAGAGCATTTCCTTCTTTTACTAAGATGTTATCTTTAGCTATATGTAACCTAACGTCAGCAGAAAGCTTATCAGCGCCAGTTCCTAATGATAACACTTTCTCCAATTCTACTACCTTATCAGGAATAGAGTTATCAACTTCCCATTCTCTAATAAGAGTTCCAACTGGAATCCTAACTACTTGCTTATCACCAGTTAGAAGTTTAAATACTATAACTAGCTCTTCCGTATCTGGGTCATACTTAGCGTCCTCTACGATAGCTGACAAACCAATTTGATGTTGTCCTATAACATTATCGTTAACCTTAATAGTTAAGAGTCCGTCTAAATATTCAGTAGTTAGTTTATAGAATAGACCGTCATTCTTTATGGTAATTCCGTTACCACTATCAGTAGATACCTTAACATTACCAGATATTGTAGTTCCAGTAATCTGTCTATCAATATCTAACTCAATGCTTGGAGTATCTTCTAGTGTAACCCAGTTAAAGTGAATAGCATGATTCACTAATTCGTCTAGCTTGCGCAGAGAATCCATTACAGATGTAGAGTCTTTAAGGTAAGTAGTTTCAGTATCAGGAACATAAGCTCCGTCTTCTCCCAAACCTACTCCTTCTTGTGTCTTATCGAGTTCGGCTTGCACCTTGTCAATATTACTCTGTAATTCCTCATCAGTGCTGTCTAGATTACCTAGATGCTCTCTAATTTTAGTAATTTCCTCTGCAATGTCCTTCAGACTGTTTAAGTCCTCTGGTACACTAGTATGGTCAACACTTCCCCAGATAGCATCGTCTGCTGTCTTTCTATCTTTAATTTCCTGCTCTAATCTAGTTATCAAGTCAGCTATAGTTTCATCACTCTTAGAAGTAATAAGTTTAGTAAACTCTAACTCATCGGTAGTCTCCTTTCTAGTGACCCAATATAGTGCTTGATTACCATCTCCGTCATTTTCAACTACCTTTAACAATCCCTTGTGTAAAATAGCATTCTCTTCAGGAGATGAATAAAATTCTTTCAGTTTCGCTTCAGTTTCGAAGATATAGTCAGCTTCTATAGGGAACGGACCACCTCTTCTAAAACTTGCTATAATTTCACTATATGCTCTCATACTTATTAAATGTTAGCTGGGTCAAACTTAAATGTTACCTCCAAGTTGAGAGTTACTAGAGACTCCTTGAACACATATATCTTATATATTTTACTATTTGACAATCCAGGAATTTCAAATGGGATATCGCTAATAATGTCAAACGATTCAAGACCAAACTGTTGAGAAGGCGTTGTCATTTGAACTAAGTCTGGATATTCCTTAGGCATTGCTACAAATATTTGCTTAAGCTCTTTAGGACTTGAGAAATTATATTTGTGTTTGATTTCTGATACTAAATCACCAGAACTGTCAATGCTATTGTTCTCTGGGTCTGATTGAACTAGCTGAAGTAAGTAATCATAATTAACATTAGAGGCTGCATACCATTTAGGTAAGATTCCTACAAATATATCATATGCTACTTTAGTAGTACAACTAGCTTCCAGATATGTACCATTAGGATAGAATACTTTAAACGTAAAAGTAGTTTCTTCGTTAATAGGTAAACTCTTTACAGTCAACTGTCCTAATTCGAAATCGTCCTTAGTATATGTTCCAATAAGCTCATCGTTCTGCCATAATTCAGCATAAGATATCACTCCAGTAGAACCTCTAACGAATAGTTCAACGTCTACTATAGAACCCAGTAAAGCATACGCAGGAGCTTTAACATCTACAGATTTACCGTAGAAGATTGCATCCATAACCTCTTGAAGATTCAATTTCTCTCCTGGGTCAGTTTCATCTTCAACGAAGCCTACTGTAGTCTGAACTGGTCCACTAGTAATCCAAACAGGCTCTTCTACAATAGAAGCATCCAGTTGTCTCTTAGTTACTAATTCGTCATCTTCTACAGCATCTACTCCCTTCTGTGGGGCAGTAAATGGAACTGAACCATCACGAGGTACATAATGCTTACTATAGATTTCTTTAAGAGTTCCATGAGGGTCATATTGATTGATATGTTCCCCAATAGCCCCTCTAGCCGCATCAATTACCAATTGATTAATAATGGCATCAATTTGAGCTCTTGAATAAGTCTCTGCTCTAGAGTAAGTTTCAGTCTTCCTGAAATAGTTGTTTAGTCTCTGATTAAGTAACGTTACAAATCCGTGAGGGTCTGCATCAACTAAATGTTTAAACATTACATCATCTACATATTTCTTAGTAGATAGATGCCCATCAGCTACTGGAGTAACTCCTAACTGTGGTTTTAGAAATGCAGTAGTTCCATCACGTCTAACGAAATTCTTGATTAAGTCATCAACTTGTTCTCTAGTATATAGCTCTACTTTCCTATAAATCTGGTCAGTAGTTACATATACTTTAAGTATTTCCTCTACAAGAGGAATTATATTATGTGGGTCTGTTTTAGCTAAATGACTGTCCATTAAAGCAGTCACGAATCTCTTGGTTGTTAAATGAAAGTCTGTCAACGGGTCAACACCTGTTTGAGGTGCTAAGAATGGTGTGGTTCCATCCTCTTTAACAAAACCCTCCAGTTTACTTTCTATAGTAGGAATTATATTATGTGGGTCTTCAGTAGCTAGGTGAGTATCCATTGAGGTCTTAACTGCCTCTAATGTCTTTAAATCTGCTGAAGTCTTATCATAGACATCATTAATGCCAGCAGCTCCAAGATTAATTCTAGCAATTTGTTTATCTGACTCACTCTCAAACTCCCCTAAGCGGTAATCTACTTTCAGAAATTGTGAAGTATCAATTTGTTCGTTAACAGGATTGATACATTCATTTCCAGAACCACCTGGTGTTAAAATAGAGTTATCTGCCATTTATTATTAAGATAAAATTGTTCTACAAATTCAGACCTATTAACTTCATTCTCTTCTAGCAATCCGATGAGACTTATCTCTTCGAGAATTAGTTGGTAGTCATATCTATGCCCCCGTTCTAAATACTTAAGCAGTTCTTTGTATTCACAAATCACCTTATCTTTGAGAGCATCCACAGCCTTGCTCTGGCCATTTGCTGTATTCTGATTTACACAAGCCATTACAACCTCCTATTTGTTCTATGATTCGTTCAGCTTCAGCTAACTGATTAGATTGAACCATATATTTGATTACATTAATAGCCATCAAGACTAAATCTCTCTTGTAGGATAATTCGGCCGCTACAGCATTCTTACTCCAACATTTACTGAAACCTCTGCTATTAAATATTTGCTGGCACAAAGATATATAACATTTCTTAAGAAAACAAATAGACACGTAATTATTATATGTTCTAGAAATTGTAGTATCTTCTATGTTCCTCTCTACTATCTCATCTACAGTTACGGTCGTAGATGTGCCATTAAAATACTTATAGATGTAGATGCCGTCCGAATAGTACACAGTGGCATACATAGTTACAGCTGAACCAGCCGTTTTATCCATCTCTCTATCAAACCAATCTTTAGTCGGCAGAACTATATGATATACATTAAACCACCCATCAAACCCTACTGGCATAGTTACTGACTTATTACCGTCATCATGTAAAGTGTAAACAGGAAGTTGTATTTCAGGCCCATCTGCCTTATTATGTTGTAAGACATCAATAGATACAGTGTCAGAGTACTTGAATCTGTTCTTGACGATAACTGAAGAAGATTCAGGCAAATAGCCATTCTCTCCTGTACCAGTATCGTCAAGTATGATTACCTTACAGCTATCGTTAGTGCAAACTTTAATTTTTAATTCCATTATACGTTCTTCACTTCGTTATTCTGCTGATTCCCATCGTACAATTGGGCTATCTCAATATCTGTTCTTTTGGTGTCATTATCAGAAGTACTCTGCTTATAATCTCTATCAGCATTAGCCTTAATAATTCCAATCTCATAGTCATATTCAACCTTTTGTCTTTCAATAGCAATCTTAGCTTCATTAAGAGATGCAATCTTATTATTAAGCTGCTCTTTCTCTTGTTCCGCCTTTTGAAGTTGCTTCTGTAGCTCTTCGTTCTGTTGTTGCATTTGCGCAGTGTTCTGAGTTTCTTCTCTTCTCTTTTGAAATGCTTTAGACAATTTAGATTTGAGTTCAGTCATACTTCTGGCAGTCATGCACTCCATAGCTATGTCTGGGTCTAGTTGACCACTCTTAATGAATTCAATCATTAACTGTTGCATGTTCTGCATTTCCTCCATAATTCTACTACTAGCTATTACATGAATATCATAGTCAGTAAAAGTAAAATGTTCAGGGAGAGCAGTGAACACTTTCTGTAGTTTGTCACCTAGCACTAAAGTTCCAGTAAGTGGTTTATGTTTCCATACCTTCTTAGCACAATTAAGAGAATCAATCAGAATATCCTCTGCCAAAGTATCCATTTGCTGATAGTAAGATTTAGTAATGATATAAGAATTTCTCATACCTGCCTTAACATTACTAACAGCATCCCTGGTTTCTATTCCATTTAATCTCTCTCTAAACACTCCAGTAATAGATGATGTCTGCTCTTCTAACATCTGCAACGCCATATTAAATGCCTGAATAGTATCAGCTTTTAATAAGTCATCGAATCCAGCAAAAGAAGTATTGTTGTTAAATGCCCTACCTTCTTGTGAAGTATCAATAGGAGCCACACCAGTCTTCTTATAGGCAATGAATTTCTGCAATCTTTCAGTCAAATCATCACCAAGAGCCATAGGTAGCATACTAAAGTCAATCCAGTCTCCACTAGTACCACTATTAGCAATTACATTGTCCCTAAAGAAAGTAATCAAATCATACTTGTCTTGAAGATGTGAACATGCAAGCACAAGTGAATATGGTTCGTTACTTCTGTTTACAAAGAACAAACCATTAACTGACAATCCACAGTGTGTAGGATTATCTTTAGTTCTAACTACATCAGGAGACTTACCAGTAAGAATGTAAATAGATTCTCCGATTTTAACTCCTTCATATCTATTCTCTACATAATCTTCTCCTTCTTTATCAACATCAATCCACTCAACTTCAAACACAGGTATTAACTTATAATTGTAAGTCTCATAGTAGTCGGTAGGGAATCCAGGTATTACTTCTTTACCCGCCTCGAGTCCGTCTGTAATAGGAGCTCCAGTAGCTTGATTGCTCATAGCGCGTACATATATATAACTACTATCGTAATATCCCTCAAACATCTCCTCTAATTCATTGATACTACTTGTATCTAGTTGAGGACCATATTTATTAAGTATTTGTTGCTTAGTTAACCAACGTCTAATAACTACTCTGTAGCTATCTCTAACATATACAGATTCTGGATTTCTATCAACGAATACATTACGTGGGTCTAATACCTCTATTTCTATATTAGTTCTCTTCCTACTAGGATGAACCTGGTAAAAGCTCATGCCAGTTACTAGTAAGTCAAGTAACAGGTTCTTTAACTTAGTAAGTAAGTTAATATCTCTAGATTGGATTATATACTCAACAACATTCTGTGCAGCTATTTCATACTCGCTAACAAAGCTATTATTAATATCTTCTACTAGCTTATTAAGTTGAGCCTCTACAGCTTTATCAGTTACTTCTTGTCCTCCTAAGAACGCTAGTATCTGATTGTTAAGATGTTGTTGTAAGTATTGATATACTTCTTTATTAATTTGTAATTCCTTATCTCTAGATATCTTAGATATAGTTTCTTTATCCTTGCATGACACTTTAGGCAGTAATGGAGTACCTAGGTATTCTCCAAGTAAAGCATCAACATGCTTCCTGATAAGAGGAGTGAATTCTATAGAAGTAGGATTGCCTATTCCGAAATTCTCTTCTAGATACCTATATTGTTCGGCATCTCTATATCCATTATAATAATTATATGCTTTCTGTAATTTGTACTTAGGAAATACTAATTCTGATACTGCCTTATCAATATGCTCCATTAAGTACTCATCACTCCTGTTCTGTGCACTCATTACAACTCTCTAATCCGTTATATTGTTTATATCCTAGGAAATAATGTGTGTCGCCTAATCTTCTATCTCTTAATTCCTGTCTAAGAAATTTAAGATATGCTACTTCACCACCTTCAAACGATATAATAAGTGGCTTGTCTATATTATTCATGCCAAGTGTTAACTTATAACCTCTATGTGTCCCCTCGGCAGTTTGTAGCTCTTCTAGCTTTAATTTAGCCACATATTCTTTATGATAAATCTGTTTGAATAAATCTCTGATTGCTACTTCTAATTCTTGTAGGGTCATCGTATTGTGTAGGCCATAAATTAAACTTAGGTACTATCTGTTGCTTCTCTGGAATAACTCCTTTATGTCTAATTCCTCTTTCGTCAACCCAATAACCGAAAGGTCTTAGTTTGTTATTAGGACTGTCCATTTCTTTAGGAACTGCCCCCATTAATTCCTCGTCTCCTAGTTCGCACATACCCCATGCAGCTATAATATCAAACTTACGTTTATTCTCATAACTGTATTTAATTGCTTCTTCTAGAATTTCTTCAAACCATATATTATGACAATAATCTTCTATATGTTGAGCTATTAAATCTAATTGATGCCTAATTACTACTTCAGTAGCAGGAGCTCCGAATTGTTTACTACGACCTCCTTGTATGTCAGATTGAGTAGCTCTAGGTCTTCTCATCAAATGTCTATTCTCTTTATGTTTCTCTCTAAAGAATTGCAGAGTAGACATTCTAGTAGATTCAAGAACTGCTTGGCAATCGTAATACTGCAATATCTTAAGACATGTCATATGTGCTTCACGTAAAGTCTTAGGTCTGTCCCTATAATAGCACACTATTTTAGGTTCATCTAACCCATAAGCTCTCTTTTTAACTACTACACAGAAATCAGAAGGGTCTTGAGTCTTATCAGAAGTGTCTTCACCACCCATATCAATACCGTCAATACCAGCAACGTATAAATTTCTAGGCACAGCTCCATGCTCTCCTTTAATCGGATGTTCAAGTATCTTAACTTTACCTTTGGGGTTACTAACAAATCTTACACTATCAATTGCTTCCTCTGTGTGCTGGTTGTTAGTAAAATTATACTCTAACTGACCTACATCAATATGTGGTCCCAGTTTATGTAATTTAATATTAGCAAGTTGCTCACTTAACAATACAGTATTAAACTGATTATCTCCTTCAAGAGCCAAAGCATCATCAGGAGTAAAACAGAACTCTGCACATGCAATTAAATGCTCCTTCGGGTTAGCTAGTAGAGCTTCTCTTTGGTCTAAATAGAACTTCTTAGCCTTCGCAGTATTAGTAACTCCTCTATCGTCTACATATCCATTTGCTGCTACGAATGTATAGGCAGGTATGAAGAATGAGGTAAAAGCATAAGACCCGTCTTTAGTATGATTGTGTTTATAAGGTAAGAAATTATAACCAGCTGGATTATAAAACATCTTACTAAGTCCGTCAAGTGCAGGTCCCTGGTCTCCACCTGTTCCCCATACAAATCTGGTTCCGAATTTATTACCTAGAATTTCTACAAGAGCTGTACTCTGTAAGTAAGTCTTTACTAGGATTGGGTTAGAACCAGATTCTTCAAAGAACAATCTATCCACACGGTCTCCACGTAGCTTACGAGGAACATCTACTACGAAGCCAATAATGTCTGACATGAATCCAAATTCTTCTCTGTCTTTAGTAAGAAGAGAAGCTCTCTTATGCATATCAGAATTATATTTCTGTCTTAGATGTCTCATGCCGCCTTCTGTATCAGCATTTAAATATTCAAGCTGTTCCCAGCATTTACGAAGCACGTCACTAACGAATTTCTCGGTAAATGCTACATATACTGTATGTGAACCTCTAACAGTTGTATATAACCTAACTCCTAAAGATGCTGCAATTTCACTAAACACTTTGTTACCGTATAGGCTTTTTATCCTATACTTCTTATAGTTTCCTATAAGGTCAGCGCACATATTCATTCTTTTACAGAATGTTCCGCACTCGTGGGAGGATTATTACTCTCATTAACGTTCACCTCCTGCGCGTTACGGTGGTCAGCGATGAGCTGACTTACCTCGGTATTAACATAGTAACTAAACTTATTAAACTTTCTTGATAAATAGAAATTAGCATCATCATATAGATAATGATATAGTTTACTCACTTCGCTTTTAGATGAAGTAGATATCCTATACATATCATCACGTTTAAGATAATTAATATTTACATTAATATCATTCTTAGAAAGAACCTTCTGTATATCAGACAACATAGTAATTGTTTTACTACATATATCAAACTTATATCTAACTCTGTCAGCTTTACCCTTCTCTGTAGCTAACCATCCAGTAATACACCCATCTCCATCAAAATAACCTCTGATGAAATGTTTCACAAGGTCCTCAGGAATGCTTGGAATTTTGAGTTCTGCTACGCTTTTATTATATCCTATCCCTAAGTCTACTAAGGCATTACATAATTTGGAACTAGTAATGTCAACTCCAAATGATGCATGGGCATTTACTTTCATACCGTTTCTTCCAGTTACAATATGTGGTGCTACGGTAAACGTTCTAGCGTCTGGACTTATACTATCTTTAAATAAGTACACTATTTCAGAATCTCCAGACTGCAAATGAACTCTTAAGGTTTTGCGTTTCTCATCAATACTGCCATCAGCGGCATAAAATCCAAGCAGATAAGCTTGTAGTTCAGTTTCGATTGTATCGAAGAATGTATGTCTTATTCTTCTGTTAGATATATGATTGTTGTATAAGGGATAGTTATCCTCAATAAATTTTAATTGTTCCTTCTTAGTCATAATATTAAATTTAATAAGTGATTAATCACGTTAGTCTTCACCGATTTTGCGGAATTTATAGTCGGCTTTAGTTTATTGTGTCAACCGACTCCACGAGCTTTAAGGGCGCACACATCCTTCTTCAACTTCTCACACATTTCTATGTAATGAAAGTACTCATACTGCTTACTAAAGAATGAAGGGAATGTAGTTTCACGGCCAGCACCAGCTTGAGACACATCAGTATTTTTCAACCTATAATAATTAAGGAAGAAGTAATTATCACCTGTGATTCTATACCCATGTGATTCATATCCTCGATTACATCTTCTAACCTCTTCGTCCCAAAAGTCATTATACTTCTTTGTTCCCTCCGGATAAGCACAGTATTTACCGTTTCTTAGTTTAATCTGTCTAGCTTCAGTGAACCACTCTGGATTAAAATCCAATCCTCTTTCTTCATCCACTGGTCGATATCCAGTCAGCTCATAAGATAGAGTAGGGTCGAAATGCTTAATCTCAGTATCTAATGATACATCCCATTCAACATTAGATGTTTTAATTGAATTGTCCTCTATGACAGGATTTATATGTTGAACAGCTTCTATTAACTCTGGTTCTACTCTCTGTATTAACTCTTGAACTGTTTCTGGAATTTCGACTTTCTTCTTAGGTCTGCCACGTCCAGCCATAACTAATCTAAATGTCCTTTCTTACCTTCACCTCTGATACCAGTCTCTTCCTCTTGCTCTTTCTTGTACATATACTCAAGAGTTTTAAGTTCTTCTATAACCTTAGAAACTGATTGCATTTCTTTCATTACATCAGCCACTTTCCAAACAGGTCTATTAGTAACTGGGTCTCTTTCAGATAAATCTATGGTGTCAAAGTAATCAGTAATTCTATCAACTACACTTTGAGCAGACTTAATGAGTTTAAGTGCTCTAGATTCGTTTTGAATATCTCTGTACTTCCTACATGCGGCTCTGAAGATTGGGTCTGCCCATTCCTCTTCACTTAAATTAGCATCCTGAAGACATGCTTGATGCCTTTCCTGTTCTGTATAATCAGAGTATGGAGATGCCCAATCTAACATTAGCCATATGTAAACAAGCTCTCTATAAGCTCTTGATTTGCAAACTCCCGTAGGGTCTTCTTTGGTCTTATTCCTTTCATTAGTCCATAGAGCTGCGAACTCCTTAATAAGAAGAACCTCTGGCTCATTCACAATCACCGAATTAGTACCATTATCAAATAGGAATACTTTCATATTTATTTGCTTTTATAAGGCTTACCAGCTAGTGCTTTCCTCTGAAACCCATTAAATTTCATTTCTCTAGTGCTATCTGCCGAGCCTGGTCCGCCTTTAATGTGTTTAATAGCATCACCGCTAGCTTTACTAGGAATACTCCATTTATTGCTAACAGTTCCACCCATATTCTTCTTAATTCTCTTCTTAGTCATTCCTCCGCACTTGAACGAAGTAATAGTGCCACCGCTTAACTTTTTACCTATATTACTACCTCTAGTTGCACCTGCTCCGCTAGCACCTCTGCCGTTGGCCTGGTCTTTCATATCAACTTTCATTTTGTCTTTTAAAGGTAGTCCTTTGTAATCTGCTTTGGACATCTTCTTATAAGGGAGCTTCTTATTACTAACATTATATACTCCCTTACTGGTGTGTACAGTATCAGTCTTATTAACTGCTATTTTATCACCATTCTCGCTCTTCTTAATGCGTCTCTTGGCTTTACCTCCACATTTATCTTTGAATACGTCCATAGCTTTACTGCCTTCAGCCATTGCTTTCCTTCTACATTTAACACATCCTCCAGCCATGAATCTCTCTACCTCATAACCTTCTGGACACTTACCTTGCAATCTGCTAATGTAGTTAATTTTGGCTCCCATCTTAGCCATGATAGTTTGATTATTCTCCATACTCTTGTATTGTTTATAGATTTCATTAATTTCCCTCTCTGAGAGTTTGGATATAGTATCCTCAAACTCCTGCTGAGACTTAGGCTTAAATAACTTAATAAGGTAGGCAGAGAACAACTCTTGGTCGTCCTGCCCACCTTGTTGAAACTTAGTTGCCATTATAGTTTAATTAAGTCTTTAGTATTAAAGATAGCTTCTTGTAGCTCTCCTCTTGTAGAGAACCATCTACATCTAATACCCTTGAAATATTCATCTTTCTTCTCATCCTTAGATGGTCTAAACGTCATCGTCTCTTTCTTAACTACAATCATCTGAGGTTTATATGGGATGTCTTGTCTTAATGTTACTACATCTCCTGGTTGATAAAACACTTTCTCTTCCATTATTCTATACTTTTAAATCGTTCTTTTAAACCTTCATTAATAACCACCTGCACTTGCTGTTCAGCTACAACTTCAAATCCTTGTCTGAAGAACGGAACAGGTACTCCAGAAGAACGCCTATAATATATATCGTCTCCCGGTTTAATAAACTTACACAAAGGACTTACTTCTATAACATTAGCTACAACTGAAAGTTGATACTCTGTATCTTTCTCTCCGGTGTCTGGATTCTTAAATGCTCCGTCATATTCTGGTATAATAAGTCCGCCTTTAGTCACTTCTATCTTTTGATACGGATTCTTAGCATAAGGTCTAACCAATACGTATGAATTAATAGGCATAATTTCCATACTATTCATCTTCTCTGTTACTTCCTCCGCTTTCTCCAATTCATCTTTAATGTTCTTATTAAGTGCTTTAGTGTAAGTATCTACTGCTTTATTATGTGCTTCCACAGCAGCTTCTTTCTTTAAATCTTTAAATCCATCTGCACCGGCAAAGCTTAATCCTTTACCCCCAAACATTACATCCATTGTTCCGTTATTACTCATAATTTAAATCATTTACCATTTACCTGCTGGACATGAAGACTTAATATCCCTAACTTTAGCATTAAGCCTACACCCGCAACCACGTTTATAACCATCTTTACGTTCTGTTGATATATCTCCTGTTTTAGGGTTTAGCCACAGTTTACTGCTACATACATACCCCATAAACGAATCCTTCATAATAGGACATTTCTTACATATTCTAATACGAGCCCTAGCCATTTCTTCGTTATTACCTAGTAACTCATTTAAGTGTCCATTTACAATATTAGTAATTCCCATAGATTTCTAATGAGCTTTAATTATACTTTACTTTTAATATCTCAAATCCCAGTTTGAAAGATACTCTATGATTATGAACTAGCTCATTAGAACTCTATAGGCTTTCTCTTCTCCTTGATTTCCTCAAGTATACACTGCTTCTTCCAATGCTTACACATACGTTCTACATCATCTTTAAGGTAATCTAACTCATGTTCTGTAACGTTACCATTATGGTCATAATGTATAAGCAATAACTTCTTAATAACAAAATCAGGATTTAATTTCTGAAGCATCCATGCATAGGTAGATAGTTGTAAAGTATAATGTACTTTATTACAGTCCATTAAATTATTCATAGGATACTTCATCATTTGACTCTTCTTAGTCCTGGTATCAAAGTAAGATTTCTCGTCAATACTTTTATTAGTCTTGTAGTCAACAATGTAAATGTCATTTCCGTCCTTAATAAGTAAGTCAATTTGACCTGCCAACCTAAACTTATTGTCGTCCGACCTTCTATATATCATATATTCAGGGAAGACTCCTCTTTCTATGCTTAGTAGGTCTAAGTTATTCTTCTCTAAAGATTCATTAGTATTAACTTCAAAAGTTCCGCCTAAACCGTAACTTCTCATTTGGCATGAACTCTTACCTAAGTATTGATGTTCCAAATCACTATGAATCTTTGTACCTCTTTCCTTGGAATCGGCATTAGTTTTAGACCACTCATCCAGTATATCCTGTTGTGCAGAATTAAACTCCGTCTCATTTAAATCATACATGTCTAAGAAGTACTTCTTATCAAAACGTTTAGTTTCTAATAGTCTCTTCTTCTCCATGGCAAACTGTTCAGCACTTAATAGCTTCTGTAATGCTTTGTACTGCGACCAGAAATCACTGTCGAACTTTTGACAGAACTCATGTATCATTGTTGTTACTGAAGTGTATATAGTATTGTCAATTTCACTCCAATACATATGGGAAGAATCGTTGTAACATATTTCCTTGTTCCTCTTGTCTACTTTCATAATCCATTTTAAATTTCTTCCTAAATGAGTTATAATCTAGTAATGTAGATAAAGGCTGAATGCATGGAGCAATAACAGAATTGTAGTATCCTAAATAGTATTCCTTGTCGTTAGGATAGATAATTACTACTAACCCTATTGGTCCATCAATACCTACTATCGGGTACATCGCAGCAGATTTTGCCCCAGAGTCCTCTAATAAAGCTACTAAATTAGGGAACGTTCTACGATAGTTCTCAATAGTATCAATTCTGATGAATTGATTGTCATTAATCCTTTCAAGCTCATCACCGTAGTTAATATACTCCAACTCTTTCCATATCTTAATAGTTGCCTTAGTTTCATACCCTCTTCTCTTCTCTGTAAGAGCTGTTAAATAGCGATATGATAAACCATGTGTACTTTGTAAGGTATTATGGTAATTCAATAACAAGACATTCGACGCATCCTTATCTTCCATAAGAATATGCTCTATGTGCCCGTTAACTTGTGGAGTAATCATCTCTGTATATTTCTCAGCTAATACCTTCTCCGTAACAGCTGCCTGTCTATAATCTTCTAAAATAGCTTTAGTGTGTGAAGAGAAATGAAGCTCTACCATCAAGAATGCAAGCATTATAATGACTATCGTCTTAACACCAGAACTCCAACTGTCAATCCACCTGTACACCTCTTTTAGTTTGCCCAATAACATTAATCTACTGATTTAAAGGTTAGAGATTAATAATAGTTTAGTTTCTTTATTACTTATTTACATTGACACCTTAAATCATTAATTCATCTGATTTGTTTGATAATGTGCAAATTTAGCAATACCTTTGTGAATAAAAAAGTGATTTAACATGTAATTTAATTATGGAATTTAACGCAGAGGAATTATCAAGAATTAATGAGGCTCTGAAAGAGTTACTCGATGATGCGGACCTAGAAGAGGTTCCCATGTTTAGATGTGGTAGTAAGTTAGTAAGGAAAGATAAAAATGGAAGCAAGATTCATATTAAGAAGAAGAATCGCGGCAAATTTACGGCATCAGCTAAGAAAGCTGGACAGAGTGTTCAAGAACATGCTAGGTCTGTACTTAACAATCCTAATGCGACTCCGTTACAGAAGAAGAGAGCTAATTTCGCACGGAATGCGGCGTCTTGGTCTAAGAAGTAAACATGAAGAAAGAAGAAAGATTGCAACAGCAATGTGACGTATGTGGGAGGTTGCTAGACAAGAATATAAGCAACTTCAGAAAGTATTCACGCAAGACAAACGGCTTAAACTTTCACACTACATGTAGGGATTGTGAAGACCGAATCAAATTGAATACCGAATGGAAAGAGATAATGCCCTCAAAAGGTTATACTATAGATAATATACAATTAGTATGTATGGCAGTTAATCAACTTAAGTCAGATTTAGATATGGATACTATTTTAATTCTGTGTTCTGCAATAGTTGATAATGCCGCTAAATGGAAGCATTAACTATGAAATTTAAGTACGACAAATCTAAAGGATTGCTATTCTTTATCAATCCGTTACTTCCGGTAAAAGGATATTCATTTATGAATATTTGTGCTATTATGTTTACTAGAAGTGAGGATTATATAAAGAGAATGAGTCAAGCTACAGTTACACATGAGAAGACTCACACGAAACAAATATTAGAAATGGGAATAGTATTCTTCTATTTATGGTATGTTTTGGAGTGGTTTGTACGACTATTCATTGATAAGAATGGTCATACAGCATATAGAAATATATCATTTGAAAGAGAAGCTAGATACGCGGCTGAACATCCAGAATATAAGAGGAAGACTTTCAGCTACGGTTGGCTTAAATGGATATTATGAGAATCTCAACTAAAGGAAGAGGGATTATTAGGGCACAACAGGGAGCTGTAGCAAGACCTAATCCTAAAGAGAATTATAAATTGCCAGGGCAGAATATGTAGAACCTTCTAAGTTCTATTCTAATCCAAATGTATATAAAGGGAAGGTTGGTAATGTGACTCAAGCTGCCCAAGTAGCTATGAGACAAAATAAGGGAGCAGCATATCCAGCAGGATTGCAATACACATACAATGCTCCTTCATTCCCATTCTCTGGAAGATTTAGCGATGTGTCTTGGCATGAAGGTATTGGACACATGGTTGGAGATAATAATCCGCAGATATTAAAGGCCAATCCTGGTATTAATAACAGAGTGGATTATGAATCCTCTACACCATTAGAGTCTCAAGTGTACAGCTCCCAACCTAATGAAAGACATGCGGACACGTGGGGATTTAGAGGAGCCAATGTAAATATGAAAGATGCGAATGGTAATTATTATATTGACCCTAATAGGCAATTAAAAGGTACAGATATTCAGGAGATGAGAACTAAGGGAGCTAAAATACCTTCAGGGTTTAATACCCTTAGTGATGACGAGATAGCTAAACTGCATAATACCTTCGCTAGTAATGCTAACAACAAAAGAAGTAATACTATGCTAATAGCTAAGAGAGGTGTGCAAATTAAACGTAGAATTATTAAATAATAACAATCATGGCTTTAATTCAAAATAAAGACAACAAATGCCCTACCACTAAACAAGTGAATGACGCACTCAAGTCTATGGGGGGGGTTCAGACCCTAGTTTTAACAACACAAGATTTGGTTTCTCTAGGTAGAAGTAGTAGTATGGAGGTTAGCAGTGCTGATAGTGCTGTAATGGAGATTGTGAAGTCTAATATGACAGACATGGTCCCATTTCAGTTACTGTATTATGGAGTATCTAATCGTACGCCAACATGTATTAGTGTGACAATAGTCGGAATTCCAACAGCTAATGTATTCACATTATACGTAAATCAAGGTAGTTTACAGTACTTTAGCCTTAACAAAGACTCCAATCAAAAGTGGATTGCTTCTGCACTTAGAAATTCTTAACATTTAAGAATTAAAGTACATTAATCGCAGTATGAGAAATTTTATATTTGACGTCTGGGTTTGGTCTAAAGCCAAACACTCCAGACTACTTAAGCAAATAAGGGTAAAGGCACTATCGTTTCCTTCAGACATGTTCTGTTTGAACGAAGCTGCTAAAGATGCAGATGTATCACCCTACATGAAATCAGATGAATTTGAAGTAACAATTGGTAATTTAAGAGAATATCAAGAATAATGGAAAGTACTAATGAATTAGTAACAGCAGCTGAAGCTAGAGCAGAAGGCTTGAGCTTAGACGGAGTTGCGAACAATAGATGCATTACTAAGCAACAGTTCAATGATAACCTACCGTCGGGGGGGGGTATTGCTGACGCTATAGATTTATTAAACGGTTCACTAGGCGGCAGCACCCTAATATTCTTTAATAACACTACTACAGACACTACAATGGGTATATCAATCACGAATATGTATGGTCAAAGCACATCGGCTACACCAGATATTCCTGCTTCATCTATGGTGGTATACCCTATAGCAGGTGTTATAAGAAATGTAGCTTTGTTTGGCAATAGTGTGATTGGAAGTAATACTTACTTAGCATTACTATTAAATAATGTAAAGAATATGAATTACTATTCTAATTATGAAACAGATAGACTTATTATAGGAACTAATCAGAATATACCAGTACAGGGTCTACTTGCCGTTATGTGTATAAACAATACATAGCAAGTATTTAAAATGACAAATAAAATTGCAACAGAACAATATTTAATTAATTTAGCTGGTGGAAGTACAAATACTCCAACCAAGTGTGCCACTAGAGATAGAGTAGAGTTCTTCGGACTTGAAACTAACGATAATTACGCTAATAATCAGTTAGTTAAGGAAGAGGATATACAGTTGTCAACATTCCAGTATGACTTCAATATACAAGTTTCAATAACTAACTCTGGGCTTACGTCTAAATCCTATGACTTTGTAGCAGATGTTTACATAGATGGAGTTCCAGATGGGTTTATAACAATTCCTAGGTCTGGAACTCTAGACTATCAAGGGGCAACTTTCTTTGACAGAAACTTCCACTTTAATTTACCAACTGATTTAACTAATGTCTCTAAATTATTGTTCACTGGATATTTCAGTACATACAGGGTGACTGTAGATGCAGATAGTGTAACAAATAATGCAGTATGCCAATCTGGGGTAACTACTGAAATACCAATAAATCAGGCATATATAGGAGGTGACACAGCTAATATTTCTATAAATGTAATTATATAATGAAGTTTGTAACATTCTTAAAGCAAGTATTCACATCCCACTCTGGCATATCATCTAAGAGACTCTGCGGAGTAGTAGGGTGGTTTGTCTGCTTGGGAGTGTTAATATACTGTGCAATAAACGTAATTCAAGCCCCATTAATGATAGACACAGTCCTGTTGTGTTGTATGGGATTGCTTGGTATAGATTCAGTAACAGGAATATGGAAGAGATTCACCAATAACGATAAATCGAATAAATAATGAAAGTAATACCTAAACTACAACAAGGAAACACCATAGAGTCCGATAATACTAAAGTAGTTAGGCCAGAAATTCATGAACCTATTAAAGCTAAACCTAGACAGTATTCCATTGTAGATTTAGGTGGAGAACCTTCTAATGATACCAGGTCAGCTGCTGAAAGAAATAGAGACTATTGGCATCCTATTAAAGGAGCTAGAGATAGATTCAAAGCTTCCATGTCCAACGAGACTAATCCTCTAGTTGGAATAGAAAGAACTATACTTCCTTCAGCAGCTGGCGCTGCATTAGTAACAACTCCAGCCGCTGTTGTAGGAGGAGCTTTAGGTAATATGACTGTGGATAAGCTTACTGGGGGCTGGGGTAACTGGTTAGAAGATAAGACTGGCATTCCGTCTGAAATTGGAGTTTATACTAATCCAGGAGCTTGGTATGGTGGTGCTAAAGGATATAAGATTGGAAAGAACAAGCTAATAACTAAATCAATTAAAGGTGATGCTGACCTAGCTTGGAATCCTATTAACAAGAATCATTGGATATTTAATAAGGAAGCAAGGACTCCTTCTAATATAGCAATGGCAACAGCTAACAGAATTACTCCATTTCTATCTAAGGTAGAGAAATTACCATTAAAAGTGGCTGCCAAGAGAACTAACGGTAATGCATCAGTAAGTTTGCAAGATATAAAAACAATGCCAGCAGACTACACAGGTTCTTCAATACTAGGTGGAGGAAATTTAGAAGGTAGGAATCTATTAGCTAAATATATATTTGATGAGAATCCAGTAGTTAAAAGAATGTTCTTTAATAAAGCTACTAGTAATATCAAACCTATTAGCCGTAATGAAGCAAGGAGAGGATTTAGTCATGGGGATAGATATGAGCAGCTTTATCCTGGAGTTCATAACAGAAGATACGAAATGAGTGCAGTAGTACCCTCTGGTAGACCTCTTAAGTTTGAGAATGTTACAGAGTTTACTGATTATGCTGGAAAGAATCCAATCGGCAAGGTTGTTAGTAAGGAGACTGAACCAGTAATGCGTATGGGAGATAAAGAGTTCATGACCTTTAGGCAGCCAGTAACTGATTATATAGGTCCTATTGATGACGTTGCTGGACACTTGGTTAAGTTTCAAATGAATAAGGGTAAGCTTAGACAGACTTCTCAAGATATGTGGAAATTTAATCCTGCTGACTATGCTAAGAGGTGGAATAATTCTCCTAATACTGCTAACCAAGTTAGGCTTATTAAACAAGCTGCATTAATGGATAAAGTAGGTCGTCCTTTCATATTACAGCAATCTAATCCTATATGGATTGAAGGTAAGTCTGTTAGAAATCCGGAATTAGTAACTATGGCACATGGTGGAAGATTTGATTTTAAGAAGTCCCCTCTGTTAAAGAAACAAGAAGAGATTAACGGTAAAAGGGATATGCGTAAGAAGTTCATCAAATCAAGTCGCCCAACCTATAAGAAGCGAATCAAGAAAGCTCAACAAGGAATGAGATTTGCAAGCTATAATGTAGTAGAAACTCCTAGAGTAGATATTACTGATATTACTAATCCTATTAATCCATTTAGTGAGTATAATTACAACACTACCTATGATAAACCTACTGCATTAGTAGTTCCTGCTAGAGAAGAAGTTACTCCAGTTAAACTAGAGACGCCAGAGATATTTCCAAAGCAGACTCCTGCTGATAATGATAAATTTGATGTCATTCCAGCTAAATCAATAGTCAAGTCTATACCATTACAGACTTGGAAGAGTCCATATACTAACAGAAAGCAATGGGCTACAGAACTTATTAATGCCTATAAGAAGGCAGGTATTACTAATGATAATGCAATTAGAATGCTATTAGCACAAGACGCATTAGAATCCAGTTGGGGTAAGTCTGCACAAGGTAAGTACAACTTTGGCAATTTAACTACTGGTAGTTCATGGAAAGGTGATTATGTAACTGGTAATGATAAAAATGCTAAAGGTGAAGCTATTAAGCAGAAGTTTAGGTCTTATAATTCTATGGATGAGTATGCAGCAGATAAGATACAATTCTTAAAGAGACTATATGACTTTGATGAGAATGATGATATTAATAAGTTTGTAGCTAAGCTTACTGGTTCTAATAAAGGTAAGAGAAGATATGCAGAAGCTAAGGAGTATGCCAATTCATTAAGAGGTGTGTATAATAGTTTCAAAGCAGGTGGTATTATTAAATACCAAGAACCTGCACAACCTATTAAATATATGGGAGGTTATGATAAGAGAGGTAATATGGTATTGCCAGTTACTAATGAGAATGGTATGAATAATGTAACTTTACCAGAAGTAACAGTTACTCCTAGGAATATTAATCTAGCAGGAGCTGTAGATAGAGGAAGGAGAACTGTTGGTAATATGGGTAAAGAGATACTATCTGCAACTACTCCATTAGGTGATATAGAATCAGCTAAAGATATATACCAAGATGCTAGGTCTGGTAATTATGGTCAAGCCGCCTTGGGTGCAGGACTTCTATAACTTCAAAACCAAGAAGTTATTAGTTCCAGAGAATGAGGCTCCTGACTTAGAGATGTACAATTACCTCTTTGAGAACGGAGAAGCAGCTGCTAACACTATGGAACTAGGTAAGAGATTGGGATTACAACCAGGACAAGAATATCCAGGCAGACAAGCTTTAGAGCAGATGCTTAAGGAGTTCTCTGAATCTGGTAATGAGCATTCTCACATGCCTAAGTACTTAAATATGAAACATCCTAAGAGAGTATGGAACGCATTGACAGGTAGATATTTTGTTTATCCATTAATAGGAACTACATTAATAGGAGGAATGAGTTATGATAGAAATGAGTAATAGTGAATATGGTAAGCTGTTTGATGAACTTTATGCTAGATTTGAAGCAGGAGAGATTACAGCAGAGGAAGTATGTGCAGAGATGTGGAAGGTTGATAGGGTTGTACACTCAGGTCCTCCTCTGCGTAACTTAACAGAGAAGTTAGACGATATGCTAGACGAACAACCTAGTAACAATACTTAACATATTGCCATTTGTTTAATAGGTTAATAATCAATAACTTTACATGTAGATATATAACTAATAACATTAAATGGATTAATATGGATAAGCAATTAAAACGTAAAGACTTAGTACTTGTTAAATGGAATAGCAAGTACATGACTGATAGAGAAGGATGCAGTCTATCAGAAGGTGTTAGATACTTAGATAGAGATATAGAAACAAGTACAGTA
>OHOK01000013.1_pt1 | contig 112710 bp, 95 predicted proteins | sample 1569731 | NCBI WGS metagenome assembly OHOK01 (sample SAMEA3879559, study PRJEB24766) | human gut metagenome | biome: human-associated habitat; feature: feces | place: USA | collected 1985/1987
GTTGCCTTCCTAAATACTTTTTGAAAATCTTTTATTAAATTTGAATTATTGTTTATATATTGTATCGGTTGGAGTCCATTTTCTATTCCCCATTTTTTTTTAAAGCCAATACCAAATCCACCGTAATTGTGTGTATGATTATGTACTCTATGTATTGGAATATCACAAAAACACTTTTCTGGATAAGCTACTTCTATCAAGCGATGGTCATTCACCTGTAAATTCAAATATGTAATATTTTCTCTACAATATCTCGGGAATAATGCTTTAGTCTCAAGTGCCTTATATAAAAATCTTGATTCTGTCATAAAATGAAACAATGCATTTGCACTCAAATTAGGCTTTATATCACATGGCGCAGTCACATTTAATTGTTCCAAAACTATACCTCCTTAAAACCCAAAATCATCCACAAACGCAATATCAATCATAAACTCATACTGCTTCAAGATATTCTTCTCGTCATTAGCATCCGCCAACACAAGATAATACTTGTCTCCATACTTATATTCTCTTGATTTCAAAGTAAACTTCTCATGGAAAGTTCTCTTCTCCGGTGCTTCTTCCCTGCTATTTGCAATCATAGGCACATCAAATGAAATCTTTTCACCATCTTCCGTAGTAAAGTAAGCCACAATACTTCTTGCTTTCATAGTGTCGGTGACTTTCTCTGTCTGAATGAAATCAAAATATGTGATAAGGTTTGTCACCTTACGGGTAACAGATGTAAGGACAACATCCACATAATCACATGCAACACCTCTGGTATTCGTTGTAAGTTCAATGACCGGAACTATCATCTCCTGCAAGGACGTACCACCATGTACATAGTTCTGTCCACCTCCGGCAACCTTGAAAATATCTGCTCCTACCGGAGTATCCACATAAAGTTTATTGAGATATGCCATTGTTCTTGCCATGATTCCCTGCTCATTTACTGCATCTTCTGTAATGAGGAATCTCTTGTTTGTATAAAGGCATTTATCCTTTGGATATGATACCTTGTCAAACTCCTGTAATCTGTCTCTCTTATATAAGAAGCCATGATCCGCAGTTATGAAAAACTTCGGTGTAGATACATATATTGTCAGCTTTCTAACCAACTTATGTATCTCTTCTATCGCCTCTGCACAAGCGTTGAATACCTCATTCTCACTTGCAGGCTTGTCTCCTCTTGCATCCACCTGATTGTGATAGATATACACGATATTCTTGCCCTGAATTAACTTCCTGATTCGAGCCTGATTAGCATTTGCCACTTCATCAAATGACAAAGCCACATTATTTTCATTATAAGATTTCAGTATCTTGTCTCTCTGCTCCATACTTGCACATGCCTGTCCATCAACAGTCACATTCAAGTTGCCATCCACCTGCATCTCTTTATGTGGAAGCAGGCTTGCCATTCCAACAGATGTAACAGAAGGCAGGCTGCTGAGCATACACTCCATCTTCGGCGTACACTTCTCGTCCAATTCCAATCTACCGAAAAGTTCCTTTGCACACTCATATCGAAAAGCATCGGAAATAATAACAATGACTCTCTGCTTTCCATCATAGCCTCTAAGATAATGCTTATAGAAATCTTCCTGCTTTGGCAGGTCTGTAGCATTCATTACATCATTTGTAAAACTCTCATTCCACTTCGGTGTTATGTTCTGCAAATATGTATTCGCATAAATATTCTCTACTCTCTGTCTTACATCAAAGAATTTACTGTTATCTTCAATCTGGTCATATGCATAATAAAACCATCTATAATATGAATCTATCAAATAAGACTCTTTCTGATAATTTGCAACCAATGTCTTAATATCACTTGAAAACTCCATAAGTGATACAGACTTCATCATCAAATACGCATACTTGATAGTCGTATATTCATTCTTGTATCTTTCACTATAATGATATGCCTTAGACATTCTCTGGTCAGCTACCTGAGCAATATTAAGTCCATCAATCTGTGCATCTAAGATTTCATCATTTAACTGTTCCAATGCCCAGTCAATAATAATGTCATCTAATCCGGCAAAAGCATCGCAAGCGAAAACGTCCGCCAATTGGAGAGAACTATCTTTTTTCTTCTCCACATCTTTCTTTAATCCATCCTGTATTCTTGTCACAAAACGCAAGGACTTATCTATTCTTTCTACCAGTTTGTCATAGGCATCCTGAGAATTCACATTGTCCATGATATTACGGATAAAGACCACAACATCATTACGCTTCTTAAGAATATAAGTCCTCATTGCTTCCGGAACAGTAGCTTTCAATGTAGATGATGCATAAGTTAATATCATACAAGCAGACAAATCATCTATGTTTGGCTTGTCTGACTTATATCCAAAGAATTTTTCGCAAAGTTCCCAGAACTTGTCGGTCAATCCATTATCATCTAATACTTTAAAATACTTCTTATTGTCACCGAGCATCATCTGCTTAACAACTTCTTCAAAATTTGGAGTCTTTACATCCGTGAGTACAGCAATCAAACCAATATCAATTGTCTGAGCATTGTAATGGTCAATTCCAAGTTCCTTGAACTTCTCAATACGATGCTTATTTTTCCAGAAATTAGCATGCTGTGATAAATGCTCCTTAAAGCGATTATCAATGCCAATCTCCTGAGACATCTGCGATACTCTGTCTGTATAATAAGGTGTTGAGTAATAATACATATCTGCGAGAGGATTCTTTGCATCACTTGGCTTTGCAAAGGCTGCATAAACAAGATATTTACTCTCTTTATCTTGTTCGTTTAATAAATATTTTGAATAAAGCCAGTTTGTACCATCAAGAATGTGCAGCTTTACATCACCAAGCTGCAGTTCCGATACCTCATCCTCATATTCACCTTTATCATCAAACCAGAATATGATTCTTGTCTCTGACTTGGCAAATTCTGTATTTAATTGATCCTGTATGTTCTGTAAATCCATATTTCACCTTCTAATCCATTTGTGCAGTTAGTCTGCACAAATTACATTTGATATTGGTAACGGTGGTCACTCAATGAACGCCAGTGACCATCTACTGGTCACTTAGTGGTCATTTTATTTTAAAAGTGACCACCTATCGGTCACTCTTTCATTTCAAGTGACCAGTAACCTATTCTTTAATTCTATAAATCGTCTTGTTTCCTTCTCCCATTTTTTCTATCAAATCCACATTTATCATTTTATCTATTAACTTTCTTGCTCCAGTTCTAGATTTGTAGTTACAGGTTTCCATTACTTTTTGCATTGAAATACTTCCATTTTGCCGAATATAAGCAAGCACTTTGTCCTCTTTCGACATAATAGTCATTGTCTCTGCTTCATCACTCTCTGTTGTGTTTCTTATATCAGCAGCTCCCGGAATATATACCACTTGTCCAACTTCAAGCTTTAATGTTACCCTGTCACTGCGCTCAGAAAAATCAAATTCCGGTTTCTTCCAATTTTGTTCTGCCCATGCTGTCATAATCTTATCGACGCCACTTCCTGCACGCTCACCTACATTTACAAAACCAAACATTTTTAATATATTCGGATTTCGTGGATCACTATTGCCACCTGCATAAAATTCCTCTTTTGTTACCCTAATAGTTCCAGGATTGGAAATACTAAGTTCTTTTCCTTTTTTAACAACAAGGATTCCTCGTCTGCCATAATAATTTGCATGTGCCAGTGCATTTGCCAATGCTTCTTCCAATGCATCATGCACATCCACTCTGTCTACCCGATATCCATCTCGTCTATTTGCAAATGGAACTGCTACATCATCGTCAATTCTTGTACGAACCTTGCAGAAAAAGTCGTATATATTACCGCTCCAATCGCCTTCGTTAGAATGTGTCCGGAATAACCAGCGTACAGCTTTATCATCACATTCCTCACGATAATCCAGAAAATAATTAGGAAAAACTTCTGTAATGTGATAAGCCTCTCCAAAGAATAAAAGTCCTGCTATCGTTGGAGATAATGTACCATTCTTATTCTTTGCTGCTGCCCTTAGTTTCATAAGGAACTCATCATTTTCAAGGGCATTCCAAGGATGTCCACTGTGAAGCTGTTCAAAAATAATTCTATAGCCTTTTATCGTATCCTGATTCAGCACATCTAATCCGAACTCTTCCAGCACTTCCACATCACCAGATACATCTCTCTGATCCGCAAACATCGCACGAACTGCCTCTTCGGTACAAAGGAAGTCTCCTTCATAATCTCTTTTATAAGTACCTTTCATCGGGTCTGTCCCAATGTAAACCGGCTTATCGTGTCTGTCTGCCGCAGGTACATCAATTCTTAGTATTTTCTTTTCTCCGACAGCCACAGGTCTGACATGATGATTCAGTAAGATGTTCTTTGACACCTTATTTCTGTCATTCAAGACGCTCCAGAAATCCTTTTGATATTTAACAATCTGCTTATCTGTCAATCCTTCAACTGTAAAAGAATCTCTGTGTTCCTTTATTCCAAGCAGAATCGTGCCACCATTTGTGTTTGCAAAAGAAGAGTAAGTCTCCCATATACTCTCTGGGAGTCCACCAGTTGCCAATTTGCATTCTCGCTCATGGTCTTCAACAAGGTTCAATTCATTCAATATTTCCCGTTTCATTTATAAAAACCTCCTACCACGAATGATTATTTGCCAGCTTCCTAACGTTTTCTTCCAATCTATCAAAAGTAACTATTTTAAGATTACGCATATCGTACATTGTCTGACTTCTCATATCATGAGCTATATCATTCATATAATCTCTTCTACTGACTACCAAATAATAAAAAATACGAAATATTGGTATATCAATTCCTTTCTGAGTTAATCCTATGTTTCTCATAAAATAATCTTGATTTTTAAGCATCCACCTTTGCCAGTCTTTAATCTGAGCAAGTCCCTCTTTCACGCTTTCGCTTTCAATATTAGCTGTAGAACGGCAATATGGTGTATCTGATTTTTCAAATTCCACTAATACGATACTATATCCATCAGAATTTTTTCCCAATAACATATAATCTACTGCATATTCATTTCCCAATTTCTGTTCTGGAAATAAATACGCATCATGGTGTCCAAAATTATAATCAAGAAATATCGAACCAGGTATAAACCATTTACGATTCTGTTTTATATACTGTTGTATTACCTGCTCATTCTTAGCCTTATAAATAACATCATGATATTGCTCTGCTTCATCATCAAAATTTAGTTTTTTATACTCCAATAAATGCAAGTAATTATTCGGAAATAACGATCTTCTATGCCAAACAAACTCTCTTACTGATTCATCTGGATGTGAAAATCGTGGAAATTCCCTATGATTTTTCACACCTTTTCGATTTTCTATTTTTTCTTCTAATTCAAAAGCTTCTCTCTCTTCATCATTCAAAAATAATGTGTAATCTCGTTCTTGCAATGTCATATAATAAACTCTCTTTCTAAATAAAAGCAAAAGCATCTATCTTATATTTTAGCCAATAAGTCCACTTTTAATGCTTTCTTACCTTCCTGTGCCACTTCCACACCTTGAAATTTCGCATAATTCACCTTTACACCATCATCCAAGTCAATCTCAATTCTCTGATTGGCTACATGAGCAATTGCTTCATCATATATCTTCATTTCTGCAAGCTGCTTTGTGTACTTCGTTACCGCTTTTGTGGCTTTTGATTTCTCCGATGCTGATGTAGCATTATCAATCGTATACTGTGCACTCTGCATTGCAGTTTCTACATACTTCTGTGCCTTATGGAGATAATCTGTTCTAACTCTGCCGACTGTATCAGCATCATATCGGTGCATATAAATAAGTGCCTTAAAGCCATTCTGTTTACCGCTGTCAAATAGCCAGTAAATAGGACGTTTTTGATATACTTTCAGATGGTCAGCATAAAAATCTTTCAAGAAATAGTTGCGGATGACTTCTCTAGATGTATCCCCTTTGTTTCCTAAAACATTTGCAATAAAATCAAGATTTTCTTCCAGTGTATCATCCCCATAAACTGTTTTTATAAATTCCACAAAACGTCCGACAATATCATCTGAAAAATAATCTTCATCTGTGATTGGAATCACATTGTCATAGTCAACATTAAATTTTAAAGCAGTTGCCTTTCTCCAATCCTCATTATCACGAAAATACCCATAGTTATACTCTTCTAAACTTACTCCTGCATATCCATCCAATGGTAATCCGTTTTTATCTAATGGTGAACGACCTTGGCATTTCCAATATAGTTCATCTATATTTCCGCCAGCATATATTAATCCTTCTCTATTAAGCGAATATCTTCCGAACATGCAACCTACTGCGTATGATATTAATGATTTTATATCAGTCTCTTTATTTGCTATTCTTAAAGAAATCAAATTATCATTTACATCTGGCGAAACTTCAGATTCTAATCCATATATTTTTATGAATATATGATTTAGTTTCATTTCATTAGCCCTCATTTTTGTAAATCTAGAATTAGATATTTGTTCCCAGTTTGCATATGCCTCCTTTATAAGAATACTATTATTTATTTTTTTGATATTCATATCAACTAATAGAGGATGTTTTTTAAAGTTCCACGAAGTCTCATACGAATCATATTCACTTGTAGCAATCTTCACATTTTCATCAACCAGCAAATTAATTTCATCTAATTTTAAAAAGATTACTGGAAACTTTGCCACTTCCCCTGATTGAAAGTTTAAGGTTGGATTTAATTGTCCAAAAATATACTTAAATACACTTGAATTGAGTAATCCCAGTAAATAATCGGTTTTATCTCCCAACTCAAATATACAACAACCTCCATTATCAAAAATATATCCTTTTCCAAATTTTCGTATACTAAAATTATTACTAGATACTGTAGACCATGTAAGTCCAGGTTTCATAAAATATTGATAGTTTGCAATTACCGCTGTTTTAATAGCACGTATTTCAGAAGCATCATTATACCAATCAATAAGATATTCATTAAAACCATACCATTTACGATACCCACCTCCCTTGTTATAAGGATACCATCTTCGTTTTATAGAATCCGCCACAACAATTTCTTCAGACCCTATATTCATTTTATTCCTATCAACTTCTGCCCAATAACGTAAAAATCTATTATTGTCAGATGTTGAATTGCCCTTTCTCGGAGCAGCAATACTCCCCAATGCTATCCCTTTTTTATATACATTAATAACATTATTACTAATCCAGTATCCTATTGGATTTCCAGGTAATTGCTTATACTTCGTTTTTGTCGCTATAAATCTGTCTTCGCCACTAAGGAAGCCCTCTCTCTTTAATTTTTCACCTATTTTGTCTACCAAACGACAATAAACTCCTTTATATTCTGATATATCAGTCTTTCTATAAATAAAACTTGTAGTTTGAACTACTTCTCCACCTATTTCATCAAATGCTCTAGGTCCTAAATGATTCATATTTACGATGTCATATTGTTGGAGGGTATGCCTTAACTTTTCATACCCTGATAAAAACATCCATGTATGCTGCGTAATCATTGCTTGATATCCATTCTTTTTAAGCAATTCCCCACAACGCTCAATGAACACAGCAAATAAATCCGCCTTACTATCCGGATAATTCTTCTTCACAAAATTATTAACCTTTGCACTAAGGTTACTCGTTCCGGCATATGGTGGATTAGTTGCAACGACCTCATACTTCTGTGCCATAACTTTTCCAATTTTTATCAATTGTTTCAACTGCTCTGCAGTCTCATCCAATCCATATGTATCAAAAGAAATCTGGCTTTCTGTATCTGTATTCTCTACAAATTTCTCTAACAGCTCCCACTCATAATCTTCCACATTAAGCAAAGAACCGTATTCCTTTGCGTCATTTAATGTGTTAAGAAGTCCTTCCATCTGCGATACTGCTGCATTCTTCTCTGCATCTGTCAATCCTGCGCCAAAATATTTAAGCTGATCACGATTAATACCATTACTTTCCTGCACAGCATATACATTTGGTTCTATACCTCTTGTTAGGATTCTTCTGTCATACTGTCTTGCTTTCATCAACACTGCAAAATAACTTAACTGCGCTGCTCTGTCATCTATATCAAGTCCGTATATATTGTTTTGTATAATGCTCTGTGCAGCATCTCTCTGTGACCATCCTGCATTTTCATATATTTGCATAAATACATCAAATGCATACACCAGAATATGTCCTGAACCCATACAAGGATCAATAAGCTTTATATCTTCTGGCTTTAAAGTTGCATACTCTGCCTTTATCTTGTTAAGTTCCTGCTGTACAGACTCTTCCTGCTCTGCTTCATCCAGATAGTATTTCCATTTACTCTTCAGTTCATCATCCGGATGTCCTTCTACCCACATTCTGCCAAGGCTGTTTTCAACCATATATCGTACAATCCAGTCCGGAGTAAAAAGCTGGGTAACTGCCGGTACTTCTTCTTTTGTGATTTTGGTTTTCTTGGCAAATGCTTTATTTTTAGGCTCTGTATTGTAATACTGATATAACCAGCCTATGATTTCTACCTGTCCTGCTGCCTTACCATCCTCATCAACAGTTGTGATGTTAAAATCTTTTTCATCGATACCATCTACAAGCATACGAATCACATCATCTTCATTCGTAAATGAGATGTTAAGAAGCATTTCGGTATAGTCTTCTGTCTCTTCAAAAAGTCCCGGCAACACTTCATGAAGCAGGTTACACTGTTTGATAAAAAGCATTCTGAATAAATCATCAAGCCTGTTATTCATTTTGGCATCAATGATTTCGTCTCTCTCTTTATCTGTAAAATTCCAGTCAATATCGGGAGCCATTGTTACTACATCTGGCTCATTCTTTCCTTCTTTTTCAGAAGAAAGCACACGAACTCTTACAGGATACATATAGTCATTCACTTCCATAAAACGGATAGCACAGATTCTGTTAAACCATGTATATGCCACTTCTTCCACTACCGCTTCAAAGCCTCTTGCATGAATCTGGTCTACCAATTTTCTTCTCTGCTCACACTGTTTTTTGTTAAGTGTTACCTCTGTTCCTGCCGCTGTCTTGTATACCTCAAAATCTGCACCTTTTGTGATTGTTTCACTGCAATTATCCGATGTAATTCCAAGCATACCGGCTTTATCCGTAACGGATGCTATCAGCTTATTTCTTGCATCTATTGCAAATTTCTTAATTGCATTTTTGTTCATGTGCTATATCCTCCAATCAAGCTTATCAGCTCAATGTAATTATTGTGTCTTCTTCCAGTTCATTCATCAGTTTCTGCTTCATCTCGGCAAGGAACTTATCAATATCCTGTTCGGTCTCAATCGAATATGTTCTGGCACCTGCCACATTGCTGATGGAAACATTCTTACGTCTCTTTGTCTTTATTTTGGTTGGTACCGGAGTAGGTTCAATCGGCTCTTTACCGGGTACTATCGGTGTAACAGGTGATTCCGGTGCTGGCTGATGTGCTCTCTCATATTCATCTATCTCATCCAGACACTTGATTTTTAAAGTATCACTTTCCAGCTTGATGTTCTTGATTGTTGCTATATCATTTGATTTTTTCAGCTTATCCCAAATTTCTTCAAATTTCTGATTAACGCGAGGACGGAGCACTTCTGCAAATGGCTTGGTATCCAATACTTCTTTTACTTTAAGGAAGTCATCATGTACTAACGGTTCCATGATTGCCGCTTCCTTTTCAAGCAATCCTATGTGAAGTTCTCCAAATTTCTTATTCAGTTCCGGCAATCTCTGAATCTTACCAAAAGGCTTGCTGTCCTTCACGATAGTCTCTATCTCTTCGACTACTTTTAACAATTCCTGATCACTAACATAAGTCTTACTGTTTCCAAAATATGTAAGATTCTTTACTGCATCTTCAAAAATCTTTCTCTGATCTCCCTTAAAGAAATCAAATACAGGTGCAGTATCTTCTGCATCATCAAGCAAATCATCTCTCTTCTTATCTACTGTCTTGAAAAACTCTGTAGGGTCATTGATATCAAGGATTTCTGCAAGTCTCTTTCTTGCCTCTTCCATCAGTTGCTTACAAGGATATTTCGGATTGATTCTGTACTCTACAAGGATGTCATCGTATACTTCAACTTTATCCTTTGCCCTGTTCTTGAAGCTGCTCATAATTTTGTCATCATCATCACTGGATACAGTAAATCCGAAGTAATCCTTCATAACTTCTTTTGCAGAACGAATCTGTCCGTCCGTTGCTCTTTCTCTGATGTCTATCAGGAGTTTCTCTACATATTCACGCTTTGTAATATATCTGACCAGTTCATCCGAATTCGTTGAAAGTAATGACAGGCTCTGGCTGTTAAGAGTAAGAGACACTCTTCCCAGCTTGAACAACATTGCAACAAGCCACTGCACATCCTTTGGATCAAATCCATAAGGTGCTGCACCAAACTTATCCTGTAATGACTTAAGGGATGTCTTCATATGTCTGGCATTATTTAATCCGATTACCTGTACCACTTCCTCTAAAGCAAGCTTATTCGGTGTGGTATCACTTGTGCCAAGGAAGCTCATCTGACCATCGCTATGTTTAAAGATAGCGCTGATATCTGAAAGCTCCGGTGCTGTCTCCATATAGGTGAGCTTATTGTATTTCATTGCTACGAGCTTACCGAGTGCTTCATTGATTCTTGTTGCCGGCTCCTTAGCCGAAATAGTTGCCTTATCACCATTTACATAGATGTCTGCATTCTTTAATGCATCCTCAATAAAGATTCGGATTCTGTCCTTCTTCTCAATACGCTCATCCTCTTTTGCCCTGCGGATGCTGTCAAAGCTGCCTCTGGCTCCGGACGCATTTTTATTAAGGAATTTATATATCTTGATGGATTCTGTAATCTCATCAAGAAATGTACTGTCATTTGGCAGTTTCACAATCACACTGCTTTCCTGTGCTGAAAGCAGACGAAGTGCAGAGTCAGCATAATCTCCACCATAAGGTGTAATAACGGTCACTCCAATATCATTAGACTGATTACCCTTGAAGAATCGATCATCCACCTTCTGGTTGAACGGGAATAAGTAACGGCTGCTATAACGATATTTCTTCTCTGTATAGATTTCCTCGAAGATAACTGTAGAAGCCTCTCCGATGATTTCTCCCATCTCTACTGACTCATTGTTGATGGCATTATTGATTTCCTGCTCCTCATTTGTCAGGAAGATGTATATTTCACCATTCTTCTGTACAAGTGTCTCTTTAATCAATTTCTTTAATGATTCTTCAATCTTAGAACGGACTTCAATTCTGTCATCATCAATATTTGAAATCATAAGTGTAGTCAGGTTGTCCACATTTGCCTTGATTTCCTTGACATATTTAATCATAAAGAGAACTTTCAAAAGCTCTACATCGAACTCATCCAGCTTACTGTTATTCTCTGCATCTGAGATTACTTGACTGTGCTGGTGGTCAATAAACTTATGCAATGGATCATAGAAGAAGCTAAACGGAACCAATACCCCCTCTTCTTTGTTCATTACTCTGATTGCCGACTCCTGAAACAGTGCAAGCATAGATCGTGACTGATCAGACAGATGCTTTCCACTTGCGCCATGTGTTCTGACCGCAGTAAGAACCTGTCCCAAAAGATTGAACTGATATGGTATGAACGGATAGCAGTCTGCAAAATCCGCCTTATCTGCATACAGCTTCTTGTCCGCTGTATCCGCTGTAAATGTAATAAGATTCTTGATAATTGATTCTTTCTGCTCATAGAGAAGTCTAAGCGTCTGTGTTGCTGTCTCATTCTTTGCAAGCACACGCTTACGGATTACTTCATCAACATTGGATGCCGAAAGAGAAAGTCTCGTATCAAAACGTCCCTGAATCTTAGAGAAGTCATTTCCCTTTGTCTTTGTAATAGAGTCAATATCCTCCTGGCTCGTTACGATAACCCATGCCTTACCTTTGCAGGCTGTTCCAAGGTCTTCCACGATTGTCTGGAGATTGAGCATAAGCTGTGTATCATCTGCAATATACTGACCGATTTCATCCACTAAGAAGATAACGTGATGGTTTGGACCTTTCTTTGCACAATACTCCTGCACGAGTGATACGAACTTTTCGATGCTAAGGTCATAGTTACCCTTTGCATTCTTGCACCAGTTGCGAGCAGCTTCCTCACTCATAAAGTCCATCTCAACTAATGTCTTTACTACTTTATCCTGAATAACAGCAAATGCCTGTCTCTTTTTCTCCCAAGGTGCACCTGCATTTGCCTCGAACTTCTCTTTGAATTCTTCAAATCTGCCCTCGTTATCCAACTGGCGCTCAAATTCTGCAAGATAAGGTATTGAACCACAATATCCCTGCATCTCATTGAACACCTTCATAAATACTTCGACGATAGCCTCCTTGCCGGAGCCTACCTTTGCAGAACCTTTTGAATCAATATTGAAAAGCATGACATCTGACTCAATTGTTCCAGCCTTTGTCATCTCTGCAATAAGCATCGGATCTTCTATTTTTTTACCATCCGTAAAATACTCAATGGCTCTTTTACCTTCTACTGTGCTGTTTTTTAACAAATAAGACAGTATTTTAAGAAAGTGAGATTTACCACTTCCAAAAAATCCGGAAATCCAGACACCCATCTTATCCGTATATCCATCTACACCCTTTTCATAATTGTTGAAGAAATCCCTGAAATGCTTCAGAAGTTCTTTGGTCACTACATATTCATCTAATTCCTGATATACATTTTCTTCATCCGACTGACCTACTTTAATAACACCCTTGATATCACGGTCAATCTGCTTTTCAAACATATTTTTAATCTGCATTGTATTTCCTCCTCTACACCAGACGGAATGCCCTGTAATAGTTGTGTGAATCCATCGTTCCAAATAATTTCAAATCCTGTCCGCTATACTCTCCCGGATAGAAAAGCACTACCGGTACACTGTCAAGTACCTGATGCAGGTTATTTAAGATGTTGTGGCTTGCTATTATCGGATGGCACTTGCCTACTCCGGTAAGAAATACCACACTGTCTGTCAAATCTTCCTGCAATATTCTTGATATGATTAGATTCAATTCATTTGTCTCATCCAGTCCCAATGTTTCTACAAGGCTGTCTGCCATCTCAAAAAATCCATTCTCTTTTTCCAAATCAAAGAATGCTTCCAGATACCCTTCCTCCTGCAATATCTCAATCATAAGATGAAACAGGTCAAACTCAACTATTCTGAAATCTTTGTTTCCGTTGTTTATTCTATCCTTAAGGTATGCTATATGATTTCTCACATACAGTTCCTCTCTTGGATCATAATCGAATATATAATATCCGACTTCATTTCCAAGTCCTTTATTCTCTCTAAACGACTTATCTGATATTTTGTCTTCTATCTGATTCAGTCTATCATCCAAACTTAACTTTGCCATGCTCAGACTCCTTTAACAGCATTGATATATGCATCCATCCCATTACTGTGAAGCAGTTCCTCTATACGATAATTAACAAGAGCGTGTCTGATTACCCTTGTCTTAGTTGATTCAATCAATCCCGCATCTGCAAGATTCTTCATATAGCAGCTCTTGAGTTTCTTAATTCCTGATTCTGACCAGCCTGCTACTTCCTCACTTTGAGCCGCCTTATCGTCAAAGAATCCATTTATATCTCTATCTTCTATCGTCTTCTCTCCAAGTATTACCTTGCCACGATACACCTCATATACAAATTCAAAAAAGAGCTTATCTGTATTCATAATTGCAATCAGTGTCAGCAGCTTTGCATTCTCATTATCCACTTTAACCAAAAGCTCTACTGCTCCATCAGGCAATGACGAAAGCCGATTATAAACATAATTGAATGTTCTCCGTAATCTGGTCTCATTTCTAAGCTGATAAAGATTCTCACCAATTACCTTATCCTTTATTTCATCCTTCGACATTCCTGCTGCCATAAGTTCTGCTGTCTGTTTCGTCTCTACAAATGCAAATACCTGAGACACCATGCCTGCACTATAATTCATTGTTTCCACCATCCTTATTCTTTTCATAGTGGATAATATCACCAAAGTCGCAGTCTAACTCATCACAGATTTTCTCCAAAATATTCATAGAGACCTTCTCGCCCTTTGTCATCTTAGCAATGGTACTGCTGCTTATTCCAAGATTATTAATTAAGTCTATTTTTTTCTTGTTCTTGTCAATCAATAATTTCCACAATCCGTTATATGATACTGGCATATACGCTACCTCTTAGTTTTCTTAATTACCATTTATTTTACCATATATGCATTATTCTATCAACAGAATTATAAATAAATACTTCGATATATCGAACTTTATTTTTGAGATATCTCGTTCTTTTTGTTCGGTGTGGCTTATGTTAGGTACAGACAGGAGGTGTGTAACGTAATCCGACCATTTAAAAAGCAGAGTGCCAGTCTTGTGCTCTGTCCCATAATTATATTCTTACACACTTATCACCTACCTTTTCCCCACCTTCTCATGATATTCTGCAATATCCTCTGCCCAGGCATCATCAAGTTCAACACTGCAGTTTCTGCTTTTTGTAATGCCTCTCACTGCTCTGCCAACGGCCTCGTAGTTGAGTGCTATTCCATCATGGTCATTCTCGTATGTGACAGCCCTGTTTCTTGCAATTCCTATTTTCTCTGCTTCTTTACCGGCATCGATATTGGCTCCAAGGAATAAGAATTCCCAGCCACATTCTTTCTTTGCTTCAATCATACGCTTAATGTTATTGTAATTAAACTCTGTACTGGAATTTTCTAATCCATCTGTAGTGATTACAAACAATACTTTTCCGGCACGATGTTCCTCCGGCAAATGTTTCTGTACATTGTCAATTTTGTTAATTGCATGTCCTACCGCATCAAGAAGTGCCGTACATCCCCGGACATAATATTCTTTATCCGTCAACGGCTGAACTGCATCAATTGGGAAACGATCATGAATGATTTCCACTTCATCATCAAAGAGGATTGTAGTCACATTAACTTTTTCTCCTTCTTTTTTCTGCCTCTCTATCATCCCGTTAAATCCACCGATTGTATCGCTCTCCAGTCCACCCATTGAACCACTTCTGTCCAAAATAAAAACCAGCTCTGTTAATTCCGCATTCATGTGATTTACCTCCTTCGGTTTATTGTAATCACATTATATCTACGAAACTAACAGAGCTGGTCGCATGATAGGCGACAATTTCATATCTCCAAGCCTCTATTTTCTTTTTTCATAACCGGGGCAGTTTGCAGAACTGCACCATTTATCATATTTGGAACATATTCCTCTACCTGAAAAATGCACACAGTTCTTTCCAAGTCTTCCTGTTTTCTTAACTTTGTAAAAACCGCCTGCACTATTTTTTACATGAAGTACGCTTTTTCCTCCGTCGTACATCCGCTTCTTCTTTTTCTGCATATACTTCACCTACTCAAAAATTGGCTGTCCATAAGCATCTAATATCTCATTTATTTCAAACATATCGTATATCTTATTTTGTAAGAAATATGCTACGATAATATCCGTCTTTGAACTTCTTGAAAGGGCAAATCCGGCAGAATTCAGAAGATCCTTCGCTTCATCAATGGATAGTTCTAATGCTATTGCAAATGCCAATACTGTTTTCTTATTCGGACTATAATTCACGTCTTTTCTTATCTTAGAGAAATGGCGTCGATCCACATAAGCTTTATTATATGCTTCTGAATCCGTCATGCCTCTCTCATCTATAAGGCGCAGCAATCGCTGGGAAAATGTTTCATCCATCTGTCCCATAAGACTTTCTATATTACGATTAACAGGCAGTGTCAAAGATATGGTATCCGTTGCCTTCGTTTTCTGTATACTTTCAACGGCATACGATTCTACTGCATCTTCTTCATGCCTATCAATGTAATACTTATCTATGTATTTTCTGACTGATTCATATAATTTCTGATTTCGCATTCTTTCTCCTACCAATCTTCGTCAAGATCATCCATTGCATCATCTACGCCATCAGCATAATCGCTGTCTTTATAATACCGGTCATAATCATAATCGTCATCCATGTATATATCATCATAACCATCATCGTATGAATTGTATGGATTGTTTTTCTTTGAACTGCTTGTTCCGGTATTATTTTTCTTTATGTTGCTTGTTCCCGTTGTATTTTTATTTGTACTGCTTGTTCCGGTTGTATTTTTCTTCGTACTGCTGTTATAGGACGATCCATTTCCGGTTGTTGACTTAGTACTGTAACTGCTTGAATACCGGCTGTGGCTGTAACTTGCTGTATCACTTTCTTTCTTATTACCAATCGAACCGATAATATATAACACAGCAATAAATATAAGAATTGAAACCAATCCTTCTGCAAAAGAACTTTTTTGTTTCATACTTAACACCTGCTTTCATTGAAATATCAATAACTCTGTTTTCTTTGTGGCCTAGTCAAAGTCATAATTATCCGGATCCAGTCCCGCATCCTCCAGTGCTTCTCTTCTTTCGTCCTCGTCCATACATTCAAGTTCTGTCTCATTTAATCCTGCCAGTAATAAATCATCTTCTAGTTCAGTCTCATCACTTGTGCATGCGTCTTCATGTCCGAAAACTAAATCATCCATAACTGAATACTCGTATGCATTAAGCTTTCCGTCTTCATCAAAATCAAAATCTGAATCATATAATCTTCCATCTGTTCCTAACATAATATTGTCCTCCTATTTGACATTTTTTTAATTTTCCATATTAAAACAGGAATCAGTAAGAGTATTTCTCTTATCTGATTCCTATTATAGCTTAACCGGCTGTCCCATAAACACACCTTGCATATCGAATCTATGTTCTTATTTGCTGTATTGTTCAACTAATCTGTCAATTTCTTCCTTCATCATCGAAACAACATAATCCGGGCCTGTAAGTGTAACGCCTTTGCCAAGGCTCATAAGCCATGCAAAAAACTGTCTGCTGACTGCCACTTCTACATTTATGGCAAATTTTTTATCATCCAGTTTAATCATAGATACATCTTTGCCAAAGCGGTCAATTATCATCCCTGCACAGGAATTATCACATTCTATCCTGACTCTCTCCGGTTTTCCGTCATACATTCCAAACATTCTTCTAAGGTATGCTGCCATATCAAGTGACTTAAATACCTGTCTGCCTTCCCTGCCTTTGCCGTTTGGATTAATATGAAGCATTTTGTCTACACGGAAATGCTTGATTTTATCCGATGTTCCGTCATAAGCTATTAAGTAATAATTATCGTCATTACATGATAATGACCATGGACTTACCTCGTATAATGCGCCATCATGACGAAGTTCCATCTCCTTGTTAACATTCCACTGGAAATATTGGAATGTTATTCTTGAATTTTCCGCAATGGCTGTATGAATTCTGTCGACATTATAATAAATACTTTCATTCATTGTTTTTACACGCCCTGCTACAAATACCTGTCTGTCTAACTGGGATGCCTCGTATTTACTGGCAAAGCCCTCTATCTTTTTTATAAGCTCGTTAGATTTCTTGGCTGTAATGAATTTTGCGGATTGAATGGAATCTACAAGCAGCTTTAATTCTGCCAGTTCAAATTGTCTGTTGCCTACATGATAAGAAAATGTTCTGTCCTGCTGTTCTCCTATTATATCAAGTCCGTATACCCTGAGATTTTCTATATCATTGTACAGGCTTTTACGCTCCGCACTTATATTGTATGCATCCAGAGAATCAATAATCTCCGACATGGTAATGCTGTGCGTCTCATCGGTTTTCTCCAACAGGATTTTCATAAGATATATAAGTTTTAATTTCTGGTTTGATGACTTAGCCATATTACGCCTCCCTGATAAACTCATAAATTAATAAAAGTTTCTTATATGATACCATAAATGTTCACATAAGAGAAGAAAAGCATAAAAAAAACACGCCGGTCCACATTTATGTAACCAACGTGCTCTGTTCATAGCTTAAGCTTCAGCTTTTTCAATCTGAACGATTGCTGATTTCTGCATTGGAATTCTGCAATTCTTATTGCTTCCGAATTCAACGATAACTGTATCGTCTGTTATATCAATAACAACTCCGTAGAAACCGCTTGTAGTAAGAACGCTGTCGCCCTTTTCCATTGAGTTAAGCATTTCCTGCTGTTTCTTCTGCTGTTTCTTCTGTGGTCTGATTGCTGCAAAATACATAATAGCTGCAAAAATTGCAATATAACCTACTAAAAGTAAAATACTGCCTGCTCCGTTTGAACTTAATAAAATCATGATGTCTGTCCTCCTTGTAGACTCTCTAAAGTCTCTTTCTTAAATTCACTATATCTGCCTTCATCTATAGCTTCTCTGATTTGCTCCATAAGATGATTATAAAAATACAGATTATGAAGCACGCAAAGTCTCATTCCTAACATTTCCTTTGCTTTAAGAAGGTGTCTTATATATGCTCTGCTGTAACTTCTGCATGCAGGACATCCGCAGCCTTCTTCTATTGGTCTGGCGTCTTTCTCATATTGTGCGTTAAAAAGATTGAGCTTTCCAAACCTTGTATATACATGACCATGTCTTCCGTTTCTTGAAGGATATACACAGTCAAAGAAATCGACACCTCTGTCCACTGCTTCAAGTATATTCGCAGGAGTACCAACGCCCATAAGATATACCGGCTTGTCTGCCGGAAGATTAGGAACTACGGAATCAATAATTCTGTACATTTCTTCATGGGTCTCTCCAACAGCCAGTCCGCCTATTGCATAGCCGTCAAGATTAAGTCCGGCTATTGCCTTGGCATGATTGATTCTGATGTCGTCATAAGTTCCGCCCTGGTTGATACCAAATAAAAGCTGTTCCTTATTGACTGTATCAGGCAATGAATTAAGTCGCGCCATTTCATTCTTACATCTTACAAGCCACCTTGTAGTTCTGTCAACTGATTTTTGAACATAATCCCTTGGAGAAGGATTTTCTATACATTCATCAAATGCCATTGCAATTGTGGAACCGAGGTTTGACTGTATCTGCATACTTTCCTCAGGCCCCATAAAAATCTTATGTCCGTCAATATGTGAATTAAAGGAAACGCCCTCTTCCTTAATCTTACGGAGCTTGGCAAGTGAAAAAACCTGAAATCCGCCCGAATCTGTTAAAACAGGTCTGTCCCAGTTCATAAATTCACGGATACCGCCCATTTCCTTAATGAGCTTGTCTCCTGTACGGACGTGCAGATGATAGGTATTGGAAAGTTCAACCTGACAGCCTATCTCACGCAGATCGTCCGTCGAAACAGCACCTTTGATGGCGGCAACGGTACCGACATTCATAAATACAGGAGTCTGTATCGTGCCATGGACTGTTTTCATCTCGGCTCTCTTGGCTTTTCCGTCTGTTTTTAATACTTTATATTCCATTATTTGTCATACACTTTCTTTAAATAATCCATTCTGGATGTCATATTAGCCATAAGCAGGTCCAGTATGGTACATGCTGTCATTGTTTCAACCACAACAACTGCTCTCGGTACGATAACGGGGTCATGTCTACCCTTTATACATACCTGCATCTCATCACCGTTACGGCTTACGGTACTTTGTAATGATGATATAGAAGGCGTAGGCTTGATGGCAGTCCTGAAAATTATATCACTGCCATCACTTATTCCGCCAAGCACTCCTCCCGAATGATTGGTTCTCTTTGCTATATGACCGTTATCGTTATAAAATTCATCATTATTTTCGCTGCCCGTTGTCTCGGCAACCATAAAACCGTCACCTATTTCAATGCCTTTAGTCGCTCCGATTGACATTACAGCCTTTGAAAGCTGTGCGTCAAGCTTATCAAATACAGGCTCACCGATACCAGCCGGCATACCTTTTACGACACATTCTATAATTCCTCCAAGAGAATCAAAATTCTCAATGGTTTCTTTTGCCTTATTCTCGATGGAAACCGCAGCTTCTTTATCAGGAACCGAAAAAGGATTTCTGTCCCGTTCTTCAATATCAAATCTTGAATAATCAATTCCAATTCCGCCGATGCACTGGGTATAGGCAGTAATTTCTATACCGAGTTCTTTAAGAATCTTTGCGGCAACTGCACCCGCAGCTACCCTTGCAATCGTCTCCCGACCGGATGAACGTCCGCCGCCTCTGTAATCCCTGAAGCCATACTTGCTGTCAAAAGTATAGTCAGCATGCCCCGGTCTGTAAAACATCTCTATATCGGAATAATCTGTTGATCTCTGATCCTCATTAAGAACCATGATTGAGATAGGTGTTCCCGTCGTCCTGCCTTCAAAAACGCCGGACATTATCTTAGCCGTATCACTTTCCTTACGCTTAGTAACGTACTGCGATACTCCCGGTTTTCTGCGGTCAAGGTATTTCTGGATATCTTCCTCTGAAAGGCTTAATCCTGCAGGACATCCGTCAATTACCACACCTAATCCCTTACCATGAGATTCTCCCCATGTAGTTATTCTAAACTGATTTCCAAAAGATGACCCAGCCATCTATGTATACCTCCGGATTCTAGTCGATTTTAGTACCACATTCTGAACAGAATACTGCATCATTTTCAAGTTCACATCCACAGTTAGGACATGTCTTAACCTGTGATACGGGTTCTGCTGCCGCAGCTGTCTCTGTCTGTGGAATGGCAGCTCCGCAGCTTCCGCAGAATTTCTGACCCGGATTAATAAGTCCTCCGCAATTGCTGCATCTCATTCCGTCTGTTGAATATGTATGTGGAAGTCTTGTTCCGCATCCGGAACAGAAAGACGATTTAACCCCGTTTTCAAGTCCGCAGTTAGTACATACCACAATACCGTTTATAAATTTGATTCTAAGATCAATCTGCTTCATTTCCTCATTTATTTTGTTAATCTGGTTAACACTGTCAGCAAATTCACCCTCCGGAGAATCTTTATATTTTTCAAAATAAAGGCGCCCTATTGTGTTATATATTCCGCTTTTTCCTGCTTCAAGCTCTTTATATTTTTTCTGACATGCTTCTATTTCATTATTGCTCATTGTACTACACTCCTTAGGTAAAAATATTTGTTATAAGTATACCCAAATTTTAATAAGCGGTCAACTCATAATTCCGCCAATTGCCCCTCCGAGTATACATATTACTAAGGAAATTATATTTTTACCCAGTTCATTTTCAAACCCTTTATTTATTATTGCGGAAATCAGGACTAACATAGCAAAATATGTCACTCCTATTATAATCCCGTTAAGAAGCCTCCTGTTTTTCCTCATTTTACCGAAAATAAAACCTGACACAATATTAGAAACACCGTAAATAAGAATAACAAAGAGCCTTACCTGATTGTCTTTAAGTCCTATTTTCTGCATAAGAAGTGCTGCTAAAAGAAGCAGAACCCCTGTAACTATGTATGCAATAATTAATGACTTAAAAATTGAAAACACCGCTTTTTTCATTATTTTCCCCCCGTATAATACACTTTATATAAGACATTTATATGCTTTTTTTATAAAAATATGAACAAAGGACGGGATACGCTTTCTACGATTCCCGTCCTTAACACCATATGCCTCAATATTACGGCAGTATTTTTATCTTTTATCAACTATTTCGTTTTGGTTTTTATATATGCTCTTCGCCGGAACGTATCCTCTTACACTTGAAAGCGGATATATATTGGTTCCCGCACCGATAACGCTTCCCGGATTAAGAATAGAGCCACATCCCACCTCAACATTATTGCCGAGAATTGCGCCCATTTTCTTAAGACCTGTTTTGATAATGGTATCACCATCTTTTATCTCAACCAGGCTCTTATCGGATTTGACATTGGAAGTTATGGAACCTGCTCCCATATGTGACCTGTAGCCAAGGATTGAATCACCCACATAGTTATAATGAGGTACCTGTACTTTGTTAAAAAGAACAACGTTCTTAAGTTCTGTTGAGTTGCCTACAACTGCTCCTTCACCTACAATGGCATTGCCTCTTATGAATGCACAATGTCTTATCTCTGCATTTTTGCCTATGATACAAGGTCCGGTAATGCTTGCCGTTAGTGCAACTTTGGCACTCTTTGCAATCCAGATATTATCATTCACAAGCTCATATTCATCAAAAGAAAGCGTTCCGCCAAGTTCTAGTATATATTCTCCTATTTCAGGAAGCACCTCCCAGGGATATGTATGTCTCATAAAAAGCGGTGCCGCTATTGTTTCAGTTAAATCAAATAACTGTGCTATTTTTAATTCTTCCATTTGTCTTTCCTTCTGTTATAAATTATTCAACCGTTACCGATTTTGCAAGATTTCTTGGCTTATCTACATCATTACCCTTAAGAACTGCAGTATAATATGCAATAAGCTGTAAAGGTACTGCCGCAAGAACAGGCATTACAAGCTCCGATACTTCAGGAATTCTTATGATAATATCTGCCGTCTTTTCATCAACTTTGGCATTTTCACCACACATAAGAACGACCTTGGCTCCCCTTGCCTTACATTCCTGTATATTGCTTACAGTTTTTTCATACAGACTTGACTGTGTTGCAATTGCCACAACAGGTGTCTGGTCTGAAATAAGGGCGATTGGTCCGTGTTTTAACTCGCCTGCCGCATAAGCCTCCGAATGAATGTAAGAAATTTCTTTTAGCTTTAAAGCACCCTCCATGCTAAGTGCATAGTCAAGTCCTCGTCCGATGTATAAAAGACTGTCTGCATTCATTATTTTTGAGGCTGCATACTGACATTCATCCTTGGCTGCAAGGAATTTTTCCATAACATCAGGTATTGCAACAAGCTCTTTTATATAATTCATATAGGTTTCTTTATCAATAATTTTCTTGGCATAAGCTAATTTATATGCAAAAAGATACATCATTGATACCTGTACCGTGAATGCTTTGGTAGATGCAACGGAAATTTCGGGTCCGGCATGGGTATACATTACAAGGTCTGCTTCTCTTGCGATTGAAGAACCTTTTACATTAACAAGTGCAAGTGTTGTTGCGCCTTTTGCCTTGGCAATGTTCATTGCTTCCCTTGTATCTGCTGTTTCTCCTGACTGTGATATCAGTATGACAAGATCTTTTTTACCGATTATAGGATCCCTGTATCTGAATTCTGATGCCATATCAACGGTTACTCTTGTTCTTGCCACTTTTTCAATTATATATTTTCCCACCATTCCGGCATACATTGCAGTACCGCAGGCAACAACAAAGATATTGTCATATCCCGCAAGTACCTCATCAGTAAGACCACATTCGGAAAAATCTACCATTCCTTCGTTAATACGCGGTGTGATTGTAGTCTTAATGGCTGTTGGCTGCTCATGTATTTCTTTAAGCATAAAATGCTCATATCCACCTTTCTGTGCAGCATCTGCATCCCAGTCAGCCACCTGTATTTCCTTCTTTACAGGTTCTTTATGCACATCACATATCGTAACACCGTCCTTGGTAATAGTTGCTATTTCATTCTGTTCAAGAAGATAATATTTCTTCGTGAATTCAAGTATGGCAGTCATATCCGATGCTATAAAATTCTCTTCGTCAGAAAGCCCGATTATAAGCGGACTGTCTTTGCGTACCGCAAATATCCTGTCAGGGAAATCCCTGAACATAATTCCCAGTGCGTATGAGCCTTCAATCTCTGCAAGTACTTTGATAATTGTATCTACAGGATTGCCATCATAGTAATAATCAAGAAGCTTCGCTACTGCCTCGGTATCGGTTTCACTTTCAAAACCATATCCCTGTTCAATAAGAAATTCTTTTATCTTCATATAATTCTCAATTATTCCGTTATGTACAATTGATACCCTTTTGTTACCATGTGGATGGGAATTAATATCGGATGGTTCTCCATGGGTTGCCCATCTTGTATGTCCTATCCCGCAGGTTCCTGAAGGCTTACCTTCTTCTTTAATTTTATTGATAAGGTTCTCAAGTTTGCCCTGACACTTTTCTACTTTAATTTTATTATTCTCAAATACGGCAATTCCCGCAGAATCATAGCCTCTGTATTCAAGCTTTGATAATGCACCGATTAATATATCCGTACATTGTTTTTTTCCAACGTAACCAACTATTCCACACATTGTATAGGCCTCCTATTTTTTATAATATTCTGTAGTCCGGTTAAAATACTGTCTTAAAGAATATTCATTATTAAGCGTTTTAACCATCATTGTATTCTTAGAAATAAAAGCTTCCAGTTTTAACAGATATTCATCTGTACTTATATTACCTTCTGCCACTCCTGTCAACCCTTTTTCCCAGCTTGCGGTAAGTCTTGGATCTAAGAGTCTCTTAATTGAATTATCTACCACATCGTATACTATTTCTCCCAGTTGTGACGGAGTAATTATCTGAGTCTTATTATTAAGGTTAATGTATTTTTTGTCCACAAGTTTTTTGAGAATCTCAGCTCTTGTTGCACTGGTTCCGATACCGCTTCCTTTAATCTGGGCACGGAGTTCTTCATCTTCTATTAACTGTCCTGCATTTTCCATTGCCAGAATCATCGAACCGGAATTATATCTCTTTGGCGGCGATGTCTCTCCTTCTTTTACATTAAAGCCGCTGACATCAAGAATACTGCCTTTTTTCAGGCCTTTGAGTTTATCAAGGAAGGCTTCGTCATACTTTTCTTCCTCTGTTTCTTCGCCATCTGCCTTGGATTTTCTGAAGCTGTTTACAACTTTCAGATAACCTTCTTTTTCAAGAACTTTAAATGAGGCAAAAAAACTTTCCGTATCGCGTCTTAATGATATTGATATCTTTTTATATACAGCCGCTGGATAAAATATGCTTAAAAATCTTCTGACTATGGCATAATATACGGCTTTTGTCGTGGCTGAAAGATTTTTGAGATTGTTAAAGCCCTGTCCTGTGGGAACTATGGCATAATGGTCTGTTATCTGCTTATCGTTGACATACCTTGTCTTTGCGATTCCCTCGTATGACTTTGCTGCAAGGATTTCTTCCACAAATTCTTTATACTCAGGTATATTCCTAAGACCTGTTATATTTTTGTCAATCACCTTCGCAACCGCGGTTGAAAGCACTCTGGCATCGGTTCTGGGATATGTTACAAGTTTTTTTTCGTATAACTCCTGTGTGTGCTTAAGTGTCTCATCCGGGCTCAGTTTAAAAAACTTTGAGCAGTCATTCTGTAATTCCGCAAGGTTATATAGAAGCGGTGGCTGTTTATTTTCGGTTTTACGCTCAATGGATATCACTTCCATTGTAACCGGCTTGTTTTCCGATAATATATTTATAAGTTCTTCTGCGTCTTTTCTTTCTTTAAAGCCGTTTTCTTTATAGAGTTTCGGTGATTCAAAATATTTTGAACCCTCCACCGCTTTCCACTCAGCATCGAAATTTTTGTCTTCTGACAGTGGAAGTGTGGCAACCACCCTATAAAACGGTGTTTTCACAAAATTCCTTATCTCTCTTTCCCTTCTTACCACCATTCCAAGCACACAGGTCATCACGCGGCCTACCGCAATAACGGTTCTGTTATTCTGCCTGAAAAATGAAGATATTGACTGACCGTATTTAAGTGTCAGTACTCTTGAAAAATTAATTCCCATCAGGTAATCTTCCTTGGCTCTAAGATAAGCAGCTTCTGACAGGTTATCATATTCCGACAAATCCTTTGCATCTCTTACGCCTCTTTTTATCTCTTCCTCTGTCTGGGAATCAATCCACACACGAAGTCTTTTTTTGCCGTGAACTCCTGCCATCTGTTCAACGAGGCGGTATATGTATTCTCCTTCACGTCCCGAGTCGGTGCAGACATATATCTTATCCACGTCTTCCCTGTTTAAAAGACCTGCCACTATATTAAACTGTTTTGCAACTGCAGGGATAATTTCGTATTTCCATTCCGTCGGTATAAAAGGAATGGTATCCATGCTCCACCTTTTTAGGGAGGCATCATATTCGGCAGGATAACTCATTGTTACAAGATGTCCCACGCACCATGTAAATACCGCATCATCCGATTCAGAATAACCGTCCCTGCGCTGTGGATTCTCTCCGAGGGCTTTCATAAATTCCTGTGCCACACTCGGTTTTTCTGCAATATATAAACTTTTCATATTGTCACCTATAATTCTTCGATTCCGATTGTCGCTATATTATCAGCTTTCAAATCATCGGAAAATCCGTTAATTGAAAACAGGTAATAGAACCTGCCGTTAATTCCTGCAAGCTGCACGTTCTCACGAAGCCTGTCAAAATCTTCCATACATACTTTTCTGTCATCCACATATACCTGACCTATAATGCCATTGCCGTCTTTGTCCTCAAATATAAGGTGGATGTCACCGTTTTTGCCATACCAGCTTCCTTTTCTGACAGCTTCAAAAGGCAATTTATGCATATCACCCAGAATTTCAAGCATTTCTCCCGCTATTCTGATAAATGCATTTTTTACGAATTCTTCAAGCCGGTCTTCAATGTGACTGTCATAAAATTCATAAGGCTCTGTTACATCTATTCTGCTCCAGTCCTGATAGATATATCTGTACCAGAATTCAATAAAGCTGTCCTGTATTCTGTACAGCCCTTTTCTTGTATTTTCATTGCCAAATACATCATAGGAAAATATTTTTTCAACAATTTCCCTTGCAATCAGGTTCTTAAGGTACACACTTATTTTATCCCTGCCATATCCTGTATACTCATGTATGTCATTTAATTTATTTCTGCCCATGGCAAGGCATGACAAAATGGTATTATATACCGATATTTCCCTGAATTCATCTTTTACATAATTCAGGGCTTCTTTATACCATGCGCCTTTGTCCGTCAGGAACAGCCTGCATATATTTTCTTTAATGCTGATATTTTCATTCCATCTGTCAACATAACCCGGATTTCCGCCTGTTATGGCATATATGTATAAAAGTTCCCGCGGTTCAGTATTATGAAATCTGTTGATAAAATCAGAATAGCTGAATTCCTTTAATTTCATAAAGGCATTAATGTTAAAAGCATAGTTTCCCATTGCTTTTACCATTGAATTTTCAACCCACGCTACAGAGGAACAGCTAAGGATAACCATGACTTTAGATTCATCCCTGACAAGTCTTGATACATCTGACATAAAATCACTGTCCGTCTTTATAATATTATGAAATTCTTCCACAACAAAAAGCATTATGCCTCTATCACGAAGTGTCTTCATAATCTCATAATATGAGTCTGATTCTACTCCTGCTGCCCTGCCAAACATTCCGTTCTGTTCAAAATCATCCGCAGGAACGGCCTTATAGTAAAAAGACTTTTTGTCTTTGATAAATTCTTTTATAAGAGTTGTCTTACCCGTTCCATGTCTTCCGTAAAGTATCGTCAGATTGCTTTTAGATGACACATAATTCTGGTTAAGACTTTTTAACTGGTCTTCTCTGCCAATCATAGACACTGCTCCTTATCTGGTTTCATCAAGGGTTATCATATATGCCGGTATAAATTTTTCCATAAAAAAATCCACTTCATCCATACCCATATCATTAATTATGTCTTTTATGGATTCTCCTGCTTTTTCAAAATCTCTGTTACCCATTCTGCCTTCTTCGATGCATTTGATGTAAGCTGATATCTTATCCGCTGCCTTGACATACTTCCACAATTCTCTTTCTTCTTCTGTATCTAAAAGCAATGGTGCATAAACAGGCTGCATTTCCTCCGGTATTCCTGCAAGCAGTTGGTCCTTTGCTTCTTTTTCAACATCATTATAAGCATTTCTTATAATCGGACTGTAGTATTTAACAGGGGTTGGCATATCTCCGGTAATAATTTCCGTACTGTCATGATACATTCCCATTATGGCAAGCCGGTCTGAATTGATATTCTTATTAAAATATGTATTGCCTATAACTCCGAGGGCATGGGCAATCATAGCCACCTGAAGGCTGTGCTCACATATATTCTCATTATATGTATTGCGCATAAGCCCCCATCTGTTGATATATTTCATTCTTGACATCATGGCAAAAAACTGATTTTCTTTCATTATTTTTCTCCTATAACCGAAAATTTGTACTCTGTTACCGAACGGAAATGCATTCCTGCCTTCACTACCGGCGATAAAAAATCTTTATGGTTGACTGCATCGGGATAAAACTGTGTCTCAAGTGCAATACCGCCTCTGTTTCCGTAAACTTTATTATCCTTACCTCCGTTTGTCATATTCATATGGTTGGCGGTATATATCTGTATGCCCGGTCTGTCCGTATATACGTCAAGGGCAATTCCCGACTCTTCACTTTCAAGCCTTACGGCATGGTGTGAATTATTATTCAGACAGAAATTATGGTCAAGGCCATGTTTTGAAACCACAGGTTCAAAATCGGATTCAAGACATTCTTTTATCCTCTTCATATTTCTGAAATCAAACGGAGTTCCCGTAACATCGCGTACCGTATCATTGGCAACATTACCATCTTCACTGTATGTAAACGAATCTGCATTAATATATAATAAATGATTATCAATATTACCGCAGCCGTGTCCGTTAAGATTATAATATCCGTGATTTGTCATATTAACTATCGTGTCCTTATCACTTACGCCTTCATAAATAATCCGCATGCTGTTATCGGCTGTAAGCATATATGTAACCGAAATCTCCAGATTGCCGGGGATTCCCTGGTCCATATCAGGACTTAAAAGACTGAATTTTACATAACTTCCGTTATCCTCTTCCTTCACTTCGTAATCCCAAAGCCTTTTACCGTATAAATCAGGTCCGCTGTGAATGTTAGCTCCCTGATATGTATCTGCCAGTTCATATCTGATACCGTTAAGTTCAAAAGAATGGTTGCTTATCCTGTTGGCATTACGTCCGACTGTACTTCCCATTGCATCAAAATTATAATGTTCGTAATATTCACCTGATTTAAATCCAAGCACAACATCCCTGAAACTGCCGGATTTATCTTTTGCACAAAAAGACACAAGCGAAGCTCCGAGATTGGTTACGCCCATGGCATATCCATTTTCATTGGTAAGAGTTATAAGAACTATATTGTTATTATCTTTATTTTTTCCGAATTCTTTGTAATTTACTGACATAATATTCCTCTGTTAAATCTTAATTTAATTGATTATATCAAATACCTGCTTTATTTGCAACAAGACATAAAATTTCAACATATACCAAAAAAAGCGCCCATACGGACGCTTTTTTATTATAAATCTGTTCTGATTACCTTTTAATTGAATTGAGGTTATCTGCTTCTCCGTTAAGACTGTTTACAATCTTCTCAACGTCTGATACAAGTGCGATATTGCCTTCACATGCTTCGCAAGTCTCTCCTGCATGTGCGGATACTTCTTCTGTTATTGCGGATATTGTCTGGATATTTTCTACAATATCTGCATTGGCGGTTTCAAGGTTCTTAACAATTTCCCTGAGTTCCTTTGTCTTAAGCTCTACATCGTCGGCTCCGGTTGAGATACTGCCAAAACTGTCTGTTACAATTCTCGTATTCTCGGCATTAACCTTATTGCTTTCGGTAACAACTTCTATTGCCGACTTAACAGAATTGAACTCTGTATTAATATTTTTGATTAGTTCTGTAATATTAACGGTTGCATCCTTGGTCTGGCTTGCAAGTCCTGAAATCTCTGTCGCCACAACAGAAAATCCTCGTCCGGCCTCTCCTGCCCTTGCTGCTTCAATACTTGCATTAAGTGCAAGCATTCCTGTGCTGTTGGCAATACTTGTAATTGTCTCTATGATGGTATTCATCTTATTGGTATATTCAGTGAGCACCTTCATCTTCTCAAGCACGCGGTTGTTGGCATCCATCGACTTATCAACCTGTTCTGATAATACCGCCATATGATGTCTGCCTTCATCAACCTTACCGGAAGTGTCGGTAATATTTTTCTCAATCCGCTCTACTGCATCACGAACCTTGACAATATGTTCCTGTATCTGCTCTGTTCTTTCCATCTGAGTCTGTACAGCCTCAGCGGTCTCATTGCTTCCTGTTGATACCTGACTCATTGAATCATGTATATGTTCAACAGACTCACCGAGCTTTCCAATCTTCTCTGATGTCTCTTGAATGTATTCCGTCATCTTATCCGTTGCAGCAAGTACCTTGCCTGACATCTTACTTGTCTCGTCACTCTGTTCCTGTATCTGTTCAAGCTTAAACTTATTAACTTTACGTACAGCAGCACATGTGAGAATCATAAATACACCGGTAAGAACCATTGCAGCTATTCTTATCTCCATATCCGGCAATTCTGCTGCCGAATAACCTGTATTCATAGCATACCTGACAACATATATGACATTGGCTACAAGTCCGCCCGTGGCAACAAGTGCACAACATCTGATATCCATATAAAGGATAATTGCCATGTACATAGGGAAAGCGTATGTATATGCCATTGAACTTGTGGAAGTCAGGACAGCGAATACATATAATCCTCCATAACAGATTGACATTATGTGCTTTACAAGTCCACTTTCCTTGTTCACTTTGTAGATAATTACTTCTGCTATAACAGGGGCAAGACATGCACCTGAAAAAATAGCATAATACGATAATGTCCTCGAACCGTTAAAAAACTCAACGGTATATGCAGCAAATAACACAACTGCCGTTATCACATGACACAATATCGCAAACCTGTTGATATATGATTTTTCTGTAATTTTCATAATCCACCCTCCAAACTGTTAATTTAGGCTAATATTATCACTTTTTAACAGTTTTTACAATAGAAAGCGGTAAAAATCATATATTTTATACAAATTTAGCTTCTTAAATCGATATCCAGTTCTTTTTTAAGGTTCTTAAGTATTTTATTTACAAAATGGTCTACGGAATCACTTTCAAATGCTTCATCTTTAGGGCAGAACTCAACTGTAAATGCCATACTCTTTTTATCATCCGCAATTCCGGCTCCTTCATATACATCAAAGAGTCTGATATTCTTAATGTAATTACATGACTGTCCGATTACATCCTCTACCTGTTTACAGGTAATATCTTTTGTCATGACAAGGGCTAAGTCTCTTGATTCCTCAGCAAATTTTGGAAGAGGTTTAAAAACAGCCTTCTTATCATTCCATTTTGCCAGCTTTGCAAGGTCTATCTGCATTACATAGGCATCATTTCTAAGGTCAAGCTTATCGGCTATATCATAAGCAAGTTTTCCGAGATAACCAATTTCTTCACCCTCGCACTTTATTACTGCTGTCTGATATGGATGAAGGAATGATTTTTCCGCTTCTTCATATTCAAAATCAAGAAGGAATGTGTCCGCAACCGTCTCTGCAATTCCTTTTAAAGTGAAGAAATCTTCATTCTGACCGAAAACTCCTACGCAAAGAGTATCTCTCTCATCAGGATAATCCGTAAGAGGTAATTCCTTTGGTATGAATATTTTGGCAATTTCAAAGAGTCTGCCTTCAAGATTACCTTTCTTCTGATTCCTTGAAATTGCATTAAGCATTGAAGGAACAAGTGTTGTCCTCATTAAAGATAAATCTTCATTGATAGGATTGATAAGTCTTATTGCTTTTCTTTCAGGTGCATCCTCAGAAAGTTTTAATAAATCAAGGTCTGATGGTGAAAAGAATGAATAATGAATACATTCATAAGCACCTGTGGCACAGATAGCTTTCTTTAATTTAAGTTCTTTTCTCTGCCTGCTGTTAATTCCGCCCATTGTTACCTTGGCATCAGGCATAAAAGTAGGGATAACGTGTTCATATCCGTACATGCGGATTACTTCTTCTGCCACATCAGGGTATGATTCCATATCTTCACGGTATGCAGGAACCATTATCGTAAGCTCGTCTCCGTTAATTGAAGGTGCAAAGTTAAGATTTTTCATTATTCTCATTACCTCGTTTTCAGGCACCTCAATACCAAGTACATCATTAACTCTCTTAAGGGATACTTTCATTTCTTTTGGTTCAATTGAATTACCCGTATTAACATCTATATAAGTTGATGATACTTTACCGCAGCCAAGTTCCTCGATTAAATGAAGTGCTCTCTTCATTCCGTTGACTGTTGAGTATTCATCAACACCTTTTTCGTATCTTGAACCTGCATCAGACTGCTTTCCCAGTGCTCTTGAAGTTTTTCTTATATTGTCCCTTGCAAATTTTGCACTTTCAAACATAACAGCCGATGTTGTATCTCTTATCTCGGAATTAAGTCCTCCCATAACACCGGCAAGTGCCACAGCCTTAACTCCGTCACAGATTACAAGGTTATTGCTGTTAAGCTCATATTCCTGTGAATCCAGTGTCACAATCTTCTCTCCGTCAGCGGCACGTCTTACATTTATTTCATTACCCTCAAGGTAATTACAGTCAAATGCGTGCATTGGCTGTCCAAACTCTTTTAATACATAGTTGGTAATATCAACTATATCGGAAATTGAATCCATGCCTGTCAATGCGAGCCTTCTCTTCATCCAGAGAGGTGCTTCTTTGATTTTTACATCGGATACATAGCAGGCTATATATCTTGGGCAAAGGTCGTTTGCCTTTACGTCAACCTTGAAGCCTTCTTTAACTTTACCCGATGGTGTATAGCTTAAGTCAGGCATCTTAAATTCTTTGTCAAGTACAGCCGCAATTTCCCTTGCAATACCGATAATGCTCTGGCAGTCAGGTCTGTTGGCTGTTATTGCAATATCAAAAATCCAGTCGTCAAGTCCGAGAACAGGTTTAACGTCAGAACCTGTCTTTGCATCATCAGGAAGCACTAAAAGTCCGTTATAATCTGCTCCCGGATACATGTTCCCGGACACTCCGAGTTCAACGCCTGAACAAAGCATACCTTCTGATTCATAACCACGGAGCTTGCCTTTTTTGATTGTCATTACGCCTTCCACAGTCTTGTGATCCTTGGCTGTCATATATACTGTTGCGCCCACTAAAGCAAGAGGATATTTGCCGCCTGCCTTAACATTGTCCGCTCCACAGCATACCTGAAAGGTTCCGTGTTCACCTGCATCTACTTTACAAAGACTAAGGTGTGTGTCAGGAATAGGTTCACACTCTTTAACATAACCTACTACTACATTACTTATGTCCTTGCCCACTTCAATAAGTTCTTCTACTTCAAATCCGCATGAAAACAATTTTTTCTCAAGTTCATGAGGTTCAATATCTATATCTACATAATCTTTTAACCAGCTTAAAGGTGCTAACATCGTTTCGTCCTCCTAATTATTATCAATCTGTTTTAATACTCTTAAATCTGACTCAAACAGAAGTTTGATATTGTTAATGCCATATTTAAGCATAGCTGTTCTTTCAATACCGATACCGAATGCAAGTCCGCTGTACTTATCGGAATCAATTCCGCAGTTTTCAAGAACTTTTTTATTAACAATACCTGCACCGAGAATCTCTATCCAGCCTGTTCCTTTACAAAGTTTACATCCCTTACCGCCACATTCAAAGCAGCTGCAGTCAACTTCTACGGATGGCTCTGTGAATGGGAAATATGAAGGACGAAGTCTTGTGGTTGTTCCTTCTCCGTATACTTTTTTAACAAAAACATCAAGCATGCCCTTTAAATCGCAAAGTGTGATTTTTTCATCAACAACAAGTCCTTCCATCTGCGAAAACATTGGTGAATGTGTTGCATCATCATCGGAACGGAATACTTTGCCCGGTGACAGAATCTTAATAGGAGGCTTCTTGCTTTCCATTACATGAATCTGTCCCGCAGATGTCTGTGTCCTTAAAAGGAATTCAGGTGAAAGATAAAATGTATCCTGCATATCTCTTGCCGGATGATCCTTTGGTGTATTGAGGGCTGTAAAATTATAATAATCATTCTCAATTTCTGTTCCCTCATAAATTTCAAAACCCATACCTGCGAATACATCTATAAGTTCATTTTTCATCTGTGTTATAGGATGAAGATTACCTGTCTCAATTTTCTTTGCAGGCATTGTTACGTCTATCTTTTCTGATTTGTATTTAATTTTCAGTTCAAGTTCCTTCATCTTTGAATCAATTTCGCCGAACTTATTAAGTGCCCACTCTTTAAGTTCGTTGACGCCCTTACCGAAGGCTGCCCTTTCCTCAGGCGGTATATTTTTCATTTCTTTCATAAGCTGGCCTATTTTGCCTGCTTTTGAATCCATATATTTTTTCTTGAATTCATATACTTCCTTTGAATTAGTTAATGATTTAACACCATCTGATATTTCCTGTCTGATGTTTTCTAATCTTTCATTCATAAAAAGATTTACCTCCATTTTTTTCTCTGAATCCGGAATCTGTATAAAAAAAGTCCCGGTCCAGAATATTCTGAACTGGGACGAAAAATTCCGCGGTACCACCCATAGTTCCTGCAATGCAGACGCTCTTATATGCTTAACGCGCATCAACGTTATCTCCTACACATACAACGTACTTCAAAGATACGGCTCCGGTGTGAAAATTCAGCTTCCATAGTATAAAATATGTTCTCAGCCAATGACATATCATCTCTGTTAAACCGCAAGGTCACCTACTATGCACCTTCTAAGCCTTTTACTGATGTGATTTTAACACAGCATTATTACCATGTCAATTAAATGATGTCTCACTGACAATCTGATATACGTCTATTTTAAACTGTTCTGCGGGACTCAAGCCAACAAAACGGCATCCGTATGTATTCTTCTCGTCAGTTCCGTCATTTTCCATTCTTACAATTTCAATGATGGCGTCAAAACTTTCTCTTGTCCATAATACAACCTTAGCTTCGTAATATGAGTTAAGAGGAAGAAACTCTTCTGTCTTAAATCCCATTCCACCCTTGGAAATGTTGGTTACCTCAACTTCCATTTCTTCTTTATTAACATCAAAGTGGATATTTCTGTTATTCTTAACTGACTTGAGCTTGATTCTGGCATCAATATCCATTCGTTTTGCCCATCTTTTTTCCTGATTACCAGTGTCCATATTAACCTCCTAGCAGATAAACATTGCATCACCGAAACTGAAAAATCTGTATCTTTCTTTGACTGCAGTTTCATATGCGTTCATAATATTATCTCTTCCTCCAAGTGCCGAAACAAGCATTATCAGCGTTGATTCAGGAAGATGAAAATTAGTAATAAGGCAGTCAATAGCCTTAAATTTGTAGCCCGGATATATGAAAATATCCGTGTCTCCGGATCTGGCAGGTATTATGCCGTCATCCGCTGCTGCCGACTCAAGTGTCCTGCAACTTGTGGTTCCCACTGCGATTACACGTCCTCCTGCGGCTCTGGTTCTGTTAATTGTATCTGCCGCTTCCTTTGATATATTAAAAGTCTCCGTGTGCATATGGTGTTCCTCTATCTTATCAACCTTCACAGGTCTGAAAGTTCCGAGGCCCACATGCAATGTAATGCTGACTACATTAACACCTTTTTCTTTAATCTTTTCAAGCAGCTCCTTTGTAAAATGCAATCCGGCTGTAGGTGCCGCTGCTGAGCCTTCATTTTTGGCATATACTGTCTGGTATCTGTTCTTATCCTGAAGCTTATGTGTAATGTAAGGAGGCAGCGGCATCTGTCCTAACTTATCAAGTATCTCTTCAAAAATACCTTCGTAATGGAACTTAATCATTCTGTTGCCGTCTTCTATAACGTCCACAATCTCTCCGACAAGAAGTCCTTCACCGAATATAATTCTTGCACCGGTTCTTGCTTTCTTACCGGGTTTTACAAGACATTCCCATACATCATCCGCATTACGCTTAAGCAGCAGAACTTCTATAGCTGCACCCGTATCTTCCTTAATGCCCATAAGTCTGGCTGGAATTACCTTAGTATCATTGATTACAAGGCAGTCTCCGGGATTGAGATAGTCAATTATATCTCTGAATATCTTGTGTTCAATCCTGCCGGTATCCTTATGTAATACCATAAGTCTTGAGGAAGAACGATCCTCCAGAGGGTCCTGTGCTATAAGTTCCTCCGGCAGATCATAGTTAAAATCTTTTAAATCCATAATTTCTCACTCTCTTAATATAATCATATTATGTATTATTTTGTATAAAAAATAAATAGTAAATCAGTACCATGCTTATGGTACATAAGTACAAGGCCATGTATTATCCGATAGTCCCTGCAATGTCTTTTTACCGCAAAAGCACACCGGATATATATCCGGTGTGCCGATAATCATTGAATTTTTGTAAATGAAGGCGAATACCTGAACCACGCTTTCGCAAGAATATTTTTCCTGCTGACATAAGTGTTTTTCCAATACCTTGAATCCTGTGAAATATTACGATTATCGCCTAACATAAAGTAGCATCCTTCGGGAACCTCATACGGTCCGAAGCTGCCCGTCATCGGTTCTTTGACATAATCTTCAACCATAGCCTCTCCGTTGATAATAAGCCTGCCATCGGCAATCTCTATCTTATCACCGGGAAGTCCGATAACACGCTTTATGAATATCTGGCTCTCATCGTCCGGATACCTGAATATTACCACGTCTCCTCTTTCAGGCTCTTTAAAAAGATATGCCAGCCTGAATCCGATAAGCTTGTCACCTGTATTAATTGTAGACTCCATCGACGATGAAGGAACGTGTGCATTAATTATAATGAACTTATTAAGGATAAATGCTATTCCGAATGCTATGGCAATTATCATAACATAAGTGAATATTTCTTTAACAATATGCCTTTTCTTCTCAGCATTATATTTCTTAATCTCTTCTGAATTATCGTTGCTTGAATCCACCATAAATTCAGTTTCGGACTCATCAAGGTCTATATCAAGATATTCTATATCTTCTGTCTCATTATTATTGTTCATATATATCCTGCAAAAATGTTATTTTGCAAGGAGTTTCAATATCTCGTTACTTCTTGCAATAAAAGCAGTCATCTGTTCAGGCTTAAGTGGCTCATGACTAAGCTTAGCCAGATCATATAATTGCTCGCATATCATTGTAACATTATCACTCTGTGGATTGTCAAGTACATATTTAACGAGTTCGTTATTGAGGTTAAGTACAAGTGTCTCTCCCGTCTCGCCAAACATTGACATATCCATACCTGAAGAAGCATACATCTTCATCATGTCTGCCATTCTCTTTGATTCTTCATTAACGGTAATCATTGAAGATATATTCTTATCAACGAGCTTTTCTGCCTTAACGGTAAGCTTGTCGTTGTTAAGGGCTTTCTTGAATACTTCTGCAAGCTTTTCTCCTGCCTTACTTAAATCTTCTTCAGATGTTTCTTCTTTAAATGTCTCAGACAAATCAGAATCAATGCTTAAGAATTTGACATTTTCATTCTTCTGTTCAAGATGTGTGATGAATGGCTGGTCAATGCTGTGTTTAAGAATAACCGCATCAATTCCCGCATCTTTAAACATCTTAATGTACTGACCCTGTTTAATTTCATCGGTAACATAAAATACTTTGTTTTCATGTTTTTCTTTATTCTCTTCAAGGCACTCAGGAAGTGTTAAATACTTGCCTTCAAGGTTCTTGAAAAGAATGTAATCCTTCATCTTGTCACAGAATTTATCATCCTTAAGGCATCCGAATTTAATGAATGGGCTGATGTCATCCCAGTATTTTTCGTAACTTTCCTTATCGGTCTTGCACATTCCTGAAAGCTTGTCGGCTACTTTTTTAGTAATATATTCTGATATTTTCTTAACAAATCCATCGTTCTGAAGTGCACTTCTTGATACGTTAAGAGGCAAATCAGGACAATCAATAACGCCCTTAAGCAACATGAGGAATTCAGGAATTACTTCCTTGATGTTATCAGCAACGAATACCTGATTGTTATATAACTTAATAATACCTTCTGCTGACTCAAATTCTATGTTAATCTTAGGGAAGTATAAAATACCCTTTAAGTTAAAAGGATAATCCATATTAAGATGAATCCAGAACAAAGGTTCTTTATAATCGTGGAATACTTTTCTGTAAAATTCCTTATATTCTTCGTCCGTACAGTCGTTAGGATGCTTTGTCCAGAGAGGAGTTGTATCACTTAATGAAACAGGTCTTTTGGCAATCTTATATCTCTCTGTAGCCGGTTCAACCTCTACCATCTTCTTATTGCCGTCCTCGTCTTCCTGTTCTTCAAGCTTAGCCTCTTTTTTAACTGTTTCAATGATTGTATCTGTATCAAGAAGCTCGTCCTTGTCAATCATCTGTGTCTTTTCTTCTGTATCGTCTTCGTTATCAAGATATATCTCATAAGGCATAAACGAACAATACTTATCGATTACTTCTTTGGCTCTGAACTCATTAGCAAATTCTGTGCTGTCCTCGTTAAGATACAAAGTTATTGTGGTACCTACGGTATCCTTATTGCCGTCGCCCATGTCATATTCAGTTCCGCCTTCACATTCCCAATGTACAGGCTTTGAACCTTCTTTATATGATAAAGTATCGATAGCTACTTTTTCAGCAACCATAAATGCAGAATAAAAACCAAGTCCGAAATGTCCTATAATCTGGTCTTCATTAGTCTTGTCCTTATATTTTTCAAGGAAGGCCTCTGCTCCGGAAAAAGCAATCTGGTTAATATATTCATTAACTTCTTCCGCCGTCATACCAAGTCCGTTATCGGTAAATGTAATTGTTTTATTCTTGGAACTGACCTTTACATTAATGTTATATTTAATGTCATCGGGTTCATTATATTCACCCATAAGAGCTAATTTCTTAAGCTTGGTAATCGCATCACATCCATTTGAAATTAATTCCCTGAAAAAAATATCATGATCTGAATACATCCACTTCTTAATTATTGGGAAAATATTATCACTGTTTATTGAAAGATTTCCATGTTCTGTTGCCATTTAAAATCACTCCTTATAATAAAATTTCTTCTGAAAGATATAGTAATACTAATGTTTTCCAAAGTCAAGAAAAAATTAGCACTCATTTTATTTGAGTGCTAACAAAATTTTGTTTAATTCCCCGGAACCGGCTTTTATGCTGCCAATATCAATCTTTTTCAGATATTTTTCATTGAAAAGAATATCTTTTTTCTCTGCAAGCTGTCTGAACTTATCTGCAAAAAGTTCTTCTCTCCTTTTTAGAACAATCTCGGATTTTCTTTTCGCTGTATCGCTTTCAATGTTGTCATTTATACATTTTATTATATAATAACCATACTTTGTCTCAACAACAGAACTTACCTGGCCTGTCTCAAGCTTATATGCGGCAGTCTCAAAGTCTTTATCATACATACCTTTATAAAATTCCATGCTATGGATGCTGTCATCGCTTTGTTCTTCTGCCAGTGTCAAAAAATCGGTACCATCTTCTATCTTCTGTAATGCCTCAGATGCTTTGTTCTCTGCCATTCTGTCCGTCACATCATCATTAACTGCAAAAAACATATATTGTACCGATATGGTTCTTGCTTCATCCGTACTTACCTCGGTATCCACGTCTTCCGTCATCGCATAAAAAGACTTCTCAGCAATCAAAAGCATCTGAAGCAGTTCTTCTACGTCCGCTTTGTCAAATCCACTGTCTTCTGCGTAATCTTCTGCATATTCAGATATTCTTTCTTCCTCATCACCGGTAAGATTTATCTGCATATCCTCTGCCATCATATTAAGATATATCACATTGCCTGCAAGAGTCTTTATATCAGATAAAAGATATTCTTCCATGGTCATATCACCCACAGACCTGCTCCATATCTCATTATTAAAAAGATCCTCATAGGAATATTTTCTTTCGGAAATTAGAATATCGGCAGCCTGTACCGATATGCTGTAATTACCGCAGACCGCAAACCTGTTCTTTCCGGTACCTGTGGTAAATCTTATATTGGTGCAGCCCGTAGCACTTATAAGCAGGATTAATACCGCTAAAAGCCCTGCTATCTTATGCTTCAACATATAAAAACCTTCCATCAGGGAGTTTAAAGACCTCTAACTCATCAGTTATGTCACCTTCCAGGTCAATCCCTTCATCTTCAATATATTTTTTTAGTTCCTTTTCTGAAGAAAATACCTGAGCCATAATTTCTTCAAGGAATTCCATTGCTTCTTCCAAGCTTTCTGCCACAGGTTTTGGAAAAAGTTTTCCCTGTTCTTTTAAAAATACTTTACCGCATACTTCGTCTATTTTCATAGCTTTATACCTCCATATTGTCTATTTCATGAATAAGCCTTGATACCGGCAGTCCCACAACATTGTTATAGTCGCCGTCTATCTTCTCAACATAAGCGGCAAACCTGCCCTGTATGCCATAAGCACCTGCTTTATCCATACATTCGCCTGTATCAATATATGCTTCTATCTGTTCTTTCGTCATATCGTATACATACACTTTGGTCTCACACGCGAAGTTCTTAACAATATCTCCGTCTGCACCGTGAAAGATAAGTGCTACTCCTGTATATACGCTATGCTGCCTGCCTTGAAGTCTGTCAATCATCCCGGCCGCCGTCGATTTGTCAGCAGGCTTGCCAAGAATCATTCCGTCAGCCACAACCACCGTGTCGGCGCCTATTACCAGTGAATTGTAAGGTACTTTTGCCGCCACATCCGCCGCTTTGTCAAGTGCAAGCTGAATAACAGCCTTTTCAGGCGTTGTTGCTCTTATTATCTCCTGACATTCAGAAGGTATAACCTCATATTCTATTCCCACCTGTGATAACAAATCCCTTCGTCTTGGGGAATTGGAAGCGAGAATAACTTTGTAATTGCTGATATTCATTAGAAAACTCCTGTTGTATAAATTATCAGCTATAATTATACACTATTTTATCCAGCATTAAAAGCAATATCCGATACATTGATACCTCTGTTTTCAACAGGGGTAGAAAAAACTATCTGTGTGCTTGTTCTGCCGAATTTCTGAAGCTTGCCAATAAACTTGTCAAGTTTCATAGTGTCAGGAAAAGCAACTTTTATAAGCATTGAAAAATCTCCCGTAACACAGTTACACTCAATTACGTTAGGACAGGCTTTAATAAATGGATAAAATTCGTCCTTCTGTGTGGGTATTATTTCAAGATTAATAAATGCAGTAATGTGGAATCCGAGCTTTGTCTGGTTAATCCGGGCTTCATAGCTTGTGATTATATTTTCCCTTTCAAGGTGTTCTATTCTTGCGGATACGGCCGGCGAAGATAAATATACATGCTCTGCCAATGATTTTAACGGTATTCTTGCATTTTCCTGTAACAAATTAATTATTTTCTTATCGATATCATCCATAGTCTGTTCCTCCTAACGTAAAAAAAGGCGACAACAGAACTCTCGTCCTGATGTCACCTTCGACTATCATTAAACAATGCAATAATACATTATTTTATTTAATATTTCAAGTGTTTTTATTAAAAAAATTAACATCATATATTCATTGATATTAATTACGCAATCTGATACAATAAAATATATAAATTTTAAGGAGAACACACATGAACAGAGAAGATATTATTGACGGAACAGTAACACTCACTCTTGACAACGACGAAGAATTAGAATGCGAAGTTGTTTCTATTTTTGAGGCAGGTGATAGAGAATATATATCTCTTCTTCCACTCGGCGGCGAAGAAGAAGAAAACGGAGAAGTATTTATTTACCGTTTCAAGCTCTCCGAGGACGGCGAACCTGATCTTGAGAATATAGAGGACGATGCAGAATACGAAATGGCTGCAGATGCCTTTGACGAGGCTCTTGATAAGATGGAATTTGATGAAATCGTCGAAGAAGACGAAGAAGAATAAGTATTTCTGCAGATTGAAGAGAGAACGCCCCTGATATCCTTTTATACGATATCAGGGGTATTATTTTACTCTTCTGCTTTTTCTTTATTCATTATCTCATTTACAAAACGTGAAGTTTCCAGTGACTTATTGTATCTTTCTTTAGGGCAGAATATGTATAATTTTTTCTTTGCCCTTGTCATAGCTACATAAAACATACGCCTTTCCTCTTCTATATCCACATCAAAAACGGCTTTTTTATGAGGTGTTATGCCTTCATTGGCATCTATTATAAATACCGTATCATACTCAAGACCTTTGGAGCTGTGCATGGTTGTCATTGTAACGTAGTCTTTTAAATCCCTCTTTGTATGATTTTCTTTAAGTTCCTCGGTATACTTTTCTATGTATTCTCTCCAGTCGTCAAACTTAATGAAATCTTTGCTGCTTTCCATTATCTCATCCAATATATCCGAAAGTTCCTGTGGTTCAATACTATGGTTCTTTGCATATTCTTTTACATAGTCATCATATCCTACGCCTTTTCTAAGGTAATTTATCATAGCGTAGCAGGTCATATCGGACATTGCATTAAGTTCTCTTTCCATTTTTCTGATTCTGTTAATCATCCATGGCTTCTCTTCATAATATTTTTCAAGTTCGTCAAAACTAACTTCATAATCTGTCACATAATCCCTGCCGATATATCTTAATGGCTTATTCATTATACGGATAAAATCAGCCCTTTTCCTTCCTCCCTCTGCTAATGTCATATAGGTAAGTATATCTTTTGCTATCCAGTGTTCAAAAATATTGGGAATTCCGTCTCTAAGTACAAATGGTATATTATTTTCCATAAATTTGCGGACAAGGGGAGCTGCCGTTACATTAGTTCTGAATAAAACTGCAAAATCGGCATATTGTTTTCCTGCATCCACAAAACTCCTTATTATTTTTACAATTCTGTCATATTCTTCATTGATATTATTAGTCTCTATAATATCAACCTTATCACCCTTTTCATTATCCGTATGTATATTTTTGTCAAAACGGACCTTATTATTTCTGATAACATAACCTGATGCATCAACTATATTGGAGGTTGAACGATAATTAATATCAAGGATTATCTTTTCGGCTTCCGGATAATCTTTTTCAAAATTAAGCATAATTTCCGGTCTGGACCCTCTGAAACCATATATGCTCTGGTCATCGTCTCCCACTATAAAGATATTTCTCTCCGGCTCGGCTAACATTCGGATTACATCATACTGGACTTTATTGATATCCTGGAATTCATCTATAAGAATATATTTATACCTCTGCTGCCATTTTAGAAGAATGTCCTTTCTCTGTAAAAAAAGTTCCCTGCAGTACAAAAGCATATCATCAAAATCAATGAGCCTCTTCCTTTTTAATTCACTTTCATATCTTCTGAATATACTTTTGAATTCTTCCTGCGGACAGTTTGTGGAGTAGTAAGCGTCTATATCTATTCCTTCTGTTTTAATACGGCTTATTTCTCCGGTAATAAGATTAATCGTTTCATTAATATCTTCCGTTTCGATATTACTTCTTTCAACCGCATCTTTTATTATCTGTTCCCGCACTTCATCCTTGATAATATTATCTACCGTGTAATTATAAGCATATTTTAATATGGAAAAATACACGGCATGAAAAGTGCCGAAGGTAACGGGAAGTTTTCTGCCGCAGAGTGCCGTAAACCTGTTTTTCATTTCTGTAGCTGCGGCTTTTGTAAATGTAATAACAAGTATTTCGGAAGGCTTAACATGGCAGTTATCTATAAGATATTTTACCCTGCCTGTTAAAACGGTGGTCTTACCGCTTCCCGGCCCTGCTAAAACAAGACACGCTCCTTTATTAAATTCTATTGCTTTTAACTGTTCATTGCTGAATTTCAAACATTTCTCCTGACTGCCTGTAACGGCAGATAATTCATAATTCTTAAATAAGCTGAAAAAAGCCCATTCCCAGAGACAGGTGAAAACACCTGCCTTGAGAATAAGCATTTTTATTTAAAGATTCCTTTTTTTCTCTTTTTGTCTTCGCGTTTGACGCCATTATTCATAGCCGTATCAAAATTAATCAATGCTTCACGCTGTTCCTCTGTAAGTCTTTCAGGTACTTTTACAACGAGTGTAACATAATGGTCACCTCTTACCTGACTGTTTCTTATGGAAGGAACACCTTTTCCTCTTAAACGAACCTTAGTGTCTGTCTGTGTTCCCGGTTTAACGTCATACTCGACCTGTCCGTCAACGGTTGCAATCCTTATGGTATTACCAAGTGCTGCATCCGCAAATGAAATAGGTACCGTTGAGTATATATTCATATCCTGTCTTTCAAAAACAGGATCTCTTGATATACTTACTTCAACAAGAATGTCTCCTCTTTCACCACCGTTAATACCCGGTTCACCTTTTCCTGCAAGTCTTACTCTCTGTCCATTATCAATACCCGCAGGTATGCTGACCTTAATTTTCTTTCTGTTAGAAATATAACCTGTACCATAGCAATCCGGACATTTTTCTTTAATTATCTTGCCTTTGCCTTTACAGTCAGGACATACGGTAACATTTCTAACCATACCGAATAATGACTGCTGGGTCATAACAACCTGACCGGAGCCTCCGCATTTTGAACATGTAACAGGCGAAGTTCCGGGCTTTGCACCACTACCGTTACACTTTGTACATGTATCTTTAAGGTTAAGATCCAGCTCCTTTTCACAGCCAAAAATAGCTTCTTTGAATGTAAGTTTTACGCTTGCAAGTATATTCGCTCCCTTAACCGGTCCGTTTCCGCCGCCTCTGCGGGTTCTTCCACCACCAAACAGGTCACCGAATATATCGCCGAACATGTCACCCATATCGCCAAAGTCGAAGCCACCGGCACCGCCGGCTCCTCCGCCATTTTCAAATGCAGCGTGGCCAAACTGGTCATACTGCTGTCTCTTCTGAGGATCACTTAAAACAGCATAAGCTTCAGAAGCTTCCTTGAACTTTGCTTCAGCTTCTTTGTCTCCGGGATTGGTGTCAGGATGATATTTCTTAGCCAGAACTCTGTATGCTTTTTTGATAGCTGCTTCGTCAGCGTCCTTTGACACACCTAAGACTTCGTAATAGTCTCTTTTATCTGCCATAACTAAATCCTCCACACAGATGCCTGCGAAAAAATCCGCAGGCACCATTTATCTTATAATCCTAAAAATTAAACTTCTCTGTAGTCTCCGTCAACAACATCATCTGCTGCTCCTGAGTTATTTCCCATATCAGGACCTGCACCGGCTCCCATATCAGGACCTGCTGCTCCGGCAGCTCCCTGTCCCTGTTCATAAAGCTTTGCAAATAATGTCTGTGCACTGTTCATAAGTTTATCTTTAGCAGCTTTAATTTCATCTACATCTGCATCAGTCATTGATTCAGGTGTTGTTCTGTCGATAACAGCTTTCAAAGCATTAAGATCTGCTTCAACGGCATCTCTATCGCTTCCTGAAATCTTATCGCCTACTTCATCAAGGGCCTTCTGTGTCTGGAATACCATTGAATCAGCTTCATTACGTGCTTCAATTCCTTCCTTACGTTTCTTATCCTGTGCTTCAAATTCTGCTGCTTCCTTTACAGCCTTTTCAATATCATCATCTGACATATTAGTGCCTGATGTAATTGTAATATGCTGTTCCTTACCTGTTCCAAGGTCTTTAGCTGATACATTAACAATACCGTTTGCATCAATATCGAATGTAACTTCAATCTGAGGAACACCTCTTCTTGCTGGTGGAATACCGTCAAGTCTGAACTGTCCAAGTGATTTATTGTCTTTTGCAAACTGTCTTTCACCCTGAAGTACGTTGATATCAACGGCTGTCTGGTTATCTGCTGCTGTTGAGAATACCTGACTCTTCTTTGTAGGAATTGTTGTATTTCTCTCGATAAGTTTTGTTGCAATACCACCCATTGTCTCAATTGAAAGTGAAAGTGGAGTTACATCAAGAAGAAGGATGTCGCCTGCACCTGCATCACCTGCTAATTTACCACCCTGGATAGAAGCACCTATAGCTACACATTCATCAGGGTTAAGACTCTTATTAGGTTCCTTGCCTGTAAGCTGTTTAACCTTTTCCTGTACACATGGTACACGGGTTGAACCACCGACTAAGAGTACCTTAGATATATCTGAGTAATTTAAACCTGCATCCTTCATAGCGTTCTGAACAGGAATTGCTGTTCTTTCTACAAGGTCATTTACAAGTTCTTCAAATTTAGCTCTTGTAAGGTTCATATCAAAATGCTTTGGACCATCGGCAGTTGCTGTAATGAATGGAAGGTTGATATTGGTTGTTGTTGCAGATGAAAGCTCTTTCTTAGCCTTTTCTGCTGCTTCCTTTAATCTCTGAAGAGCCATCTTATCTGTTGAAAGATCTACGCCTTCAGCTTTCTTAAATTCAGAAACCATCCAGTCAATAATCTTCTGGTCGAAGTCATCGCCACCAAGATGTGTATCACCGTTTGTTGAAAGAACTTCAATTACACCATCACCAATTTCAATGATAGATACATCAAATGTACCACCACCAAGGTCATATACCATTACTTTCTGTTCTGTTTCATTATCAAGACCATAAGCAAGTGCTGCTGCTGTTGGTTCGTTAATAATACGCTTTACATCAAGACCTGCAATCTTACCTGCATCCTTTGTTGCCTGACGCTGTGCATCATTGAAATATGCAGGAACTGTGATTACAGCTTCGCTTACTGTTTCACCAAGGTAACTCTCAGCATCTTTTTTAAGTTTCTGAAGAATCATTGCTGAAATTTCCTGTGGTGTATATTTCTTATCGTCTATAGTTACTTTATAATCTGAGCCCATATGTCTCTTAATAGAAGAAATTGTCTTATCAGCATTTGTTACTGCCTGACGTTTTGCAGGATCACCTACAAGTCTTTCTCCTGTTTTTGTAAATGCAACAACTGAAGGTGTTGTTCTGATTCCTTCTGTGTTAGCTATAACTACCGGCTTACCACCTTCCATTACTGCTACACAGCTATTTGTTGTACCTAAGTCAATTCCGATTATTTTACCCATGATAATTATCTCCTTTATATTAATTTGCTACTTTAACCATACTATGTCTTACAACGGTATCTCTATATGTGTATCCCTTTTGTAAAACTTCTGCTACTTCATTCTCACCGAATGCTTCATCTTCCACATGCATCACTGCATTGTGGTAATCAGGATTAAATTCTTTGCCGCAGGCATCTATCTCTTTAACCCCGACATCTTCAAGCACTTTTGTGAGTTGTCTGTAAATCTTATCCATTCCTTCGGCTACAGGCGTTGCCTTGTCATCCTCAGGAATTGTGGCAAGACCTCTTTCAAAATTGTCCACGACCGGAAGTATCTTTTCGATTACGTCCTTTGCTCCGATTTCATACATTGCGGCTTTTTCTTTTTCAGTTCTCTTTCTAAAATTATCAAACTCAGCCATTGTTCTTCTGTATTTGTCGTTAAGTTCTTCTATAAGAATATCCTTCTGGTCTTTCTTATCTTTTTTCTTTTTGAAAAATCCCTTGTTTTCTTCAGCCTCATTACCTGTTTCTTCTGTCTCGGCTGTTTCAGTCACTTCTTCAGTATCCTCTGTAATTTCTTCTGTATCCGTTACAGGTTCTTCCTTCTGAAGTTCTTCATTATCCATCTTATTTTCCTCAGCCACGTTCTCGCCACCTTTCTAATCTTTAAACACATCGTCAAGCTGTGTCTTAATTGTCTTCATTGTCTCAACAACCTTCTCATAGTCCATTCTCTTAGGGCCTATGATACCAATTGTTCCCTTAGCGCCATCACTTAATTCGTATGTTGCAGTAACTACACTGCAATCCTTCATGCTGGCTACCGGTGTCTCCTCACCGATATACACCTTGATGTCGCCGTCACCATCTGTCTCAAGAGAGTCATTCACAAGATTGGCCAGAGTCTTTTTCTCTTCCAGTGTGTATATTAACTCACTTGCCTTGGAGTTGTCGCTAAGCTCCGGATATTTAAAAATATTCGTAGCTCCGCTTGTATATATCTGAAGGTCCTCCTCGCTGCCTGCCGTAACGGCTATTGCATCAAGGATGTTACGAATCAGCACACCATATTCTCCTGCCTGGGCTGTCATCCTGGATATAATTGAAAGATTAATTTCTTCAAGTGTAAGTCCATTAACAGAAGTATTAAGTAAAATATTAAGCTTAAGACAACTTTCTGAATCCAACTCGGTTTCATTCTCGATTATTGTATTCTTAATTGTATTGCCTTCAAGCACCAGCACTGCTAGAATCTTACCCGGTTCAAGCTGTGATATCTGGATAAATTTAATTGTCCTTCCTTTCTTGACCGGAGCAGCTACCATTGTTGCATAATTAGTATTGACAGCCAGTGTCTTTGCCACATTCTGAAGCATTTCTTCGACTCTGTCTACTTTTTTGAAAAGAAGATCTTCACGCTTATTAAGCTCGCTTTCCTTTTCATTAAGTTCCTGCTCCTTCGCTTTCATCATATCATCTACATATAATCTGTAGCCTGCATCGGAAGGAATTCGTCCGGCTGAAGTATGAGGCTGGATTATATAACCCATCTCTTCCAGATCTGACATCTCATTACGGATGGTCGCCGGACTAAGCTGTAAATCTGTATACTTGGATATGGTTCTTGAGCCAACAGGCTCTCCGGTATCAAGGTAATTCTGAATAACTGCTTTGAGAATTTTCATTTTTCTCTCATTCATTTCCATAAACCATATCCTCCTTTTATTGTTAGCACTCATTAGATTGGAGTGCTAATATTTTTTCTAAACATAAAATATCACTTCTATATATATTTGTCAACACATAAAATAAAAGAATTCCAAATTTTTTTTTGGAATTCTTTTATACTTTGTTACATATTATTAATTCTGTCTTCTATATATCTCTCAAGACCCTTTGCGGTAAGTTCTTCGCCGAGTTTGCTGCTGTTAATGCAGATATCGTAATTTCTTGAATCACCCCATTTAAAATCAGAATGACGGTTATGATAATTCTTTCTTGTCTTATCATGTCTTCTTCTTTTAGTCTCGGCTTCTTCTTTACTGATATTAAATACTCTCTGCAATCTTGCTATCTTAGATTCCTTGTCGCCTACAACAAATATTGATATAAGTCCCTTGTTATCCTTAAGAACGGTTTCAGCACATCTTCCTACTATAACAAAAGACTCTCCGCTTGCAGCCTTTTCTCTTATAAAATCAAACTGCATTTCGGTAATTATTTCTTCTATAGAATTGGTATATGCACCGACTCTTCTGGAAAGATATGTTTTTTTTGGTTTCTCGTCGTACTTTTCAAGATATTCAATCTTAATATCTTTTTCTCTGGCAATTTCATCAAGCAGACTTCTGTCATAAAGGTTAAGTCCCATATCATCCGCTATTATCTTAGCTATCTCATGTCCGCCTGAGCCGTACTCTCTGCTTATAGCAATAATAACCTGTTTGTCCATAATGTGCCCCCTTTTAGCAATATCTGATAAAAATCGCAATCATAGAAATAAGTACCACTATAATAGTAGCAGGTGCTGCTGCTTTACAATACTTACCCCATCCGATTATGTGACCATTCTTCGCTGCTACAGAAGTACCTACAACATTAGCGGATGCGCCTATCGGAGTTGCACTTCCTCCGATATCAGTACCCATTGACAATGTCCATGCAAGTGTATGGAGCACTCCCATACTTCCCGTTGGATCTATTGTTGCCGCGAGGTTTCTGATTACGGGAACCATTGTTGCCGCAAACGGTATATTATCAACAAATGCACTTGCAAATGCAGATACCCATATAATAATAGCAACCATAACCATAAGATTACCGCCACTTACCTTTTCTATGAAGTGTGCAATCTTAACAAGGATACCTGTCTGTTCAAGGCCACCTACAACCATAAAGAGTCCTACAAAGAACAATAAAGTCTTATAGTCAACCTTCTTCAACAGGGTTGGTGCATCTTTAAAGAATACCAATAACGTTATAATAGCTATTACAGCTCCTATAAAAGAAACAGTAAGGTGCGTCTGTGCATGTGTTACAAGTAATACAACCGCACAGCCAAAAATTACAGACGCAGCTATGAATTCTTTCTTATTGGTAATGGCATCCTTAGGATCAGGAAGTGTACCAGGGTCAATAGGTCCTTCTGACCCTTTCATAAGTTCCTTTCTGTAAACAAGGAAGAAGTATAATACCACTATTATAAGGCTTATTCCTGCAATAAGTCCAGTATTTGTTAAAAAATCTGAAAATGAATATCCAAAGGATGTTCCGATTATGATGTTAGGTGGATCTCCGCACATTGTTGCCGAACCTCCGAGATTTGCACAGAATATTTCTGACAAAATCATAGGTACCGGATTAAACTTAAGCAGTCTTGCAAGTTCTACGGTTACTGCCGCAAGGAATAAAATTACGGTAATACTGTCGATGAACATTGCAAGAAATGATGACATTATCATAAATGAAATAAATAAAGGTATGGTTTTGTATTTTACAAGTTTGGCAAGTTTAAGACACAGCCATCTGAAAAAACCTGCTTTTGCCATTCCTTCAACCATTATCATCATACCGGCAATAAAAATTATTGTAGACCAGCTTATTCCGGATGATTCCTCCTCTTTTGTGGAATACCAGAAATTGGATGTAAATATGCTTTTAACATTGAGTGTATTTACAATGGCACTACCATTGTGCATAATAAGTCCAAACACTACACCTAATGTTAATATGCCGCACGCAAGTGTTACATAATGACGTTCAATTTTATCCATTATAATAAGTACAAACATCAGTAAAAAAATTGCAACGGCAGCTATCTGAGCTATAGTCATGCTTTTCTACCTCTTTTCTTGACTTCTTTTATACACAGTATCAAATGATAGCACAATTTATAAAAAATTGTAATACTTTTTTATTATATTTTTAAGAAAAAAAACCGCTAAAGTTTGTCAACTTTAACGGTTTTCATTTTTAATTATATTTATCTGTTTTTAAAATTTTATTAGCATTTTCAATCTGTTCTTTTGTAGGAGGTTCAACGCCTTCAAGTGAATATGGTATTCCAAGATTTTCCCACTTCTGTATGCCAAGTGTGTGATATGGTAAAACTTCAACTCTTGATACATGATGAAGTGTGTCGATAAACTTAGACAGTTCTTCAAGCTGTTCATCCCTGTTACTGAAAAATGCTTCTCCTGTATTAAAAGTGTCAGGAACAAGAACGTGTCTTATCCACATCTCCTTACCGATTTCATCTAAATATTTCGCGCAGTCCAGAATGTTGTCAACAGTCTGTCCGGTAAGTTTCTTATGACCCTCTCTGTCAATATTCTTTATATCTAACATCACAAGATCGGTATATTTCATTAATTCGTTAAATTTACTTATGAAAGGTTCTTCCCTTGTAAATGGATTTGCCGATGTATCTAATGTTGTATGAATGCCTTTTGCTTTTGCAAGTTTAAAGAATTCTGTAACAAATTCAATCTGAAGTAATGGTTCTCCGCCACTTACGGTTATTCCACCGTTTAATTTACCGTTTCTCATCCAATATGGTTTATACCGGTATGCCCTTTTAAACAAATCTTCAGGAGTCCACATCTCGCCTCCATCCATGCTCCATGTTTCCGGATTATGGCAAAATTTACATCTCATTCTGCATCCCTGCAAAAAAACAATATATCTGACTCCGGGTCCGTCAACAAGGCCAAATGTCTCTAATGAATGTACTCTTCCTTCCATTTTTTAACTCCTTTTTGGTTATTTATAAATAAAGGGGTTTTGAACTGTAGGTTCAAAACCCCTTTTCATACTATATAGTATATCCTATTTTTTAAAGTCTAGCATGACATGTTCTTGCGATTACATCATCCTGCTGTTTCTTTGTAAGGCTGATGAACTTAACAGCATAACCAGATACACGAATTGTAAAGTTAGCATACTCTTCTTTCTCTGGATGAGCCTGTGCATCAAGTAACTTATCCTTTGTAAATACGTTTACATTAAGGTGATGAGCACCCTGATCGAAGTATCCATCCATTACCTGTACAAGGTTATTAACCTGTTCTTCTTTGCTATGTCCAAGAGCATCCGGGTTAATTGTCTGTGTATTAGAAATACCATCAAGTGACCAGTGATATGGAATCTTAGCAACTGAGTTAAGTGAAGCAACAAGACCATTCTGTTCTGCACCATAGCTTGGTGATGCACCAGGGCTGAATGGAGTGAATGCTGCACGTCCGTCAGGCATAGCACCTGTAGCTTCTCCGTATACAACGTTAGATGTAATAGTAAGAAGTGATGTTGTAGGTTCTGAATTACGGTATGTATGACGACGTTTAATCTTCTCTAAGAATGTCTTTAATACCCAGATACCGATATCATCAGCACGGTCATCATCATTACCATATTTAGGGAAATCACCTTCAACTTCAAAGTCTTTTGTAATTCCTTCTTCATCACGGATTACTTTAACCTTAGCATATTTGATAGCACTAAGTGAATCAATAACATGTGAGAATCCTGCAATACCTGTTGCAAATGTACGACGTACATCTGTATCGATTAATGCCATCTCAGCTGCTTCATAGTAATATTTATCATGCATATAATGGATGAGGTTGAGTACGTTAACATAAATATCTGCTAACCAGTCAAGCCAGGTTTCATATGCGTCACGAACCATCTTGTAATCTTCTTCACCGCTAAGTACTTCCTTATCGATCTTCTGAAGCTTTGGTCCACACTGGATACGATGTTTCTCATCAAATCCACCATTGAATGCGTAAAGTAATGTCTTACCAAGGTTAGCTCTTGCACCGAAGAACTGGATTTCCTTACCTGTCTGTGTAGCAGATACACAGCAGCAGATTGAGTAATCATCGCCCCATACAGGCTTCATTACATCATCATTCTCATACTGGATTGAGCTTGTCTCAATTGAGATATGAGCTGCATATTTCTTGAACTGTTCTGGTAATGCACTAGAATATAAAACTGTAAGGTTAGGTTCTGGTGAAGGTCCCATGTTCTCAAGTGTATGAAGGAATCTGTAGTCAGTCTTAGTAACCATTGAACGACCATCCATTCCGATACCGCCAACTTCAAGAGTAGCCCATGTAGGATCTCCTGAGAATAACTGGTTGTATGAAGGAATTCTTGCGAACTTAACCATACGGAATTTCATTGTCATATGATCGATGATTTCCTGAGCTTCTGATTCTGTAAGAACACCATTAGCTAAATCTCTTTCAAAATAAATATCAAGGAATGTAGAAACACGTCCTACAGACATTGCTGCACCATTCTGTGTCTTAATAGCTGCAAGGTAACCGAAGTATAACCACTGGCAGGCTTCCTTAGCATTCTTAGCTGGTAATGAAATATCATAGCCATAGCTCTTAGCCATTTCTTTCATTCCCTTTAATGCAGTAATCTGCATAGCGATTTCTTCACGAAGTCTGATTACATCATCGTACATGTTACCGCATCCACAATTAGCCTTATCAGCTTCCTTCTGTGCAATAAGGTAATCAATACCATATAATGCAACTCTACGATAATCGCCTACGATACGTCCACGTCCGTATGTATCAGGAAGACCTGTTACTACGTGTGTCTTACGAGCTAATTTCATTTCATTTGTATATGCTGCGAAAACTGCATCATTATGTGTTGTCATGTAGTTCTCGAATACGTACTTAAGTTCAGGATTGATTTCATATCCGTAGCTTTCTGCTGCCTGCTCTGCCATTCTGATACCACCATATGGCATAAAAGCTCTCTTTAAAGGCTTGTCTGTCTGAAGACCTACAACCTGTTCAAGATCTTTCATTGATTCATCAATATATCCAGGTCCATATGCAGTAAGTCCTGATACAACTTCTGTCTCACAGTCAAGAACGCCACCTTTTTCACGTTCTTCTTTCTGTAATTTCTGTAATGCACCCCATAACTTATTAGTTGCGTCTGTTGGTCCAACCAGGAATGACTCATCGCCATCATATGGCTTATAATTCTTCTGAATGAAGTCACGAACGTTAACTTCTTCTCTCCAGATACGGCCTTCAAATCCAGCCCACTGTTCCATGTCTAACATTAGTATATCCTCCTTAATAGTAGTAACTTTTATGTTCATTAGAAGTATAACATTATAAAATATCCCATGCAATATTTATTTAAGAAAAAAGTGTATTTTAGCAAATACAATTTAATACAATTTTTACTAATTGTTCTATTTTAAGTACAAAAATAACAGTCAATAAAAAAAACAGTCAAAAGACTGTTTTCAAAAGCTCCCTGAGTAGGGCTCGAACCTACAACAACTCGGTTAACAGCCGAGTGCTCTACCATTGAGCTATCAAGGAATATCAACTTTCACAAGGTATGATACCACATTCCGGTTAAAATATCAAGTATAAAATACCGGAAGTTCATAAGAACTTCCAGTATATTATATTCATAAATTACTTTAAGTTAGCCTTAGCTGCATCAGCAAGCTTTGTAAATGCTGCTGCATCATTAACAGCTAATTCTGCAAGCATCTTTCTGTTCATTTCGATTCCTGCTGTCTTAAGACCGAACATAAACTTGCTGTATGAAAGTCCGTTCATTCTTGCTGCAGCATTGATTCTTGCAATCCATAACTGTCTCATCTGTCTCTTCTTCTGCTTTCTGCCAGCATATGCTGATGTTAAAGCTCTCATTACAGACTGTTTTGCAATTCTATACTGTTTAGATCTGGCTCCTCTGTAACCTTTAGCCAGTTTTAAAACTCTGTTATGTTTTTTCTTAGCGTTTAATCCGCCTTTAACTCTTGCCATTATATTTTCCTCCTAAAATTAATTGAACCATCAAATTAGATGTATGGTAAAATCTTCTTCATGTTCTTTTCATTTGTTGAGTCAACAAGAGCTGCTTTTCTAAGATTTCTCTTTCTCTTTGTTGTCTTCTTTGTTAAGATGTGGCTCTTATAAGCTTTGTTTCTTTTTAATTTGCCTGAACCGGTAACTTTAAAACGCTTAGCTGCGGCTCTGCTTGTCTTCATTTTTGGCATAATAAAAATCCTCCTTAAAAATATCTGATTTGTATTTTAACGTTTCTCAGCTAAAATCATTGCCATGCTTCTGCCCTCGACTTTGGCAGGTTTCTCTATTACTGAACAGTCAGCAAGCTGCTCTGCAAAATCATCAAGAATATGTTTATTCGATGACATATGAGCTAATTCCCTTCCTCTGAATCTCAAGGTTACCTTAACCTTATCACCCTTCTCAAGGAATTTTCTTGCAGCATTAACCTTCGTATTAAGGTCATTGCTTTCGATATTAGGTGAAAGACGTACTTCTTTGATTTCAACAGTCTTCTGTTTCTTGCGTGCTTCCTTTTCCCTACGAATCTGTTCGTACTTATACTTTCCGTAATCGGCAATCTTGCATACAGGTGGCTGTGCTGTAGGAGCAATCTTAATCAAATCAAGTTCTGCTTCCTGTGCAAGCTTATATGCTTCCTTAGATGACATCACTCCTATCATCTCTCCGTTTTCGCCAATTACACGAACTTCTTTGTCTCTGATCTGTTCATTAATCATTAACTCGCTAATGGTAGTGTACCTCCAATAAAAAAGTGCGGATAGAATAATATCCGCACACAAATAACATACTTAATGTCTGATGTATATAACCCTTGACCTTAGGCTGGGGTGAGAGCGGATACTCTTCTTTATTTTTACAACTTCTACAATATATCATTCTTTCTTATGTATGTCAAGATATTTTTTTGGCTAAAATATAAACCTAAAATAAAAATCAGGAGGCATATATGAAATATATAATTACCACGGACAGTAATTGTGATCTTCCGGAAGCCTTTTACAAAGATAATAATATTCCGGTTCTTCCAATCTGCTATTACATGGACGGAGTTATTTACGGTAAAAAAAACACTCTGCCCCTGTCAGAATTTTACCACAGAATGCGAAATGGCGAAAGTGCCAAAACCACAGCCCCAAATATAGTGGAAACAAAAGCTTTTTTTGAAGACTGTATAAAGGTATGTAAAAATATTGTCCATATTGCTTTTTCTTCGGCTTTAAGCTCAACCTGCCAGAATGCCGTAATTGCATCAAAAGAAATACAGGATGAATATAAGGACGTAAAAATTACCGTAATTGATTCATTGTGTTCATGCATGGGTGAAGGAATGCTTTTATATAAGGCTGTATCAAATAAAAATAACGGCATGTCCTACGATAATCTTATTGAATACCTGAACAACGTCAAAACCCATATAATACATCTTTTTACGGTTGATGATCTGCACTACCTTCATAACGGCGGACGGCTTTCAAAAAGTGCCGCAGTTTTAGGAAGCATTATCAATATCAAACCTATATTATTTGTGGATAACAACGGTGAGTTAAAACTGGCCGATAAGGTAAGAGGCAGAAAAAAATCCCTTTTATATCTTATCAGTAAAACAATATCCGATATATCTCCCCATGGGAAGGACATTGTAATGATAAGCCATTGTGACTGCGAAGAAGATGCCATGTATATATATAGCCATCTTAAAGAAAACATTGATATAAAAGAAATAATGGTAAATCAGATAGGCCCCACAATCGGTTCCCATTCCGGTCCCGGAACTCTGGCAGTATACTACGAAAGTGCCAAAAGAGAATAAAAAAAATGCTGTGAAACTCCCTTTATAAGGTATTTCACAGCACATTTTTTATTTTATTATTTTAAATCCTTTGTAATATCTGAGCCATGCTTTTGCAAGAATTGCCTTTCTTGTTACGGCTCCCCATACTCTCGAATCCGATGAGTGGTTACGGTTATCGCCCATCATAAAATACTCGTTATCGCCAAGGACTATTTCCTGATAATTTTTCACATCATTGGCGTTGGGTTTTTCGTTCCACCAGTCAGAATTGTCAATACATTCTTCTTTGCCATCTTTATTTTTAAGATATGCAACACCTTCTTTAATAACTATAGTCTCGCCGGGAAGTCCTATTACTCTCTTTATGTAAAGCTGGCCTGCGTCCTCGCCGGTTGCTTCCGGAGCTTTGAATATGACAACATCTCCTCTTTTAGGATCCGTAAAATAATATGGTATACGCAGTCCTATAAGGCGGTCACCAACATTAACCGTGCTGACCATTGATCTTGTTGGAATAACAGCGTTGATGATAACAAACTTGCAAAGTAAAAAAGCTATAAGTGCACCAATTGCAATAACCCTGACATATTCCAATACAACTTTCCATCCGGATTTTGCTTCATCTTCTTTTTTGTTCTTATGTCCGGTTATTATCTTTTCCTTTTCTTCATCCGCTTCTGCTTTTTCAAGCATTTCTTCCACTTCACTGAGTTTTGCCATTATCTTTCACCTTATATTATTTAAAATATTCTACACCTGATTCAAAAATCTTAAGATCCTGATCTCCGTAGATATTAATTGCAACAGAATCTCCGCGTCTTTCAGCATGTGCCATCTTACCGAATATTCTTCCGTCAGGGCTTGTAATACCTTCAATTGAGCAATAAGAACCGTTTACGTTCCACTCCTCATCCATTGTCGGATTACCATCAAGGTCTACATACTGTGTAGCAACCATTCCTTCCGCAAAAAGCTTATCAAGCCACTCTTTATTGGCAACAAATCTACCTTCACCATGAGATGCAGGGCTGCAGTATGTTCCGCCAAGTGTTGCTTTAGCAAGCCATGGCGATTTATTGGAAACAACTTTTGTATATACCATCTTAGAGATGTGACGTCCTATTGTATTCATTGTAAGTGTAGGTGAGTCTGCTGACTGCTCTGTAATCTTTCCGTAAGGCACAAGTCCAAGTTTAATAAGTGCCTGGAAACCATTACATATACCGAGGGCAAGTCCGTCACGTTCGTTGAGAAGTTTCTCAACAGCTTCTTTGATTCTGGCATTTCTGAATGCTGTGGCAAAGAACTTAGCTGAACCATCAGGTTCATCACCTGCGGAAAATCCGCCAGGGAACATAATAATCTGTGCTTTGTTGATTGACTTTTCAAATTCTTCTACAGACTCTCTTATGTCATCTGCTGTAAGATTTCTGAATACCTTTGTAATTACATCCGCACCGGCTCTTTCAAATGCCTTTGTGCTGTCGTATTCACAGTTAGTGCCCGGGAATACAGGAATAAATACTGTAGGCTTTGCAATTTTATTTTTACAAATATAAATCTCTTTTGCATTATATACAGGTGTATCAAGCTTTTCTCCACCCTTAACGGCAATTGTTGGGAATACCTTCTCAAGAGGCTTTTTCCATGTGTCAAGTGCTGTCTTAATGTCTATTGATACATTTCCGTATTCAAAAGCTGCCTTATCATTGACAAATCCTATCACACGGTAATCTCCTGTAAGGGCAGATACCTTATCGGCAGGTACTTCTGCAACTATACATCCGTATTTTGGTGCAAAAAGTTCTGCTGCGTCAACATCTTCGTTAATTGTTACGCCTAACATATTACCGAATGCCATTTTGCTGACTGCCGGAACAATTCCCTTGGCATTAAGTGTATATGCGCTGACGATGTTATGCTTTGCAATTGCGTCGGCAACATTTGTAAACATTTCCATAACCTGTGCATATACAGGTATATCGAATTTGTCCCTCTTAATCTCAAAAAGAACAAGTACATTACCGGCTTTTTTAAGTTCAGGAGTGATAACATCTTTTTCACTTGCGGTATCAACTGCAAATGATACAAGTGTATTAGGTACATCAAGGTCATTAAAGGTTCCTGACATACTGTCCTTACCGCCGATTGAAGGAAGTCCGAATCCCATCTGGGCTTCAAAAGCACCGAGAAGAGCTTTCATAGGTTCACCCCAGCGTGTCTTGTCTTCTGTCATTCTTCTGAAGTATTCCTGGAATGTAAATCTTATCTTTCTGTAATCACCGCCGGCACATACAATCTTTGCCATAGATTCAACTACTGCATATATTGCACCATGATAAGCACTCCATGATGAAAGATATGGGTCAAATCCGTAACTCATCATTGTAACCATATCTGTCTTTCCCTTTAATACAGGAAGTTTGGCTACCATTGTCTGTACTTCCGTAAGCTGGTATTTACCGCCGTAAGGCATATATACGGAACCTGCACCGATAGAGCTGTCAAACATTTCAACAAGACCCTTCTGTGAACATACATTAAGATCTGAAAGTGTCTTAAGCCATTCTGCCTTAACATCCGTTACAGGCTTTGCGTTGAAAAGATTATCCTTTTCCGATGGCATTTCAACTACAACGTCCGTTTCCTGATGGGCACCGTTAGTATCAAGGAATGCCCTGCTTATATTTACAATGTCTTTGCCTCTCCATGTAAGCACAAGACGTTTTTCTTCTGTTACTACAGCAACTTCTACTGCTTCAAGATTTTCTTCATTGGCATATTTTAAGAAATCCTTAACATCCTTAGGATCCACAACAACTGCCATTCTTTCCTGTGATTCGGAAATAGCAAGTTCTGTTCCGTCAAGACCTGCGTATTTCTTAGGAACTTTATCAAGGGATACCTTGAGTCCGTCTGCAAGTTCTCCGATTGCAACAGATACGCCGCCCGCACCAAAGTCATTACATTTTTTGATAAGTTTTGATACTTCAGGTCTTCTGAAAAGTCTCTGTATCTTACGTTCTGTAGGTGCGTTACCTTTCTGTACTTCAGCACCGCAGGTATCAATGGATTTTTCTGTATGTGCCTTAGAAGAACCTGTAGCTCCGCCACAGCCGTCACGTCCTGTTCTTCCACCGAGAAGAATGATGATATCTCCCGGATCAGAAGTCTCTCTTATAACATCTTTTCTTGGAGCAGCACCCATAACGGCACCGATTTCCATTCTCTTGGCTGCATAATTAGGATGATAAATTTCTTTTACATATCCTGTAGCAAGACCTATCTGGTTACCGTAAGAGCTGTAGCCATGTGCAGCTTCCCTTACAATCTTCTTCTGAGGGAGCTTGCCTGCCATAGTCTTATCAAGGGATAATGTTGGGTCTGCAGCACCTGTGACACGCATTGCCTGATATACATAAGTACGTCCTGAAAGCGGATCTCTTATAGCACCTCCAAGACATGTTGCGGCGCCACCGAAAGGTTCGATTTCAGTAGGATGGTTATGTGTCTCGTTTTTAAAATTAACAAGCCATTCTTCTGTCTTTCCGTCAATTTCAACAGGAACAACTATACTGCAGGCGTTAATCTCATCAGACACTTCCATGTCATCAAGTTTGCCTTCTTTTTTAAGTTTTTTCATTGCAAGAAGAGCTATGTCCATAAGGCATACGAATTTATCGTTACGTCCTGCATACACATCTGCAAATGTATTTTTATAATCCTCAAAGGCTTTTTCAATAGGCTCTTTGTAATATCCGTCCTCAAACTTAATATTCTTAAGTTCTGTTGAGAAAGTCGTATGACGGCAGTGATCCGACCAATATGTATCAAGAACCCTGATTTCTGTCATTGAAGGGTCTCTGTGTTCTTCATTCTTAAAATAATTCTGTATATGAAGGAAATCCTTAAAAGTCATGGCAAGACCAAGTGACGAATATAAATCGTGAAGTCTGTCTTCGTCCATATCCTTAAAGCCGTCAAATACGATTACATCCGCAGGCTCCGGGAATACAGTTACAAGAGTCTCAGGCTTTTCAATGTCTGCTTCCCTTGAATCAACAGGATTAATGCAGAAATTCTTGATTCTGTCAAGTTCATCCTCAGTAAGGTTGCCTTCGATTGCATAAATAACTGCTGTTTTGATAACAGGTTCTTCATCTTCTTTTAACAATTTGATACACTGTACGGCACTATCGGCTCTCTGGTCAAACTGTCCCGGTAAAAATTCAACACCAAAGACATGTTCATTATCATTATGGGTAAAATCTTCCTCATATACATAATCAACAGGTGGCTCTGAAAAAACAGTTACAAGTGCTTTTTCATATGTTTCTTTTGTGATATTTTCGATGTCGTACCTGATTAATACTCTGACATTGGTTACAGTATTAATGTTGAGATAGCTGCTTATTTCTTCACTAAGCTCCTTTGCCTTAACTGCAAATTCAGGCATCTTTTCAGAATAAACTCTCTTTACCTTACTCATGGTATTCTCCTTTATGTTATATATTATTCATGTAATCTTCGGATTACTTTGCAAACTACCGCATCTTCCATAACTGTAGGGCCTGTATAAGTAAAAAATACAAGACCCTCCGTAGGTGATGTTACCTGATTTATTACTTCACCTTCATACGGATCTATTATCTCGCCTATAACGCTGCCTCTGTATACAGGGTCTCCCGGACTAATCACCCGCCTGTAAAGACCGGATACCTCGGACTTAATGGACGTAAGGTCATCTTCATTAATAACCTCCGCAATATATCCGCTGTGATTGTTATATTTGATTATTCCCATTCTTGTTAAAAATCTGAGAATAGATGCAACTGCCTGTCTTGCAGAAACATCATCTATATAATCAGTGCAGGTTGTGTACAGTGAAAAAGCACTTGTACCGCTCATCTGCCAGTTATAATTAAGAGTTGCCGTATCCATAGGCTTAGGTTTTCTGATTACAACAAAAGGCAGTCCGAAAAGGTTAGCCAGACTCGGATTCTGGAAACCTGTCTCCATCATTCTTATATGTGGTACAAAATTACCGGGCATATAAAAACTTGTAAGCTGTATTCCGTAACTGAAGCCTTTTATTACTTCCATTAAATTGGCCGCTATCTGCTGTGTAGTGTCTCCGTTAATAAATCCGGGGAATTTTCTGTTAATATCCGAATCGTCTAACGGCCAGAATCTCTTGTCTATATTAGTGGCATACTGATTAATGCACGGAATAATAAGTATCTCCTTGCCATTTGCAATCTGTCCATGTTCCTCTAACTTCTTAAGTTCTTTGATAAGCTGTGAACATATATATGTCTGCTGGTATTCATTGCCTCGCATTGAACCGACAACACATGCTGCCCTGTCTCCCTGTCCAAAGGTAAAACCTGTTATTTTGAAATCTTCCCTGTAGATTCCTTCAAGAGTATACAATACTTCTCTACGCATCAAGTCCACCTCCGTCATGCTCCGCACATATTCGTGCCACAATAGCTCCTTTATATACAACAGGATGTTCCCTAAGTGTGAACAGGAAACCGTCTTTAGGTGATATTATGTCTTCAAGTATCTCTCCGGTAAGCGGGTTAACTATCTTACCTATATATGTTCCTTTACGGATATGCACACCCAGTTCTTCCACATCTTCAAGGATAAAAAGTCCCGATCTTGTGGTATGGATTGCGGATACATCACCCTTATGGGCCACAATAGGTTCCCTGATTTCATCGGTTATATCCCCTTTCCATATTCCAAGTTCTTTCATAAGTCTTAAAATACCTGTAAGTGTCTGTCTCGCATATTTTCTTGAAATTCTTGACCCTGCTCCCATCTCAACAACCAAAGAAGGAACACCAAACATATTAAGACAGTTGGCAAGTGAAGATTCAAGATATGCTGCCGATGACAATGCCCATATTATGTCGGCATTCATAAGCTTTGCATAAGGAAGCAGTTTTTCAAAAAGTTCAGGGCTTAATCTTACCTGTGGGGCTTCCTTTATAAAAATATTGGAAGAATGTACATCAACACACATATCACTTCCTATTATATCCTGAATTATATTATAAGCAATATACTCGGCCATTGCGCCGGAGTCGTTACCCGGAAACACCCTGTTCATATCAAGGTCATTCATTGGAATCCCTCTTGTTCCCGTATCAATTCCGAGCGGATTAATTGAAGGATATACATCAACTATTCCCGCAAGGTTCTGAGGTTCTGCTTTAATCTTTTCAATTAATTTATAACAAACGTACTGGCCATTAAGTTCATCGCCATGTGTACCGGTAACTATGGAAATCCTCTTTGTAGATTTATCCGTTACGGAAGGAAGAAGTCTGTTTTTCTTAATTACCAGACGTTCCTCTACCGGCATCTGCAATGATACGATTTCTTCAATCATACGCAGTTCTCCTAATTTATCATGTATTTTTACACACTTTCTGTAATATTATAAATCACATCACGCCAAAAATCCAGTATTTCTTCATTAACATTTTCAATGTTGACAATATGGTAATTTTTCCATTCTTTCGGAAACAGGCTTACATATCTTTCCCAAAGAAATCTGTCGTCAAGAAGAGCTATTACTCCCGTATCTTCGTCCGTGCGTATAACCCTTCCCGCTGCCTGAAGCACTTTATTCATACCGGGATATACATAGGCATATTCATACCCTTTGTTTTCCCTTTCGTCATAAAAGGTTTTGAGAATACTGTTTTCCGTACTGATTGACGGAAGTCCCGTACCTACAATGATACTTCCGATAAGGCTGTCCTTTTTCAAATCTATTCCTTCCGAAAACAATCCTCCAAGCACGCAAAAACCTAAAAGAACGTCATCACCGTTATTTTCAAATTCCGCAAGAAATTCTTCCCTGTCTTTTTCGGACATATTGTTATTTTGTATAATTACACGCACTTTTTCACCGTAAAACAGTTCATATACACTTTCCATATATTTATAAGACGGGAAAAAGACGAGATAATTCCCTTTTCTGCTTCCTGTGATTCTAAGTATATATTCTTTTATCTTTGTAAATTCATCGGTATTTCTTCTTGTGTACCTGCTGGTAACATCATTTCCTATGACGAGCAGTCTTTTATTGACATCAAATGGTGAATTAACATATATTGCCGGTTCGTTTATGTCTCCTGTAAGAAGCTCTTTGTAATAATTGACGGGTAAAAGGGTTGCCGAAAAGAACACGGCATTTCTGCCGGAGTCAACGCACTCCCTTATGTTATTGCCGGGATTTACGCAAAAAAGCCTGTACATAAAACCACGCTCAGTATGTTCACAATATTTTACATAATTCTCATCTGTCTTTTCATACATGGCATTAAAGTGACATACGTTGAAAAAAAACTCCAAAAGTTCTGTCATATATGGAAAATCCCTGTTATTTTCCATGAAATGTGTAATCTCCGTTTCAAGGCACTTAAGAGATATTGACAGTAAATTGTCATTTTCCTCAATCATATATTCCTCGTCGCATTTTCTCTTCATCTCAAGCATATATCTGTTACAGCGTTCAAGGATACCCGCAAGCTTTTTACTATAACCTGCCACAAGCTTTTTCACGGAAAGCACATCTTCTTTATAAATCTGTGCCGAATACATGTTCCTTGCCCTGTCCACCAGATTATGGGCTTCATCCACAAGAAAAATATATTCGCCCCTGCTGCCCTCCGAAAAGAATCTTTTAAGCTTTACCTCCGGGTCAAACACATAATTGTAGTCGCATATTATCCCATCCATCCAGTAAGATAAATCAAGGCACAATTCAAAAGGACATACCGTATTTTTCTTCGCATACTCCTCTATCACATCCCTTGTAATAACGTCCAGGTTATTAATCATGTCATACACAACGCCGTTAATCCTGTCATAATGTCCCTTGGCATAAGGGCAGGAAAAAGGATTGCACTCAGGAGTGTCTTCTCCATCGCAGAGACATAATTTATCTTTAGCCGTAATGGTAAGTGTCTTAAAATCAAGATTATTCCGTCTTAAAATTCCAAAGGTATCCTCTGCCGCAGTCCTGGTTATTGTCTTGGCTGTCAGATAAAATATTTTGTCCCCGTATTCCTCTCCCATTGACTTAACAGCCGGAAACACGGTGGATATGGTCTTGCCCACCCCTGTAGGTGCCTGAATATATAAATTGTGGTTATCCTTTATTGCCTTATACACGCTGACTGCAAGATTTCTCTGCCCCTCCCTGTATTCAAAGGGAAATTCAAGTTCCTTAATGGATATGTTACGGCTTTTTCTGTGATAATATACATAATTACCCCATTTGATAAGTTCACTTAAGACAGCCTCAAACCACTTTTTTAATTCTTCAAAACTCATTACTTCTGTAAAATATTTTATGGCTTCATCCGTTAAATTGACATAAGTCATCCGTATTCCGATTGTGTCAAGGTTATTTTTCAGGGCATATATATAAGCATAACACATTGCCTGCGCCTTATGGACCTCAACCGGCTCCGACAGGTATTTCACATCCTTATATGTACCCTTTATCTCATCCACATAAGTATATCCGTCCTTATTAAATATCCCGTCTGCCCTGCCCTCAACCGTTATGTCATAAATATCATTGTCATAAGTATACGAAAGCGATACCTCCGCATTGTAATCACCACCCATTGACTTCTGAATCTTACGGTGTGCCCTGCTGCCGGCATCCATGGCAGTCTTATCCGTAACTCCGCTAAAACGGTTATCTATGTCACCTTTTCTGCATATAAATTCCACAAGATTTCTGACGGAAATTCTAAGTGTACCATTCACAATATCTATCATAGGTTACTTCCTTTACATATACTCTCTGAACCTTAACGGCATATTCTGTTTCTGGAGATTAATATTGGTACGTTCTTTGATGGAAATGCTCTTTCTGAACATCTCATATAATCTTTTAAGTTCTTTTTCTTTATCGTCAGGCTGCAGACTCATAATGTATCCCGTATCCACATCAGTAATTATATATTCACCGCCCTTATTGTGAACGGCAGCCTTGCCCCTGCCCATATCGGCTATAACAAAATTCTCCTGCAGCAGCCTGTCCGTAAAAAAACTGCCAAGAAGCGTAAGCAGGTTATTAACGGGGCGGATTTTGCCAAGCAGGAAATTATCATATTGCTCAAATCTTAAAAAGCCTCTGAAATGGTCATATTCCCTGCCTGTATTGCGACACATCTTATTGACATTTGCCACATGAACATCATGGTAATCCGAAATGCCCCCGGCACCGTTTTGAAATACTGATTTTACAAAGTAAAAAATATCCGTTCCTCTGTCGGGATTATTATTAAGTGCGGCAAGATACATCATGTATTCTGCCTCGTAAGAGATTTTTCGTATTCCTTTGGCAACCCGTAAGGACTTTGACAAATCTGTAACCACCTCCGTACATTCTCCGAAAACAAACATATTGTCATTATCACATTCTATCATAACATCATCGGACCAGTAGCCCGAAAATACGGCGGTCAAAATACCCTCATAAGTTCCGTCACATCTGAATATAACCATAAAAATTCTCCTTACGGGCTCTTAATCTATATCTGTCCTGTAATAATACCGTAGCTTGTCAAATCCTTCACTTCATCAGGGAATATGTCACTGTTGGTATCAAAAAAGCTTAACTGTCTGTATGTAACATCGTCCCCTGTAACGCGTCTTACAGATGAATCAAGGATATTCCTGACAATGTAATTCTCTTCAATCCTGATATTCTTATACATCATTATGCCGTTACAGGTAATAAAATATATTGCCCTTTTAAGGACAACGCCGATTCTTTTAAGGTCGGCAAAATCAAGCCTGCTGCTCCTTCTTGCAGCAATTATCCTCTTTGCCGAATTGACACCGATTCCCGGGACTTTAAGAAGTGAATAATAATCCGCCCGGTTAATTTCAACAGGAAAATATTCCAGATGTCTCAGTGCCCAGTCGCACTTAGGGTCTACAAGAACGTTAAAATCCGGTCTGGCCTCCGATAAAATATCCTGTGCCTTAAAGCCGTAAAATCTCATAAGCCAGTCAGCCTGATACAATCGATGTTCCCTTAAAAGCGGAGGTCCGTTAAGGGCTGACGGCAGCGTACTGTCATTATTGACATTGACAAATGCCGAATAAAAGACTCTCTTAAGTCCATAGTTCTTATACAGTGCTTCCGAAACATTGATTATCTGATAATCATTCTCTCCGCTGGCTCCGATAACCATCTGGGTACTCTGCCCTGCCGGGACAAATTTCCTTCCTGAACGGTTGTATGGAACAATATCATGTCTGTCATTATTGATACCGTTACGGATTAATTTCATAGGGGACAGAATCGTATTCCTAGTCTTATTGGGTGCTAAGGATTTAAGTCCCTCCGTAGTAGGAAACTCAAGATTAACACTCATCCTGTCGGCATACCAGCCCGTCCGTTCCACAACTGAAGGGTCTGCTCCCGGAATCCCCTTAACATGAATATACCCTCCGAAACGGTATACCTCCCTGAGCCTTCTCACCGTCTCACATAGAAGCATCATAGTATATGTGGGATTATTGATAATTCCGGAACTTAAGAAAAGTCCCTCGATATAATTTCTCTTATAAAAATCCATGGTAAGGGTGCATATCTCATCAGGGGTAAATGTGGTCCTCACAACGTCATTGCTCTTTCTGTTAATACAATACCTGCAGTCAAATACACATTCATTGGACATAAGAATCTTAAGGAGTGATATACATCTTCCGTCAGCTGAAAAGCTGTGACATATACCACTCCTTGCCGTATTGCCTATTCCCTTGCCGTTATTCTTCCTTTCCGTACCGCTTGATGTACATGCCACATCATACTTTGCCGCATCGGTAAGAATGGCAAGCTTATCCATAATATCCATTGACTCACAAATCTGCATAACTATACCTCGAACATTTGTTTGTATTAATTATAGCACATTTGTTCGATTTGTAAACAATTATTTTGAAACGGTCATTACAGGTCTTACACCTATTGATGTATTGGTAGCCAGTTCTCCGCCTGCCGATATGATTCCGTTGGAATTAACAAATACATAACTTGTATTCATGCTTCCGTTGGAACTTGTCCACCATTTTGCTCCGTTGTTTTCATCAACGAATACACCTCTGGCTATTGCATAATCAGTAGCTTTCGCCTGTCTTTTTTCAACATCCTCGTCTCTCAGCCCATACTCACTGTATACAAGATTACTGCAGGAAAGAATTACCAGATAATCTTCCGATTCATTACCGTTTGAGGTGCTGTAAAAATAATTCTCAGGCTTGCCTATATGCGTCTTTTTGATAAGGTTTAATTCCTCATCAGAAAATGCTTTTGAAAGATATGATGTATTAAGCCATGTCCTTAACTCGCTCACATCCCATGAAGAATCTACAAGTTCGTTCATATAGCAGTTGCCGTCAAGAACCTTATCCGTCATAAGGAGATATTCATTGTCTTTATCTATAAGAAGCATCCACGCAATTTTACCATATGTAAAATAAGCAGTTTCTCCGTCGCTATTTACTCTCGTTATTTTCTTACCGAAAACAACAGCCGTGTCATTCTCATCATATTTGGCATTTTTGATATAATCGGTCACATAACCGTCTGCAATCTTATTCTGAGGATAGCTTCCAAAATATACTTTGCCGTCTTCACTAAGTACCGGTGCAGTACTGCGTTCTTTAACTTCACCGCTTTCTGTCTTTGTTTTAAGGTAACCTTCAAATTCCTTATCCGCATATTCAGCCATCTCATATAACGCTTCATTGTCATCACCCTCTTTAACACCTGAGTCAAAAAGATAATCAAATAACTCACGTCTTCTGTCACTGCCCTTTGAACTTTCAGCCGTTAAATCAAGATATTCATACACATAATTTAATTTCAGCGTTACATCCTCTGTGTTATCTATAAGGTAATCCAAAACCTCCTCGGATGACTTATTAAGCTTGTAAGCTTCAAGGTATGAATTGTAGGCTTTGTCCTTATCACCCTCAGATTCATACTCTTTGGCATCATTTACATAGTCATCAAAGCTCATGCTTACAGGCTCTTCCTTTTTATCCGTGTCTTTCTTACCCGTCACAAGCAGGACAACTATTGCTGCAACAACTATAACCAGCAAAACAGCGATTATAACCAGCTCTGTTTTTTTTCTTTTTAACTTATTATCTTCCATGCTTTCATTCCTCCGTCTGTCTTTTAAAATTTTATTGCTTTTTATACCGGCTGTCAATGTAGTTTTTAACATATGTATATCATCATTTGCAACATCTTCCCGGTAGATGTATAATGTAGACCTATTGACAAAGAATATGTAAAAAAAATTATAAATGCCGTGATACAGAATTTGTATGAGTCAGATATGGCAGGAACCGGAGAATTTTATGACAGCTGTAATTACAGGAACATCAAGCGGTATCGGCAAATCAACCGCTTTATTACTTATAGAGAATAACATTGAGGTAATCGGTTTTTCAAGAACGCCTTCTGAAATACAAAATCCTCTTTTTAAAGAATACCTGATTGATTTAACGGATCTTAAAGCCTTTGAAAAGCTTATACGGGAGATTAAAAAAGAAAAGGAAATCTCCGTTATAGTCAATAATGCGGGATGTGGCTATTACGGTCTTCATGAGGAATTAAATGCCTCGATGATTCACGAAATGGTTACCGTTAATCTGGAGGTTCCCATGCTTTTAACCTCGATTTTTCTGAGGGATTTTAAGAAAAACAAAGGACAGATTGTTAATATTTCAAGTGTGACAGCAAAAGAAATCAACCCCCATGGAGCAGCATACGGGGCTACCAAAGCAGGACTTACATCTTTTGGCAGCAGCATATTTGCAGAAGCCAGAAAATATGGTGTCCGTGTAACCAATATCCACCCGGAAATGACTGATACAGACTTATACAGAAATGCTGATTTTGAAGCCGACACGGAATTCGGCTGTTCATTAACATCGTCACTTATCGCAGAGACCATCCTTAATATATTGAAATCACCGGAAGGTTTTTCCGTTAATGACATAACAATCAATCCACAGTATCACCGGTTAAAGAGGAAATAACATGAATTACTTTATTCACACCATAAAAGGAAACAAAACAGTTATTTATAACAAAATCATAGGCAGTAACGATACCGTATACCCTGATATACTGATAAATCACCCTTTTGCCGAAGACGAAATAGCCGACGACACACTATTTCATATTGCAGATGATGCAATCAGACAATACGGGAACGGCAAAGTAATTATTGCCAAAGTCGCAGATGTCAATGACCTTGATTACATTTTAAAAACAATGGCCTGTCTTTATCCCGGAAATGCAAAAGAATCCTCCGGATATATAGACGATTTCTGTAAAAATATTTTATTATCTGAGACAATGGCTTTAAATTTCAAAAAGCTTATGCAGTATTATGAGGAAACAGGAGGCAATCCACATAACCTTTTAACACCATTTATCAAGGAGTATGCTCTCCCCGTAAAGTCCAAAAAGGAGGGTAAAATGATCTATGAACTTATCAGAAACCAAATCCTTGGCTAAGCCATTTTCCCACATATATGTGGAAGATGATGCCTTCAACTACCCTTTGTCCAAAGAGATTCTTGGAAGGCTTAAAGGCAGCCACATTATTAAAATAAAACATTACAAAGATATTTTTAACAGGTCAGGTCAGGATTTTCTGCTTCAAAAACAATCCAGGTCACTTATTTTATCCGTAAACCGTAATGAAAAGATATATCCGGGAGCCAGAGTGTGCCAGAGTTTTGGAAACGATAACTTTTACTACACCTCCAACATAATGAATTGCGTATTTGACTGTGAATACTGTTATCTTCAAGGTATGTACCCCTCCGGTAATATTGTAATATTCGTAAATTATGATGATTATTTTTCAGAAATAGAAAAAATTCTTGCAAAACACGATATGTATATATGTATTTCCTATGATACGGATTTACTTGCAATGGAGAACTTAACAGGCTTCGTTGACAAGTGGATTAGATTCACGTTGTCCCATCCGTCCCTTAAAATAGAAATACGCACTAAATCAGCCTTTGATACATCATGTTTTCCCAAATGTGACCGTGTCATATTTGCATGGACTCTGTCACCTGAATACATCATTGAACGTTTTGAACATTTTACGCCATCCCTTGACAGCCGCATTAATGCAGTAAAAAAGGCGATTGACGGCGATTATATGGTAAGGTTATGTTTTGACCCCATGATATATGTAAAAGACTATAAGGAAATTTACAAAGATTTTTATGAATATGTATTTTCACAGATTGACGGTAATAAAATCACAGATGCCAGCCTTGGTCTGTTTCGGATATCATCTTCCTATATTAAATCAATGAAGAAAAAAAGACTTACTGAAATATCCGCCTATCCCTACACCTGCTTGGAGGGCGTATGCCAGTATGAGCCAAAAAAATCCGGCGAAATGCTTGATTTCGCCGGATATGAAATTACAAAATATATTTCCCGTGAGAAACTTTTTATTGATTGACACCACCAAAATTAATGAACTGCCTGTCAATATCGATAACTCCGTAACAGTTGCCGGGCAGTTCCCTTACAAGTTCTCCAAGTTTCTTTTCCACATCTGCCGATTTATCCTTACATTCAATAGGAACAACGGCATCAAAAATAACATTCTGCCTGTTAGGTCCATCAACTACCCTGAAATCATGTATTGTAATATCAGGATTATAATCCTTTATCTTCTTAACAAGGATTGATTTAAGTTTATTAACCTTTTCATCGTTAACTGCAATAGGGTCCATATGTATTATGGTCTCACAACCAAGTTCTTTTCTTATCTGCCTTTCACACCTGTCAATGACTTCATGAAGTTCATTGATATTACCATCCTCAGGCACTTCGCCGTGAAAGGATATCATTCTTCTTGCCGGACCATAATCATGTACTACAAGGTCATGAATTCCCACTATCTGGTCATAAGAATTGGCAATTTTATATATTTTGTTAACAAAATCCTGTTCCGGTGGCTGTCCTAACAGTGGGTCAATCGTGTCTTTGACCGACTTAATACCCGCAAAAAGAATAAATAATGAAACAGCCATACCTACATAGCCGTCCACACTTACACCTGTAATCCTTGCAATAATTACCGAAATAAGTACCACTGATGTCGCAACACTGTCACTTAAAGAATCTGTGGCAGTTGCTTTCATCGAGGCAGAATTCAGGAGTTTCCCATAGTGCCTGTTATAAAAATTCATGTATATCTTAACCACAATGGAAACAGTCAGGACAACTATGGATAATGTCCCGGTCTCAATGTCTTTGGGATTAATAATTCTTTCAAAAGATGACTTTCCAAGCTCAAATCCCATAAGAATTATCATTATGGAAACAATAAAACCTGAAATATATTCCATTCTTCCATGTCCGTACGGATGCCCACTGTCAGGCTCTTTATAAGCAAGTCTGAAACCCATAAGGGTAACAAAGGATGAGCCTGCATCCGACAGGTTATTGAAGGCATCTGCCGTTATGGAAATTGCTCCCGTTACAATTCCGGCTATAAATTTACCGGCAAACAGGCATATATTAAGGAATATGCCTGTTAAACCGGTCAATGTACCATACTTCTTTCTGACTGTGGAATCATTGTAATTAGTTCTATCCTTAATAAACAATCTGGATAAAAAACTTATCATATAAATTCTCCCTTACTGTGGCAGGATGTCAGATTCATCTTTCTCTACCATAGGTGAAATTCCGAATCTAGGATTAGGAATTCTTATAGGTACTCCGATAAGAGCACTTACCGAACGAATTTTTTCGTTGGCTGACATAAGAATAACGGACATATAATTATCCTTAATGTACTGTTCAATATCATCAATAAACGTACTTACGGTAACACCTGTAATCGTCTCAATTACCATATGTATACACTGGTTAGGGTCCGTTACTTCAACCTTAACTGCAACAAGTGCAGCTACCGGATTGGTTGTATTAGGCTTAATCGCAGCTTCTGATTTTACATTAAGTGCTATCTTCTCTCCCGGCTTCATAGTAAAATTGTTAGTATAAGAAAGCGTTCTTATCTCTGTTGGATTAATAGTTACTGTTACGTTTTTCATTTTGTTTCCTCCAAAATCTTAATTGTGGCGTTGTTGTCATAATCTCTTATGAGATAATCAAAATAAATTACGGTATCGCCACATACCACATTGCCATTATCCCGGTATTCAACAGGGTTAATTTTAAAAATCTCTATATGTTCTGCCTTGGTAAGCTTATGTTCTCCCGAATATTTCTTAGCCCTTAACGATTCATCTTTGTTAAAAACAAAACATTCCGGCAGCGATTTCACATTATCTCTTAAATACATGTCAAATCTTAACATCTCGCCAAATACCATCATATCGTGTTCATTAAGATAATCCCCGGCGAAATCATAAAGCAGTTCAAATTTACCGTTTCTTGACGGAAGGCTTCCGTCACTGTATCTTCTTTCAAAACATTCCGAAAGCAATTCATACATGGCAAAGCTGTCATCAAAACTGCCAGACAGATATCTGACCGACAACACAAACATATTGCTATTATAATACATATCAAGAACTTTTTCCACCTGTTTTAACTTTAAAATATCATCATAAGAAAGATATTTTGTATAAAGCACCTCGTAAGGCGGTATATCTCTCGCAACTATACCATATTTATCTTTTTCTTCACGCATAAGTGAACCATGTAAAAGTTTCAAAAAACCAAGCTGTAAATTATCGGGCTTCATATCATATATATCATTAAAAGATTTTCTGAAACTGTTTATGTCCTCGTAGGGAAGTCCCGCTATTAAATCAAGATGCATATGGATATTCCGGCATTTTCTTATCGCAGCTACGTTATTCCTTAACTTATCAAGGTTCATTACCCTGTGAATTGCTTTAATTGAGTCCTGATTAGTGGACTGCACACCTATTTCAAGCTGGATGAGTCCCGGTCTTAAGCTGTTCATAATCCTTATATCTTCTTCTTCAAGAATATCTGCCGCTATCTCAAAGTGGAACGAGGTTATCCCATTATCGTTATCTCTTATAAACCTTAATATCTTCCTTGAATGCTCCCTGTTACAGTTAAATGTCCTGTCAACAAATTTGACTAGTGCGACCTTGTTATCAAGGAACACTTTCAAATCCGTAAGAACCAGTTCCGTATTCCTGAATCGCAGATGCTTGTCTACGGATGAAAGGCAATAACTGCAGGAAAACGGGCAGCCTCTTGAACTTTCATAATATATAATTTTATTTTTATAATCATCTTCCTTGTATCCTGCCGCATAATAAGGCATAACAGAATCACTCATATCATATACAAGCGTGCATGGATTATCGATAATTTTTCCGTCAGAAACAGTTGTTATTCCAGGAATAGAAGGAATGTCTTTTTCCCTGCCTTCCATATAGCAATCCATCAGTTCCTTAAAAACAGCTTCACCTTCGCCTTTTATTACACCGGCAACATTTTCATACCTGCCGGCATATTCTTCTGTATTATAACTGACTTCCGGGCCTCCAAGCCAGATTTTAACACCCGGAAGCAGCTTATTAAGTTCAGGTAAAAGTTCTTTGACATAATTTATATTCCAGATATAACATGATATTCCGATAACATCCGGTTTTTCCAGATATATATTTTTCAGAATATCCTCAAGCTGATTATTGATTGTAAACTCCCTGATACATACTTTATCTGAATAAGCTGTGGCTGCTTTTAAGCAATAAACTGCCAGATTGGAATGTATATATTTGGAATTAATGGCTACAAGTAAAAATTTATTCATTAATCAGAAACTCCTAAGGGTGTCGTTATCGTCAGTGTTTTTGTCAATGGACTTAATAACCACATAATAACCATTACCCGGTGAAACTTCCACAAACACCCTGTCACCTGCTTTATGGGAAAGAACAGCCTTTCCTATAGGTGATTCATTACTTATAAGTCCGTTAAGGGAATTTCCTCTTACCGTTGTTACAATCTTAAAGGTCTCCGTTTCGTCATCATCCTCAAAATAGAGCTCTACTTTATTATTAAGTCCAACTTCGTCATCTGCGGATTCGTCACTTATGACATTTGCCGTCTTAATCATTTTTTCAAGATATCTTATTCTGCTTTCATTACGGTTTTTTTCTTTTTTAGCAGCATGATATTCAAAGTTTTCGCTTAAATCGCCGTGTGCCCTCGCCTCTTTTACATGTTCAAGCAGTTCTTTTCTTAAAACAACTTTTCTGTATTCAATCTCTTCCTGCATCTTTTTAATATCATTTTCAGTCAATTCGTCAAACATATTGCACCTCCACAATTATATGTATTTTATCATATTATTTACAATTATACAAAAAAAGTTCCGGACATCAGATATCCGGAACTTCTTAGAAAGCTTGCATTACTTTCTGTTTATGGCATACGAATTTCGTCTTATAAACACATTATTTACAATGGCAGCCCTTACATGCACTGCAATCACCGCCGCAGATACCCTTACCGGCCTTCTTATCCCTGACCATACTCCTGATTACAAGAAAAACTAATGCTAAAAGAATAATACCTACTATAACTGAGCTTATTATTTTCATCATAATAAACGCCTGCCTTTCTTTCCCTTTGCATTAGTTAGTATATACTAACCAATATTAGTTGTCAATACCCAGTTAAAGCATTGGTGAAAATAATCTTAAAATCGGCAGGAAAATTATTTTTGCAAAACTCTTTTTCATACATTTTTCGAGGGTTATACGCTCACATTTTTCCTGTGTATCAAGAAAATCCTTTTTGATATCTTCTACAATATCCGTCTTATACATCCATATTGCATTTTCAAAATGATGTGCAAGACTTCTGTAGTCAAGGTTAATTGTTCCCACAACCGCCGTTTCGTCATCGGATAAAAATATTTTCGCATGCACAAAACCGGGAGTATATTCGTATATTTTCACCCCGGCTTCGATTAATTTGTCATAGTATGACTTGGTAAGAAGATTAACCAGCTTCTTATCCGCAATTCCCGGTGTTATAAGCCTTACATCTATTCCGGATTTGGCTGCATCACATAAAGAAGTTGCCATTGTATTATCAAGAATAAGATATGGTGTCATAATATATATATACCTGTTGGCTCTGTTAATCATATTAAGATATACGCTTTTCCCAACAGTTTCGTTGTCTATTGGGAAATCGGTGTAAGGAATGACATATCCATTATCGGTTTTCACATCAATATCAGGCAGATACTTTCTAAAGTCTTCGTCACATTTATTAATGCCGTCCCAGAGGGTAAGGAACATATTGGTGAGGCTCCATACTGCATCTCCTTTAATCATTATTGCGGTATCTTTCCAATGTCCGTATATAGTTTTTACATTGATATATTCATCAGCAAGATTGACACCCCCGGTAAAACCGACATTGCCGTCAATTACACATATTTTTCTGTGGTCCCTGTTATTGTATCTGTTGTCAAGTATGCTTCTGAAAGTATTAAATTCAAAACATCTTATACCGGCTTTTCTTAAATCTCTCACAATATCCACAGGTGCTTTGGCAATGCTTCCGAGACTGTCATACATAAATCTTACATCCACTCCTCTTGACGCTTTCTCCTTAAGAATATCAAGAATACTGTTTAGCATAAGTCCGTCTTCTATTATAAAATATTCCATAAAAATGAACTTTTCTGCCTTATTAAGCTCACTAAGCATCACAGGAAACATATCATCGCCAAGCGGAAAATATGTTGTCTCAGTATTGTTATATGTGGGTGCAAGGGCATAGTCCAGAAGGTACTTTGCCTGAGGATATATTAAAGGTGCTTCTTTTTCAAGGCTGTCATTGGCGGACGGGCGCAATGCCAATGCCTCTTTACATTTATTATTAATATCCACAAATGTCATTATATCTTTTTTACTGAAATGAAGACGTCCGTATATGATATATAGTACGCCGCCGAATACAGGCAGTGCTAAAAGCAGCACAATCCATGGGATTTTGTATACGGGGTTTATGTCCGATTTAAGGATATAAAGAACCACAAATACCGACACCAGACGGAACACGCCGTTAAAATGCACTATATAATGTTTCAGAAAAACATAGGGAATAACAATAACCGCCGCCTGGACAACTACTGCAAGTGCCAGAAAAAGTATTCTTAATTTTTTAGGTGAAAACAGTCTCTTCAAATAGAATCATCTCCGTTAATTATGTTATTAATTTTATCTAATCTTGCATAAAACTCTTCGTAAAAGTCTTTTTCTACAGGAAGTTCCCAATAGAATATTTTTAATACAACTATCACCGCATTTTTCTTCATGGACTCATCTTTGCTTATTATTTTGTCCATATCCTTAAGAAAATAGTGCCAGTCATTAACAAATTTCTCGTATTTTTCAAAATCTTTTATCCCAATCCACTTGTCAATTTTAACTTTGGTCCTGTTATTCCGGCATTCTTTAGTCTGTAAAAAATAACTGAAAGTGCCGTTTTCATATATTCTTCCAAGAGGAAACATCCGGCAGAATCCTGGTCTTGACTCATGTATGCTGCATCTTCCGTTATCATCAAGAAGTGTGCAATGCTCATCCTCTCCCGTAAGCAGGAGGTTTGGAAGAATGAGATTATCCGTAACCGAAAGCTCAATAACCGAATTAATAAGCTCATCAAAATTCCTTTTAAGGCACTTTTTTAACATATAAATGTCATAGGGGTCAAGAACAATGGATTTACCCATGCCCGTACAGCATTTGTGGCACCCGTTACAGTCATTGCAGCCAAGTCTTGCCATATCCTTACCGGAATATCTTTTTCCATCTGTCTCTTCATCAAAATCAATATATCTGTTCATTAATCCTCTTCCATTGCATAAACTTTAGCACATCTTACGGCTCTTTTCCAGCCTTTCAAAAGCTCTTTACGTCTGTCCTTTGGCATATCCGGCATAAAAGATTTGCCAAGCACCCAGTTCTCCCTGATTTCAGTACCGGATTTCCAGTAACCGGTTGCAAGTCCCGCAAGATAAGCAGCTCCGAGAGCCGTTGTCTCAATGATGCGGGGTCTTTTAACCTCTGTATTAAGTATATCTGACTGGAACTGCATAAGAAAATCATTGGCACTTGCGCCACCATCAACTTTCAGGGATTTAAGATGTATCCCCGAATCCTCCTCCATGGCGGTTATTACATCACATACCTGATAATCTATAGCTTCAAGGGCTGCTCTTATAAAATGCTCCTTTGTGCAGCCTCTTGTTATTCCCACAACCGTACCTCTCGCATAAGGATTCCAGTAAGGAGCTCCCAGTCCTGTAAAAGCAGGAACAATATATACGCCGTCAGTGCTTTCAACGGTTCTGGCGTATTCCTCAGACTGGGCGGCATTTCTTAACATTCTCATACTGTCACGAAGCCACTGTATCTCCGCTCCTGCTATAAAAACACTGCCTTCAAGGGCATACTGCACCTTATCCGTTGATGCCGCAATGGTTGTAATAAGTCCGTGTTCTGATTTAATCGCATTACTGCCCGTATTCATAAGCAGGAAACAGCCTGTACCATAGGTATTTTTTGCTTCGCCTTCTTCAAAACAGCATTGTCCGAAAAGGGCAGCCTGCTGGTCACCGGCAACTCCGGAAATACATATTTTTCCGCCTAAAACCGTAGAATCCGTATATCCGTAAACGGCACTGGAAGGTAAAACCTTTGGAAGCATAGCTGACGGAATATCAAAATATTCCAAAAGTTCCTTACTCCATTCAAGCTTGTGAATATCAAAAATCATGGTTCGTGACGCATTGGTATAATCAGTTGCGTGTACCTTACCCTTTGTAAGATTCCATATAAGCCATGTATCAACTGTGCCGAAAAGTAACCTGCCGTCTTTTGCAGCTTCTCTTGCACCACGGACATTATCAAGTATCCATTTTATTTTGGTGGCACTAAAATATGCGTCAGGAATAAGCCCTGTTATGTCCGTTATTTTATCTGCCATTCCGTCTTTTCTGATAATATCAATCATAGGTGCCGTTCTTCTGCACTGCCATACGATTGCCGGATATACAGGTCTGCCTGTTTCCTTGTCCCACACAATGGTTGTCTCACGCTGGTTGGTTATTCCTATGCCTGATATATTTTCATAGGTAAGACCTGCTTTAACCATGGCTTCCATTGCCACACTAAGCTCGGAGGACCATATTTCCATTGGGTCATGCTCTATATAGCCGGGCTTTGGATATATCTGGTTAAACTCTTTCTGGGCAACGGATATGATATTCCCATATTTATCAAAAATAATGCATCTGCTGCTTGTTGTCCCTTGGTCAAGTGCCATTATATACTTAGTCAAATTCTGCGTTTTTGTCATCTTCCTCTATTCTTTCCCTTATCTGCTGCATTCTTCTGTCAAGCTGGCTGATTAAGTCTGCACAAAAATACAATTCTTCCGATATGTTTTCGGCATTCTTAATGTTTTTTTTGTATTTCAACTTATGTTCAAGGCTTGCCCAGAAATCCATTGCTATGGTTCTGAACTGAACCTCAACTCTCATGGGTTTCTTCTCCGTTGTAAGAAAAATAGGTACTTCAATAATAAGATGATAGCTTCTGTACCCACTCTTCTTAGGGTTGGTTATATAGTCTTTCTTTTCAATCAGGGTAATATCATCCTGTGCAAGAAGACAGTCTACCAGTTTATAAATATCATCTGGAAATGAACATATAACCCTTATGCCTGCAACATCATTAAGGTTGGCTTCGATACTGTCAACCGTAAGAGGATAATTATTCCTCTTTAATTTGTCGATAATGCTCTTCGGACTCTTAATCCTGCATTTAATGGATTCAAAAGGATTTCGGCTTGTCTGATAAGACAGTTCGGTATTAAGTACATCAAGTTTTGTCTTAACCTCCAGCATGGCACACTGATACTGCATCATAAGATGACCGTATTTTGCCAGTTCATTATTCTGAAACGCATTCTCCACAACTTCAAGATACTGTTTATTACTTCCCGTAAGCTCTATATATTGTTTATTACTGTCCATAAGATTCCTTCTTTCCTGTTTTTTTCATAGCAATTCCGCAGATTATCACAGCAAGTACAATTCCTATACTGTCAATAAGCACATCCAAAGGTCTTCCACTTCTCCCGCCTACAAAAGTCTGGTGTAATTCATCGCTGCATGCATATATTACCGCTATTACAAACATAAAAATAAGTGTATTTTTTGTACCTGTACCAATACCTTTACGCAGACCTAAAAATAAGGTCAGCGTAAGTATAAAATATTCTGTAACGTGTGCCAGTTTCCGTATAAAAAATTCGGACATTCCCAAAAATCCCGTAAATATACCGCTTAAAGAGGAAGATTCCTCTCCTGTATCCGTTGACAGCCTGAAAATGACTGCCATCATTACAAGAGAAGGAACCCACCATAAAATTTTTTTCAGCATAATCTTTCAATTTTGGCTTTCATTGCATCTTCTCCGATTATATGGATGATTGTCCATAAGTCAGGGGTATTGGCTCTGCCCGTAACCGCAATTCGTACAACTTCCGCAATATCGGAAATACTTCCTTTGTAGTTCTCAGGATTAGCCTTATATGCTTTCATATCAGATGCAAAAGAAAGATTATCCGCTACTTTCTTTAATTTATCAAACCATGCGGAATTATCATCATTATGATCATAGCCTGCAAGGTACTCTTTAAGGATTTCCTTAACTGTATCTTTGTCAAACTTAAATTCTTCTGCGTCATTATTTTCTTCAAAGAAATATCCTATAAGTTCAAAAATCTGCTTTGCGTATATGAAGTCTTTTCTTCTTCTCTTCATTCCGATACCCATATAGAGTCTTAAAATTGCAAGCATCTTTTCTCTATTAGCAAACCATACTTTCGCCTTTTCAGGTTCATTTCCGGCTGCCCAGTCATAAAGAAAATCATACATTTCTTCTTCGGAAAGTTTTGCAAGTTCGTTTTTACAAATATTATGAAGTTTGTCCTTGTCAAAAAGTGCTCCTGACTGACTCATCTTCTCAACGCTGAACGGAAATTCTTTAATATCCTTATCAGGGAATTTCTCGTACCACTCCTCAAAATTAGAGTTAAGAAGTGTAAGAAGGTATACCTTCATCGCCATTGGATGATAACCGTCTTTGCGATAGTAATCAAGGGAAAGTTCAGGGTCTTTTCTCTTTGAAAGTTTTCTTTTTCCGCCTGTCTCTTCATCAAATTTCATAAGATGGGCTGTGTGTCCGTAAGAAGGCATCTTGAATCCGAGAACATGGAAAAGTTCATAATGTGTAGGTACGGAAGCTAACCATTCACCGCCTCTTATTACCATTGTTGTTCTCATAAGATGATCATCTATGGCGTGGGCAAAATGGTATGTAGGAACACCGTCCCTCTTAAGAAGTACAATATCATGGATATTTTCAGGAAGCTTAATTTCTCCCATTATTCTGTCGTGGAACACGATTTCCTTGTCAGGACTTCCTGCTGAGCGGAGTCTTAATACATAAGTAAGTCCCGCTTTAAGCTTTGCTTCTATATCTTCAAGTGTAAGGTTGCGGCATACGGCATATTTACCGTAGTAGCCGGTCATTGCCTTATCTTCTTCCTGTTCTTTTCTTACTTCTTCAAGTTCTTCTTCTGTGCAGAAACATGGATATGCAAGTCCTCTCTTTACAAGGTCCTTTGCATAGGCGTGATAAATCTCTACTCTCTGTCTCTGGAAATAAGGTCCGTATACATTCTGTGGATCGGCATCCGTAAATCCTGCACCCTCGTCAAATTCAATATCAAAATATCTTAATACATTGATAATTGTCTCAACGGCTCCGTCAACTTTACGTTTCTCGTCAGTATCTTCTATTCTTAAGTAAAATACACCGCCGTTTCTGTGGGCAATTCTTTCATCAGCAAGGGCACTGTAAAGGTTGCCAAGATGTATAAATCCTGTAGGGCTTGGCGCCATTCTTGTAACCTCTGCCCCCTTAGGAAGATCTCTTTCAGGGAATTTCTTTTCATAATAATCCGGACCGTTTACCACATCCGGGAATAAGAGTTCTGCTAATTTATTGTAATCCATAATTTCCTCCGATATCATTTTAAATAACTTACATTATTTTATCATATTTTCTTACTTATTCAAGGAGTTTATATAATTCTCCATACACTGTTTTGAAAAAAGCTCTACCTCTTTTTCAAACTCCCTTGATGACACAAGTGTACACCCTGCGCCTCTTATTATAACCTGCTCAAGGCCGTCAGAGGTTACAACTCTTATATCATACCTGGTTCCGTTATTGTGGGCAAAACGCTCTATATACCTGTCCGCAGTCTCTGCCTCTTTGGTGTAGACAACATGGATATTATGATAATCCGAATATTCGGTATCATGCCCCGGTATTTTGTATGCGTCAAAAACTGCAATGAGATTAACTCCCGTTATCCCTTGGTAATTACAGAGAATATCCAGAAGTTTAAGCCTTGCCCCGTCAAGATTAACCTTTGCAAGCTCACTAAGTTCCTTCCACGCAAAAATAACATTATATCCGTCCACAAGCAGATATTTTTCCCTTTTTTCACTGCTTTTATAAGTTCTTACAACAGGGGAAATATTCTGTTTTTTCCTGTTCCACTGATTGCCATTTGATTTTTCATTGGCATGGCTTGCATTTCTTATTATATCGTCTATCTCCTCTGTTCCCAGGGATAAATCAAGACTGTCCCGCAAGGTGATTTCAGGCTGTACATAAACCTCATCTTTGCTGCCTTTTAAAACGGATGGCATATGCATTTTATTTCTGACCTCGTTCCATGGCACAATGTATCCTGCGCCGTTGGCACAAAATACGGAATCCGGTGTATTTCTCAAATCTTTCTCAGGCATATATCCGCTTTTTTCAACCACCTCATCCTGATTATGGCATTTTTCATAACCATGAAAACGTAGCGTTATTCTGCCTTTTCCTCCGGTATAGGAAGTGAGTTCCGTCTGATATGAACCTATAAGTGCAACCGGTGCATAACCTGTAAGCACTGCCCTGCCATTTTCAATTAATGGAGGATTAATTACCCCCGACATTTTTTCCATATCCATCATTGCATGCCCCACGGCATTCTCCGGAATATCCATGACAAAATCATAAAATGGTTCAAGAAGCATACTGTCAGCATACATAAGTCCGTTTCTTACCGCCCTGTATGTTGCCTGTCTGAAATCGCCGCCCTCAGTATGCTTTATATGAGCTTTTCCGGAAACCAGCGTTATTTTCATATCTGTAACAGGTGCACCGGTAAGAACACCACGATGAATCTTCTCTTCAAGATGGGTAAGCACGAGCCTCTGCCAGTTCTTTGCAAGTATCTCTTCGCTGCAGTCGGTCTCAAATACAAGTCCCATTCCTCTTTCAAGAGGTTCCAGAAGAAGGTGCACCTCCGCATAATGTCTTAGCGGCTCAAAATGTCCCACACCCTCTACACTATTGCATATTGTCTCTTTATACAGTATCTTTCCTGTTCCAAAGGACACATTTATGCCTGTACGTTCTTCAATAAGGTGCTTTATTACCTCTATCTGCACCTGTCCCATAAGTTCAATGTTGATTTCTTTAACTTCCTCGTCATAACTGACATTCAGTTCCGGGATTTCCTCGGTAAGTTCTTTTAATTTAAAAAGCATGGTCTGTATTGAAACCGCAGGAGGAAAAATAACTTTATACCTGAGTACAGGAGTAAGGACCGGTAACAGTTCTTCACCATTTCCCATGACAAGTCCTGCCCTGGTATCATTTAGTCCAGTTACCGCACATATACAGCCCGCTTCCACTTCATCTTTGGTCTCAAAAGAAGTTCCGTTATATACACGGATCTGGTTTACTTTGCCATAATCTGGGATGCTTGTCCTTACTTTAAGGCTTCCCCCCGTAATTTTCATATGGGTCAGCCTGTTTCCGTCACTGTCACGGGATATTTTGTATACAGTGGCAGAAAATTCTTCTTTATAATCTTTTGCAACGGAAAAAACATCAATTCCGTCCATAAGTTCCCTTACGCCCTCGTTTCTTAGTGCCGAGCCGAAATATACGGGAAAAAGTTCTCTTTTTGCTATTGCATCCCCTATTTCTTCATCGGTTATCTTTTCGCCTTCAAAATATTTACTTATAAAGCTTTCCTTCACGGATGCTATTTCCTCATCATCTGCTGATGTAAAATCAACGGCATTGCGTGATAGTTTTTCTTTTATGTCCTTTAATATATCCTCTTTAACTATTCCCTGTCTGTCTGTTTTATTGACAAATATAAATACAGGGATTCCGTATCTTTCCAGTAATTTCCATAAAGTAACCGTATAAGCAGTTACTTTATCCGGTGCCGATATAATTAAAACGGCATAATCAAGTACCTGTAATGTTCTTTCCATTTCTGCCGAAAAATCCGTATGTCCGGGAGTGTCTAACAGGGTAACTTTTGTATTGCCTGTAACAAAACTTCCCTGTTTTGAAAAAATAGTAATTCCACGCTCTCTCTCCAGATTTTCCGTATCAAAAAAAGTGTCTCTTTTATCTACTCGTCCAAGTTTTCTTATACTGCCGCCAAAATACAGAAAATTCTCCGACAAAGTCGTCTTTCCCGCATCTACATGGGCGACAATCCCTAATACTGTTTCCTTCAATTTAGATTTCTCCTCGCTTAGCGGACCGCCCATCTTAATTTTGTGGACCTGGCCCTTCCGTTTCTGGCACATTCTGCTGCTGACGGTCTTATAACATCTGATATTTCCGATAAAACACCGTCTCTTTTGTACATTTTAAAATACTGCTTAACAAGGCGGTCTTCTCCTGAGTGAAATGTAAGGATTGCTATTCTTCCGCCCTCTTTCATAACATCCGGCAGTTTTTGTAAAAATTCTTCCAGCACTTCAAATTCGCTGTTTACGTCTATCCTCAGTGCCTGAAAAGTTCTCTGGCTGGATTTTTTAACCGCATCTTTACGTTCTTTTTCAGGTATAAAAGAAAGTGCCTTTTCTATTGCCTTATATAAGTCTGTGGTGGTATTTATCTCTTTTTTCTTTCTGAATTCGTTAAATACCTCGGTTGCAATTTCTTTTGCATAAGGCTCATCGGAATTTTCTATTAACATACCCGTAAATTCGTCTTTTGTAAGTTTCTTTAATCTTTCCGAAGCCGGTTCTCCCTTTGACGGGTCAAGGCGTAAATCAAGCGGGCCTTCGTTTTTGTATGAAAAACCTCTCTCCGGGTTATCAATCTGCATGGAAGATACTCCAAGGTCTGCCATCAGGAAATCAAATTTACCGGCTGTCCCACTGACTTCGTCTATATTTTTGAAATTAGTCCTTATAACTGTAAAAACATCCTCCGAAAAGCCTTTATCCCTTAATCTCTTTTCTGTCCTGACTATTTCTATAGGGTCTATGTCAAGGGAATATAAATGACCGCTGCCCTTTAATTTTTCAAGAATCTTACCTGAATGTCCACCGTATCCCAATGTGGCATCAAGCCCCACATCTCCCGGTTGTACCTTTAATACATCAAGAATCTCCTCCACCATTATAGGAATGTGCATTCCTGCAGGTGTACTGCCCTTGCTTATGACTTTTTTTATTGTATCGCCGTATTTTTCAGGATTGAGTTCTTTATATTTCTCACTGAATTTTCTCGGATGAGTACCTTTATAGCGTACTCTTCTCTTATGAATCTGTTCTTCGCCCATCTTTTCAACCTTTTTATGTTAATGATATTTAATTATATAGTAAAACATTTGATAAATCTACTTTTTCATGTTAAAATAGTATTATTATTTTGTGAGGTACAATGTAATGATCATTAACGAATCAGCTGAAAATTATTTAGAGACAATCCTTATACTCAGTAACAAATTACCTGTAGTACGTTCGGTAGATGTTGCTAATGAACTTGATTTTAAGAAATCAAGCGTAAGTATTGCAATGAAGAATCTTAAGTCCAACGGACACATAACGGTTACTGATGCGGGCTTTATATATCTGACTGAATCAGGCAGGGAAATCGCCGAGAAAGTCTATGAAAGACATCGTTTTATCTCATCATGGCTTATTTCCCTTGGTGTTCCGGAGGATATTGCCACAGAAGATGCCTGTAAGATGGAACATATTATAAGCAACGAAAGCTACGCTGCCATTAAGGATTACATCAAGGCTAATACTAAAGAGAATAATTAATAAAACGGTACATATCATAATGATATGTACCGTTTTTTATAAACTGCATATTTTATTTTATCCCAGTGCCACATCAAGCACCATCATCAATGTAAAACCAACCGCAAAGAAGAGCGTTCCCATATTGGAGTGATCACTGCCCTCTGTCATCTCAGGAATCAGTTCCTCCACAACCACATATAACATGGCACCTGCTGCAAATGAAAGCAGATACGGAAGCACAGGTATCAGAACTCCTGCCGCCAATACTGTGATTACTGCCGCAACAGGTTCTACAACTCCCGATAATGTACCCATAACAAAGGCCTTTTTCTTGCTCATGCCTTCTGATTTAAGCGGCATGGATATGATTGCGCCCTCCGGGAAATTCTGGATTGCGATACCTATGGATAATGCCAGTGCACCAAGCATATTGATGGAGCCGTTGTTCCTTAACCATCCGGCACATACCACACCTACTGCCATGCCCTCCGGAATATTGTGCAAGGTAACGGCAAGGACAAGCTTTGTTGTTTTTTTTAAAGTTGTGGAAGGTCCCTCATCCGTACTGTCAATATGTGTATGGGGAACCACCTTATCTAACAAAAGCAAAAACAATGTGCCAATCCAGAAGCCTGCAAATGCAGGTATAAAGGATAACTTTCCCATTTTTTCTGACTGTTCTATGGCCGGAATCAAAAGACTCCATATAGATGCCGCTACCATTACACCTGCGGCAAAGCCTGCAAGAATTTTTCTTGTATTTACTTTCAGTTCATTACGCATTATGAAAACACATGCCGAACCGAGAGTTGTTCCTAAAAAAGGCAGCAGAATTGTTATAATAAGGTTTTTGTTCATAAAATCATTCTCCTTCACTGCATGGAATAGATAATATACTTCTTATATTTCTGTTGTCAAGTAATTGAAGCCCTTTCAAGCCCTCATATATTACTTTATTCCAATCAGTGCCGGAAAGTTCCAGTTTTGAATCGTCATCAAATTCGATAAGACAACCCTGTGCTGCTTTACAGGTCTCGCTGCAGGCTATCCTGTACATATTCTTTCTGTTAATAAAGCCCATGTTTTCAAGCATATTTACCATTCTGTAAACAGTGGCAAAACCTATGTTTTTATCTTTTTTCTGGGCTTTATAATAAATTTCTTTAATACAGCTGCAGTTGTTTTAAAGGATTATGTCTAACAACATTTCTCTCTGTTTTGTTATTCTGAAACCATTTTTCTTTAATTTGTCTATTAAATACTTTTTTTCCATATATCCCGGTAATTAATCTAATTTAACATTTGCATTTAAGTGATTGCTTTCTTTGTATGGTCTTACTAAGAGATATACAAAACCAATAACAATAAGGATTGCGATTGCTGTGGCAACTGTAAATCCAAGGCCTGTGAATAATCCGCCGATATTATATACAACAAATGATACAAGGTATGCAAATACACACTGGTAAGCCACTGTTATCCAGAACCATTTTGCACTGTTCATTTCTCTCTTGATTGCACCGAGAGCGGCGAAACATGGTGCACAGAAAAGGTTAAATAACATGAATGAAATTCCGGCAAGTTTTGTTAAACCGATAAAGTCGAGAACACCAAATACGCCGACAACTTCTTCCTTTGCAACGAGACCCATGATAGTGGCAATTGTTGCACTTGCGTCACCAAATCCGAGTGGAGCAAATATCCACTTAATACCATTTCCGATATGTCCTAATATACTGTCTGCAAGTTCCATATCAGGGTGGAAACCAAATCCGTTATCCCATCCGAATACTGAGCCTGCCCATATTACGATTGATGAAAGAAGGATAATTGTTCCTGCTTTCTTAATAAATGATGAGCCTCTTTCCCACATGCTTCTTAATACATTACCTACAGTTGGAAGATGATATGCAGGAAGTTCCATTACGAATGGTGCCGGGTCTCCTGCGAAAATCTTCGTTTTCTTAAGAATAATGCCTGAGCAGATAATTGCTGCCACGCCTGCAAAGTATGCAAGAGGTGCTATCCACCATGCACCACGGAATAATGCTGTACCTATCATTGCGATAATTGGCATCTTGGCACCACATGGAATAAATGTTGTTGTCATGATTGTCATCTTACGGTCTCTGTCGCTTTCGATTGTTCTTGAGGCCATAATACCCGGAACACCACAACCTGAACCGATTAACATTGGAATGAAGGATTTTCCTGAAAGACCGAACTTACGGAAAATTCTATCCATGATAAAAGCTACTCTCGCCATATAACCACACGCTTCAAGGAATGCAAGGAATATGAACAATACAAGCATCTGAGGTACGAAACCAAGTACAGCACCTACACCGGCGATAATACCATCAAGTATAAGGCTCTGTAACCAGTCTACACAATGAATTGCGTTAAGTCCTTTTTCTACAAGAACAGGTATACCAGGTACCCAGACTCCATAATCTGCAGGGTCAGGGCTTTCAAATTCGCCTTCTTCGTCAAGAGGTAACATACCTGCTATTGAATATCCGGCTTCATCAAGGGAATCGGCATACGAACCGTAATTTTCTGAAAAAGCATCAAAGTCTGCATCTTTAAATGAATCTAATAAATCACCTGCGCCGATAACATCAGCTTCTGCTGCTTTTTCAAGAACTGTCTTAACATCATCATTACTGAAAATATTCTCTTCAGCCCAGTCATCTGTTGCTTCACTGTACTTTGATGAACCTATTCCGAATAAGTGCCAGCCGTCTCCGAATACACCGTCATTAGCCCAGTCCGTAGCCCATGAACCGACTGTACTCATTGAAACAAAATATACAAGGAACATGATTGCTGCAAATATTGGAAGTGCCGCAAATCTGTTGGTTACAACTCTGTCGATTTTATCTGATACCGAAAGTTTCTTCTTGGCTGCTTTTTTGATACAATCTCCGATTATTGAAGAAATATATGTATATCTTTCATTTACAATAATACTTTCAACATCATCATCCTTCATATCCTCTAATTTCTTGATTTCTGCGGATACATCCGGAACATCCTTCATCATTTCTGCAATCTTATCATCTTTTTCCAGAAGCTTGATTGCGAAGAATCGTTTCTGTGAATCGTCAACACCTGTTACCTTATCCATTACTTCTTCAATAACGGATTCAACATCATCTGCGAAGGAATGAACAACCTGACTGATTTCTTTCTTTTTTGCAACTTTAACTGCCTGCTCTGCTGCTTCTTTGATTCCACGTCCCTTAAGAGCAGAAATCTTAACAACTGTACATCCAAGCTTTTCACTTAACTTATCAGTGTCCACCGTATCTCCTGTTTTCTCTAAAATGTCAATCATATTGACAGCCATTACAACAGGTATTCCAAGTTCCATTATCTGGGTTGAAAGATAAAGATTTCTTTCAAGGTTGGTACCGTCGACGATATTAAGTATCGCATCCGGTCTTTCATTAATAAGGTATGTTCTTGCTACGACCTCTTCAAGTGTGTAAGGTGATAAAGAATATATACCCGGAAGGTCCATGATTGTTACTTCTTTATCAAACTTTAACTTACCTTCCTTTTTTTCAACTGTAACGCCGGGCCAGTTACCGACGAACTGGTTGGAACCGGTGAGTGCATTAAATAATGTTGTTTTACCGCAGTTTGGATTACCTGCGAGTGCAATTTTTAATGACATAATCTTCTCCTTTTTCTGATATATATTAATTTGTTTTAACTATCGCAAGTTAGTCTGGTATAACTCTTATGCAAAAAAAATTATTCTACCTCTATCATTGCGGCATCAGCTTTTCTTACCGACAATTCATAACCTCTTACGGTAACTTCGATAGGGTCACCGAGTGGCGCAACTTTTCTTATGTTAATCTCAACACCTTTAGTAATTCCCATATCCATGATTCTTCTCTTGACAGGACCATCCCCGGTAAGCTTCTTAACTCTTACGGTCTGTCCAATTGCAGCTTCTCTTAATGTCATCTTGAACTTACTCCTTTTATACCATTATTTTATTGGCCATATCATTACCAATTGCGATTCTTGAATCCTTAACATTAACAATCATATTACCTCCAAGTCTGGAAATAACAGTTACACTAACACCAGGTACAAAACCAAGATTCTCTAAAAATCTTCTTGTCTCTTCCTTTCCACCAACTCTTGCTACAGTGCCTGTTGCACCTTCATTAATCATTGACAGCGGCATCATAAAGTTCCTCCTTCGCGTATGATAATTTTTCTCTTTTCGTTGGTTAGTATATACTAACATTTATTAGATGTCAAGAATTTTTATTAGTGGTTTCAAATTATTTTGAGGCATAACAAACCCCAGCCCAAAAGACGGTTTGGCCATATATTCTGCCCGTTATTCTGTATGGAATCCTTAATGAGTTTTGCCTTTAAACGTTCTCCATACATAAAGAAATCATTCCCTTTTACAATCCCCCATTCCATAAGTATTGCTGTTGCCCCGGTCACAAAAGGTGCCGCAACTGACGTACCGCTTGCAAGCCTGTAGCCGCCTCCGGGGTAGGGTGCTGATATATCCACGCCCGGAGCCGATATATCAGGCTTTACGGTTACAAGATTTTTAGTATTACCCCTGCCTGAAAACGGAGCATAGGAAAAAGTTCTTCCGTTATATGCACCCACTGTTATTACCCTGTAAGACGTGGATGGAATTGTAAGTGTAGTTTCCGGAACCGCACTTGTAAATCCGGTCTGTCCGGTAAGCATCGTTCTTCCGGAAATCCACAAATCTATTTTTCCGTCTTTAATACTGTCCGGATAAAACATTATCTGCCAGATTCCGTTTTTTACGTATACATTATCCGGAATAATCTGTATAAGTATCTCGCTGTTATAACTGTATGGTGTGGCAGTTCCCACATATACATATATTAATTCATCGGTGCTCTTAAATTCATATATACCCTCACCTTTTGGCACAACATACCTTTCTCCGGAAGGATTTTCTATTTCTATGTAAAAATCATCCCAGTACCTTTTCCATATCTGTATGGCAATGGACTCTTCGTAATTTCCTACAATAAATTCGCACATTTTTCTCCGGTCATTAAGTTTCACCATCGTATGTATACGCTTATCAGCTTCATTGCCTGCGCCGACAATCACATTATTTTTCCATATTTCCGTAACATAATCTATATATGTTTCAAATAGTGATGTTCCGTCATGGGCACCGTAGTTGTTTCCTATACTAATATTTATGGCAATCGGGCGGTTATTTTCCATTGCAAATTTTAATGCAAAATCCACTCCCTCCATAAGTCTTGCCGTACTGAAAAAATTATCTTCGCCAAGTTTTACAACTATTATATCCGACTTAAATGCCACACCGTTATTTCCTGCCGCAATACCTGCCACGCTTGTTCCATGTCCCGATTTGTCCATAATCAAAGACCTGTTATTTTCTGCAATGGCATTGTCAATATCTTCCCTTGAATAGACTCTGCCTGTAACTTCATCGTAAATAACGGCAATCCTTGTTTTGCCATCCACAATAAAATCAGGATGAAAATAATCAATACCGCTGTCAATTACCGCAACATATACACCCTCTCCTCCGTTCCCGTTTCTGTTTACATCAGGCTCCATGCAGGAAATTATCTTTGAATATAACAACTCATACTGAAGGCTTTTGGGTTTTTCAATAAAAAGAACTCCATCGGTTTCTGCCAGCCTGTCAATATTTTCTCTTGGAATTCTGACAAGCCCGTATCCACCTAAGAGCTCTTTTATGCTTCCGTTTAAATCAGTAACTTCTGTAGCAATATTATGACTGTATCTCACAATCAGTTCCCATACTCCGTCACTGTAACCTACATTAAGGTCATCGGTTTTAATCCGTTCCTTTTCAGGTACATCAAGTGCCAGTAATAGTTCTGAATCAATTTTACCTTCCATATCATATCCTTTGAATGTTTTTATTATGTATATGAAGGAAATTAAATTAATATTTCTTTTTTAAGGCAGGTTGAATAAATATAACAGCCGCCCGTTTCTTTTCCCGTAACTCTTGATATGGTATCCGCATACAATTCTAACTGCTTATGGTATCTTTCGACCAATGCCTTTTCGCCTGCCTTGCCCTGCTCTACCCTGTCCGTTTTGTAATCGACAATATATACTTTATCGTCTTCAAAAAAGAAAGCGTCAACTATTCCCTGAACAAGAATCTTTTCATCTGACGGATATTCCTTGTCAATCATATCGGCACCAAGTTCCATAATAAAAGGCTGTTCCCTGAATAACAGTCCTTTTTTATATGCACTGCCCATTCTTTTTCCAAGATCTGTCTGTAAGAATTCTTCAAATCTTTTAAGATTGATTAAGCCCGCATACTCTTCTGATATTTTACCTGCTGCCACCGAAGTCTTTAAATATTCCTCAATGGAGTTGTAATCTTTGCAGCAGTCATAATTAAGGATTTCAAAAAACCTGTGATAAGCCGTTCCTCTTAATGTGCCTTTGACTTCTTCATCCACGCCTTTCCTGAAACGCGGAACAGCTTTGGTTCTTTCGGGAGCGATTACCTTTGATGCCTCGTCCTCATTCTCTTCCATGGACATGTGCTTAATTTCCGAAACGGAATATTTAGACTTGAGGTCCTTTATCTCCTTGTGAGGATATATATATTCCACAGTATTTTTTACCTGTTCTGTGTCCTTTCTTCCGCTAAATGCCCGTCTGAACAGTTCGTTTATATCTGTCAAATCTTCTTTAACCGCATCTTTTACATTATCCGTAAGTAATTCATTGTCATAGCAGATATAATTATACTTACCGCAAAGTTCATCTGACTGTAACGCTCCAAGGATAAGCGAGATGTAATTCTTATTGCCAAGTATAAACTTCATATCAATAATGCTTCTGTCTATATCTAATGTAAACTCTTCGTATTTTTTTGAAGAAACAACTCCTGTTACCACTAATTTCTGGACTGCTCTTGTAAGTGCCACATAAAGAAGTCTTATCTCTTCTCCCGTTCCTTCACGCTCGTATTTCTTTTTCATTATCTCCTTGAAAAGAAATTTTTGTTTTCTCCGGCTTTTCAAATCAACATAATCCATTGAAATGCCAAAATCTTCGTCTATAATAATTTTACTCTTTAAATCTTCTTCGTTAAAACGTTTATCGGAATTACCGAGAATAACAACCGGGAACTGCAAACCCTTACTTTGATGTATAGTCATTATTCTCACATAATTGTTATCATTGCCTGCATTACCCGCTTCACCGAAATCCACATCGTAATTTCTTATTTTATCAATGTATCTTACGAAATTAAAAAGCCCCGAAAAACTTGTTTTCTCAAACTTCTCAGCCTGTAATATAAACATATTGATGTTCATTTTTCTTCTGCTGCCGTTTAAAAGGAATCCTACATAATCATAATATCCCGTCGAATATATAAGTTCCGACACAAGTTCCCTTATGGTCATAACACCTGCTTTTTTACGGTATTCTCCTATAAAATTCATGAATTTCCTGCACTTTTTAGCGGTCTCTCCGTCACCTTTACTAAACTCGCAAAGACAGTCATAGTAATTTTTTTTACGTCTGTTGCCTTTTATCAATGCCATTTCATTTGCGGTAAATCCTGCAAAATATGACTTCATAACTGCTAAAAGCGGAATTTCCTGTCTTTCGTTATCAATAACCTTTAATACATCGATTATAAGCCTTACTTCATAAGCGGAAAAATATCCCGTTGTTGATGCATAATCCGCAGGAATTCCCATATTACCGAGAGTATCCACATATTCCGGTCCTGCGTCTTTACCACTTCTTAAAAGAATTACAAAATCCTTGTATGTAAGCTCCTCATTCTCTGCCATAATCTCTTTAATTCTCATAGCTGCAATTTCAGCATTAATTATGCCCTTGGAATCATCGTTATAATCGTCACTTTCTTTGACATACATACATATATCCGTGTCGGTGTTAATCTCATCCTTGATATTTCCACCGTAATTAAGTGCTGCGTCATCATTATATTCAATATTACCAACGCTTTTTTTCATAATACGCCTGAAAATATCATTAACGGAATTAATAACATTAACGGTACTTCTGAAATTCTTATGAAGTTCAATCTTGCGTTCCGGCGATTGCTCTTCCGTATATGTATTGTATTTGTCTATAAATATTTCAGGTCTTGCCATTCGGAATCTGTAAATGCTCTGTTTTACATCGCCTACCATAAATATATTATTGCAGCCAAACCTGCACCTTGATACGGCATTCAGTATTTTCTCCTGAACGTAGTTACTGTCCTGATATTCATCTATATATATTTCATCATATAATGCAGAAAGTTCATCTGCTACATGGGTATACTTTTCTGTTTTTCCCTCTTTTGACACAAGGATTTCAAGTGCCCTGTGGGCAACATCCGAGAACTCTGCAATTTGTCTTTCTTCTTTGGCCTCCCTGTATCTGTCTGCAAACTCAGTAGTAAAATCAACTACAGCAGTGATGCTTGTCCTTACGCATGCCACCTCGTCTATTATATCTTCATAAGGATAACAGCAGTATAAATCAATTATTTCTGTAATTTCTTTTTTGAGGCTGTTTCTTTCTGCTGTAATGTAATCGCTAAGTTCCTTATCAGTACCTTTTCCTGCCCTTGGTTTTGTACGGAAATTCTTATCTGCATTGTTATTAAGTTCCGTAAAACTGTTACATTCAAGAAGCCTTGTAACCTTGCTTTTATCATCACATAAAACATCCCTTACCCCGCTAAGTCCGGGGTCTTCGCATAATTCTATGAGGTTATCATAAGATTGTGACATCTCATTCAGAAGTTCTTTTATATATGAAAAAAGATATTCTATGACAGGAGAAGCATTTAATTCCTCCTCATTATCAATATCATATAATTTTGCACAGTCAGAAAGCCATTCCTCAGGCCAAGGGTGGCTTTCTGAGGCATCATAGAGTTTTTTAATAATATCAAAAAAAGGTGCTATTGATTTACCCTGTGTAAGACTGTTAATGGCTGTTATGAGATTTTCGTCATTGTTTTTAAGGCGTTCCTCCAGCAGTTCATTATATACATCTTCCTTAATAAGTTCTGTTTCGCCTTTATCTGCAATTCTGTATGAAGGCTCATAGCCTATGGTATTATAATAATTTTTAAGAATATAACTGCAAAAACTGTCTATTGTCGTGATTTTGGCATGGTTAATAAGAGCAATCTGTCTGATTGCCCGTCTGTTACCGCAATCTGCCTTGAGAATATCTTCAAAACGCTTTGTAAGACGCTCTTTCATTTCTCCTGCTGCTGATTTTGTAAAAGTCACTATTACTATTCTGTCTATATCAACCGGATTCCGTTCATCAAAAACACGGCTTACAATTCTCTCAACAAGAACAGCGGTTTTACCCGATCCTGCCGCAGCACTTACAAGAAGATTACAGTTTCTTTCATATATAGCGGTCTGCTGTTCACTTGTCCAGTTACTCATCTTTCTTATTCTCCAATCCGATTTTTGCGAAAAAATCATCCAGACTTATCTTTTCCCTTACGCGGTATTTTTCTTTTTTAATAACATTAAATCCGCAGATATCGCTGTATTTGCAAAAATCACATGCTCCCTCGTAAGGATTTATTGATATTCTGCCTTCGGTCATCTCATCTACAAGCTCTGACATTCTCCTTGAAGCGTAACCTGCCATTGCCCTAAACTGCTCATCCGTAACAACTTTATCACTGTATGCCACATTATTGTCCCGTCCTTTTTTTACGGGTATTACATTGGACTCCTTATCCATATTATGGTCAAGAAGCCCGATACTGTCATGTCCCACAATCCCCGATGGAATAAAATCCTGAAGAGTATCTTTTTTATCGGTTACCGGATCTTTAAGGGTATTATAAAAAACAGCGGCCGGAACTGCCTTAACGCTATCTTTTTCATACTCTTTAAGTGCTTCGTCAAGATATATGAGAAGCTGGAGTTTTTCTCCCGTAAGTATTTCTTCTTTGCTTATGGTATTTTCCCCCGACTTGTAATCAATAATTTTAATGTAGTTACTGCCGTTTTCTGAAGCTATATCAATCCTGTCGATTTTGCCGTTGACAGTCATGCCATTAATATTACGGATAAAATTATGTTCAAATGCCGCAGGAATAAAACTTCCGGCGTTAATCTGTTCACCCATAGCCCATACGGTTCTGTTTACAATATCGGAAAGTCTCATTTTAAGAAATTCATTGGCTGCACTTTCTTTAAAGAAGGAATATTTATAGTCAGTGGTTATCTTATCAAAGGCTACATTTACAAAATCCTTTCTTTCTTCATCACTGAGGCTTCCGAAATTAAGGCCGTTTTCCATAAGTGTACAGCCCATATATTCAAGTGTCTTATGAAAAATATCACCTATATCAATATTGGTTATCTTATGCTCCTGTCTTTCTCCTATCCCAAGTCCGTAGGTAAGGAAATGGGAAAAGGCACAGCCGGCATAGGTCTCTATCCTTGATACGCTTGCGGTAAGATTTTCACTGTAAAGCATTTTTGCGGCTTCTTTTGTAAGATTATCGGACATAACATTCTCATTAAAGCTGTCGATTATTTTCTTAATGATATTGCCATATACATCATCATTAACAAAATAAGAAATTACTGCTGCCAGATTTTTGTCCGCATCATAATCTTTGATTTTGGCATAATCCGATACAAGGTGGAAAGAGTTCTGTCTGTTAGTAAGAAAATCCGTTATATCAGGGTGGTATGGCTTAATATCGTACATATCACTTATTATCCCTATTACCCTTGACGGTCTTATCTCTTTACCATCATCGTTATACCTTCCATAACTTAAATACAGTGTATTTTCAGGTCTTGTAAAATTGAGATACAGGTAAAAATTCTGCATAAATACTTTTTCTTTAGGCGTCGGAGAAAGAACAATCTGCATATCGGAAAGCGTCATACGTTCATCCTCAGACAAAATACCATGGTTATCTCCTGTTTTAGGAATAATTCCTTCATTGGCACCAAGTACAAAGAGCACCTTGATATTATCAATTCTTGAACGCTCCAGATCCCCAACCATTACACAGTCATTGGAGGGTGGAATTATACCCACCTTTATCTCTTCAAAGCCGGCATCCATAATTTCGGCAAATTCTTTTACCGTCATAGGCTCGTCACCTAACATATCATATATTCTTTCAAGTAATGTTACCACATGTCCATAGCTTTTGCGGAATTCTTCTGCCTTATCCTCATCCTCCGTATTATCTGCCAGCATTTCCATCTCCTCATAGAGGTTTTCTTTTTCCATAAAATCATACACGGCATTGACGTAATCCGAGGCCTTGGTTCCCTTTGTCATATCACTGTAAAATTCTGAAATAAGGCAGCAAAAATCCTCTCTTACTTCATTAATTACATCAAGTCCCATTTCTTTTGACTTGTATGCTCTTACAAACTTTTCACAATATCTGTCAAAACCATTTATACCAAAAGCAAGAATATAATCCTCAAAAATATTGACTTTATCACGTTCAAATCCGCAAAGCCCGTTTTTCAGTACACGGAACACGGCTTCATAGGAAAAGCGTTCCTTAATAAGTGCAATGATACCTCTTATATATTCAACCATTGGATTACCTATAAGGCTTCTTTTATTATCCATAAAAAAGGGAATGCCCGATTCCTTAAAAATTCTGACGGTTTCGTTGGCAAAATTATCCTTATCCCCAAGAATAACTCCTATATCGTTAAATCGGTAACCATGGGTTCTTACTTCCTTTAAGATGGCCGCCGCAGCATATTGAATCTCTTCTTTGCCGTTTAAATGCTCACTTATATGTATATCCTCCGTATTGCCGCCAAAGGTACTGCCGTTATATCTGAAAATATTTTCTTCCAGAAAATTAAGGGCAGGCGAATTGCGGAAACGATATTTTGAATGGTCGCTTTCAATTCTTTGCATCAAAAAAGGAATACGGACATTATCAGCTATCACTCCAAGCTTCCTTATCATATCCTTACTCATATAAAAAAGCTCATCCATTCCCATATCCGTATTGATGTTATTTATGGCAGGGGATGAAATGGTAACCGTAACTATAATATTCTCCGCCTGCAGAGCAATTTTCTCTATCAGCCTGTACTGGACAGGTGTAAATCCTGTAAACCCATCAAATACAACAGTGCTTCCCTTAAGTAAATCGGAATTATCAATGAATCTGTATAAAAGTTCCGGTTTATCTTCAACCGTAACAAACCTGTCCCTGATATAATTCTCAAATTCACTGTAAATAAGGCTTATGTCCTCTAACTTATCCCTGAGTCTGTCACTGCCTGCACTCACTGCTATCTCTTTAAGCATATCAGGTGTAATTCCGTACTGTTTCAGTTCTGAAATCATTGACTTCATCTCGCTGACAAAGCCCTGTCTTCTGCCTGCCTTAATAATACGGAAATCTGACTTTATATTATTAAGTATTTTTCTGACGATAAGATTTTTACCTGTATCGTCAATGGTTTCCTTAAGCTCTATCTGCAATTCTTCAAACACTCTGTAGCAGAGTCTTCCGAAAGTAAGTACATCTATATTAAAAACACCATGTGAGGGGTGCATCCTTACGACCCTTTTCTGTGCCTGCAAAGATGACTGCTCCGGTACGATAAATACATATTTTTTATCCGGATTGGCACAGGCTTCCTTAACTATATCCGAATATACATATTCTGTTTTTCCATGTCCCGAAGGACCATATAAAATTTTAATTGACATATTTCCTACCTTAAATGAATACATCTGTAATAATCAGATGTTGGAGTTATTCATGAGTACAAAGACCAAAATACTTGTTTTTAAAATGAAAGAGATAATCTATACTATCGTTTTCGCCGTCCTTGCTATCCTGCTCATCATTTTTCTTGTATTAATCATAAAAGGACACAGCAAAAAAAGCAGCGAGTCAGCCAAAAAATCCACATTTTCTCCGGGTATATATGAAGCATCCATCGTATTGTCTTCAAATCCGGTAAATATTGAAGTTGTGGTGGACCATGAACAAATCAAATCAATCAGCATGGTAAATGTATCAGAAGCCGTTACAACAATGTATCCTCTTATATCTTCATCACTTACGGAAATTGCATCACAGATTGTTCAAAATAATTCGACAGAGAATCTTGTATTTAATGATGAAAATAAATACACCTCAATAATCCTTGTCAATGCAATTAATACAGCCCTTTGCAAAGCGGGACTCTGACATATAACGATTATATCATATTGAAATTTCCTTAACAATATTTTATACTTTTACCAAAGTACTGAAAAATGTACACTAAATATGTTAAAGGACTAATAATATGAGAGATAATTTTATAAGATGTGCCGCTGTCTCTCCCGATGTGACAGTCGCAGACCCCTTAGCCAATGAGCTTTCGATTAAAGCATATATGGATGAGGCAGCCAAAAATAATGTTTCGGTTCTGGTATTTCCCGAACTTTGTCTTACAGGATACACATGTAACGATCTTTTTTTACAGGATACACTTCTTAAGAACTCTCTTGACGCAGTAATCCGTCTTGCAGAATATACAAAAGATAAGAATTTTATTGCCTTTGTAGGGTTGCCTTTTATGTACGGTAATTGTCTCTACAATGTCGCCGCCGCATTATGTGACGGCAGAATTATCGGTCTTATCCCCAAAAAAAATCTTCCCTCTTATTCGGAATTTTATGAAACAAGACATTTCACCCCGGGTTTTGACGAATGTGTCAATATAACAGTCGGTGGCTGTTCCGTTCCGTTTGGTTCAAAGCTGTTATTTGCGTGTAAAGATATTCCATCCCTTGTTATCGGGGCTGAAATCTGTGAGGATGTATGGGTTCCATTACCTCCTTCCATAAATCATGCCCTTGCAGGTGCTACGGTAATCGTCAACTGCTCTGCCAGTGATGAAACTGTCGGTAAGGACCGGTATCGCAGGGATTTGATTTCCGGTCAGTCAGCCAGACTTATATCTACCTACATCTATGCAAATGCGGGTGAGGGTGAATCCACACAGGATCTTGTATTCGGCGGACATAATATAATAGCTGAGAACGGAACCGTTCTTGCGGAATCAAAGCGTTTTAAGAACGGAATAATCTATGGTGACACAGACCTTGACAGGCTTAAAAATGAGCGCAGAAGAATGACAACCTTCCCTAATGTTTCAAAGGATTATACTACTGTTTATTTTTCCCTTGCAATTAAGGACCTTTCATTAAACAGGTTTTACAATATGACGCCTTTTGTCCCATCATCCGTTGAAGAAAGAGAACTTCGCTGTGAAGAAATCCTTTCCATCCAGGCAATGGGACTTAAAAAGAGACTTAAACACACGGGCAGTAAGCATGCAGTCATCGGTATATCCGGCGGTCTTGATTCAACTCTTGCCCTTTTGGTAATCGTCAAGGCTTTTGATATGCTTTCGATTCCTCGCGAAAATATAATTGCCTACACGATGCCTTGTTTCGGCACAACTGACAGGACTTACAACAATGCCTGCAATCTTGTTGCCGCATTACATGGCACACTCAAAGAGGTAAATATCAAAAATGCCGTTAATATCCATTTTGAGGATATCGGTCAGGACCCTGACAAACACGACATAACCTACGAGAACTGTCAGGCAAGAGAAAGAACACAGATTCTTATGGACGGTGCCAACCTGTATAACGGTATGGTTATCGGCACCGGTGATTTATCAGAGCTTGCTCTTGGCTGGGCAACCTACAATGGCGACCATATGTCAATGTATGCCGTCAATTCAGGTATTCCAAAGACCCTGGTGCGCCACCTTGTGCGTTTCTATGCCGATACCTGCAACAATGATACCTTAAAAAACCTGCTTATGGATGTACTTGATACTCCTGTAAGTCCTGAACTTCTTCCTCCTGTGGATGGCAAAATCTCCCAGAAAACAGAGGACCTTGTCGGACCTTATGAGCTTCATGACTTTTTCCTTTATTATATTTTACGTTTTGGATTTGCTCCCGATAAGATATACAGAATCGCAAAAATTGCGTTTAAAGATGTCTATGATGACGCTGTTATCCTTAAATGGCTTAAGGTATTCTACCGCCGTTTCTTCAGCCAGCAGTTCAAGCGTTCCTGCCTCCCTGACGGACCTAAGGTCGGCTCTGTTGCCATCTCCCCAAGGGGTGACCTGCGCATGCCTAGTGACGCCTGCAGCAGGATATGGCTGGACACGATTGAGAGGATGTGAGGTAATGGGTTAGTATGGCAAATGACTTTACAACAGCAAAATAAAATTAAGGCTTTGACTATAAAAATCAAAGCCTTTTTTATTACTAAAATTTACAATTTCATCTTTTAGCTGTTTCTTCGATATTGTTACCGTTAAAACTACATCTCTTTTTCTTTGAATATTTCAATATTTTACTGGCATCAATATCTAATTCTCTAAAAAAAGCTATCTTTCTACATTCAAGAATATTATCAACTGAAATTCCAACAGAGGTATAAACAATTGTTAACAAAATAAATCTCAATATATGTATTGCAGAAAGCAGTTCATCATATGATGGTTCGACATATGTTCCATGGTTATAGTGTGTATAATAATTCCTTATATTAGAAAAACCATGAGCATAATTTTCTATATCTGCCTCATCCAATTTGAGAACGCTATTGTATGTATATAATATATCCTGATATCTATGTTTTAATTTTGTGTTTTTCCCTTTACTCTTGTTATTTTTATCGCTTTTCGCAATCGCATTTGCTTCAATATTTCTATATGTATTTGAATACACCTCAATTGCTTGTGATAAATTTAAATAACTGTTTATTCCTGTTGAGCGATTGCAAATAATTTCATAAAATAACCTTGGAATCGGATTTGCACTTTCGTAAAGATTAAGCCATAGCTCCCACACATTCTGAAATTGACCACTAAACATAGATGTTGTAATGAGAAATGGTTCATCTACTACTGGAATATTTTCTTTGTAGTTTAAATACAACACATATTTAGTCTTCTCCACATCATCTTCAAAAGTTATATCTCCAAACGGGATATATCCATTTCCAAAGAACGAAAAAAGACTTCTTGCTACAGATATCTTCATAACAGCATCTTCCAAAACAAGCGGTTTTGTAAATGAATACTCAATAACCGAAGTAATGCTATATGTGTAAACATTAACAGACAGTTGCGTATCAAATTTTTGGTACAATTTTATTGCACCATATTTATCATCAGCATTAATTGGCTCTGGAAAAGAGTAATTCAAAACACTTGAATTTTCTTTTGTGAAGACAAAATTAGGTTTCAAAAGGGATAGGCTTCCGAACATATAATTCAATCCCGAAGTGGAAATAGTTATTCTCGTTACCACAGGCATTGAACAAAAGCACTTTCCAACAATTATCTCTTTAGGAATTATAAAAAGTGACATACTGTTGTTCTCTATAGTATATGATGCTGTTTGTATACGACATCCCATTAGAGTGGTTTCATTATCATATATTTTTCCTATAATAACAAGTTCACAATTTAACTCCATCTTTTTATATTCTTCTATCGGAAATATAGCATTTAAAACAATTTTTTCCTCTTTTTCCTGCAGAATTCCTGAAAATGTTAATTCTATTCTATCAATTTTACATTTAAAATTTGATATAACATTAATAATTTCTCTAACAGATGTCACCTATTTGCCTCCTCTATCGGTTATCTCTCTTGTTTTCGCAATTTTTTTATCTGTATACAAAACAACATCCTTGATAACTATCTTTTGTATTGCTGAAATCAAAATTTCCATTAAATCATAATCTGGTTTTCCATCTTTTTCAGGTAACATAACATTGAGCATGTCTGCATCTTTAGCATAGAAATTATGACCGTAGTCAAACCTGCCAGTGTGTGCCGCCCTATGAATGGCAGAAGTCAAAAAAATAGCAGCTTTCATTGGCACATTTTCAGTATGTACAACCGCAACATGGTCATCAGCTCCATATCTATAATTTCGATACTTGGCAGAACCGAACATATCAATAGTAGTCGTATTTTTATCAAAAATTTCTACATCATTACTAATATATGCCGATATTCCTTCAAAAGTTTCTCCTGCCGTAACAAACGGAAGCGTTCCATCAATACGGTCATCACCCTTTAATCGTTTTCCGCGAGTAGATTTACCGAATAGTTTTTCTAGATTAAATTCTTTCCATCGTAACGATTTATAATTCTGAAGTGCTTGCACTTCAGAATCTGACAATTCATAATTATCCATTCCACTTACTTTTAAATAAGCCTCAAGTTCTGCGACACGTCGAGCCTCAAGTTCTGCGACAAAATTTTCCATAAAATCAAAGTCAATTAAGTTATTTTCCTTTATAGGGAGCAAAATTTTTTGATTTTTTAATGTTTCAACATTAAACCTTGAACTTCCTCAAGAAAAAGTACAAAACGCATTTCTCATAGAAGCCAAAAAAAATTGAGCATTTTTCTTACCAAAATGAGTGCACTTTGGTTTAAGTATCTTTATTTTATCTCCCGTAAAATACGGTTTTTCTTGATAAAACATTGTAGCTGTGTCTTGTCCAAAGGATATTGTATTTCCTGCATTTAAATATTCTATTGGTTCATCAATATTACCCTTTTTACCGTTTTCTGTACTTTGACGTACAATATATGGATACCCTCCATTTTCAATTACTTTTACCTTGTTAGCATCAAAACGTTTTTTGTATGATTCTTCCGTAGAGGACTTTAGTTCTTGTTTTTCAAGAGCTGCAACTTTTCCCGGAACTCCAAGAGTTGCAATAATCGATGCTGCTACAAGATAAACACGGTCTCGTTCACTCAGTCCTTTTTCATTTTGATAAATATCATTATTAAGTTTTACAAGACTTGTATTTATTTCTTGTTCTCGCTGATCCTTTATTTTTTCAATTTCTTCCTGTGTAAGCTTTAATTTCTTTACTTTATCAATAAATTCATCAAAGTTTTGTGGATTTAGGAAAGAAAAATCTATATAATCATCAACTTTCTGACCCACACCAAAATTGCTCTTGGATACATAATATACACCAATTTCATATTGAAGTTTATTGCTTTCATCTTTGTAACCAGTCATACCAACTGCAATAATGTCTGTATAACTTGTATAATGAAGCAAAGCATTAGCATAATGAACTGCACCATTGACAGCGTAAGAGTTAATGGCTTTGAAATCAGGTAAATTCTTAGAATTCTTATTTGTCACCTTACCATCCACATTGGTTTTAACAAGCTTCCCTTCATATCCTTTGTATTCAATCAAAATGGGATAATCGACTATGTCATTACCTCTTAAAAGTAACTTTGCATCGGGACGATTTCCACCTGCTCCGCCATTTTTTGAATAATAATCATTTAAAGCTTGGTCTATTTCTGAATTTAAAGATTCTTGCTCCAACTTATAATTTAAACCATATGTTTTCATCCAACCATTTGCTAAATCTGCAATATTGGGTTCTACTGACTGAATCTTAGCCATTATATTTCCTCCATTAACTTCTATTGTGTACTTATTTTCATTGTTCCATCTGCAAGGTCTCTTGCTACAAATGAGAAAAAGTAAAACGGTACGGTAAGTATCTTTTGCTCAGAACTATAACCGTAATTATTTTTTGAAACTTTAATGGCATACTCAAATTTATTATGATTTGAAAATTTTTCAAGAGAATTGAGTGTACCTTTGCCTTTTTTTACATCAATAGGATATAATTTGTTATTTGACTCAATGATAAATTCAAGTTCGGCTGATGTTCTACCACGCCAGTAATACAGTTTGTGTTCTTTTGCAACCAATTCATTTGCAACAAAATTCTCGAAAAAAATTCCTGACAACGTGTTGTCTCTTTCATTTGATATAAAAGAAGCTGCATTTATGCCACTCTGATATGAGAACATCCCGATATCCCCAAGAAACAGGCGAAAATTACTTTCACTATCTGGCATAAGCGGCATTGTAATATGTTCTTTCAACTGAAAAGACTGATTTACAATATGCGCCATTGTAAGCCACTGAATAGATGTTGCATAATCTCTGGTCTTACTCTTTTCCTCTATTAGTCCAGGAGAGAAATTTTTAGATTCTTTATTAAGTTCTCTAAAAATATTTTGAAATAAAACACGGGAACGCAACACTGCCTCCTGACTTGCCTGATAAAGTTCCATATCAGACAAGTAGTTATCATACAACACTTTGAGGATTTCTCTTGTTTCCAAAAGATTATCTCCCTCTACATAGGCTTCTACCGCTTCTGGCATACCTCCTACAAGCAAATATTTATATACCTGTTCCATTGCCAGTTCATGTATCTGATTATCCAAAGGTTGCTTATTATCATAGGCATTTTTAATGGCATCATAAAGTATTCTATTGCTATTCATTAAAAACTCATCAAAAGTCATAGGATAAATGGTCATCTGATTAATTTTGCCAACAGGAAAAAGGAATTTTTCACTTTCCATTGAACCTCTTTTATGTGTTTCCCTTTGGAGTTTAATACGAACCATTGAGCCAGTCGCAATAACTGGAATATCCCTAAAATCCTGGCAAAAATATTTAAGTGAAGATATAATATTGGGACATTCCTGAACTTCGTCAAAAATTAATAATGTCTTTGCGTTAATTGGTTTTCCTTTACGCAATGAAATATATTCAATAATTTTTTCTGCATTAGCGGTATTAGAACAGAATTCACGAATCTCATCTTCTTTTTTGCAATCAATATAAATGTAATTATCCTCATAGTAAGTTTTTGCAAAAATTTCTTCTACAAGATAAGTTTTGCCAACCTGTCTTGCACCCCAAACAATCAGAGGTTTTTTACGTTTATTATTATTCCAATCTATCAGTTTTTTCAATGCAATTCGTTCCATACCTAAACCTCCAATCATATAGTATGTGTATTATAAAATAACTCACACCTTTTTTCAAGTGAATTCAGCACTTTCTTGCACCATTTTAATGGTTTTCGAGTTGATTATTTGCACCAATTCAATAGTTTTTTCTTCAATTATTTGCACCTTTTTAACACTTTTAAAGTTAATTATTTGCACCAAAAAGCATCTAAACATAAAAAAGTGGTGTCCCCTGATAATTCTGTGTTTTATCCCCAAATAGGTGTAGGAAAACGGCTCGATGGCGGGCGGCGTGTCAAGAAATATCTATGGAGTTTTTAAGAACCGCCCCGGCGGGGGCAGGTCAGGCCGTGACCTGCTCCACCTCCGGGATGGGTTTGAGATTGAAATGAATTTCGATAGAAATGTGTCTTGTCTTATCGCTGTCTATGCTCTCATGGACAACGATTTCTTTAATCAGCCGATTTAAGGTGGCGGCGTCCAGTTCCGTGATGTCGGCGTATTCCTGAATGGCTTCCACCCACTGGCGGGCGTCACACGCAAGGCGGATTTCATCGGCCAGCTTCTTCCGGCCTTCCTCAACCTTTGCTTTCAACTCGGCCTGTTCCGCCTGCGTCTTTTCCATCAGCAGATTGAAGTTCGCTTCGCTGATACGCCCGGCAACCATGTCCTCATACAGCCGCAGCACCATCTTTTCCAGAACGTCAATCCGTTCCTCGTCTTTGGTAAGGGAACGCTCCAACGCTTCCCGCTGGCCTTTCTGCTCGGCTTCGCAGGTGTCGGTCAGCTTCCCGGCAACGGCTTCCCCGTCCATCAGGGCGGCTCTGGCGCACTCCCGGATTTTGTTCAGCACAAGGCTGTAAAGGGTGTCGTACTCAACCCGGTGCTGGGTACAGTGCTGCTTGCCATAGGCGTTGTAGGTCTTACAGGAATAAATCTGCTTCGGGTGCTTGTCGTTGGTGTAGCGGATCGTCAGCGACTTCCCGCACTCGCCGCATTTGATAAGCCCCGCAAACAGGCTGATTTCCCCGGTCTGGCGGGGGCGCTGCCGGGATTTCAGCTTGCGCTGCACGATGTCAAAGGTCTTGCGGTCAACAAGCGGCTCATGCTGGTTCTCCACCACAATCCAGTCCTCCGGCTTCTTTTCCCCGATGGTGCCGATTTTGAAGCGGTATTCCTTCTTCTGGGAAGCGATAGCGCCGGTGTAGACGGGGTTCATCAGGATGTCCTTAATCACGGAGAAGTCCCACATATACCGCCCGTTTACCGGGTCTTTCTTTTCCCACTTGGTTGACACGTTCCGAAAGCCCCGCACCCGGTTCCAGTAGGTCGGGCATGGGATTTTTTCTTCTTCCAGCCTGCGCCGGATGTAGTTGGGGCCGTGTCCTTCCAGCGCCCACGCAAACAGACGCCGGACAATGGGAGCCGTTTCCTCATCAATCAGCAGATGGTTTTTGTCCTCCGGGTCTTTCCGATACCCGAAGGGGGCAAGGCAGCCGGTAAACTGGCCTTTCTGCGCTTTCAGCAGATAAGAGGAATGAACCTTCTTGGAAATGTCCTTGCTGTACATCTCGTTGAGGATGTTCTTGAACGGCGCAATGTCGTTGTTGTCCCGCATGGTGTCGATACCGTCATTCATGGCGATATACCGCACGCCGTTGCGGGGGAAGAAATCTTCAATCAGGAAGCCGGTCTGCAAGTAATTCCTACCCAGTCTGGACAGGTCTTTCGTGACCACAAGGTTTATCTGCCTGCGCTCGATGGCTTTCAACATCCGTTTCAGGTCGGGGCGCTCCATGTTCAGCCCCGTGTAGCCATCATCCTGATAGACTGCAACAACCTCCCATCCCTGCTTTTCGCAGTAGGTTTCCAGCATAGCCCGCTGGTTTGCGATACTGGCGCTCTCCCCGTCAAGGTCATCGTCCTTGGAAAGCCTGCAATAGATAGCCGCCCGGAAGTTGCTTGCCAGTACCATGTCCATGCCTGCATATTCAAATCCGTTCATCATAACCGTTACCCGCACAATCCAGACGGAACACGGTCACTCTGAACCTTGTCTTTATTATATCCTAAATCTTGCTTTTTCACAAGATATTCTTTATCATTTCTCTGGCTGTATTTCTGTGCAATCAGGCTCACGAAAACGTCCGTAGCGTCCAGTTCGCCGTCAAATACCGTTGTGACATGAATTTCAGTTTTGCTTTTTGCCATAGGCAGTTACCTCCATAAATGAAATAAGCCAGACAGGAGAAGGTCGGCAACGAAGTCCGGCAACGGGCTTCAAAAAACCTCGAAAACAATCTCTGTCTGGCGGTTGGTTGGGTTATTTATTACTTTTTCTTTTATTTTTCTGTTGCTTTGGTTGTCAGAGGGGAGAAAAGCCCGCAGTTACGGGCTTTTTTCCGGCAACCGGCCCGGCAACGGGATAGCAACGGGGGCGGCAACCGGCTGTGTTTTCCCCGGATTTTTCAGAAGGGAAGCTCCATCTGCTCCGTGACTTCCACAAATCCGTCCGGCGTTTTTTCACGCCCGTTGTCAGCGCCCGTTGCCGGGGTTTCCCGTTCCCAGCCCTTTTGCCTGCCGTATCCTTCAAATATCCGGGGATTGGAGAAATACTTCCATCCCGTGATACCGTGGTTCATGATGTCGTTGACTTCCCGGATTTCCCATTGCTTCGGCTCGTCAAAGGGGTGGTTCAGGGCTTCCCTGAAAAGCTGCTTGGAGCATACGGCGCTGCCGGTGTAGCGGTCAAGGTACGCCTGTATCATCCCGGCCTTGGTGTCCTCCGGCATGAAATCCCGCTGGTGTTCTTTGAGGTACTGTATCATTTCGGGGGTAAAAGACAGCTTAAAATCGCCGCTTTTGTAGGTTGTCATGGCTTCCGCCCATACCTGTTCGATATAGGCTCTGGAAGCGGCTTCATCGTCCAAAATGTGTACCTCTGCCCGTTCGGGGTAGACCATGACCGGCAGGAAGCGCCGGTTCCCGGAACGGTCAAGGGGCAGGAAGTCCAGGGCGTTGGAAGTCCCGCCGAACACGCACTGGCGCAGCCTGTCCTCCGGGTGGGTTTCATAGGGGATTTTATAGACCTCCTTCTGGCGGCTGAGGAACGACTTGATTTCCTCTATGCTCTTGGCGTTGGCGGTAGCAATCATCTCCGACATTTCAATAATCCAATGGCCTTGTAGCTTGCGGTACACGTTATCATCGTCCAGCTTCCGCAAATCATCGGAAAACCACTCGTCCTTTACGGCCAGCAGCCGGAAGAAGGTGGATTTCCCGGCTCCCTGACCGCCAACCAGACAGAGCATGACCTCAAATTTACAGCCGGGGCAGAACGCCCGGTGGATGGCTCCCAGCAGGAACAGCCGCAGCGATTGAAAGGTGTAGTTGTCCGTGTCGGCTCCCAGAAAGTGCCGCAGGCAATAGCGGATACGCTCTTTCCCGTCCCAGACAAGGCCGTTCAGGTAGTCCCGGATGGGGTGGTAGCTGTTGGCGTCTGCCGCAAGGTCGGCGGCGTCCGCTATCTTTTTCTCGCTTGTCAGGCCGTAGGTCTTTTCCAGATACAGCCGGATATATTTCATGTCCGTGTCGGTCATGGCCTTGCTGCCGGTTCTGCGTTTCCTGCCGATGGGCTTTAGAAGGTCAATGCGCTCGGTCAGGAGATTTTTCGCAACCGCCCCGGAAAGTTCGGGGTCATACTGGAATACCGTCAGGCAGTTGTGGATACTGTTCCGCACGCCGCCTTTCTCGGTGCTTTCCAGCATGGCCTTGACTTCCTCAACGCTCCGGGGCGGGGGTGCGGCTTCGATGGTGTCCGTCACGGCCTGCCGCAGTTCCGGCGGCAAGGTCTGCCATTCTCCGCTCAAGGTTCCTCACTTCCTTTCCGTAGCTGGCAATCAGGGCAGCCCGTTCCCTCATATCGGAGAACAGCAGCACATCCAGCAGATATTCCACATGGGATTGTTTCTGCAAGGCTTCCACGAAAAGCGGGTGCCATTCCTCGTCCGGTGTCTTGGGGGCATAGTCCCGCTTCCAGCGGCGCAGCAGATTGTGATAGTCAGACAGTACCCGGAAGCAATATCGCTCCATGCGCTTAAATTGCTGTTCCGGGGTTTCCTGCCGGGGATGGGGGCGGCGGCTCCTGCCGGGTGGCTCCTTATCCTCATAGGGGATGGAAAAGTCCTGTGCCAGCATGAGGGCGGCTTCCTTGGGGCTGACGTTTTCCAGACGGGAAACAAAGTCAATCACATCCCCGTCTGCCTGACAGCCAAAACAGTGGAAGCGCCGGTCAACCTTCATGCTGGGGTTTTTATCGTCATGGAAGGGGCAGACACACATCCCGTTTCTTCCCACCCGGACGCCGTAATGCTCGGCAGCCTGCCGGGTGGTAACAGACTGCTTCACGGCTTCAAATACGTTCAATAGGCAAATCCTCCTGAAAATAAGAAAAGCGCCTGTCATTCTCACGGGGAAAATGGCAAGAGCCTGATTGGTTAAAGTTCCATATCCTGTTTTTGCTGGCGGCGGGGCTGCTGGCGTTTCTGTTCTTCCCGCTGCTTCACGCCCTCGATGTTCCAGCTTAATTGTTCGCTGATGGACGGCTTCTTTCCCGGCTCCGGCACAACCCGGCGCTGGTCGGGCGGCAGTACATGGTTTATCCAGTAGCGCACATCTCGCAGCAGCTTCATATCCGCCTGAACCGCCTGCAATCCTCCATTCTTTTCCGACAGTTTTTCGGAAAGCTGCGTCCGTTCCTTCTTCAACTCTTTCGTATCGTATGGCAATTCCTCCTGATGGGCTTTGAAGAAACGCTTGGCGGCAAGGTAGGCGTCCAGTTCTTCCCGGTGTTCGTCGGCAAACTTCTCCTTCCGGGTTTTCCAGCCGATGGAAGCGTACTTTTTGTAAACCTCTTTGTAGGCTCCGTGGTTGGCGATATGGGAAAGGGTGGTGTCGATGGCCTTTATCCGGCGTTCCGATTTTCGGATGTCAGTCTTGGCGGAAAGTATCTCCCCGCTGACCTTATCCAGATAGGCGTCAAGGCTCTCCACGGTGGAGATCTCTTTCTGCTGCAGGAAATCAAGGGCTTCCATGACCTTGTTGAAATCGCCAACAGTGCCTTTCAGCTTCCCCTTGGAAGTCCAGCCGGTGCGTTCCTCACTCCGCATATCCAGATACCGGGAAAGCAGTTCGGGGATGGTCGGCTCCTTTGCCTGTTCCAGTGCTTCCAGCAGCGCCGCCTTTTTCTCTTTCAGGCCGGACAGCCAGCCCTTTAAGCTGCGTACCATCTGCCGGATAGACTGCATAAGTGAATTGGCGGCTTTGATGTCCCGGTTCAGGTTGCCGATGTTGGTCTGTATGCCTTTCCGTTCCAGATAGCTGACCGCTGGCCCCATGTGGACGGTGGGGATTTTATCTATCCCCTGACGTTCATAGGATTTCAGGTTCAGCCGTTCCAGGCTGCCGATGGCTTCCAGATAGCGGTTTCCCGTGTCCTGCCACGCCTGCCGCCATATCTCGGCGTACTTCTGGTCGTTCCAGTCCACGGTGTCCTCCTTGTGGCTTTTCCAGTTCCCGGAAGGAAGACGGATACGCTCGCCGTTCTCGTCAAGGTCGTAGACCTTCCGGCTCTTGGGGAGCCATTTGCCCTGTTCGTCCATCCCCCGCATGGTAAAGAGGATATGGGCGTGGGGGTTGCCGTCCCCCTTGTCATGGATGGCAAAGTCGGCAATCATGCCTTTGGAAACAAAAAACTCCCGGCAGTAGTCCCGGATAAGGTCGGCTTGCTGCGCCGGGGGAATATCCCTCGGTATGGCAAGCACTAATCTCCGGGCAAGCTGGGAGTTCCATTGTTTTTCTATGGCTTCGGCGGCGTTCCACAAGGTATTGCGGTCTGCGTACTCCGGCGGGGCGTGGGGCGGCAGCATGATTTCGGTGTGGACGATTTCGCTTTTATGGGAATAGTATTTCTGTTTCTGGTCGTATTCGGAAAACAGCCGTTCCCCGCTCTGGTAGGCGGCGGCAGCGACAGCAGACTGGCGCTTGCTGCGCTGGACGATTTTCAGGTCAAAGTGCGGGCATGGTGGCATGACGGATTGTGGCCTCCTTTCTCCCGGCGTCCGGGCAAAGAAAAAGCAGGAAACCGTTCCATGATTTCCTGCTCGGTGGTGCCGCCGGTGGGCGGCTGGTATTTAATTGGTTGTTTTACATTTCTTTATCAAACTTGAAGCGGTAGTAAAGAGCAAAACCGTGAACAAAAAGATAAGCGAAAACGAGAAGGAGAACAGCAATCATGTCAATCCCCATGAGGGCGAATGATACCATTAAAGCACCATAAACAAAAGTCATCATATCATATGCTTTTCCTTTGGCTCGATTGGCGATTGCAATATTGCGTTCATCATTTTTTTCGATTTCTAACTTCTTTTGTATTTCCGGGTTACTACGAACAGCCCGTTCGGAAATTATATTTCCCATGCCCTGACCAAACAGGCCACATCCAATACCAATACATACATAAGGCAACGCAAGCATAATACCCTGTGGATTGCCATTCATTTTTAACAAACACAACCCTGCCGCCAATAGCAGCAATCCAATAATAGTAACTGCATATCCCGTTATCTTAGTTTTCATTTTTCTTCCTCCTCATATATAAAAATTTCTTCAATGCTCATGTTAAAATATTTTGCGATTTTAAATGCTAACTGAATTGACGGGTTGTAGCGCCCATTTTCTAAAGAGCCGATTGTTTGCCGTGATACTTCCAATGCATTTGCTAATTCTTCTTGCTTGATTCCTCTCTGTTTTCGGAGTTCTTCCAGTCTGTTTTTCATGCGAACCTCCTTTCTAATGGAAAGTTTACTTTCCGTATCTTCATTATAGCATAGCAAGCCCAAATGTCAAGTATGCTTTCCATATTGCTGAAATTAAATTTTGAAACTTGCTGAACGGGAACAGCTTGTAGCGCAAGGTGTTCCCGGGCGGCAAGTCCACAAAGGGGTAGCTGGCGGCGGCCAGCGTAGGGGAAGTGTAGCTTCCCCTGTGATGATTGGAACAGATTGAAAATCTGCGGAAA
>OHOK01000167.1_pt1 | contig 38884 bp, 31 predicted proteins | sample 1569731 | NCBI WGS metagenome assembly OHOK01 (sample SAMEA3879559, study PRJEB24766) | human gut metagenome | biome: human-associated habitat; feature: feces | place: USA | collected 1985/1987
TGCCGCACCTCGCTCGCCGTATCGGCACTTAGAATTATGCGGTATTGCCCTAAACCTTACTGCTGATTCTGAGCGTTTGCAGTGTTGGCAGCCTGCTCAGCAGTCCAGGTCTTCTTGCGCTTGATGGCAACAACCAGGCGCCAGATGCACAGCACGGTCAGAACAGCCAGAACGGTGTCCAGAGCGTACAGGGCGGTCTTCCACCACGGGGTGATGACCTTCAGGCGGTCAGCGGAGGACCAGCCGTTCATAGCGTTGGAGTTGGCAACGGTGTACAGGATCTTGTGCATGGATTCGCGCATTTCGGTCACGATGTAAGCATCGTTCTCGTACTTCGGAGCCAGGGTGGTGTGGATGGTCGGGTCCGGGCTATCCCAGATATCGGAACCGGCAATCAGACCATCGGCCAGATCCATGTATTTGCTGGAACCGGAGTAGTCGGTGATGATCATGCCGCGCATGCCCAGTTCGCCGCGCAGGAAGCCGGTCAGAAGGTTATCGTAAGCGCCGCACCAGTAAGCGCCCCAGCGGTTAAAGCCGGACATAACGCTCCAGGCGCCGCCATCGGTGACGGCCTTGTCGGCAACTTCCAGGTAGATTTCGCGGGCAGCCTGCTCGTTCAGCCAGGTGTTCACGCCGCGGCGGCTGGTCTCGGAGTCGTTCAGGGCGACGTGCTTCAGGTAGACGTAGACGCCCTTGGACTGGATGCCCTGCACCTCAGCAGCGCAGATGGTGCCAGCCACGAACGGGTCCTCAGAGTAGTACTCGAAGTTACGGCCGGAGTAAGCGGTGCGGTGCATATTGATGCCGGGGCCGTACAGGCCGGAGTAACCCATGGCCAGGCAGTCCTCGCCGATGCATCTGCCGACCTCGTTGATGAGGTCAACATTGAAGGTAGCAGCCATGACGTCCTCGGAGGTGTAGCACATTGCGGATGCACCACCGGTCAGGGCAGCGGTCAGACCCTGAGGGCCGTTCTCGTCCTTGGTAGCAGTCTTGCCGATGGAGGCAGCGGCTGCGGTGTTGTGGAAGCCGAGGGTGATGGTGTTGACCATCTCGCTGTAGGTCAGCTGGTCCAGCAGGGTATCCCACTCGGGATCATCGAAGTCCTTGCCGATCATGGAAGCGAGGGTCAGGCCGTTCTTGGCGCCCAGAGTGGGCATCTCGACGCTGTTGGCCTCAGAGCCGTCGTACTTGGTGAAGGCGAGGCTTGCAGCCAGAGTCTCGTTGGCGGTCAGCTGTGCGGGAGCAGTGGGGATGGTGCCGGTCCAGTCGGAGCGGCTCATCCAGGTCACACTGCCGGGAGCATCGCTGCTCTTGTTGGGGTCGGACTCGTCAAACAGGTTGGTGATGGCGGTGCCATTTGCGCCGGTGGAGAAGGTGGTGGTGTCGAGGGTGTCGTTGGTCCACTTCCAGACGAGGTCGGTGTTGCCGTCCTCGGTCATGCGGCCATTGGTGCTCTCGACAGTATAGCCCTTGGCAGCCAGAATGTTGTTGACTGCGTTGTGGGAATCGGTGGCAGCGGTGAAGTAGTAGTCACCAGCGTCCACGATGTAGGTCTTGGCGTTGTTCGCGTCGTAGGTGCGCAGCTCGCTCTTCGGGACAGTGATGGTCACGTCCTCAGAAGCGCCGGGAGCCAGCACGTCGGTCTTTGCGAAGCCGCACAGCTCAGCAGCAGCCTTCTCGATGCCGTTTGCCTTGTCGTAAGCGGTGTAGGGAGACTGGAAGTAGATCTGGACGGTCTCCTTGCCAGAGAAGGTCTTGCCGGTGTTGGTGACCTTCAGGGTGACGGTGAAGGCATCGTCAGACTCGGTCACGTTGAAGTTGGAGTATGCGAAGGTGGTGTAGCTGTCGCCGTAACCGAAGGGGTAAGCAACGGTGGTTGCCCAGTTGTAATCGCCAGCCTTGGCGGTACCCATGACGACATCCTCGTAACGGGTCTCGAAGTAACGGTAGCCCAGGTAGATGCCTTCCTGATAGACACTGTACATACCCTGCACGTCAGCACCCTCGGTCAGCAGGTTGTACTCTGCTGCGTTGGGGTAAGCCTGGGTGTAGAAGTTGTACATAGCGGGGTTTGCCATGTTGTCGTACAGATAGGTATCGACCAGAGAGCCGGAGGGGGTGACAGCGCCGGACAGCAGCTGGCCCACACCGTTGATGCCGGTCTGGCCCACGTCGCCGATCCACATAGCGGAATCGATGCCGTAATCCTCGCCGCAGATCTCCGGGTTCAGGAAATCCATCTCAATGGCGTTGGAAGAGTTGATCAGAACGATGATCTTCTTGAAGGTGCCGTTGTCCTTCAGGGTCTTCAGGTTCTGGAGCAGTTCCTTTTCTTCAGCGGACAGGGCCAGGTAGTTACCGTCGCCCTCCTGGCCTTTGATCCAGGAATCATTGGTGCCGTTTTCGCCACTGGGCAGGTCAGCGCCCTCGCCGCCGGAACGGGAGAACACGACGATAGCAGCATCGCCGTAGTCAGCAAAGCTGGACTCGGCGCTGGACAGCTTGCTCCAGGGAGCTTCGTTCACAGCGTACTGGGTGTTGGCTTCCAGGGTATCGGAGATGGCAGCCGGGGTGATGCGGCTGTAGTTCTTCATCATATCGTCAGAAGAATACAGATCCCACAGGGTGCTGTTGACCTGGATGCCCTGATCTTCCAGAGCCTGCTTGAAGTTGGGAGCCTTGCTGGTGTCAACGGAGCCGGAACCGGTGCCGCCGTACATCAGGTCCACGGAGCCGTGGCCGAACAGGCTGACCTTTGCGCCGCTTGCCAGGGGCAGGGCGTTGTTGTCGTTCTTCAGCAGGGCTGCGCCTTCGGCTTCAACCTGTGCGCACAGCTCAGCCTCATAGGACTCGCGCTCTTCATCAGAGGTGAAATCGCTCTTGAAATACTCAGTGTCTTCGTCGCTGTCGCCCTTGATGATCTTGTAGGTGTCGGCGTCCAGGTAGTTATTAACGGTGGTCGTATAATGGAACGCAACCGTCGTGCCTACAATGGCGCCTGCGGTCAGGACGGCGGTAACGGCGGTCAGGCCGGACCACATCCCAACTTTGGGTTTCTTACTCATTGTGTTCTCCTCCTGTTAGAAAATGCTCTATAACAAACTGTATTAAGCAAGAACAAAATACAGAGTGTTCAAAATAGATTATACCCAGTTTGCACTCTTGGATTTGGTCTTGTGCAGCTTGTACTCCGGGTTGGGGGTATCTACATGGTGGATGACGGACTCATCGGTGCGGTCACCAGCCACGGCCTGAATGTGCAGTTCGCCGTTCAGGGGAACCTTGAAGGTGAAAACATGCTCGCCGGTCTGCTCGCCTACCTTGTTGCCGTTTACATACAGGGCAACGGTGCTCTGGTTGGAATAAACCTTTACGGTAGCGGTGCTGCCGGTGCGCTCCACAAAGCGCTTGGAGCAGATGTGCACAAAGGCTTCATCGCTCCACCATGCTTTATACAGATAGAAGCTGTCCTTCTTGGTTTTGCGGTCAAAGGTCACAAGGCCCTTGTGGTTCATGCCCGGCTCGCCGCCCTGGTCACGGGCGTCTGCAGCAAAGTCAAACATGTTCCAAACGTGGGTGGCCCACATCCAGGGGTGGCGCTTGAAGCAGCGCAGCATGTACTCATGGTACTTGGCCTGGTATTCTTCGGTGTGGTCGCCGCGGTGGGGGTGTGTGCTGTGCAGGTTGGGCATGCCCTCCGCGCCGTATTCGCTGTAGCCGAACGGGCGGTTGGGGAAGCAGAGATGGAAGAAGCCCATCCACAGGTCGTTCAGGATAAAGCCCGGAACGTACCAGCCCAGGTACAGGTTCCAGCTGACCATATCGGTAATGTGGGCCGAACGGTTGAAGGGACCGCACATGGCGTAGCAGGCCAGGGTGGTCAGGCGGGTCTTGTCCATCTCGTGGCACAGGTCGTTCAGCTGGCGGTGGTTATCCAGCATGTCCTTCTTGTCCTTGGTGGAGATGGTGATCTCGTTGGAAACGCCCCAGCAGACGATGCAGGGGTGGTTGTAGTTCTGGATGATCAGCTCTTTCATCTGGCTGATGGTGTTCTCGCGGCCGTTGGGCATGTGCTCACTGATGTAGGGAATCTCGGCCCAAACAACCATGCCGACCTCGTCGCACAAATCATAGAAGTACTGGTCGTGCTGATAATGAGCCAGGCGGATGGTGTTGGCACCGATCTCTTTGATCAGGGCCATGTCTTCGTCGTGCATCTCGCGGGTGATGGCGTTGCCCAGGCCCTTGCGGTCCTGATGGCGGGAAACGCCGTGCAGCGGGTAAGACTTGCCGTTCAGGAAGAAGCCCTTCTTGGGGTCAACCTTGAAGCTGCGCACGCCAAAGCGGGTGGTGGTCTCATCTTCCACCGTGCCGTTCACCACAAGGCGGGCCTTGCAGCTGTACAGGTACGGATCCTTAACGCCGTTCCACAGGTGTGCGTTGAAGATGGTCAGGGTGATGTCGGGGCCTTTGCCGGTGGCAACGGTGTTGCCGGCAGCGTCCAGCAACTCAATGCTCACTTCGCCTTCGCCGTCGTGCCAGGTAGTAACCTGAACGCTGGCATCTGCGCCCTGCACAGTGGGGGTGATGCGGATGCCGGGGCCGCCGAAGTAATCCAGGGCGAAGTGGTTCTTGCTGACCACCATCAGGCTGACATCGCGGTAGATGCCGCCATAGAAGGTGAAGTCAGCTTTCTGGGGGTAAACGCGGTCGTTTTTGCTGTTGTCGACTTCCACAGTCAGCTCGTTTTCATCCCGCAGCAGTTCGGTGATGTTGGCGCGGAAGGTGGAGTAGCCGCCGTCGTGGTTGCAGACGGGGGAGCCGTTCAGAACCACATGGGCGCTGGCGTTGACGCCGTCAAACTGAATCCAGACCTGATGGGAGGCGGTGTTAAACTGGGGAGCAGCGAAACGGGTGCGGTAGATGCAGGTGCCGCGCCAGTAGTCATTGCCGCCGTCCTGACCGTCGCGGGCGTTCCAGGTGTGCGGCAGGTCCACCGTTGTGGTGGTGCCGTCGGGGCCGGTGAATTCCCAACCCTTCATGATTTTGGTGATTTCTCGCATGGCGCAGCCATCCTTTCTTTTTGCTGTTATTATTGTAACGAACAGCGAAAAAGGTCGCAATGGGTTTTGCATAATCGGTCATTTGCGTGGAATAAACGGTTTTTGCCTGACAAAAAAATAACCCTTGCATTTGTGCAATATGTACAAATGCAAGGGCGTAAATCTTATACCTGAAATTTTGAGGGAACTTTATTGGACCGGGAAAACGGCTTTTATCGCAAAAAATCCACCGTTGGATTCGGTAGTCAAAAAACCATTGTACTTCTGGATAATGCGCTTGACGATCTTTAACTCATCGCAGGTTTCGCGGCCAGGATCCGGGCCATCGGGCACCGCACTGATGATATTCAGAACAGCAAACCCCTGCCGCCTGCAGACCAGCAGGTCAATCATCCGCTTTTCCGGCTCCGGCAGCTTGCGGGTCAACTCAATGGCATGATCCAGTGCATTGGCAAACAGAGCGTACAGATCGGCCGGATCCATAAAGTGCAGGCAGGTACCGTCCGCTACATTGTTGATGCTGATGTGGTGGGCTTCGCACAGCATGCTCTTTTCGGTCAGCACAACATCCAAAACCTCACTGCCGGTCTGGGTGCTGGCGTCATACTGCCGGGCGGCGGCTTCGGCTTCGTTCAGGCTCTGCTGCAGCGCGGCGTTGGGGGCCATGCGGCGCAGATCAGCGATCTGAACTTTCAGCTCATGGCATTTGCGGTTGATGATCTGTACGTTTCGCTTGGCCACCTGATACTGCTGGCGCTGGCGTTCATACAGCATGTTCAGCGAGTTCATCTCTTTTTCCATGGCCGCCTTTTTGAACAGCTCAGTCTGCAAATATAAAAGGGTGATGCAGTAGAGCTGGCAGAGTGCCAGGGGGACAACAACGAAGATAGAAGTTTCCCGTGATACTCCGGTGTTGGTGACGGTCTGCATTGTTAAAAACAGCAGAACGAACATGCCGCCCAGAATAATAGCGCTGATTTGCTGGCGGGGACCGATGTGGTAGCTGCCTTCATATGGCATGGAATGGGCAACAGTTACCCGCAGCAGGCAGTACGCAGCGGCAAAAAACAGCAGTTGCAGCAGCAAAGCAGAGGGCTGATCCAATGGCAGGAATATGTTTACCTGTGCCAGGCACCAGACAAGAAGCTGCCATAACTCAAATGTCGTCAGGGCACTCAAAATTCCCCAGATGGCGCAATAATTGGCGCCGGACCAGTCCAACTGGGTGCAGCTGTGGGAAGCGAAAATCATCCACATACAAAACAGAATATACGCCCCCGCCCGCAGGAACAGCGAGAAAGGCGTGTGATCCGCCCATAATAAAAATGTGGAAAGGGGAATGGAGGGAATCAGGCAAAGCAGCGCCCGCTGCCAAAAGTGCGGCGAGTGCCGGAGCGGGAGCCAGTAGGTCAGTGCTGCGCCCCAAAGCTGTATCCCACAGACAAGAAGAGAAAGAAATTGTTGGAGATTTGGCAGCATTACATGGCACCCCCAACATAGGCGGCGACCGCAGCCAGGAAGGCAGCCCGCTGGCGGCGGCTGATCTCCAGCCGGTCCTCCCCAACCTGGACCATATCGTTCTGGACCGCCCGCACATACCGCAGATTGACAAGGTAACACTGGTTGCATTTGGCAAAGTGGTAGGGGGCCAGCTGCTTTTCAGCATTTTGCAGGCTGGAACGCACGGACCATACCCCGGTGGAGGTATGGTAATGCAGCATACGGTCCCGCGTTTCCAGCCAGTAAATGTCCTCGGTGTTCAGCAGCTGCACACCCCCAGCGGTCTGTAATGCAATCTGCCCGCCTTTGCGGCGCTGCACCCGCTGCAAAGCGCGGGCCAGCTTGGTGCTGAACTGGTAATAATTGACCGGTTTGAGCACAAAATCCAGGGCGTCGACCTCATACCCGCGAATAGCGTACTGCGCCATGTTGGTAACGAACACCAGCACCACATCCGGATCCACCGTGCGAATGCGCTCGGCAGCGTCCATGCCGCCAAGCTCCGGCATTTCAATATCCAGAAAGATGATGTCGAACCCCTTGCAATAGTTGGTTATGATCTGGGCACCGTCCGAAAAAGTGGTAACTTCCAGCATACAGTTGTTCTCGCGGCTGTATTGGTCAATCATGCTGCACAGCTGCTGCCGCATATCCGGCTGGTCATCCACCACGGCAATGCGAGGCATCGGGCGGCCCCCTTTCTGTTTGGAATCCAAAGCACCCGGCAAGCCCGGAAAACGGCTGTGCCATGCACCTTTACTTATAATATATAAATACATTATAGTTGGCGGTGCGAAACCTTGCAAGAGAATTTTGCAGAAAACGGGGCGGTGCAGGGAATCTGGTTGTGATTTAGCGCTGCGTGTGGTATCCTGTAGGCAGCTTTTGGCGGCGGGCGGGGCAAGAAGAATGCCGGGATAAACAGGTGGAGGTTTGCTGCAGCTGCTATACCATGTATTACATATTACACCATTTGCCAGTAACTTGAATGGAAATTTATGGCAAAATGCGTAATTTGGGAACAAGATTGAAAAGAAAAAATAAAATAACGGATTACAGTAATATTGCGGCTTCGAGATATTTGAAAGGATATGACGGGATGACAAAAATATTATTCGTGTGCCACGGCAGTACACTATCAAAACCCGGAAACGCTTGATTTTCAAGGACTTTTTGGGATTGCTTCGAGCAATTTACTACCCATTTACTACTTTTGAAAACCTAAAAAACTGACAACTGCCTCCGCGCGATAGCAAATGAAAATATTTAACTATATTGTATAGCAGAAAGGACGTTGCATTATAGCAGCGTCCTTTCTGTTATCTGGTCTTGCCGCAGATTTTGAAAAAAGTCTGCGGCTTTTTTTATGCCAAAATTCATAAAGGAGGCGACGCTATGTACTTTACTTCCGGCCAAGACCGGGCCTTTGAACGGCTGATGCAGGAAAAGCCCGGTTTCGATCATTACGACGGTGGCGGGGCGAACGCGCCGGAGGATTGCGGCAGTTGCCACTTCTATCGCCCGGATTGGAAATATCAATACTGCGTGTATGCAGAGTGTCCCTATCAGCCGGGCAAGCTGACCGCCCTTGCTGCGGTCAAATTCACAGTGAAAGGAGCTGACGACGATATGGCAGTATTCCGCGTGGAGAAGAACAAAGGCTATACGGTGATGTCCAACCACCACCTGCGGAACAAAGCCCTGTCCCTGAAAGCCAAGGGCCTGCTGTCACAAATGCTGTCCTTGCCGGAGGATTGGGACTACACCCTAAAGGGCCTGTCCCTTATCAACCGGGAAAGCATCGACGCTATCAGGACGGCGGTGTGGGAGCTGGAACGGGCCGGATATATCAGGCGGGAGCAGGGCCGTGACGCAAAGGGCAAAATGGCCGATATGGTCTATACCATTTACGAGCAGCCGGTGTTGGATAAGCCGGTATTGGAAAACCCGGTGTTGGAAAATCCAACATCGGATAACCCGACATCGGATAATCCGGCGTCGGGAAATCCAACGCAATTAAATAAAGAGATACAAAGAACTAACTTACCAAGAAAAGAAAAATTAAATACAGATGGACAAAGTACCGATTCCATTCCTTTCCCATCCCTGACCCCTGCCCCTGCGAGGAACGAGGCGGCGGCTGCACCGCCGGAACGGAAAGGAACAGGAAAGGATGCGGCAGTACAGATTTATCGGGAAATCCTTTTGGAGAATATCGAGTATGACTATCTCATTCAGGACAGTTCCATTGACCGGGAGCAGCTTGACGAGATCGTTGATCTGATGCTGGAAACCGTCTGTACTTCCCGTAAGAGCATCCGTATCGCCGGGGATGATTACCCCGCCGAGCTGGTGAAGTCCAAGTTTATGAAGCTGAACAGCGAACATATCCGCTTTGTCTTTGACTGCCTGCGGGAGAACACCACGAAAGTCCGTAACATCAAGCAGTATTTACGGGCCATGCTGTTCAATGCCCCCAGCACCATCAGCAACTACTACACGTCCCTTGTGGCGCATGATATGGCGCAGCCGGATTGGGGCAAACCAAAATCCGGCCTGCCGGACTATTCCTGTTCGCCGGATGAAAGCCTGTGAGGAAAAGGAGGCGCTTTGAATCGTTGTTACCTGCGGCGTCTGGTGGTTCCACCTTAGACGCCATTATTGACTTTCTGACAAGGAGGGATGCTTATTGCAGGAAGAAGTCGATCAGAAAACCATTGCCCTGTCCATGAAAGCGGGCAAGTTCACGGCCCAAGTGCTGCAAGCGGCGCTGAAAAAGTATTTGCAGCACCGGGCCAAAGGCAAGACCACGCTGCACCACGGGCAGCAGAGCCTAAAGCAGCTCAAAAAGCACGGGGCGGCCCTGTCCAATATCGAGATCACCGACGCCAATATCGGCCTTTTCCGGCCCTGCGCCAAGAAATACGGCGTGGACTTCACGCTGCGGAAAGATGCCACCACCCAGCCCCCGCACTACATCGTGATTTTCAAGGCCAAGGACGCCGACAACATGGAACAGGCGTTCAAGGAGTTCACAGCCAAGAAATTGCAGCGGGAGGAACGGCCCTCAATCCGCAAGGATATTGCCGCAAGCAAGGAAAAGGCGGCGGCCCGCAACGCTGACCGGGCCAAGGAGAAATTCAAGGAAAGGGGGATGTCACGATGAAGCCGGGAGTGAAAAAGCTGATAATCGCCAACCTGCCCTATCTGCTGTTTGTCGATCTGTTCGGCAAGCTGGGACAGGCGTACCGGCTGGCGGAGGGCATCGACCTTTCCCAAAAGCTCCTGCACTTTGCGGACGGCTGCGCGGCGGCCTTTGCCAATGCCGCCCCCAGCTTCAACCCCTTTGACCTGCTGATCGGCGTCGCCGGTGCTGCGGCGTTGCGGCTCATGGTGTACTGCAAGGGCAAGAACACCAAGAAATACCGCAAAGGCGTGGAGTACGGCAGCGCCCGATGGGGCGGCCCCAAGGATATAGCCCCCTATATCGACCCCAATTTTGACAACAACATTCTGCTGACACAGACGGAACGGCTGACGATGAACAACAGGCCGAAAGACCCCAAGACCGCCCGGAATAAAAATGTTCTGGTGATCGGAGGCAGCGGCAGCGGCAAGACCCGGTTCTTTGTAAAGCCGAACCTTATGCAATGCGTGTCCAAGGACTATCCGACCTCTTTTGTTATAACAGACCCCAAGGGCAGCTTGATCGGTGAAGTGGGCCAGCTCCTTATCCGCAGCGGCTACCGCGTGAAAGTGCTGAACACCATCAACTTTTCCAAGAGCATGAAATACAACCCGTTTCGGTATCTGCACTCGGAAAAAGACGTGTTGAAGCTGGTAAACACCTTGATCTGCAACACCAAGGGCGAGGGCGAAAAAAGCGCGGAAGATTTTTGGGTGAAATCGGAACGGCTGTTCTACACGGCCCTGATCGGCTATATCTGGCAGGAAGCGCCGGAGGAAGAAATGAACTTCACGACGTTGCTTGAAATGATAAATGCCAGCGAGGCCCGCGAGGACGACCCGGAATTTCAATCGCCGGTGGATATGATGTTTGAGCGATTGGAGGAACGCGACCCCGACCATTTTGCCGTCCGGCAGTATAAAAAATTTCTGCTTTCGGCGGGCAAGACACGTTCCTCTATCCTTATCAGCGCGGGCGCGAGAATGGCCCCGTTTGACATTCGGGAAGTCCGGGAGCTGATGGAGGACGACGAACTGGAACTTGACACCATCGGGGACGAGAAAACGGCGCTTTTCCTGATTATGTCGGACACGGACACCACCTTTAATTTCATTCTGGCAATGGTACAGAGCCAGCTTATCAACCTGCTTTGTGACCGGGCCGATGATAAATACGGCGGGCGGCTGCCGGTTCACGTCCGCATGATACTGGACGAGTTTGCGAACATCGGCCAGATACCCAACTTTGACAAACTGATTGCCACCATCCGAAGCCGTGAAATCTCGGCTTCTATTATTTTGCAAAGCCAGTCGCAGTTAAAGGCCATCTACAAGGACGCTGCGGAAATCATTTCCGACAACTGCGACTGTACGCTTTTCCTTAGTGGGCGGGGCAAGAACGCCAAGGAAATCTCTGACGTGCTGGGAAAAGAAACCATCGACAGCTACAACCAGAGCGAAAACCGGGGCGCACAGACCTCTCACGGATTGAATTATCAGAAGTTAGGAAAGGAATTGATGTCACAAGACGAAATCGCCACGATGGACGGAGGCAAGTGTATTTTGCAGGTGCGCGGTGTAAGGCCGTTTTTCAGTGAGAAATACGACATTACCCGTCACCCCCGCTATAAATACCTTTCCGACGCCGACAAGAAGAACTATTTTGACGTGGACAGGTACTTGACCGCCCTGCGCCGGAAACGGCAGCGGGTGGTTTCGCAGGAGGAAACCTTTGACCTCTACGACATAGACCTGTCGGATGAAGATATGGCCGCCGTGGACGAATGATCGGCGGCTTTCCCTTATCAACAAATCATATCAAACTGAAATTTATGGAGGTAAATTTATGGAATTTTTCAATAGTGCGGTTACTACTTTGCAGACTATCGTTGTGGGCCTCGGCGGTGCGCTGTGCGTTTGGGGCGGCATCAACCTTCTGGAAGGTTACGGTCAGGATAATCCGGCCAGCAAGTCGCAGGGTGTTAAGCAGCTCGTCGCGGGCGGTGGTGTTGCCCTGATCGGCGTCACTCTGGTTCCCCTGCTGTCTGGTCTGCTGGGCTGATCTTCCCGGCTGTCCGCCAACCAGCCCAACCATAACTGTTAAATCCTGAAACCCCGCAGCGCTCTCCCGGTTCCATGCGGGAGAGCGCTGCAAAGGAGGTGAACCCACATGATAGGCGAACTCATAGGGGATTGGATCAAAGGCATTTTAATCGACGGCATCATGGGCAACTTGTCCGGGCTGTTCAGCACGGTCAATACGAAAGTCGGGGAAATCGCCTCGGATGTGGGGACGACGCCGCAAGCGTGGAACAGCGGCATATTCAATATGCTGCAATCCCTGTCGGACACGGTGATCGTCCCCATTGCAGCGGCGATCCTTGCCGTTATCATGTGCTATGAGCTGATAGACATGATCGTGGAAAAGAACAATATGCACGATTTTGACACGTCCATGTTCTTCCGCTGGATTTTCAAAAGTGCTTTTGCCATTCTCATTGTGACGAACACATGGAATATCGTCATGGGCGTTTTCGACGCCACCCAAGCCGTCGTCAACCAGAGCGCCGGGGTGATTATCGGGGAAACCAGCATTGACTTTGACACCCTCATTCCCGACCTTGAAGCACAACTGGAAGCTATGGACATCGGGCCGCTGCTCGGCCTGTGGTTCCAGACCCTTGTTGTGGGGCTGACGATGAACATTCTTTCCATCTGTATTTTCCTTGTGACCTACGGCAGAATGATTGAGATTTATGCCGTGACTGCGCTGGGGCCGATCCCTCTTGCCACGCTGGGCAATGCGGAGTGGCGCGGCGTCGGCCAGAACTACTTGAAATCCTTGTTGGCGCTGGGCTTCCAAGCCTTTTTGATTATGGTGGTTGTCGGCATCTATGCGGTGCTGATCCAGCAAATCGGACAGGCAGCGGATATATCCGGGGCCATTTGGGGCTGTATAGGCTACACGGTTCTGCTCTGCTTCTGTCTATTCAAGACTGGCAGCATATCGAAAGCCGTCTTTACTGCACATTGACAGACAGGAGGACTACCAACCATCGAGGAAGTACAAAAGAAACGATACCACATCATTTACGCCGATCCGCCGTGGCGGTATGAGTGCAAGAAAACAGGTGCAGCGGAACATCACTATCTCACCATGAGCATTGACGAGCTGTGCGCCCTGCCGGTGGAAACGCTGGCGGGCGACCTGACCCGCGTAGAGCTGTTTGCCAGACAGAAAGCGCCCGGTTGGGACGTTTGGGGAAACGAGGTGGACAGTGATCTTTCCCTGACCCCACAAGAAACTGTATCAGAAACGAGGTGATTTGAATGGCTTATGTGACCGTCCCAAAGGATTTGACCCGTGTAAAATCCAAGATTGTGTTTGGGCTTACCAAACGGCAACTGATCTGCTTCGGCGGTGCGCTTCTTGTAGGCGTCCCGCTTTATTTTTTGCTCCGGGGCCGGGTGACTGGCAGCGCGGCGGCCCTGATTATGGTGTTCGCCATGCTGCCGGGCTTCCTGCTGGCCCTGTACGAGCGCCACGGCCAGCCCCTTGAAGTGGTGGTATGGCAGATCGTCCAGTGCTGCTTTATCCAGCCCAAGGAAAGGCCCTACCAAACCGACAACGCCTATACTGCCCTTATGCGGCAGCACCAAATGGAAAAGGAGGTAAATGCGATTGTCCGAAAAGCAAAGAAACGAGCCGCCTGTAAAGCTCACCCGCGCCGAAAAGCGGGAAATACAGGCCATCATCCGCAAGTATAAGGGCGACGGCAAAGCCCATTCCGCACAGGCCAGCATCCCGTATCAGGCCATGTACCCGGACGGGATTTGCAGGGTGACGGCCAACACGTTCAGCAAGTGCATCGAGTTTGCCGACATCAGCTATCAGCTTGCACAGGCCGACACCAAGACAGCCATTTTTGAAAACCTGTGCGATCTCTACAACTATCTGGACGCCTCGATCCACGTCCAGTTTTCCTTTGTCAACCGCAAGACCGACCCCAAGCAGTACGCCAAGAGCTTTGAGATCAAGGCGCAGGGGGACGACTTCGACGACATCCGGGCGGAGTATTCCGGCATCCTGCAAGACCAGCTTGTGCGGGGCAACAACGGCCTCACCAAGCGCAAGTTCCTGACATTCACCATCGAGGCCGACAACCTGAAAATGGCCCGCGCCCGTCTTACCCGCATTGAAACCGACCTGCTGGGCTATTTCAAGACGATGGGGGCCGTGGCTCATGTGCTGGACGCCAAGGAACGTCTGGAAGTGCTGCATGGGGTACTCCACCCCGACGCCGAGCCGTTTCAATTTGAATGGAAATGGCTGGCCCCGTCCGGCCTCTCCACCAAAGATTTTATTGCCCCGTCCTCGTTCCGCTTCGGCAATTCCCGGATGTTCGGGCTGGGCGGCAAGTATGGGGCTGTGAGCTTCTTAAACATCCTGTCCCCGGAGCTGTCGGACGAAATGCTGGCCGACTTCCTCAACACGGAAAACGGCATTGTCGTCAATCTCCATGTGCAGGCCATCGACCAGAGCGAGGCCATCAAGACGGTAAAGCGCAAGATCACCGACCTTGACGCCATGAAGATACAGGAACAGAAACGAGCTGTCCGCAGCGGCTATGACATGGACATCCTGCCCAGCGACCTTGCCACCTACGGACAGGACGCCAAGGAGCTTTTGAAAACCCTGCAAAGCCGGAATGAACGAATGTTCCAGATCACCTTTCTGGTGATGAACACCGCCGACACCCGGCAGAAGTTGGAGAACGATGTATTTTGGGTCGCAGGTGTGGCGCAGAAATACAACTGTTCCCTTGTCCGTCTGGACTACCAGCAGGAACAGGGCCTTATGAGCAGCCTGCCGCTGGGGGCCAACCACATCAAGATCGAGCGTTCCTTGACGACTTCCAGCGTGGCCGTGTTCGTGCCTTTCGTGACACAGGAGCTTTTCATGGGCGGCGACGCCATGTATTACGGTGTCAATGCCAAGACCGGCAACATGATTATGCTGGACAGAAAACGGGCGCGGTGTCCCAACGGATTGAAGCTGGGTACTCCCGGTTCCGGCAAATCCATGAGCTGTAAATCCGAGATCGTCAGCGTGTTCCTCTGTACGCCGGACGATGTATATATCTGCGATCCAGAGGCGGAATATTATCCCCTTGTGAAGCGGCTCCACGGCCAAGTGGTGAAGCTGTCGCCTACCAGCAAATCCTATGTGAACCCGCTGGACATCAACCTGAATTACAGTGAGGACGAAAACCCGCTGGCCCTGAAATCCGACTTTGTGCTGTCGTTCTGTGAGCTTGTCATGGGCGGCAAGAACGGGCTGGAAGCCATTGAAAAGACGGTCATTGACCGTGCCGTGCAGGTGATCTACCGGCCCTATCTGGCAGACCCCCGCCCGGAAAATATGCCAATCCTGTCCGACCTGTATCAAGCCCTGTTAGACCAGCATCTCCCGGAGGCTGACCGTGTGGCGCAGGCCCTTGACCTGTATGTAAACGGCAGCCTGAACGTCTTTAACCACCGCACCAATGTCAACATCGAAAACCGCATTGTGGCCTTTGATATTAAAGAGCTGGGAAAACAATTAAAGAAGCTCGGTATGCTCATTGTCCAAGACCAGATTTGGGGCCGTGTGACCCAAAACCGCAGCCAAGGCAAGGCGACGTGGTACTTCTGCGACGAGTTCCATTTGCTTTTGCGAGAGGAACAGACGGCAGCTTTCTCCTGCGAGATTTGGAAGCGATTCAGAAAATGGGGAGGCATCCCGACCGGGGCGACGCAGAACGTCAAAGACCTGCTTTCTTCCCCGGAGATCGAAAACATTCTGGAAAACAGCGACTTCATTTGCCTGCTCAATCAGGCGTCCGGCGACCGGCGCATCCTTGCGGAACGATTGAACATTTCCCCGCAGCAGTTACGGTATGTGGACAATTCCGAACCTGGCGAGGGGCTTTTGATCTATGAAAATGTGATCCTGCCGTTCCGCAACCCCATCCCGCAGCGCAGCCAGCTCTACAAGATTATGACGACCCGGTTAGGCGAGGGCGAAACGGTATGACAGACAAGGAGGTGACGCCCTATGAAGCCATTGAAGCCCCGTGATAAGGTGACGCAGCACATGACCCGCGACGGCCTGACGCTGGATAACCAGACCACCGGCGAGAGCATCAGCATTTCCAGCCGGGAGGCCGAACAGGACTATTCCGCAGCCGAGCCGGGCGGCACCGCTGAAAAGGTGCTGGAACGTGCCGGGGACATCCGGGAGCGCAGCAAGGCGAAGCGGGCCGCCAAGGATGGCGCGAATACGGCGGCGCAGGCCACCGGCCCCGCGTCCCGCCTACAATTCACCGCCGAGGAACGGGCCGATCCCGCCCTTTCCAAGTATGTCCACAAGGCGGAAAAGCGGGCGGATAAACTGGACGCAGCCAAAGAAGCCCTGCCGAAAAAGCGCGTCGTCACCAAGGAAACCGTCTATGACGAGGCCAAGGGCAAGGCCAAAACCAAGCTGCACTTTGACAAGGTGGAGAAACCAGCCCCCAAACTCAAACCCAACCCGGCCAGCCGTCCGATGGAGGAAGCGGGCCTGTACTTGCATGGAAAAATCCATGAGGTTGAGCATGAGAATGTGGGCGTCGAGGGCGGCCATAAGGGAGAAGAACTTGCCGAGCGCCAAGCGGGAAAAGCCATTCGCAGCGGCATCCGGCGTCATAAGCTCAAACCCTACCGGGCCGCAGCCAAGGCCGAGAAAAAGGCTGTTGCCGCCAATGCGGAGTACATCTACCAGAAATCCTTGCGGGATAACCCGGAAATGGCGCAGGCGGTGAAAAACCCGGTGGCCCGGTTCTGGCAGAAACAGAAAATCAAACGGGACTATGCCAAGGCAGCACGGGCGGCGGGCCAGACGGCACAGGGCGCAGCCAGCGCCACCAAAACCACCGCCGCAGCCGCCAAGAAAGCCGCCGAGAAAAGCAAACAGGCCGCGTCCTTTGTGGCCCGGCACTGGAAAGGTGTGCTGCTGATCGGCGGCGTGGGCCTTATGCTCATGCTGATTATGGGCGGCCTGCAATCCTGTACGGCCATGTTCGGCAGCGCCGGAACCGGCGTGGCAGCCACGTCCTATCTGTCCGAGGACAGCGATATGCTGGGGGCCGAAGCCGCCTATGCGGACATGGAGGCCGATTTGCAGTATGAGCTTGACAACTACGAAAGCCTGCACCCCGGCTATGACGAATACCGTTTCGATCTGGACGAGATCGGCCACGACCCCTATGTGCTGACTTCCATCCTGTCGGCGCTGCATGATGGCGTCTATACGCTGGGCGACGTGCAAGGCGACCTTGCCATGCTCTTTGAGAAGCAATACACCCTGACACAGACCATTGAAACCGAAACCCGATACCGCACCGAAACCCGGACGGACAGCGAGGGCAACCCCTACACCGTGCAAGTTCCCTACACCTACTACATCTGCAACGTGAAGCTGGAAAACTTCGATATGTCCCACCTGCCTGTCTACATCATGGGCGAGGATCAAATGAGCCTGTATGCGGTGTATATGTCCACGCTGGGCAACCGGCCAGACCTGTTTCCCACAGGTACCTATCCCAACGCTTCCACCGTCAAGGAGCCGACCTATTACGACATTCCCCCGGAGGCTTTGGAGGATGCCACCTTTGCCGCAATGATGGCCGAGGCGGAAAAGTATGTGGGTTATCCATATGTGTGGGGCGGCAGCTCTCCCAGCACCAGCTTTGATTGCAGCGGCTTTGTGAGCTGGGTAATCAATCACAGCGGATGGGACGTGGGACGGCTGGGCGCACAGGGCCTTTGCAATATCTGTACCCCTGTTTTCCCGGAGCAGGCCAAGCCCGGCGACCTTGTATTTTTTGTCGGCACCTACGACACCCCCGGCGTTTCCCATGTCGGCATTTATGTGGGCAATTCCGTGATGTTGCACTGTGGCGACCCTATTTCTTACACCAACCTCAATTCGAGTTATTGGCAGCAGCATTTCTATTGTTACGGGCGTCTGCCTTGACGCCAGAAAGGAGTTTTGACGATGGCAAACAAACTTGACCGTATCGAAAAAGACATTGAGAAAACCAAGGCCAAGATCGCGGAGCTGCAAAAGCAGCTTCGGGAGCTGGAAGCGGCAAAGACCGAACAGGAGAATTTGCAGATCATCCAGCTTGTGCGCGGCCTGAACATGAAGCCGGAGGAATTTGCGGCGTTCCTGCGTGGCGGCGCTTTGCAGACCGCCCCGGCCCCGCAGCCGGATTTTGAACAGGAGGACAATGCCGATGAAGAATAAGATCATTCGCACGTTTACCGTGACGCTGGCCGCCGTGCTTTGCCTGACGGCCTTTTCCACCACCGCGTTTGCCGGTGGTACTGACCCCAACCCGGAGCCTTTGCCGGAAACCACCGAGGCCCCGCAGGAGGAAGAACCCACCACCGGCGGCATGGAGCCGGAGGGCGTACCTGTCACCCCGGAGGGCAACGCAACACTGGTGGATGATTTCTACGGAGATAAGCAGCTTATCACCGTTACCACCAAGGCGGGCAACTACTTTTATATCTTGATCGACCGCGCCAACGAGGACAAGGAAACCGCCGTTCACTTCCTCAACCAAGTAGACGACGCCGACCTGCAAGCACTGTTGGAGGACGGCAAAACCGCCCCGGAAACCTGTACCTGTACGACCAAGTGCGCGGCGGGAGCCGTCAACACGAATTGCCCGGTATGTAAAACCAATATGACCGAGTGTACCGGCCCGGAGCCGGAACCGCAGGAGCCGGAGGAAACCGAGCAGCCGCAGGAAGATGAAGCGAAAAGCACCGGCATGGGCGGTCTTGTGGTGTTCCTTGTAGTGGCCCTGATCGGCGGCGGCGCGGCCCTTTACTTCTTCAAGTTTAAGAAGCCCAAGGCCGACACCAAGGGCGGCGACGAGCTGGACGAATACGATTTTGGCGAGGACGAGGACGACGAGGACGAACCGGCCCCGGAGGACGAGGAACCCGCGCAGGATAAGGAGGAATAAGGAATGAGTATTCAGTTGGTAATTGCAGAGAAACCGAGCGTCGCCCGCAGCATTGCGGGCGTGATCGGTGCGGATCAGAAAAAGGACGGCTACATGGAGGGAAACGGCTATCTGGTGAGCTGGTGTATCGGCCACCTTGTTTCCCTTGCCGACGCCGCAGCCTATGACGAGCGTTTCAAGAAGTGGCGCTATGACGACCTGCCGATTTTGCCGCAGGAGTGGCAGTACATCATCCCCGCCGAGAAAAAAGGACAGTTTGCCGTGCTGCGTTCCCTGATGGAGCGCCCCGACGTGACGGGTCTTGTGTGCGCCACCGACGCCGGGCGTGAGGGCGAATTGATTTTCCGTTTCGTCTACCAGATGGCGGGCTGCAAAAAGCCGTTCAAGCGCCTTTGGATTTCCAGCATGGAGGACGCCGCGATCCGCGAGGGCTTTGCCCACCTGAAACCGGGGGCCGACTACGACGACCTGTATCAATCGGCCCTGTGCCGGGCGCAGGCCGATTGGCTGGTGGGGATCAACGCCACCCGGCTTTTCTCCATCCTCTATCACAAGACCCTGACCGTGGGCCGTGTCCAGACGCCTACCCTCAATATGCTGGTTGACCGGGAGGCCAAGATCAGCAATTTCAAGAAAGAGAAATACCACATTGTCCATATCGCGGCGGGCGGCATGGAGGCGGCCAGTGACCGCTTTATGAACCCCGACGACGCCGACGCCACCAAGACGGCCTGTGCAGGAGCGCAGGCCGTTTGTGTATCGGTGAAGCGTGAGAAAAAGGCGGAGCAGCCGCCCCGCCTTTACGATCTCACCACCTTGCAGCGGGAGGCCAACCGCCTGTTTGGATTTACCGCCAAGCAGACCCTTGACTATGCCCAACAGCTCTATGAAAAGAAGCTGCTGACTTATCCCCGCACCGACAGCCAGTACCTTACCGACGATATGCAGCCCACAGCGGAAAGCATTGTGTCCGGCCTGTGGCCGCTGCTTTCCTTTGCGGCAGGGCTGGACATTGCCCCGCAGTTTGGCCGGGTGCTGAACAGCAAAAAGGTGTCCGATCACCACGCCATTATCCCCACGATGGAGTTTGTGCAGAAAGGCTTTGACGGGCTGACCGAGGGCGAAAAGAAACTGCTGTCCCTTGTGTGCTGCAAGCTGCTGTGTGCTGTGGCCGCGCCCCATGTGTATGAGGCTGTCACCGCCACATTCACCTGCGCCGGGAACGAGTTCACCGCCAAGGGCAAAACCATTCTCACCCCCGGCTGGAAAGAGATTGAGCGCCGCTTCAAGGCGTCGTTCAAGACCGACGCCGACGAGGACGCGCCGGAGCTGGCAAGGGAGCTGCCGGAGATCACCGAGGGCCAGACCTTTGACCCGGTGGAGGCCAGTATCACCGAGCATTTCACTACGCCGCCCAAGCCCTATACCGAAGATACGCTGCTGTCTGCTATGGAACGTGCCGGGGCCGAGGATATGCCGGAGGACGCCGAGCGCCAAGGTTTGGGAACCCCGGCAACCCGCGCTTCCATTCTGGAAAAGCTGGTGCAGATGGGCTTTGTGGAACGCAAAGGCAAGCAGCTACTTCCCACCAAGGACGGCCACAACCTTGTGTGTGTCCTGCCGGAAGTGCTGACTTCTCCCCAGCTCACGGCGGAATGGGAAACCAAGCTGACGGCCATTGCCAAGGGCGAGGCCGACCCGGAGGGCTTCATGGTGGGCATTGCGGAAATGACCCGGAGCCTGATTTCCCGATATTCGCAGATCAGCGAGGACGCGCAGAAGTTGTTTCAAACCGAGCGTGTGGTTATCGGCAAGTGTCCCCGCTGCGGCGAAGCCGTCTACGAGGGCAAGAAAAACTATTACTGCGGAAACCGGGCCTGCCAGTTTGTCATGTGGAAGAATGACCGATTTTTTGAGGAACGGGGCAAGACGTTCACCCCGAAGATCGCCGCCGCGCTGCTCAAAGACGGAAAGGCAAAGGTAAAGGGCCTGCGCTCCATGAAAACCGGGAAAACCTACGACGGGACGGTGCTTTTGGCCGATACCGGCGGGAAGTACGTTAACTACCGCGTGGAGAAAAGAAGCTGACGGAGTAACGTAGCAAGCATAGGAAGTGTAGCCACACTTCCGATAAATCCCTGACCCGGCCACCTGCCGGGCCGGGGATTTTGCTTGTTGGGGAAAGCCCCAAACCCCTGTTTTTCTCTCCGCGTTCACAATTATCATGTTTCAAAAAACTGTTTTCACTGGTATAATCAAAGAAATAGCTGATTGTGCGTTAAAAAATGATAGCGCAATGGTTCGTTGCGGCGGTTCCTGCTTGCGTTGGTAGAAATAGAACGCCTTATTTGCTATGATTTTCTAAAAACAATAGCAGGAGGAAACTTCATTATGACCCTCGGAGAGAAAATACAAAAACTAAGAAAGCAGCGCGGACTTTCCCAAGAGGCGCTTGCCGAAAAGGTAACGGTTACACGGCAGACGATTTCAAAATGGGAATTGGGGCAATCTACCCCCGATCTGGATTTTATCGCCCAGCTTAGCGACATCTTCAATGTATCTTCTGATTACCTGATTAAAGATGAAATGATCGAGCCAGACGAGCTACTATATAAAAAGCGTAGTTACCACTTATCCGAAAGAGGCAAGCGCATTATTTTGGTAGTTGTTTCTGCGGCAGCTTTAATCGCTGGATGTGTGTGCTTGATCTGCGACTATTTTACTTCGGACAGATTATCGTGGTCATTGATTGCTGTTGCTTCAATTATAGCTGCATGGCTTATGTTGCTTCCAAGTCTGATTTCCAGAACAAGGATCGTTTTGAAAACCTTAGTTGCAGTCAGTGTTATCCCTTTTCCGCTACTGGCAATATTGTCTTTGCTTTTGAAAAGGTCAGTTATATTCACGTTGGGCGTTTGCATAACGCTGATTGTGATTGCTGCAATCTGGACAATGTATATAATTTTCCGCAAGTGCAGAAAAAACTTGTGGCGGGCATTTGGCTTTGCCCTGCTGGTTTTAATACCAGTACCGATTGCAATTACTCATATTACAGCTTGTTTTTTACCGCAAGTCCAGTTTGATTTTACATCTGACATATTCAACAGCGGGATCACCCTTGCGCTTTCTCTCGTGTGCTTTGGGGTAGATTATTTGCTCTATCACAGGAAAGGGGATGTAACAGGGAAAAAATGAAAACAGTTCTTCTACACGGATTGGGACAAACAGCACAAGACTGGAAAGATGTAGTCTGTCAACTTTCAACTTCTAATGTCGAGTGTCCAGAGCTTTTTTCTTCAATGGGGAATGAAATATCCTACTCCCGGATTTTGGCTAATCTTGAACGGCAGTATTCTGATGCAACAGAGCCGCTTTATATTTGTGGCCTATCGTTAGGGGCGCTGCTTGCCCTCGACTTTACTATTCGTCATGGGGATAAAGTGGCTTCGCTGGTCTTAATCGGCGCACAATACAAAGTACCAACATTACTGATAGATTTTCAAAATCTCTTGTTCCGCTGTATGCCCGCTAAGAGTTTTTACAACATGGGATTATCAAAAAGTGACACAATTAAACTGTCCCATTCGATGCGGTCATTGGATTTTACTTCACAATTAAGCAAGATTACCTGTCCTGTTACTGTTTTGTGTGGAGAAAAAGATAGGGCCAATCTAAAAGCATCGAAAAAGTTAAATGAGTTACTTTCCCAAGCAACTTTGCAAATTGTCAGCGGTGCAGGCCATGAAATTAACAAAGATGCACCAGAAGTTATTGCTGCCATACTTAATATGTAATTAGCATTTTAGACAACCGAATAATTTGCCGCCCACCGGCGGCACCACCCAGCAGGAAATCTTTCAAAGGTTTCCTGCTTTTCTTATGCCATTTTTTAGAAAGGAGCGACCAAATGAGCGAAGTGTTTTCTATCCTGCTTCATAACCGACAGCGTTATGAGCAAGGCAAAGAGGGCCTTTGGTTTTCTTTGCCGACCACAACCGAAAAGCTGCAAGAAGCCCTGCGGGAAATCGGGATCAGTGCCGACAATCCGCAGGACTTTTTCTTGTACGACTACCGAAGCACGCAGGAGCGTCCCATTAAGCTGCCCCGCGATCTGGTGTTGTCCGCCGATGTGGACGAACTGAACTTCCTTGCCGCGAGGCTGGAAAAGCTGGACGCCGCCGAGCTTGCGGAGCTGAACGCCGCCCTGACAAGCCCGCAGAGCGACTTCCACAGCATCGGACAGATCATCGACTACCCCGACAACGTGGACTACTATGTGCATCTGCCGGATGTCACCGGCACGGGCCAGTTGGGTGACTACTACCTGAACCGTTCCGGCATGGTGGATATGCCGGAGGAATGGAAAGCGGGAATTTTCCTGCCCCGTTTCGGCCTGCATATTGCCAATACGGAGCATGGTGTTTTCACCGATTACGGCTATCTGGTGAAAAGCGGCGACGAGTGGCAGCGTGTCCATGAGGGCCAGCCGGTGCCGGAGGAATACCGTGTGATGGCCTATCCCGCGCCGGAAATTCTGCGGGACGAGGCCCCGGCCCGGACGGTGCAGCCAGAGGTAGCGCCCACCGCCGAAGCTGCGGCCCCGCCGCCCGTCGTCCCCATTATTCTCAACAGCCAGAACGGCGCCGACCGCATGAAAGAAATCACCGACCGGCTGGAAACCGGCATACAGGAGCTTTTCGAGAGTGAACGCTACACAGCCTATCTCACCTCTATGGCGAAGTTCCACAGTTACAGCTTCAACAATACGCTGCTGATCGCCATGCAGGGCGGCCAGCTTGTGGCTGGCTACAACAAGTGGCGGGACGATTTTCACCGCAATGTGAAGCGGGGCGAGAAAGGCATCAAAATTCTGGCTCCGGCTCCCTACAAGGTGAAAAAGGAAATGCCGAAGCTGGACGAACAGGGTCAGCCGGTCATGGACAAGGACGGCAAGCCTCTGACCGAAGTACAGGAAACGCAAGTTCCGGCGTTCAAAATCGTGTCTGTCTTTGATGTGAGCCAGACCGAGGGCGAACCGTTGCCATCTATCGGTGTGGACGAGCTGGCCGGAAATGTGGAGCAATACGAGGACTTCTTCAAGGCACTGGAACAGACTTCCCCCGTGCCGATGGCCTTTGAGGACATCCCTGGTGGTTCTCACGGCTACTACCACCTGACGGAAAAGCGGATCGCCATACAGGAGAACATGAGTGAGCTGCAAACTTTGAAAACAGCCATCCATGAGATTGCCCATGCCAAGCTCCACGCCATTGACCCGGACGCCCCTGTGACCAAGCAGGCCGACCGGCCCGACAGCCGCACCCGCGAGGTGCAGGCCGAGAGCGTGGCCTATGCCGTCTGCCAGCACTACGGACTGGACACGTCCGACTATTCCTTTGGGTATGTGGCTGGTTGGAGTTCCGGCAAAGACCTGAAAGAGCTGCGGGCGTCCCTTGAAACCATCCGGGCCACCGCCCATGAGCTGATTACCACCATCGACGGCCACCTTGCCGAGCTTCGGCAACAGCGGCAGGCGCAGCAGGCCGTGGAGCAAACTGTGGAACAGGCCGCCGAGCAGCCTGCCCCCGACAGTGTGTTTTCCAAGCTGCCCCCGGAACAGCAGCAGGAAATGACCGACAGTGTAAAGGCCATGCTGCAAACCCTGATTGACGCCGATGTGAAATCAACCGGCGAGGTGACGCAAGGCACGTTAGACGCCATTCAGACACAGGGCTTTGTCCTTTCCGACGACGGGACGCTGCAACGGGCCGAGGCCCAGCCGGAGCCGCAGCCGTGGAATGGGATTGACGGCCTTTTGAACAACAAACCCATTATGCCGGAGGCCACCCCCACGGAACGGGCCAACGCCCTGATCGACTGGGCCGAGCGCAACGGACAGCGCATGGGCAACGAGGAACGCCGGTTGATCGTGGAGTACGCCGAGGCTGTGGGCAACACGGACAAGGTGATCGAGCTTATCAGCCGCCTGTGCGAACATGGCTATGAAATGCAGCACGGCCATGTGGACGAGCTGGTGAAAAGCCGGATTGACCGGGAAATCGCAGAGGCCAAGGCCGCACAGCAGCCCACCCTTGACCCCACGGCAGAGCCGGTTGTGACGATCCTTTTCACCGAAAGCCCCGATTTGGAAATGGGCCAGCAAATGCCGCTGCATGAGGCCGACGCCCTGTTTGCCCGGCTGGACGCAGAACATCGGGGCGGCGGCTACTATGACAAGACCGACTTCCGCATTGATTTTACATTCCAAGGAGAGCCGCACAGCTATTCCGGGCGGCAGGATTTTGGCGACCGGGACGGTTCCCTGATTAAGCATATCCGGGAGTATCAGACCTTTTATCTCAACGATGAAAACTGGAAAGACCATCTGACCCGACAGGGCGGCCCGGAGGCATGGGCGGAGGATCACGCCAGCCGGGAAGCCTTTCTCACCGAGATCATCCCCTACATGGAGCTGCATTGCAACCTGTCCCGGCTGGAACAGGAGGCGCAGACCCGTTTGGCGTCCAGCGACACCCTGACGCCGGAGGAAACCGCCTACTATGGGGCGCTGGTGGACTACGCTATGGAGTGCCGTCCGCTGCTCAACCACGGAGAGCCTTTGCCGGAAATGCCGAAACTGACCGACTTCGACCAGAGCTTGCAGGACTACAAAGCGCAGGTGGAGGCGGAAATTGCACAGGAGGCCGCCGATGCCGGTATGACCGTGGAGGAATATGCGGCGGCTGGCTATGAGGCCCCGGCCCAGCCGCAGGAGGTCAAAGAGCCGCCCCAGCAAGAAGCCCCGGAACAGCAGACAAAAGAACCTGCGGCGTCCGACTACTACTATTCCATCAATGAGGGCGCGGCCCGCCGTGCCAAGGAAATGAACAGCTTTTCCGACTACAAGCCCGGCAGCGCCACAGCCGAATACCGGCATTATGTGGATAAAGCCTTTGCGCTGGCACAGGAACAGAAAAAGCGCGTCGATCCCATGTACCATGAGAAGATCGACAGCCTGCTTGACACCTATGCCCGGAAGCTGGCTGCCAACATGAACCACGGCTATGAGATTGACGCCCGTGTGCCGTCCATTTTGATTGCCGGTGGTTCCAATTTCCCGGTACGCCAGAAAGAGAAACAGAACGCGGCCCGCGACAGCAATATGCAGGAATGGCAGTACATCCAAGGGCTGCTTGATAAAATCCGCAGCACCGGCATGGGCGGCATCAGGCAGGACGATCCGCAGGCCATTCCCAAGCTGCAAAAAAAGCTGGCCGGTCTGGAAAAGGCGCAGGAAACCATGAAAGCGGTCAATGCCTATTACCGCAAACACGGTACGCTGGACGGCTGCCCGCACCTCTCTCCTGAAAACCTTGAAAACCTGAAAGCAGATATGGCGTCCAGCTGGCACTATGAAAAGAAGCCGTTTCAGAGCTGGGAGCTGTCCAACAACAATGCGGAAATCCGCCGTGTCCGGCAGCGGATCGAAAGCCTGACCCGCGCAAATGAAGTGGCCTATGTGGGCTGGGAATTTGACGGCGGCCATGTGGAGGCCAACCGGGAACAAGGCCGCTTGCAGGTGTTCTTTGACGGCAAGCCGGAGGTGGACGCCCGCCAGCAGTTGAAAGAACACGGTTTCCGCTGGGCGCCGAGTGTGGGCGCATGGCAGCGGCTTTTGAACGACAATGCCTACTATGCGTCGGACAGGATTGCTTGTATTCAGCCCCTTTCCGGCATCAAGCCCACGGAGCTGCAACGCAACAGCAGCCGAGAACAGCGGGCGCAGGCGGCACAGGAACAGGCCGAGCCGGACTACTTCTACCGGGTACACGCCAACCCCCGCAGCGACAGCCGGGAAAACCTGTATATGCTGCAAGCCTATATCCCGCAGGATAACGGCAGGGCCAAGATCGGGGATGTGCTGTATGTCGGGACGCCGGAACGGTGCCGGGAGTTGATGGATCAGCTCAACACCGGGGAGCTGACGCAGGAAGCCGTCAAGAAGCTGTATGCCAAGGAACAGGAGCAGCCGACACAGGAACCCACCACGGAACAGGAACCGGCACCAGAGCCGGAGCTGGAACAAGAACCCGTGCCGGAGCCGGAGCCGGAAACCGCCCCGGAGCCTGAAGTTACTTCCGACGCCGAGCCGCAGGCGGCCCCCGCCGAAACCCTGACGGAGTTGCAGAAAAAGGCGTTGGAAATCGCTGACCGATACAAAGACCTGCCCTTGCAGGCCAAAATTGATGCGATCGCGCAGGCGTTTGGCTGTAAGACCGGCGAAATCCACACGTCCCCCTGTACCGGCAAATGGCGCGGCACCAGCGATATGACGATCCGTTTTGACAACGGCGCGTCCCTGTTTATCGGCAACCACCTGACGCCGAAAGCCAAGACGGTCAAGGTGCAGACGGAATGTGTCAACCGTACTTTGGTACAGTACAACCCGGAGATCGTCAAGGCCACCAAGGAAGTGGCCCTGCCCGCGCTGTTGCAGCGGGAGGCCAAGGACAACGAGATCGCAGCCCAAAAGGGCTTGAAGCCCTACACGCTGCTCAATGTAGAGTTCAACGAGGGAGCCGACGAAAAGACCGGCGGTTTAATGGGCTGGTACTATGTGACGCTGGCCGTGGACGGCAAAATCTGTACCCATCTGGAAACGGGATTGAACCATGATATTTCGGTCGGCAAGGTGAGCGACACCCCATCACGGGCCGACTACTATCCGGCAGGAGCCTTGAAAGAGGCCGATGTGGACTACGTTTTCAACAATGTGGGTTTTTCCTCTGTGTCCACCCTCTATACGGTGCCGCTGCGGGACGATGTGCGGGAACGTGCCGAAAAGACGCTGGCCGAGCGCAGCGCCGCCGCGCCGGAGGCAAGCCGGGAATGGGGCTTTTACATCATTCCCGACCTGAAAACATGGGCCACCAATGCCGAGCAGCAGACCCCGATAGAGCATTTCGCCACCTTTGAGGAAGCCAAGGCCCGGTTCGACGAGCTGCGGAGCCAGCCCTATAACAGCGAGGCCAAGGATTTGAACACCGATGGCCGACCCTACGCCCATCTGACGCTGGGCATGGAAAGCAAGGACGGCATGAGCGCCGCCGATATTCTTCATGTGCGGGCGGGCCAGAATTATCTTGTGGAGGACTTCACCCGCATGGAACGGCTGCGGAGTGATCCCGTGGTACTGGAAAGCCTTTCCCGTGTGGCACAGGAAATCGGCTTTGACCGGGTGCGGCCCTATGTGGTGGAGAACGGCAGCTACAAGGCCATGCCGGATATGCCGTTCACCCAATGGAAAAACCCGTATTTCACCGTCGATCCCCCGAAGCAGGGCGATACCTTTACCATCTACCAGCTCAAAGACGGGCCGGAAACACGGAATTATCGCTATGAGGCTTACGAGAGCTTGCAAGAAGCGGGGCTGGCCGTTGACCGGCAGAATTACGACCTGGTTTACACGGCCCCGCTGGACGGCAAAACCACGCTGGAGGATATTTACCGTACATTCAACCTTGACCGTCCCGCCGACTTCACCGGCCACAGCCTTTCCGTTTCCGACGTTGTGGTGCTGACCCGCAGCGGCAAGGAGGAAGCCCATTACTGTGACAGCTTAGGCTTTACGCCGGTGCCGGAGTTCTTCTTGCAGCGGGAAAAACAGCTTACGCCACGGGAATTGCTGACCGGCGAGAGCATCCAGACCCCACGGGGCAGTTTCCTTGTAACGGATATGAACCGGGAGCAGTTGGAAGCCGCAGGCTATGGTTTCCACCACCAATCCGAGGACGGCAAGTATCTTATCATGGGCAACGGCACGGACGCCTTTGCCATCCCCGCCCAGCAGGAAAGCCCCATCAAGGCCGCTGAAATGACGACCGAGCAGAACTACAACATGATCGACGGCGTTCTGAACAATGCCCCGACCATGAGCGAGCTGGAAGCCAAGGCCAAAGCCGGGGAACAGATTTCCTTGTTTGACGTGGCCGAGGCAGCCAAGGCGGAGGCCCGAAAGCCCAAGCAGCCCCAGCGCCCGGCGCAGAAACAGAAAAAGCCGTCCATCCGGGCGCAGCTCAAAGCCGCCAAGGAGGAACAGCAGAAGAAACCGCCGCAGCGGGAGAAAGCACAGGAATTGGAGGTGTGACGCCATGAACAGGTTTGAGAATGTGGATGTTCTGGCCGCGCTGGAACAGCTCATGCGGCAGAACACCGCCTTTTATCGCAACGATTTTGAGATCGACAAGGAGATCATCGGGCGGGCCGCTGCCAGCGACAAGGCCGAGGACAGGACGCTTTTGTGGATGTCCCGCCCGTCCGGGACGCACTGTTTCCGGGAAAGTGATGTGTACCTGCAAGGCACCCCGCAGCACAACACATGGAAGTTTTACGGGGAGCAGACCCGTGACCGGGTGCTGGCCTACGCCGTGGAGCTGACCGGCAAGGTGCGGGGTGTCATTCGCGGCAATCTCTATGAGCTGGACTATCCCCAGCACTTCCGGCACGTCGCAGCCGAGGCGGTACAGGCCGACAACATCATCCTGCACTATGAAAAGGGCGACCGGGAGCAGCCCGCCGGTCTGTACTTCGACGGACGGCCCGATCCCAATCTGGGGGCGTTCCTGCGGTATGAGGCCAAGCCCAATGAGCCGGAACACCTGCGGGAGCTGTTGCGGCATGAACAGAAAGGCCGGGCGCAGCTTGCGCCCGGCGACTTTAAGTCCCACGTCACGGCGCTGCATGACAGCATGATTTTGGCCGAGGCGCAGCGGATCGTGGCCGGACTGAAAGATCTGTCCGTCCCCAACAGCCCCAACAAGACGCATTTCATGGTGGAGCTGTCCCCATACTTTGTGCAGATTGCATCCAGCAAGGACACCGACCGGCTGTTTTCCATGCTGCCCTATAAATCCTTGTGCTTTACCGGCATGAAAGACCGGCACGGCCTGTATGCGGTGATCGGCAGGGACGAGAACCGGGACAAGGAAGTGCGGAGGCCCCGCGCTTCCATCCGCAGGCAGCTATCCGAAAGCAAACAGGCCCAAGCCCCGAAAAAGCCCCCGGCCAGAACCAAGAAAAACGAATTGGAGGTATGACAATGCAGTTTACCGTGGAAGAAGAAAACCTGATCTGTATGTATCACAAGAGCGACCGGCGCAGGACGGCGGCCAACATCCGGGCCGCCCTGCCGGACATGGACGAGGACATGGCGGCGCTGGCCCGCCAGACCGCCGACAAGCTGGACACCATGCACGACGCCGACTTTGAGGCGCGGCAGTTCCATTTCACGGACGAGTGATCCAAGCATAGCAAAGCGCCGGGCGCGGGGGCTGTATGCCTCTGCGTCCGGCGCTCTTTTTTATTCCTGTTCCATCGGGAAGTGTGGCAGTTCTTCCAGCAGCTTCAGAATAAGGTGCTGCTTCATATCCTCGTCAACGGCCAGCTCGTCGATCATGGGGGTGTAGTGTTCGATCACTTTATCTTTAGCCCACTTCTCACCGGCGACGGCGGCCCTGATGGTATCAGTGTCCAGTAACATTTCCTGTTCGGCCATCGTGTCAACTCCTGTCGTTTTTTGTCTTATTCCAGCATACCACAGAACCGGCAGGAAAACCAGCGCCGGAAAGATTTTCCTACGCATTTCAAAGCCCGTTCCGGCAGGTATTTGATAAATCATTCTGCCACCCCACCGACCACCGCCGAAAAGTCTTGATTTCCGTGGGCTTTTTGCCCCCTAAATGCGTAGACAGGAGGGGCTTTTACTGGCTTTTGGTTTCATATTTCCAGTGTACCCAGCAATAGAAATGTGTTCTTCTAACATCTAATAATTCATATTTTACGCCTTGTATTCTCTCCTGAAAGGAAATATAATTAAATCTATTAGAGATAAAAAGTGTAGTGCAATGCTGACATAAGGCAGGTGAACATAGAACAACATGAAAATTTTGATTGTTGAGGATGATTTAGAGATCAGCAAATTGCTGGCTGATTTTTTACAGGGAAATGGATATGAGGTGCTTTGTCAGTATGATGGGCTTCATGTGTTAGACTGCATACAAGAACATCAGATTGATCTTATTCTGCTTGATATAATGCTGCCTTATCGGAGTGGTGATACTATACTTGCGGATATTCGTAAATTCTCAACGGTTCCTGTCATAGTAATTTCAGCAAAGGAAACAACACAGAACAAGATTGATTTGTTGCGGCTTGGTGCGGATGATTACATTACAAAACCTTTCGATATGGAAGAAGTTCTCGCCAGAATTGAAAGCAACTTACGCCGGATTCAATTTCAAAACAGCACGCCGTCATCTTTGAAGTGCAATGATTTGGTTTTAGATTTAGACGGCAACAGAGCTATGCTACAAGGGGCGGAGTTACCTTTAACTGCGAAAGAATTTGCTATACTGGAATTGCTTATGAAATACCCGGACAAGATCTTCTCAAAGGCGAATTTGTTTCAAAGTGTTTGGAATACAGAGTATATCAGCGAGGACAACACCTTGAATGTCCATATTAGCAACTTGCGAAACAAGATGAAAGCCATTTGCCCGGATAAAGAGTTTATAGATACTGTGTGGGGCATTGGATACCGTTTGCATAAAGCCGAGGGGTAAGCTCTTGGCTTTATGCTTTTTTTATGGTTTCCAAATAGAAATTAAGAAATTCTTTATGATTTCCCCTTACACTAAAATGTAAAGGAGGATGACAACATGAGTTCTGTTATTTTGGAAGCACATGACTTAACAAAAGAATACCGGCACACAGTTGCCTTAGATCATATTGATTTGAAAATTGAAAAAGGAAAAATTTATGGCTTCATAGGCCAAAATGGAGCAGGAAAGACCACCTTTTTGAGATTGGTTACAGGATTAGCGTTTCCGACAAGCGGCACCTTATCGTTGTGGGGAAAAACCGTCGAAAAGGAATTGCAGGAACAGAGAAAGCGGATCGGTTGCATGATCGAAACACCTGCGCTTTTTCCGACAATGACCGCTTATCAAAATATGGAGATACAGCGTATCCAACGTGGTATCCCTGACAAAGCAGTTATCCAAAAAACTTTAGACATGGTAGGTCTGAAAGATACCGGGAAAAAAGCTGTCCGTAATTTTTCGCTGGGGATGCGACAGCGATTGGGTATTGCAATCGCACTATTAAATACACCAGAATTTCTTATTTTGGATGAACCGATCAATGGGCTTGATCCTGCTGGAATTGTGGAAATTCGTAATTTGCTAAAGTCCTTGAATAAGGAATACGGAATGACGATATTGGTATCCAGCCATATCTTAGAGGAACTGTATCAGACAGCATCAGAGTTTATTTTAATAGACAAAGGCAAAATTATCGAAGAAATATCAGATCGAGAACTAAATGATCGTTGCAAACGGCATATCGCAATAAAGGCAACTGATCCACAAAAAGCTCTGATCGTTTTGGAAGAAACGCTACACACAGATAGTTTTAAGCTGATGCCAGATGGCATGATTCGCCTATATGATTATCTCGATGATATGGAAAAAGTGGCTGCTGCTTTGTCAGATGCACATATTCTCGTTACAGGTCTTTCTGTAGCCGGTGATACATTAGAAGATTACTTTTTAAGCAAAATAGGAGGGACAGGAAATGTCAAATCTCCTAAAAGCTGAATTTTATAAGCTGTTCCATAGCTGGTATTTTTGGGGGATAGGGTTGTTTAATCTCCTTTTAAGTAGTGTGTTGTTACTGGATAGCGTTGGGGAAACATCCAACCTTTTCTTTGCTTCGATATACAATATGCCAATCCTATATTTCCTCACAATCATCTTTTCTGCCCTGTTTGTTGGAAATGATTTTGGCAGAAGAACATTACAATCATATATCAATGCCGGACATCGACGCGGAAAGATACTATTTGCGAAGCTGGTAGTTCATCAAATCGCCTGCATGGTTATCCTGTCTTTTCCACTGTTGTTACATAGCATAATTGGTACGTTTGTCACTAAAGGAGCATTGGCAAGCATCGGCATAGTTGTAATGGTGATTGCTTCGCAATTTGCAATGTGCCTATTACCTTTTTTCTTTGCCTTCATTTTCCGTGATATAGGAAAGAGTATGGCTGTGCCGATGGTACTCTTTTTCTTAATGGTCTTTTTGATGAATGGAGATCAAGCGCAGCTTATCTCACAAATATTGCCTATGGGCCAGCTTCGGCTTATGGCATTGCAACAATCCAACATATCCGGCGGGCAATTCATGTTTTCAGATTTTTTATGGGTACTGGCATTATGCTTAGGTACTTATCTGTGGTTCCGACGCTCGGATTTGAAATAACAAGGAGGTGTGGGAATGAACAACTTACTGAAAATGGAAAAATATCAATTATCACATAATATCTTTTATTGGTGCGGTTTAATAGGGATATTTTTGATTGGTTTTTTTACCGCAGATACTTATGTCCCGGAAGCTATGGGGCCTATGGGTGGGGCTGCTACATCCCTCGCAGATATTTTTAATGGAATGGTTTACGATTCAACCTTTCTCCTGATTATTATATCCAGTATTTTAGCTCTGATTTTAGGACAGGAATTTTCCAGTCGGACGATTGATCTTGAGGTCAATGCAGGACATTCGAGAAAAACCATTTTCTTTGCTAAAGTAATCTCATACTTAATTGCATTTAATATCATGGCTCTTGTTTATCCTGTGGCTGGTTGTATAAGAGAAAGTGTCCGCTTTGGTATTACCGAAGCAGGCAACCTTTGTTATCAGGTCAGTAAGGCGATTTTATATTCTCTGCTTTTGAACAGTGCGACTTTTCTTATTGCAATCTGGATTGTTTTTTGGTTAAGAAGCTCTGCAAGAGCAATAGCTGTTACCGCTTTAGTCACTTTTGTTCTTAGCCTTTATCTTGGGTATGGAATGATGTTCGATCTTCCTGTTGCATTTTTGGCAACCTATCAGATACGGGAAGCGGTTTTTTCTGTGACCTATTTTTTGCCATGGGCCATTTTAGTTAGCGTTGTTTGGATAGTTGCTTTGATAACCTTTTCATGGATTAGCTTTCGCAAATGTGAACTCAAATAACAAGGAGGGAGGTGTCTGGAATAAAGCTGTTGTTAATTTTAGTTATCGCAGTCTTGATAGTAGTGCTTTTCAAATATGTGCAAATCAAAAGACAAATCCGTAACCTATCGAAACAAATGACCGATCTTACAACTGGAAAATCGGAAAAGATGCTGGACATCTCTCTTGTTGATAAAGATATAGAACAACTGGCCGCAGTATTAAACCAGTATAATGAAAAGCAAAGGCAGTCCATTGCAAGCATATTACGGCACGAAATGTATTTGAAAGAGTCCATTGCTAATATTTCACATGACTTGCGTACCCCTCTGACGGTAATACTTGGCCATTTACAATTATTAAAAAAGGAGAATTTATCAGCAGGTCAAACACAGCGTATAGAAACCATTTTTAATAAAGCAGAAAGAATGAAAGAGCTGATACAAACCTTTTACGATCTTTCTGTAATAGACGCAAAAGAAGTAACTCCTGTGCGTGAAGATTTCAACTTAACAAATTTGCTGATAAATCTTATCACAGAGAACGCCCCAGCATTGGAAGCAAAAGGCATATCTCCTGTAATTGGTCTGCCAGATCATTCCGTTTATCTCCATTCGGACTATGGTATGGTAGAACGTATTTTTCAAAATCTTATTATAAATGCTATTCGATATTCCTCTGGCTCGATTAAAATTGATTTGAAGCAAGGCAAAGAAAAGAGTGCTATTTTTATCATTGAAAATCCCATTGATAGTAAGGTGGAAATAGACCCAAACCGACTATTTGAAAGATTTTATACCGGGGACAAATCAAGGCATAATAGCGGTACAGGAGTGGGGCTTGCTGTGGTAAAACTATTAACTGACAAGCTCGGCGGCAATGTGTTCGCTAAAATTGAAAATGATACACTAACCATTTCATTGGAAATCAAATAAACAGTATTGTTTCAACTGCCGGGCGACGGCAAAGAAAAAAAGCCGTCGTACAGCAGCCCTTTTAACACGCCCATAAAACCAGCGGCGGCTTTGAGAAATCAAGGCCGCCGCTTCTCTTTGCCCAGCGCAGGATCGGCGGCCCACGGAGGGAGCCGCCATGCTGATATACCCTGTTTTTCCAAAGCATAGCTTGTTAAAAAAAGCCTGTATCCAACAGGGGGCAGCTCCGGCCAATGGTATGAACTATACCATGTAAGGAAACTTCATATCAATTTAATTTTCGCCCGGTGGGGTCTACGACCTGCCGGGCGAATTTTGTCGTTTCCTGCGGTATTTCGGTGCGGGCCGGAGCTGCCGCAGCAACATAGACACAGGGGGCGACGCAATCGGCCCCGGCTTCTCACTCTCCCGCAGATCGGGGGTGAGAAGATGAAGTACACTCCTGATGGTTATGGAGAACGCTGCCGGTTTGACGCTTTCTGCAAAACCGTTCTCCGCAACGAGGCCAGAACCCACCTGCGGGATTTGGGCCGCCAGCGGAACCGGGAAATCGAGTTCAGCGCCTTATCGCAGCAAGAAATGGACAAGCTCTGCACAGTAGACGAATACCCAAGTGACAGCTTCCTATTCACAGCCTATGGCTATGCCTTACATATCCGGGACGAGCTGGTGGCCGACGCCTTTGCCAGCCTGCCGGAACAGGAGCAAGGCATTTTAATCCTGCATTGTGTGTTGGAGCTGGCAGACGGTGAGATCGGCGGTCTTGTGGGAATGTCCCGCAGCGCCGTCCAGCGGCACCGCACCAAGGCCCTGAACGAATTGCGGAAACGATTGGAGGACGAAAGGAGGAAACCGAAATGAAGCAGCCGACTTTCTGTGGGCGGGAGCTGTTGCCACTATCTGTGATCGAGGCGGCCCGTGCCGGTGATCCTCTGGCCGTGGAGCGCGTCTTGTGGTACTATGAGGGCTACATGGACAAGCTCTGTACCCGGACGCTCTACGATCTGGACGGTTCGCCCCGTGTGCGGGTGGACGAGTACATGAAGCGCCGATTACAAAGCAGACTGATCCGGGCCATCCTGAACAGCCCATAAGAAAGCGCCGGACGCGGCGGCCTACTGGCCCTGCGCCCGGCGTTTTCTTATGGGGATACTCTACGCATTTCAAAGCCTGTTTCGGCGGGGATTGGAGCAATCCTATTGCCGCCCCGTCAATCGCTTGTCAGAAGCCCGCTATGGCGGCCTATTCAGCGGCTTAACTGCGTAGCTTGCAGGTATCTTTTCCGCTGCCTTTCGGCCTCTTGCTTCCGGCGCATCCGAACCGCGCAATCCGGGCAATATTTCGCCCGGTTGGATTTCGGTGTAAATGCAGCCCCGCACACGGCGCACCGCTTCACGCTGTCCCGGCTCTGGATGATCTCGGCATACAGCGCCCCATCCAGCGGGAGAACAGCGGCACGAAACCACCGGCACAGCAATGAATAGGAAATGCTCTGGACGCACACACATTCCTCGCCGTCGTCCAGCAAGAGGCAGTTCCCGTCACAGTAGTTGCAGCACTCATGCGTCAGCTTCCGGGCCTTGCGGTATTGAGGGTAACTCATTCTCGGTATGCTCATAGCTCTTGTGCCTGTTCCTTTCCCGGCGTCACCCGCAAAATGCTGTCCACATTCTGCTTGATAATGCCGTATTCTTTCAGCTCTCGCTTGACTTCGCCGTACTGTTCGTACAGCCGCGCTTTCTGCTTGTCCAGCTCCCGGTACTCGGCTTTCAGGGCGGCCAGATCGGGCAGCCTTGTGATCCCGGCGTCCTTGATGGCCTTTGCCGCCGCCTCGTACAAAATAAGCTGGCTTTCATGTTCGCGCCGGAACGCAGCCTTGTCTTTGGCTTTGCGGTATTCCAGCACCACGGGCCGGAGCTGCTTGTAGGTGGTGAGGTTCTTTATCAGCACCGCCATGTTCCCAAGACGCCGTTCCACATCTTTGAGGGCCGCAGCCGCCTCGTCGTTGGCCGCGCTGATCTCCGCGACCTTGCTTTCCAGCTCGGCATATTGCTCAATGCCATGCTCGGTAAGGAAGTTCATTGTCTTTGCAGCCTGCTTCAAATTTTCGAGCTTCGCCCAACGTGCATAGCCCGCGCTCTGCTGGGCCTTGATGTTGTTCTCCAAGTCGATCCGCAGGGTGATACCCTTGCGCTGCCGGTTCGGGCCTTTGTCCACGGCCAGCCCCTTGATCCGGCGGGTGATGGCTTCCTCGGTGTAGTTCTCGCCCAGCGTCTTGCAGCGGGTGAAGCGTTCCTGTCCGGGAGCGCGGAACGAGATAAATTTGCCCTGCTTGATCTCATAGCCCTGCGCCGCCATGAGCCGGAGAAAATCGTCAAAGTCTTTGGCCTGCGGGATTACGGCGTCGATGGCAGCTTTCAGTTTGGCTTTCCAGCTCTTACCCTTGCGCCCGGCATCCCATTCCGCATAGCTCTTGCCTTTATCCCGGCTGGGCTGTACCACCGACAAACCGTGTTCCCGGCACAGCCGGTCACTGGTGCGCCGGATATAGGCGTAGCTCTGCCGATTAGAATTGTACTTGCGGTGGTTTACCATATCCACAGCACAGAAAATCAGGTGATTGTGGACGTGGCCCTTGTCGATGTGGGTTGTCAGCACATAGGAGTATTTGCCTTGCAGCACTTCGTCGGCAAGCTGTTTGCCGATCTCATGGGCCTGTTCCGGCGTGGCCTCGCCGGGGGCAAAGGATTGGATCAGGTGGTGGGCCAGATTGTTGCCTTTCTGGATCGCCTGCGCCAGCAGCATTTCAAATTCTATGTCCGCTGTTTCATAGGAGCAGCCAAAGGAGGTCACCAGCATTTTGTCCTCGGTCTTGTCCGGGTTCTCGATGTAGTCCAGCGCCTTTTTCAGCGTTGACTTGATAGGATGTATCTTTGTAACTGCCATATCTTCGCCAGCGCCCCTTTGATGTCCTCAATGTCCTGCGCGTACACAGTCTCGGTACTGTTGATACGCCGGGCAATCTGATTGACATTGACGCCAATCTTTTGCAGCTCGGCGGTCTGCGCCCGGATGTCGCTGGTGTCCATGTGGACGATATACCCGTCAATGAGCATTTTCCGGGCATAGGCGGAAAAGTTCTTCGTGTGGAGCTGGGCCATTTTCTGCTGGATCAAGGCCCGTTCTTCCGGCGTCACAGGGACGCGCAGCACAATGTTTCGTGTTCGGTTTGCCATTCATTCACCGTCCTTTCTGAACAGGGGTTTGGGGCTTTCCCCAACAAGCAACCGGCCACGGCCCGCAGGGACAGGGGCGGGCCGGTTTTCGGAAGTGTGGCTACACTTCCTATGCTTGCTACGTTACTGATTCCCTCGCTAACAAGACGTTCCCAAACTTCAAAACTACCCGCAAAATAGACCTCTGGATAGAAAAAATGCAAAAAATAGAGGGCGCTTGCGCGTCCTCATAAAAAGAAAACAGAGGATGTTTTACTCACCCTCCGTTTCTTCTTCTGGCTGTTTGATTTTCAAGGCCCCGTCAATGGCACCCTCCACGATTGGTAGATACTGCTCCGGGCAAAGTTTCAGCTTGTGGCTGACACGTTTCCGATCTTCGCTTTCCTCCCGCATGACTTCTGGATTAAAGTAGTGTTCCACGGGCAGACCGCAAATCTTAATAAGCTGTATCACGACGGGCAGGCTGGGGATCGTTCCCTCATTCTCGATATTGGCAAGATACCGGGATTCGATGTTTACCTTTTCCGCCAAGTCTTTTCGCGTGAGATGCTTTGCTTTCCGCGCCGCCTTTACGTCTGCGCCGAAAGTTTCAAAACCGGGGCAATCTTCGATTTTTGCCATATTGCATCACCCACTTACATTCTATATTTCATAGTCTGCCTATGGAATGTTGCTATATGCGGATAGATTAAACTTTATAATTCATATTTTCCGCCTTGTATTGTAAAGTGGGCTATCCTATAATAATGGAGAAACACTTTTTTGAAAAAATCCGTCCGCTGTAACATTTCGCGGACATTTGCCTGTTATACTATCTGCAAAAAGCAAAGGAAGTGAGGATATGAAGC